>JGI20130J15133_1000250_pt1 | contig 49906 bp, 44 predicted proteins | sample WasSprMetagenome_FD_15133 | JGI IMG/M metagenome (IMG submission 15133) | reverse complement strand
TCATGAGTCCTATAAGGAGGATAAGGCTTAGACAAAGCCTCCCAGCATCGAGAAATCATGGCTCAGTTAAGGTGATGTCCAATTTTTGGACACGCCCTCATCTATAGGGGCGTGTAGGCGGGAGCGAGAATCTATAGAGACGTGTCCAAGAATTCGTCGACATCCAGGGAACCGAGGAAAGTCAAGGCTCTGTAATAGGATGGAATCGTAACCTACCTATGACCATGTATGGACATAAAGCGTAACTCGGAAGCCAGTTACTTCTTGATACGCTCTAAATCTATGACAGGTTGCTGTAATCCATGAAAACATGAAAAATTGCTGTTTTGAAGGCTTCCCGTGCGTAGGAGCCTATCATATCCTGACAAAAGGCTTTCCTTATCCATTCTCTTAAGCTTTACATCCATAAGCCTCCTGTCAAAGCCCCCTAAAGGGCTCCTTTCTTTCCCCCTCAAGCATCATATGATCGTCAGCATCTGCATCCCCTCGCTACGCTATGCTACGCAATGCTATAATTACGCCGCCCTACCACTACGATTCGATAACGATAATTTTATATTTATATCACGCATTTCTCGTAGCCACATATCCGTCATGCACAGCCGTACATCGCAACCCTACCATTAGCTATGGAAGCCCTTGGAGCCCCCTTACATAAATTGATGTTCCTAGCCAGTAAGAGGCTTATGGCTTTAGGAAACCTATCTTAGCGATAGGTCGGATAGTAAGGAAAGGATATGGGCAACAATTTCATAGAAAATTCCTTTTTATCGAAGGGTTTTCAAAGGGCCTAAGCTTAAATCTTGATAATTTGGGCATGGGGAACCCCGGAGATCGCTAGAATGGCTTTTGGGTGGACAAGTCCCTCTGATACAGCCCTTCCAACAATATCCGTTCCTATCAGATTGGCGGAATTGGCATGACGGATCGCTTCTATGGCAGCTTCTAGGCTTTTCTTCTCCCCCTTGTAGAATTTTTCACTAACATGGAACTCGAGGTGTCCATCGGAGAGGGTTTTTCCTAGAAGATCGGCATCGCAGGCGGCCACTAGGACGTGACCACCCTTCCTTATGATGTTCACGTATATCGACTTCAAGGCTACACGTTCCTTAGGGAAGATCTGGCTCCGCAGGCTTCGCAAATCAAGAAGTTGAAGCGTCCCTGTTTTTCGATCCTCGTGTCCGGCCTTCGGCATACTGGACATACAACAAAATCGTCTACGTAATGCTTCAAAAGCCTTTCCATCTGTTCTTCACTAAACTTTCCCTGGAATATTGCCGTACCATCGGAAATGTGACCTGCCGTACCTAGCTCATTGAGGAGGAACTTGAAGACATGGTTTGGCTCCCTATTCATGTATTGACATACATCCCTGAAGTTCTGGAAGAAAGTCCTAGTACCCATCACTTGAACGATGGGCTTTGGGAGTTCGAACCTTTTTGAAGTCTTTGGTTTTGGTGGAAGCCTTGCATAGGCATCCTCAAGCATCGACAGGTAGCTCCTTTCTTCCACTACTTCATCACCTGCGGATCCCGATATTTTTTTTGTAAGCATTCCATATTAATTTATCGTGTTAAATTTATGGGAGCCAATAGGTTTAAGGAAGAGTTCAGGAAGCGAAGAGGCGATATGACTTCGCTCTTGTGGAAAAGGGTCCATTCGAGATCTTTTCTTTATTCGCTCTTTTATTCGATCTGATGGGACTAAGTTTTCATCTGAAAGCGAATGCTATCTTAGAAGAGAGGAAGGGAAGGAATGAGAATAAAGGTTGACCTGCATGTTCACACAAATCGATCGAAGGATGCCATAACGACCCTATCCGAAGCCCTCTATATGGCTAAAGCCAGGGGAATGGATGGAATAGCCCTGACGGATCATGATGTAATCCCATGCCTTGATGAGGAGGATCTTCAAGGGCTCTTGGTCATTCCAGGCATCGAAATCCGTACGATGGAGGCCCATATCCTCGGACTGGGCATAGAGGAAAGCATTGGCAAGCCTCGAAGGGCTCGGGAAGCCATAGAGGCCATCCATGGGATTGGGGGGATAGCCATTTTAGCACATCCCTATGCATCGATCCTTGGAATTAGAGGCTGTAGAAGCATTAGGAGCGAAGCCTTCGATGCCATCGAGGTCTTCAACTCTGGGGCGCTCTTTTTCAGGTTGTCTACCTTCTTGGCATGGAGGCTTGCAAGATCCTTGGGCCTTCCAGCCACGGGAGGAAGCGACTCCCACATACCGGAAACTATTGGATATTCCTACACGATCTTACAATGCGATTCTCCTACCGTTTCCGAGGCCCTTAAGGCTATAAAGATGGGAAGGACGGAGCCCTTCGGAAGGCCCATAACCCTCTCCCAGAGATTTAAGAAGCTAAGGCTCACAAGCTTCAAAAGGCATGGAGGCGAGGCTTCCCTTCCTTTGTTTTAGCCTAAGAACTTTCTTAGGCTTTCAGCTATGACCTCTACTGGATCCTCCATGGTTTGAAGGAGTCTCCTTGCCCTTTCTCTATGCCTTTCTTTGAAATCTTCTGGTCTTCGGAACACGAGCTTCACGTAGGCAACGGCTTCTTCCAAGCCCTTCGCTCGCTTCACAAGCCCCTGCCTTACAAGGTAGCGCTCTACTATGTAGGGCTCCCCAGGATAGCATGAAACCGTTGGCGTCCCGAGGAGGGCAGCCTCAGCCGTCATGGTTCCTCCGGCACCGAGGAATATGGATGAATAATAAAGGAGACTTGCCCCATCAACAACAGATGTGCATAGGAAGATGCGATCTCCATAATCCCTTTTCAGGCTTTCAAGATGCTCCTCATACCTGGGAATGACGATGAGCTGGGCATCGATGCGGCTTTCCAAGAGCTTCTCTATCAGGCGATGGGCCTGGGTCCTATCGCCAACCTTGCCAAGGAGATAGGATGCATAGCTTTCCTCAGGGCGTATCGTGACGATGGGCTTTCCTCCATCGAGCCCGAGGCTGTTCAAAACCGAAGGGTTTGGCTTGAAATCCTTCAGCCAGGCCATCGGATCGAGGGCATTGTACTGAATGATTCGATGGGCTTCTATGCCAAATCTTGTGTAGAGGCTCTTAGGGATAATCTTAGGGGTGAAAAGGAGGTTGCTGATAGAAAGGACAAGCCTTAGGACTCCCTCTGCATGGGGGGAATCGTTGACACAGATGTGGGGTATGCCAAGACCAAAGGCAACCCTTGCGGCATCGGGGGATGTGAAAGAAACAATGGCATCAGGCTTCCATCCTTCAACGATGGGTATAAGCCCAAGGATCCTCTCTGCACTCGCTTCGAGCTTTCCCCTGAGGGTCCCTCCCCCATACCTTCCTACGACCGTAGCTTCCATTCCCATGAGCTTTAGGAGTCCAAGGACCTCCCGATGTTCGCGGGCAGTAAGGAGAACCTCATCTCCCCTTTCCTCGAGGTATTCCTTCAGCCTTCCGAAGAAGAGGCATTGTTTTGGGGTTAGGATGTCTATAAGAACCTTCATGCCTATAAAAACAACGGCTCCGCCGTATATATAAGCGAAGGAAAGAGAAATGTAAAAAGGAGCATTATGCCATGCCTCATGGACTCAGCCTCAGGGTGGAGATCCTTGGGAAGCTATGCACCCGAGAACCTTTGGGCCATCATACCTGTAGGAGGAGTGGCGAGGAGGCTTATGCCCCTTACGGCTGAGGTTTCCAAGGCATGCGTTAGGCTCGCCAATCGCCCCATTCTTGAGATATCCCTCCTATGCCTAGCAAGGCAGGGAATCAGGAACTTCATCCTAGGCGTAAAGGGTTATACGAACTATAAGAGCCTCCACGACTACTTCAAGGAAGGCATAGGATTCTCAGCCAGATATGGGCTTTCGCCAAGGATCCATATCAAATACCAGCCAAACATCGAGGACCTTGGAAGTGCCGATTCCTTAAGGATAAACCTTGAGTATTACGATGTTACGGGTCCTATCCTTGTCATCCAAGGGGATAACATTTTCGACCTAGACCTGACAGCTTTCATAGACTTCCATAGGCGGAAAGGGGGCCTTATGTCCATAGGGCTGAAGCCCATCCAAGCCATATCGGATTATGGCATCGCCCAAGTAGACGAGAACATGCGCATCCATCGATTCGTAGAAAAGCCCAGGATGACGGAGGCCCCTTCGAACCTTGCCAATACAGGGATATACTTGTTCAAGCCAGAGATAAGGGAAATCCTTAGGGAGGAGGGAGTTCGAAGGCTCATGTCGAGGCTAGGACGCCTGGACTTTGGCCAGGATCTTATTCCTTACCTCATCGAAACTGGTAGGGAAGTTTATGGCTATGTCCTTTCCGAGAGCTGGTACGATGTAGGGACTCCGGAGAGATATTTGGATGCCATGTATGACATCCTTCAAGGGTGCCTAGGATGCCTCAAGGACTTTGGGGGACGTGTCTCGGAGGAAGCGAGGATATGGGTACAAGGGGATAGTCCAGAATCCATAAGAAGAAGGGAGCGAATCCTAGATATGATGAAAAAGGGATCGATTACCCTTGAGGGTTCCGTATTAATCGGCAGACATTGCCAGATCGATGAGGGAGCTTCCATAAAAAATTCCTGCATCGACAACTTTACGAAGATAGGATCTAAGGCTCGAATCGAGGCATCGGCTATCATGGATAGGGTCACCATAGGGGAGGGCTCAGAGATCCATAGGAGCATTGTAGGTCGCCATGTCACCATAGCCTCGGAGGCTTCCAAAGCCACGATTATCGAGGACCTTTCTGTCATAGGGGACGATGTGAAGATCGAGGCTGGATGCCACCTTTCAGCAACAAAGGTTTTTCCGCACTTACGCTTGCCCTCAGGAGTTTATGAGCATCAAACCATACAGAGGGCTTTAGGCTTTCCATAGCCTAAGGATCTACCATGGAATCTCTCGCCTCTCTTGGAGGATCCTCCTATAGACCTCGAGGGTTGCCTTCGCAATCTTCCCCCAATCATACCGATCCAAGACCTTCATGAAGGCGTTCTTCCTAAGCATCTCGTTCTGCTTTCGATCCCTTAAAGCCCTTATAATACCTTGGGCTAGGGCTTCAGGATCGCCAGGAGGAACCCCTATGCCCGTCCTGCCATCTTCCACGATTTCCCTAAGACCCCCCGTGGCTGATGCTACGACGATGCATTTAGCCGCCATGGCTTCTAGAGCCGTTATCCCAAAGGGCTCGTAGAGGCTGGGGATGACGCAGACATCGGCAACCCTGTATAGGCGCCTTAGAATCGATCCTTCTAGAAAGCCTGTGAAGAAGACCTTTTCATAAAGGTTTCGCCTCCTAGCATCGCTCTCCAGACTTTCCCGCATGTATCCCTCGCCCACAAAAACAAACTTCGCATCCATGTGATGGAGGATTCTCGGGATTGCCTCCATCAAGACATGGCATCCCTTCTCGTAGACAAGGCGACCCACGTAGAGAATGAGGGCTTCCTCAGGTTTTGCGAATCGTTCCCTGAAGGATCTGGTATCGAAGGACTCCTGAAAATCCTCAGGGTTTACACCGTTTGGGATCACGTCAAGCTTGTCCTCCGGAAGGCCGAAGAGGCGGCGGACTTCCTCAGTCATATAAAGGCTGCAACAAATGATTCTCCAAGCTTCGAAGGAAAGCCAGTACTCGGTTTGGTGGATCATTCTATTCTCGTCCGATGAAAGGAGGCCCCTCTGCCTCCCATATTCTGTGGAGTGGATGGTAGCCAAAAGGGGGCATCTGTGGAGGTGTTTGAGCCCTATGGCCGCCTTGGCCGTCAGCCAGTCATGAGAATGGATTATGGTCCTTTCCTTTGGAAAACGCCTTAGGATTTCAGCCCCAAGCCTCTGAAGCCCTAGATTCATCAGGAAAACCCAGGATGGAAAATCTGGGGCTGGAATGGCATAGGGGTCGGTCCTGTATACTTTGATTCCATGGATTTCCTCCCTATCAGGAGCCCCGGGAAAGCTGCACGTGACTACATGAACCCCGACTCCGAGTCTAGCGAGTTGGAGGGATAGGTTATAGACATGGCTCGATATGCCTCCTATGATCCTGGGGGGAAACTCCCAAGAAAGCATGACGACCTCAGGAAAGGAAACCAAAGGATCAGCTCCCGGGCTTCTCCATACGCCTCGTAGCAATCGATGAGTAAATCCTTAAGACTTCCTCAGCCCTGAAGGGATCGATAACATAGATCTTCTCGGGCGGGACTCCATACTCGGTGATCAAATGGGTTTTCTTTTCCTGGCTTCTGACGATGACTCCTGAGGCTTCCTGGAGCCCCATTGCCTCTATCGACCTTATGGACTGGCTTAGGGGTTCCCTCGCTCCCCTACTCCTCTGGAGCTCTGTGCTATGAATCGAGAAAACGAAGGGAAGACCCAAGGAATTTTGAAGGTTTAGGGCGGCCGTGATGCAAAGCCATTCATGGGCATCCACTAGGTCTATCTTTCCATGGTATCTGTAGTAAACATCGCCTGATACCCTCTCGAACTCCGTCATAAGGGTCATGTCCCAAGTCAGGATGTGGATGTGGTTTCCTACAGGGTTTCCAACCCTTATGATCTGGAGGCTTCCCTTTCCCTTTCCCTTTTCTTTTCCCTTTCCCGAATCTTCGCTGTCCTCCTCCAAGCCGAGCCCTATAGAGGAATCAGCCAAGGTCACGACGATGGTCTCGACCCCGAGCTTTCTAAGGCCTTCCGAAAGATCCCTCACGGCAAAGGCTATTTCTCCCACGATCCTAGGAGGGTATTCCCAAGTTAGCAAAAGGATCCTCAACATCATCACGGCGAGGCCTAGCTAAGGGAGGCACAGACCTTTATGATTCCTCGATCCGTTAGGTAATACCTTTTGACTCCATCCCTCCCAAGGAGACCTTGCACATAACCATCCCTTTCGTATCTCTCGAGCTCCTCGATGGCCTCCTCCATCTTTGAGGCTTCATGTATGCCTAGGTCTTCAGGCTTCAAGGCTCTCTTGGAGTCCGTGATGCCCATATTGTGGAGGAGCAGGAGGAGGCTGTCAGGCCGAAGCTTACCATCGGTTTTCAAGAAAATCGAATTTTATTTGGATTAAGCAAATAATAATTTTTCTATAAATCTTTCCTTAGGATTCGGAGAAGCGGGGGCATTGAGGCTTCAGAGCTTGAGCCTTGAGGCTATGGAAGCTTCGAAGTGGGTTAGGACGCGAACGAAGGCTACGAAGGCCATGTAGGGATCCTTGTAGGGGCTGAAGTAGCCATGCACCTGTCCCGACTCCCCTGGTTTTGTTGCCATATAGTATAAATGGTCGCTTGTCTGTAGGCACCTCCAAATCCTAAGGGGAACATCATCCTTCAAACCCTTCACGGGGGCTTCTAGATCCTTTACAGCTTCGAAGCAGAGGCGTTGCATGGAATTCCCGAGCCATGCGCTTGTATCCCTCTCAAGGTCGGCCCAAGAAACGACCCGATCTTCAGGAACCTTCAGGGGCCTTTTTGGTTCGTAGGCTTCCAAGATCTCGGAAGGAGTTTTGAAGGAAAGGCGATCATACTCAGCAACCTTCCTAGGAAGCCACTCGAGAAACTCGAAGATACCAGTTTCCTTCTTATGATGCTCACCGAAGGTCTCGATATCCATGAAAATCACTAGGCAGTCTCCGGGGGTTGCGTTCAGCCAATCGGCATACTTATCGGCGGTGAGGGGATAGGCTTCCCAAGACTTGGAGGAAAACCTGAAGGCTATGTCGTCCGTGAGCCTGTAGTTTCTAAGAAGGACCCTGAGCCTATCGCAACCATCTGCCGAGTAGACATAGTTGGGGCTTTCCCAAGCCTTGAGGATGGGGCTTACTCCCTCGGCGAAGATGCCACCATAGCCCATGGATTCCACAACCTTGGCTATGGCATTGCTGTAAAGGAGTTCTGTGTTGGCGAAGACTCTAGGCTTTACGTTCAAGAGCTTAGCCATAATCTTTCTATGATCTTCCACCTGATCCCTGAACTCTTCAAAGTCCCCTCCATAGAGCGATGCCAAGGAATGATAGTAGGTTTCCTCTATGAACTCTACACAACCAGTCCTTGCGAGGCTACGAAGCCCTTCGATGAGTTTTTCATTCCAATTCAAGCATTGCTCGAGGAACAGGCCCGAAAGGCTGAAGGATACCTTGAAGGGCTTTCCCATGGCCTTAGACTCCTCGATGGATAGAAGGAGCCTTTCAAAGGTTGGCTCGTAGCATTCCTTGGAGATACGGAGGAAGATGGTCTTCGTAAGGGCTTCATCGAAGTAGCTCCAGAAGAGCCTTGAAGCCCCAAGCCTTACGGAAGGCTTTAGGGGATGAAAGTCCCCCCTAACCCTATAGGGTTGGTGGGCCTCAAAGCATAGGCATAGATCCAAGGCTTCCCCGCCTTCATGCCCTTTTCCTAAATCCTTAGGAAGCTTTTCCTTGCCTTCAGGGCGATTGCAAAGGGAATGAAAACTTTTTTTATCCCTAAGAAGCCTAACCAATGGCTTCCTTCAGCTCCCTTATTCGGGCCTCCACGGCTTTAGAGAGGGCCTTTAGGGCCTCCTCCCCCTTAAGGCCTTCCTCCCTTATCTTCGATATCCTTTCAGCCAAGTCTTCGTCTCCTAGGCTTCGAATCCAAGGTTCGAAGTCCCCCCGCGATAAGTGGAACTCAAGGCTTGCTATCTCGAGGTTTTTCAGGGCTTTTTGGAAGTCCTCGAGACTGAGAGCCGTTAGGCCCGTATATTGACCGAGGCCTCTATAGAAATGGAAGCCCCTTTCGAAGGGAACTTCCGCAAGGATTCTGGAAGCCCTTTCCCTAGCTACCAAAAGATCCCTGACAAGGGATTCACCCTTTTCTGTAAGGATGTAGGAACCTCCATGATGGCGGGCTATGTAGCCCTTCTTCCTCAGGTTCAGCATGTGTCCCACTAGAGGTCGAATGCCTAAGCCCAACCTTTGGGCCAAATCCTTTAGATGAGCCTCCCTCAGTTCCGAGAGGAGAAGGACGATTTCCCTTTCTATCCTAGACATTCTTTTATCCCTTCGAGTGGGCTAAAAATCCATTCCCTTCCTATTTAGGTTTCCTTCGGTCCTACAGCCTTCGATAGGCATAACGCAGCCTGAAGACTCATGAAAATGAAATAATAGGAGAATAACGCAATCTTTACCTTCTTGCCCCGCCTCTATAAGATCGATCTGAGTATGGAAGGCTTAGAGGAATTCCTAGCTAAGCTTGAAAAAGAGGGATTGAGTCTCCTCATCCTAAAAGAAGGCAAGACCCTTTTTAAGAGAAGGCATGGAGGAATTGCTCCCCTCCTGGAGGCCATCGAGGAGCTAGGATTGGGGCTTCTTTCTGGATCTACGGTCGTTGATAAGGTTGTAGGCAGAGCGGCGGCCCTTCTGATAGCATACTTCAGAGCTGGGGGAGTTTTCGCAAGGGTCATGAGCAAGGATGGAGCGAGGATTCTTGAAAGAAAAGGCATAAGATTTGCTGCAAAAGAGTTCGTTGAAAACATAAAGAATAAGGATGGTACGGGCATATGCCCCTTCGAGAGACTGGTTTCAGGAATGGAGGATCCTCAGGAGGCTTATCAAATTCTGCGCTGTAAGGGAGGGGGTGGGGTAAAAACCTATCCCTAAGGAAAGATCCTAAAGCTTCATTTTCCCGTTAAGGCTGGAAGATGCTACAAATAAAAGGACAAAAGGCTTGATAGACCTTGAGCCTTACTCATTCGAATGCGCTTTGATGCAAAGAACTCATCTGAACTACGAACCTTAATGCCTAGGCTCCCAGCATTGGTTGTTTAGTTTTTGTTCGCGGCAACTCCATGAATGGGCATATAATCCATTCAAACTTTTTAGCCATATTGATGCTTTCCTTCAGGTCAACCTTATGCTATCCGAGGTGATGACGAACGAACAATCCATGAGTTTTGCGTTTGTCTTCATCCGGGAAATGGGGCATGGTATGTTTATGCAATTTTCCCTCAGCATTATTACTTATATGCCCTTCAACATCGTTTCATCTTCTATCATTTGTCAGACGATAATAGAGCATGCTCACGAACCGGCTTTGCCTCTTTCCTTTGCCATATCCCTCGAGTTCTTGTTAATTAACTACTATGTTTATAATACTAGAACAGTTACAAAAGCTATTGAGGTGAGACGATTTGGCTCGGAAGATAGGCGTAGGCATTATTGGTGCCGGGATAATGGGCTCTAGTCGTGCTAAAGCAGCCAAGAATGCTCCTGAAACAGAGGTTGTGGCTGTAGCTGATGTGGTCGAAGAGCGAGCCCGTAGCCTTGCTGCTCAGGTGGGAGCCATCGCCTACACAGACTTCAGGGAGATGCTTCGAAACGAGAAAGTCGAAGCTGTTTTCGTCACAACTCCTGATCACCTCCATAGGGACCCTGTTGTAGCGGCTGCAGAAGCCGGAAAGCACATATGGATTGAGAAGCCCCTGGCTACGAATATTGAAGATGCGAAGGAGATGATGAAAGCCATAGCCAATGCCCAGAAGGCAGGGGCAAAGATTACTGTCCAGTTTTCCACACGCTGGTACCCGGCCTACACAGCTTTCCAAAGGGTCGTCGAATGGGGTTACGTAGGAGAACCCATCAGCGTAGACTTCAGCATCAACGATAGGATCGATGTGCCTCTCAGCATGTGGGGAGGCCCTGGCAAGAGCTGGGCAAAGTACTCATCCGTCGCGGATTTCCTCACCTGCTATGCCGTTGACCTCGTCCGATGCATCACTGGGCTGGAGGCAAAAAGAGTCTATGCCAGGTCGGCTTCCAAGGTCTTGAAGTTTACCCCGGACTTCTACCAAGCCCTAGTAACCTTTGATAAGGATTTCAACGCCTACTTCGAATCCAACTGGATCCTTGCACGCTCGAAGCTCCAGCTCAGCGAACACTACTTCTTTCTTTCATGTAGCGAGGGGACCCTACAGTACCTGAGCCCCAACGCGACTTTCGTGGCTCAATCCCTAGGAGGTGGAGAGATCTTCTTCAAGGAGAATACCTCCATAGGAACCCTCATGGAGATCCAAGGAAGGTTGAAGGATGAGGGTATCGTCGCAAGGGTTGTAGCGGAGCCAGAAAGGGAGTATCCCTATGAGATCTGGACGGCAAAGGACCAGAATCGGGCGCTATGGATACCAACGGGCGTCCCTCACAATGTCAAGCATCATCACGGCAACCAGTTCAGGAACTTCATCTACAGCATCTTGGAGAATCAGGAGCCCTATGTAACAGCCTTAGATGGCTACAGGGCAACGGAGATAGTATGCGCCATCAAAGACTCAGCCGCCATGGGAAGGGATGTAAGGCTTCAGACCTGATTCTAGGGCTTGTAGGTGGAGCCAAGGGGACTTTTTATGTAGCGGATGCCAGCTGGCTCTCAGGATGCAGAACGCATGGTTGTGGTAGACAATTTCCAAACATTTTCCTGTATCGTTTCGAGCAAAGGAAGGCTATGATCTGGCGCGTTTAGCCAAACAGGAAGGAAGATCTTTTAAAAAAATAGTATGGCTTCCAACAGTATTTCCAAACCTTATGATCTGGAGGCTTCCCTTTTCCTTTCCTGGGTAAACATCCTTTAAAACGAAAAACCGAAACGCTCTTAATCAGGAATTCGTTGCTAATGGAAAAAGTCCCCATGCGTATCATGGGCACCAACAATTTTATGATTAAGAACGACAGAAAAATATCGCTAACACAACATCAAAAAGTACCAAAAATTTAAGAAGAGCGAAAAAATTTATATATTTTGTCTCAAGCTACTACTTTTTAGTGAAAAGATTTTGAGCTCTAGAGAGTTATACGAGCGTGCATCGAAAGTTATTCCAGCGGGCGTGACAAGGCCATTCAGATACTTCGAACCACATCCATTCTACGCTAAAAAGGTTTATGGAAGTAGGATTGTGGACGTGGAGGGAAGAGAGTATGTTGACTATTGGATGGGACATGGCGCATTGGTTCTGGGGCATATGCCCGCCTGCGTAGTAAACGCAGTGAAAGAGCAACTAAACCTAGGATTCCATTTTGGAGTATGTAACGAGTGGGAGGTTAAGCTCGCTGAAGAAGTCTGCAAGCTTGTTCCAAGTGTTGAAATGATAAGATTTAACAACAGCGGTACGGAGGCAAACATGCATGCTTTAAGGCTTGCGAGGGCCTACACTAAAAGGATGAAGGTGGGGAAGTTCGCTGGGCACTTCCACGGCGTACTTGAGCCTCTTTACACGGCGGTAAGCTGGCCCTGGGACGAGCCAGAAAGCGCTGGAATGGACCCACAATGCTTAAAGAATACAGTAATCCTGCCATTTAACAACTTGGAAGAATGTACCAAAATAATCGAAAAAGAAGAGCTGGCATGTGTATTCTTCGAGCCAGTACAAGGCGGCACAGCCTTCCCAGCTGAAAGAGATTTCGTAAGAGGCTTGAGGGAAGTCTGCGACAAAACTGGCACATTACTTATAGCCGATGAAGTGATCACAGGCTTCAGGCTTGCCCCTGGCGGCGGACAAGAGGTCTTGGGCGTTAAGCCGGACCTGACGACATTTGGCAAGGCAATAGGCGGAGGGGAGCTTCCAGTAGGTGCTGTGGGAGGTAGAAGGGACATTATGGAACTTATGGATCACCTTAAACATCCTAAAAAGTCGGAAAACGTTTCACAGGGCGGTACATACAGCGGAAACCCGCTTGTAATGAGAGCAGGATATGAAGCGATGCAAGAATATAAGAAAGGGGAAGTTTACAGTCATATAAATCGTCTAGGTGAAAAATTAAGGAGAGGACTGGAAGAGATAGCCATAAAATATAATGCTCCAGATTATGTTACTGGATTGGGCTCAATGGTTAAAATACATTTCCTAAAATCCAAGAGCAGAGACTTCAAATCTACATTCATAAACTCTGACAAGGAGCTAGAGAAGAAATACTTTCACTTCTTAATCTCTAAAGGTATTCTCGCAATGGTTCTAGGAAAAGTACACTTTTTCATATCATTGCCACATTCAGAAGAGGACATTGAGAGACTTATTTCTCTGACGGAAGAATTTATCAGGTTAAATCGTAAGTGATCTAAAAAATGCTGTAGCAGGGCGTATGCTCATTTAAAGATAGAGTTGCAGCTATTTTTATCTCTAAAGTAGCGGAGCTGGGCTTTAAGAAGTTTCATGCATAAGCTCGATAAAGAGCCACGTTATACTATCTTGTTAAGAGCCACTCTATTAGCTAGCTTGAAAGTAAAGTCTATGATATTCTTAAGAGGAAAGGGCCGATGCCTTTACCCACCCCTCCTGGTTGATAGAACCCCCGATGAATGGAGAAATCCCCCGAAAATCCAAGAAATAAAGAAGTACGGCTTTTGCCCTTCACACCGACAGAAAGCGAGTGCGACCAGCTGATAGCCAGTTGTTCTAGGAAGCTGACAGACTCCTACAGCTGTTGAAGGAAACGGGTGTTATGATAGGCGAGGCTACGAGGCTCAGATGGGTCGACATAGACTTTGAAAAAAGGAGCCGTCCGGGTCCGTCCGGAGAAAGGGGCAATCCAAGGATGCTTGCGATTTCAAACAAGCTGAAAGCCATGCTCATAGAACTCAGGGAAAGGCGACATCCGATAGGGTATTCCCTTATGATGTAAGGAATCTAAGGAGGGCCTTTCAGCGTCAACGAAGAAAGGTTGCTATGAAGCTGCACAATCCTAGGCGTGAAAAGATCACCTTTCATACGTTCAGGCATTTCAAGGCCACCATAGAGTGCCCTAAGATCAAGGACATCCTTCACGTAATGCGGCTCCTTGCTGTTCCGTAAACGCAAATAGCCAGAAAATGGGCCGGGAGGGGATTGAACCCTCGACCTTCCGCGTGTCAGGCGGATCTTAGGCCACCAAACAGGCTCCCTTTATTCAGGTTTGGGGCATCCTATCCACTGGACGACCGGCCCTCAGGATTAAATAAAAAGGGGATCTCTTTTAAATTTTCTTTTCTTTTTTATGCCACAATCCCGTATACAGAAAGACGAGTAAAAGTCAGGGTCGGAGGGAGATCCAAAGCCTTTTTGAAGCCACCCTCTTTTCGTCTCGACTAAGCAGGTCTTTTAGGTCATGAAAGGAAATCGTCCCCCTCAGGAAGGTGCTTCCTCAAAGCCTTTTCATTCAGTTCCACACCAAGCCCTGGCTTATCTGGTACTTCTATGAAGCCCTCCTTAACCAAGGGCTTTGGAAGCCCCTCTACGATCTCGTACCAGAAGGGATCTAGACGGGGCATCTCGAAGGCGATGTAGTTCTGCGGAAGCGTGGCTGATAATTGGATGAGGGCAGCCAACCCTATCATACCCTCCCCTACACCATGGGGGGCTATGAGGATGCCATAAAGATCAGCAAACTCCGCGATCCATTTGAGCTCAGCAATGCCCCCTACATCCATGGGATCGGGTCCTATGACATCGACAGCATTCTTTTCGATAAGGTCCTTGAAACCCTGTCGCAAGTATATCTGCTCCCCAGTATGGATAGGAGTCGTCGTGTTCGAGGAAACAAGGCGGTAGGCTTCAACGGCTGTATAGGGCGTGTAGTCTCCTGTGATGAGGTCCTCGAGCCAAAGGAGGTTCAAGGGCTCCACAGCCTTCGCCAAGCTTAGGGCCGCCTGTACGGAAAATCCCGGTCCGCAGTCGATCGCAAGACCGTATTCATCCCCAAAGACCTCCTTTAAAGCCCTTATGCACTCTATCGCATGCCTCATTCCCCGCTCGGTTACATGCCCCCGAAGCCTATAGCCTTCTCCAGGCTCTCCGTAGAAGGAGCCTGGAACCTCGGCGAACATCCTCCCATGGAAGCCTACGGCATACTTAAAGATCGTAAAACCTTCGGGAAGGCTTTTCTTCTTACGGGCGCTCTCTGCATAGTCCTCGGGAGTCCATCCCTTAGGTCCGGGGCCAGTGCCTGTGTTGTAGACCCGAACCCTGTCTCGAACCTTTCCTCCCAAGAGCCTGTAAACTGGCAAGCCGGCAGCCTTCCCAGCTATGTCCCAAAGGGCTACCTCTATCGCGCTTACGGCACTTCCCCAGGGCTTGAAGCCGCCCAAATGACGAATCTTAAGCATAACTCTCTCGACATTCGTCGGATCCTGCCCGAGGATGAAGCGCTTATAAAAGAGGACCTGGGGCTTGTTATAATCCCTGTTGAACTCCAGTTGAGAAAGTCCGCTGATCCCTTCGTCCGTTTCTATGCGGACTATCGGATAGCCCTCCACGACCGTACATTTTAGGTCCGTGATTCTCATATCCATCGTATATAAACAGACGTCGATGCGCATATAGCCTTTTCCGAGGATCATCGATTGGGATCTCTAAAAGGGAATTAGGGATAGAAATCCAAAAAAGCTTCAGTGGGGAGAAATCTTCTCATATGCCCTTTTCCCAAGATCTTTAATACTTCATAACCAAGGTTTCTCTATAGAACATTTCCTTAGGGACTTAAAGCTTTGGCTTTAATGCCCTATATCTCAGCTCAGAAGCCTCGGGCTAGCGTCTTCTTTCCTCAAGGGCTCTACGCTGAAGCATGATACATGTCCCATATACTGCCTCTATACCATTCCTATGACAGAACTCTAAAGCCTTCATGGACTCTGCTCCAGGCTGCATCCAGACCATCCGGATCCCGATTTCCTTGCATGTCTTTAAGACCTCTTCCGTAACCTCAGGAGGAACTACAAAGCAGACGACGTCTGGCTTTTCAGGTAAAGCCTTTAGGTCTGGGTAGCAACGATCCCCTAGAATTTCCTGAGCCTTTGGGTTTATGGGATAGACCCGATAACCGGCGCCTTTAAGTTCTTTATAGACCTTATGGCCATACTTCTCGGGACTCCTACTAACCCCTACGATGGCTATCACATTCCTTCTTTCTAGGAGCCTCTCGATGGATCCTTGCTCCATTCAAATCTCCAGAGTTACGAAGGGATTCTGATAACCATAACCATAACCATAAGGAACGATATAGGCATTCATACAAGCCTTCAGTATCCCTTGCACAAGAAGTATCGATGCCCAGCCCATCTTTCGTTTCTTATAGCATTCATCCATTCCATCTTCATCTTTGTCTTTTCATCTTTCCCCTACCGTAAGGGCACGGCATTCTTGGCAATATAATCCTCAATTTCATAACTCCAGTCCTGGGGACCTACGTAGTAGAAGGCTTCTGCATAATCAAGTCCGTAAAGCCTTCCCAGCTTAGAAAAGGGTTCGAGGAGGAAAAGCCTTACATACGCCCTATCGGCATCCTCATCTGTTCCGTCCAAGGCTGGAAGGCGCAGACCCCTAGCGGCAAGGCGAGCCTTTAACCGTCTTCCCGCATGCCCTCCAGGACCTTGGGTTTTGTTCGCACATATGGAGGCAACCTTTTTCTCTATCCAAGGACCTATGTCCACAACGCGATTGTAGGGCTGGCCTTCCCTAGCGACCCAGTAGTACCTTTCTCGGACGCTATGGGGTTCCAGACCTGCCGCCAGTTGCTCTGGATAATCCTTGTCCATGCCAGCCATCCATGCAGCCGCCTCTACGGCTGCGCCCGTTACCCAGTGGTCTGGGTTCTCTTCCATATGGCCCCAGGGGTTGAAGGTAAAGACTGTATCGACCTTGAGGAGGCGGAACAAGAAAACGAGGCGGCATCTTATTTCTAAAGGAGAATCGCCATCCATGAGGTGATTCCTGTAGCCAAGGTTGAAGACGCCCTTAAAGCCCAAAATCTTCGCCAATTCCTCAACATCTCTTTCGTTACCTAGGATCGTTTCTCCTATGCTGCGCGTAGGACCGCATTTCTCATCGTTCGTCGTTTGGATAAGGTATGCCGTATAGCCCTCGTCTATGAGCTTTGCTATGGTTCCTGCACAGAAGAAAGGTATGTCATCGGCATGGGCTTGGACGGCCGCCAGGACCTTTCCAGCATGGGGCCTTCCTTTGACTGGTCTTTCAACAAAGACTTCACCTAGGGGTACTCCACCATCCCCAATTTTGGCCATAAGCCTTTCCTCCAGACTTAGACGATAGATCTATATGAATTACTCTATATAAAAACTGATTTTAAAAGAGAATGCCATATAATAATTATCGTTTTTGAGGTATAAATGTTCCATAGGATCATCTCCTTTTAGGTAAACTCCTTTTCACCTCCATGAGGATTTCATTCATAATGTTTAAGTTAATGCGATACGACAGCTCCAAATACCTAGAAAACCCTATATGACGTGCAGGCTTTAGGAGAAAAGAGATAAGAAAGGAAAGAGAAGAGGGAAAATTCCAAAAGCTCTGAATGCTACTCAAAGTAGAGAAAGTCTCTGTTTCGAATGTCTCCCATTATCCCAGCTGAGATCAATGAACCAGAAGGGAATGCGCAAAATTAAGATTTACCTCTGCACATCAAATTTGATCACTTTACTTGGGAAGCAGTAGCTATACGGCAAGGCTCCGAAGCATGCCTACGATAACAAAAGGCTTGAAAAATCTAGTATTGATGAATAGAAGTCCATCAATATGAAGCATTATAGCCTTTATGAGGTTATACGGTCCTAAGAAACATCGCGGTCATGAACAGTTACGAACTATGCTGTTTCTATGCTCCAAAGGGAAACTTTTATAATATTCGGCTCCCGCTATCTTGCGAGGGCTAATGGTTCAGCAGGATGCCGATGAGCACAAAGAAAGGGCGATAGAAGCCGCCGGCTTAAGAATAGCGGTAGGCGGTCCTAAGCCCCTTTTGAAGGAGGGTGAAAGCCCTATCAGAAGCACCCTTTCACTATGCCCCGAATGCTACAGGATTCTACCAGCCATTGTCTACGAGAAGGATGGAAAAATATGGATTAGAAAAAACTGTCCGACGCATGGTGAGGTTGAAGACCTCTACTGGGGGGATTCTGAGATGTACCGGAGGGCTATGAGGTATGAGGCCCCCAGGGCGAGGGTCAACTATGCTTACAAACAAATTGAAAAACCATGCCCGTTCTCATGTGGCATATGCTCCGTCCATGCTACCCAGACGGCTCTCGCCAACGTTGTCGTAACAAACAGATGCAACTTCTCATGCTGGTATTGTCTTCCAGAGGATGAGGAGGTTCTTTTTAAGATAGGTGAAGATGTAGAACTAATGAGCTTCAAGGAGGTTTCAAGGAGCCTTGTATTCAATCATACGGTTAAGATAGGAGAGTTCTTAGGAGAATATTCGCTCCCAAAAAATTTATACGTTTTATGCTTTAACGAAGGGAAGGCTGAATGGACCAGGGTCACAAAACTCTTCAGAAGGAAGTATGAGGGAAGGATTCTGAGGATTAGGACCCTATTTGGGCGTGAAACGAGAGCGACACCTGAGCATATGTTCTTCATCTACAAAAAAGGGAAGATTGAGAAGAAACGTGCAGATGAGCTTGATGAAGAAAGCGAGTTGATCATGCTCTGGAGTTTTGATGGAGGCAGCGATTTCAAAGAGGAGGGTCTTCTTGGAGAATCCAAGATAATCCGAGAAAGCGATAAAAAGAAGGACTTCGTTAACGTCGACGATACTTGGAACCGCGACGTCCTAATTTTAGGAGAAAAATACGGGAATATGGTTTGCGGATGGAATCATAATGGTTCCATGCCGCTAACCTACAAATACTTTCATGATTGTCATCCCCCCTTCGAATATATGCCTAAGAAAGACTCTAATTGGCACGAGTCCCCCTCTAAACTGGAAGTAACGCCTGAGCTTGCTACCCTTATGGGATATTTTATATCAGATGGGAATTATACTAAGAAGTATCTAAAGCTAACTTTTGCGCATGATACGACAGAAGGAGAAATTGTCAATATACTCGAAAAGTTAGGTGTACCATACAGATTTCTTGTCTTTAATAGGAAGGAGAAACGGCTACTAGTTGAAAGTAGATTAATGAGACACTTGTTCAAAAATGTTTTTGGAATATCTGAAAAATCTGAGAGCAGAAGGCTTCCAAGGGGCTTCTTAAACTTCCCATTAGAATCTAAGTTGGCTTTATTAAGTAGTCTGTTCAAGGAAGAAGGATATGTTGTTGGAGATAATAGGTGGCTAAACATTTGTTATGCCAGCGTTTCTAAAGACATGATAAAGGATGTTCTGCATCTCTTGGCATCCATTGGAATATTTGCAAGAATAGGCATGGTAAGTAAAGAGAAGATGGAGGGAGCCGATCACGATCTTTATGAGCTTTACATACCTGGGGAAGACATGGCTAAATTAACTTCGTTGCTTGAGCTAAGGGAAGATCGTGCCGAAAAGCTTGATATTGAAAGCATGGAAGAAGTCAATATCATGAAGCTAGGTAACTTCTATTTAGACAGGGTGAAATCGGTTGAAGAAGAATTCTATAGTGGTTACGTTTATGATTTGGAAGTGGAGAATGAATCTCACTCTTTCGTAGCATCATACGGAGCCTTGCTTAGCAATTGCTTCTTCTTTGCAGAGAGATCTGGCTATGTGTATGAGCCTACCCTCGAGCAATACAGGATGATGATGAAACACCTGAGGAAACAGTATCCGTATGGTTCTAAGGCTATTCAGCTGACTGGGGGGGAACCATTGATGAGGGATGATATAGTTGATATAGTTAGGATAACCCGGGAGGAGGGCTTCAGCCATATTCAGCTTAACACTCATGGGGTTTTCTTCGCTCTGGAGGGTGGCATTGAGCTTGCAAGGAGGCTTAGGGAGGCTGGTGTCAACACTGTATACCTGAGCTTCGATGGGCTCGACCCGAAGATAAACGTGAAGAACCATTGGGAGATACCGTACATCTTCGAAAATTTCAGAAGGGTCGGTATGACAAGCGTTGTCCTAGTCCCCACAGTCATAAACGGCTGGAACACGCATGAGTTAGGCAAGATCGTGAGGTTCGCCGCCGTGAATAGCGACATCGTCAGGGGTGTGAATTTCCAGCCTGTTTCTTTGGTGGGTCGGATGCCTAGGAGCGAGAGGAATAAGTATAGAATAACCATACCTGATGTGATAAAGCTTGTCGAAGAGCAAACGAATGGTGATATAAACAGGGATGCCTGGTACCCTGTGCCCTTCACGCTTGTGCTGACAATGTTCCTTGAGAAGCTGACAAAGGGTAAGGAGAGATGGCATATGCCTATACATCCTGCATGTGGAATGGCTACCTATGTTTACCTCGAGAGGAGTGATGATGGGCTTAGGCTCATACCCATAACGAGCTTCATCGATGTTGAAGGCCTTGCGGAATACTTGAGAGAGAAGACTTTTGAGATGGAGAAGGGAAGGAGCAGGTACATAGTTATGCTGGAGCTACTCCGCAAGCTGGGAAGCTTCATAGATAAAGAGAAGAAGCCTAAAGACCTCAACCTAGAAAAAATACTATTTAACATAATTTTCAGAAGGAGCTATGGTGCACTGAGCGCATTCCACTATAAATTTATCTACTTAGGAATGATGCACTTCATGGATTTATACAATTACGATATTCAAAGAGTCATGCATTGCGGCGTTCATTACGTCACTCCTGAACCGAATGTTGTTCCGTTCTGCGCCTTCAATGTCCTCCCAGAGCTCTATAGGGACAACGTTCAGAAGAAGCTATCTTTGAGCCTTGAGGAGTGGAATAAGCTTAAGCCTGGAACGGTCGGGGACAAGGCCAAGTATAAAAGGGATATCCAGCACCTTGCATCTGGAGAGATATACAAGAAAACCTATGCAGGCTTCCTCGAGGAAGCCTGATGTTTTACGAAGATTATGGATGCCAAATACCCGAACCATTAGTACACACTTCACACCATCTGCCATAGATTCTTTCCTCTATTACAGCGCCTCGAAATTTCCGATTATTTTCCATAATTCTTTCGAGCCGACATCCTTTGCCTTAGGGCCTCTTCTATGTATCCTGAAGGCTTTAAGGGAGGAGCGAAAATAGCTACGAGCTTCATCGTCTCGTCGCTAAGGTTTCGGATTTCATGCTCCTCTCCCTTTTTAGCGATAAGGATGGAATCGGGCTCGAAGGAAATCTCCCTTCCTGCGACCCTGTAGACACCTCTTCCTGAAACGACGTACATGCATTCCTCGCTTTCATCATGCTTATGAGGACCCGTTGTCGAAAAGGGGCTTATGATGGAGAAAAGAATTGTTGTGTAATCAGAGTTTCCAACCTCCGGAGAGACAAGAACCTTCAAGACCCTCTCATTCGGCTTTGGAACCTTTACACCAGGAACCTCCCAACCTCTAACAACCGACATGGTGCATTACCAGTCCGAACAATGGGGCTCAACTACCTTTAAATTTAATCCCTGCATCCTATAATCAGTGGGAGTTAGAAGGCCTTTAGGCTCAGGAAGATTGGAGTGATTTTGCTCTGAAACCCTTTCCGGAGGCTTTTTCTATGATAGGAGGCTATATGGGAAGTCTTCTTCGCGTGGACCTAAGCCAGGAGAGGATAGATTCTGAACCCCTAGACCTTGAAATAGCCAAGAAGATCTTCGGGGGAAGTGCTTACAGTGCCTGGCTCCTCTACAAGGAAGTGCCAGCATCCGTAGATCCCCTAAGCCCCGAAAATCTTCTCATCATTATGACAGGTCCCTTTACGGGAACCCTCATCCCTGGTGGCACGAGGGCCTCAGCCGTTGCCAAGTCTCCCCTGACGGGAATCTTCGCAGAGGCAAGTTCGGCGGGTTTCTTCCCAAGTGAGCTGAAGTTTGCGGGCTTCGATGGCATCGTATTCAAAGGAAGGGCATCATCCCCCCTTTACTTGAAGGTTTTTGATGGAAGAGCTGAGCTTCTAGACGCCTCCCATTTATGGGGCCTCGACACCTTTGAGACCATGGAACGTCTTCGGAGCGAACTTGGAGATCCCCATACCAGGGTTGCCTGCATTGGGCCCGCAGGGGAGAGGCTCGTTAGACTGGCTGCCATCATCAACGATGATGGGAGAGCCTTTGGAAGGACGGGGCTTGGAGCTGTCATGGGCTCAAAGGGGCTTAAGGCCATCGCCGTGCGTGGAAGGAAGAGGGTTCCTATAGCGGATAAGGCAGCCTTCAGCGAATGCCTAAAAGCCTTCAGGGATGGTATTGCGAAGGCACCGAGGGCCCAGAGCTTCCGCCTTTACGGGACGGCTGCAGGGGTGGAAGTCTTCGAGCACATCGGAAACCTTCCAATAAAGAACTGGAGGCTTGGAACCTTCCCGGGGGCCGTCAAGATCACGGGCTCAACTATGGCAAAGACGATCCTGAAGGCTCCATGGGCTTGCCTAGGATGCCCTATAGCCTGTGGCAGGGTCATCGAGGTGAAGGAAGGGCCCTATAAAGGGCTTAAGGGACCTGGACCTGAGTATGAAACGATCGCCATGCTTGGCTCCTTATGCATGAACGAAAACCTCGAATCCATAGCCAAGGCGAACGATCTATGCAATCGATATGGCATAGACACGATCTCGACAGGCGCCGTGATAGCCTTCGCCATGGAATGTTACGAGAAAGGTCTCATCGATAAATCGGATACGGGAGGCATAGATTTGGGATGGGGAAACCACGAAGCCATAGTTTGCCTCACGGAGCTTATAGGACGGAAGGAGGGTTTTGGAGAAATCTTAGCTGATGGGGTCCTTGAAGCCTCTAGGCGCATTGGAAGAGGTTCTGAAACCTTTGCGATTCATGTAAAGGGTTTGGAGGTCCCCGCCCATGAACCTCGAAGGTTCAAGTCCATGGGTCTAGCCTATGCTACCTCCAATCGGGGAGCCTGCCATATGCAGGGGCTTGCCAATTGCATCGAGAGGGGTCTCCTCATGCCAGAGTATGGGCTGAATGAAGCCCTAGATGGTTTCACGGTAGAAAGAAAGCCCGAAATCGTCATCCTATATCAAAACCTATGCTCAGCCCTCGATGCTCTTTGCCTATGTAAGTTTCCAGTCTTTGGAGTTACTTCCTTCGAGCTTGTCGCTAAGGCTTATGAAGCCATTACAGGATTGCCAATGGATAAGGAGGGTATCCTTGAGGCCGGAGATAAAGCCTGGAACCTGAAGAGGGCATACAATTTCCTTTGCGGTATTAGGGCTAAGGATGATAAGCTTCCTGATAGGTTCACGAAGGAACCCCTTCCCGATGGTTTTGCGAAGGGACAGGTCTGCGAGCTTGAGCCTATGCTCAAAAGGTACTACGAGCTTCGGGGTTGGAATCCCAATGATGGAAGCCCGAACAAAGCGAAGATCGCCGACCTTGGCATAGACCTTTCGGGACTTCCATAAGAGCCTTAAGCCCTAAGCCCTGAGCCCTCATTCACCCCTGAAGCCAATCCTCACTAGATAAGCAGATTAGATTAGCTTGGCACTTTTACCCAGTCGATAATGGCCTTCCTCAAGGATCTAGCCGTTTCCAAAACCTTATCCTTTTCTAGACCCCCTCCTTGCCCCAGCCTCGGTGTTCCTCCGCCGCCGCCACCAGCCTTCTCGGCAGCCAGCATGACGATCTTCCCAGCATGAAGGCCCCTCTTTTGGGCTTCATTCCCGACCATAGCAACTATTTGTACTGTCTTGCCAAGGACGAAGAAAATAACTACAAGGCTTCCATCCCTGTTGACGAGGGTGTTAGCAACCTTCACCGCAGTATTCGCATCCGCATCCACATCTTCCATGGAATGGATAAGGAGCCTTATGTCTCCGAGGCTTTCAGCCTCCTTCAGCATCGATTCAACTTGGCTTTCTATAAGCCGTCCCCTCAGGCGTTCCAATTCGCTTCGAAGGGTCTTCAGCTCCAAAACCATTTCTCCAGCAGCCTTAGGTAGCCCCTCCCTCGGGACGTGGAGGGCCTCAGCCGTTTCTCTGATAAGATCCTCCATCGATTGCACATAGCGAAGGGCTGCTCCGCCTGCCGCAAAGGTGAGCCTCTCGACTCCATCCTGGATCCTCTCCGTAGAAAGGATCTTTATGAAACCGACCAGTCCGGTGGAACTGCAATGGAGGCCTCCACAGGCCTCGGCATCCCATCCTTCGATTTCCACCACACGGATCATCTTTCCTGGAAAAACGCCCCCCTGGTAGAGGGCGAATCCATATTTCTCCTCGGCCTTCTCCCTTGGCATGAAAGATGTGTGGACCCTAAGATTCTTGAGGACCACTTCATTCGAAAGCTCCTCGATCCTTCTGAGCTCCTCTGGAGAAATGCGCTTGAAGTGGGAAATGTCGAGTCTTGCCTTTTCTACAGCCTTCTCGGTCCCTGTTTGCCAAATATGCCTTCCTAGGACCTTCCTAGCAGCCGCGTTGAGGATGTGGGCTGCCGTGTGATGGCGCATGAGCTGTTCCCTTCTATTCCATTCAATTTCGCCAAAGACCTCTTCCCCAGGCTCGGGCATTGGTCCCTCCAGCTCATGAAGGACAAAGTCTCCAAGCTTCTGGACATCCCTAACCATGGCTTCATGGTTCCTGAACCTGAGACGTCCCGTATCGCAAAGCTGACCCCCTCCTTCGGGATAGAAGGCCGTCCTATCGAGGACTACGTACCTCCCACCGACAACCTTTAAGACTCTGGCTCTGAAGGTCCTGAGATAAGGATCGTCGTAGAAAAGCATCTCTGTTTTTGAAAGCCCCGAAAGCTCTTGCAAAAGCTTCGACTTGTAGGCATCGGCAGTCCTGGCTAATCCCTGAGCCTTCTCATGCCTCGCTGCAAGGGCTGAGTAGAAGTCCTCAGGAACCCTTATCTCTAAGCCCAGCTTCTCTGCCTGCTCCTTAATGATATCGGGGGGGATCCCATGGGAATCATAAAAGAGGACGAGATCCTCCGATGAGATTGTGCTGACACCCTTACTTCTGAGCTCTCGAGCCCTCCTTTTCAGCAATTCGATGCCCTTACTAAGCGATTGCCTGTAGCGTCTCTCCTCGAGTCCAACGATTTCTAGAATTGTTTCACTGACTTCTCGGAACTCTGGGAAGTCCTCATGGGAGCGCTCTATATGGGCTTGGAGGAGCTCTTGAAGGGTTATGGGCATTCGAAGGGTGTCCATAAGCCTTATGGCCCTTCTCAGGAGAAGCCTGGCGATGTAGCCGGCCCCCATATTCGATGGGACAACGCCATCTCCCAGCATCCAAAGGAGGGTCCTCGTATGGTCCAAGATGGCATAGAGGGCCTCGTATGGCCTCAGGATTTCTTCGAGCTCCCCAGCTTCCATGCCAATTCTTCGGGCTATGGAATTCCTCAGCTCCCTAGGGCTCCTGCCATCTATGAGACCAGCCACCCTCGAAACTTCCCTCAGGATCGCCTCCTCGATCTTAGGAAGCCCTGTAGCCTTAGCAAGCCTTTCCAGGAGGTCTCCATAAAGGGCTTCATAAACGTTTGGAGAAGCCTTCAGAAGCCACAGGTTTCGCTCCAATCCGTATCCCGTATCTACGATTCTGTTCTGAAGGGGCTGGAGGGTATCGTTCACGGTTGCATAATGCATGAAGACGAGGGTTGCAACCTCCAAACCACCGATGAGGACTTCTAGATCCTCACCCGCATTCCCACCACCCTTCCAGAAGTCTTCTTTAAAGGTTATCATGTCCTCTGGGATGCCAAGCTCCTCGACATAGAACCTGTAGCAGTAATCGACCGTTTCATCAGTCCAGTAGACTTGTTTCCCAGGAAAGTTGAAGGCATGATGGGCCATCATCTCGAAGCTCGTAAGGTGCCTTCCTGTGCGGCCGACCTTTTCCAAGTCTGTAAGCCTTATGCAGGGCTGGGAGATGGTAAGGGGGTTGGCAGGTGGGGGAATGAGACCCTCCGTTACCCAGGGCTGGAAGTCGTAGATGCTAGCTCCAACAAGATAAACATCATCCCTCCACCTAGCAACGACAGGATAGCGCCTGATCCTCGCATGCCCCTCCCTTTCGAAGAAACTGAGGAAGGCTTCCCTTAGGCTTCTTAGGTTTAATTCCCTCGAAACAGGAGGCCTTCCGATAAATGCATACTCGACGCAAGGCTGGTCTCCGCATAGATCCTTATCTTGGTCCAGGGTCCAGAAGGCTTTCCCGCAGGATCGGCATACCTTCCTCACAAAGCCCCTGCGCTTAAAGAGGTCCACTTCGTATATACTTGAGGTCAATGGCTATCCCGCTTTGGAGCTTGATAATTAATAGCAAGGTAGAATTTAACCTTTCAACATGCCATAATATCTTTCCAAGATGGTTCTATGGTAAAGGTCATCCTAGACTCAAATTTCCTTATGTCATCCCTACAGCTGGGCATGGACATCCTTAGGCTCCTCCAAGAATTCCTTGAAAGATCTGTCGAGCCCATTGTTCTGACTCCAGTCCTAGAGGAACTAAAAGAAATTGCCAAGAAGGCTTCCACAAAGGCGGGGAGGGAGGCTATCTTTGCCCTAAGAATCGCGGGCATGTGTTCCCTGTGGGAGGTTGAGAAGCGAGACGATGAAACTGTAGATGATTTGATCCTTCGGATGGCCTTAACTTGGCAATGCCCAGTAGCTACGAACGATAGGAACTTGAGGCGTAGGCTTAAGAGGTTGAAAATACCCGTGATTTATGTAAGGGAAAAATCCTATCTTGCTATGGATGGAAGCATAAACTCCTAAGCGAAACGGATAATAGCCATTTTATGATGGAAGAGATTAACCTCGAATGGCTTAAGGGAGAGGAAGCTCCTTCTTGAAGAAAGTTATGGTTAGGATGGGCGTGTCCAAAAATTGGCTATCATCCCTACTGACCCATGATTTCTCGATGCCATGATGGTTGGTCTAAGCCTTATCTTCCTTTCAGGGCTTATGACCTCGTCCCTTCAGTCCATGAACGATAACGAATTTTTGGACACGCCCTGGTTAGGATTATGCCTTAATAGCGGATGATTATTTTAATAAGTAATCTTGGAACTTGTAGTTCCAAATTTCCCATTCACGGAGATGGCATCTCCTTCTTTTAAGCATTAAACCTGTAAAAACGATGGCCCTCTAAGCCTTGGCTAAGACCCTTTCATGTCTCCTAAGGCTTTGAAGCTGAACTGGATGGTATGCTAAGCGTATTATCGTTATACTACAGGAATCGCATCAATTCTTTTTCTCAGGATTTCGATAGTCGATTCGAAAAAGGGGGTTGATTCCCTATGGAATGGATGAAAATGAGAAAGGGTAAAAGGGATAAGATTATCCCATTTGCATTGAAGGGTTTCGATGGAAAGAAAACCTTTCTATGGATTCTGCCATTGAGCCTTATTTTCTTAACTTGGGAAGCCAATGCAGCAATAGGAATAATCCCCCCTCAACTTTGCCCACCACCATCCAAGATCTTTGAAACTCTCTTTCTTCGCCTAGGAAGTATGGAATTCATAGAGGCCATCCTGAGGAGCTTCCTCAACATATCTTTGGGAATTCTACTAGCCATCTTTTCCGCGATGCCCCTAGCCATAATAGCCGGCCTCAAAATGGGCTTCGATTCCACTATCACGCCCCTTCTCATGTTTATTGGAGGGCTTCCGGACATTGCTATCCTTCCCCTTGCTATCTTATGGTTTGGACCGGGAGTTTCAGCCATCCTTATGGCTGCTCTCTGCGCCTTCTTCCCTATCTTCTTCACTGTCAGGGAAGGCGTGAAGGATATCGCCCCCGAACTCTTCCAGGTTTCGATGATCTTCCATCCAGGAAAGTTGAATGAGCTTCGGGAAGTGATCGTTCCGGCAGTATCCCCCCATCTGATAACAGGCTTAAGGCTATCCTTTGATTTTGTTTGGGAAGTTGTATTGGCTATCGAGATCGTCGTCAGGGTCGCAGGTATTGGTTCCTTCATCAACCTTTCAGTGGAGGCGGGTTCTATCCAAGATGCCTTTGCGGGTATTATGGCGATAGGCCTTCTATCGATAGCTGTGGATCGTTTTCTCTTCGGTCTCTTGGAAAATAGGGTTAGGAGGTGGCAGTAAAAATGGTTGGCTTAAGCCAAATCGAGGTTGAAAATGTGACCAAGGTTTACAGACTCAAGGATTCTGAAATTCCAATTTTGAAGGATGTAAGCTTCAGAGTTAGAAAAAGGGGCTTCGTTTGCATTGTAGGCCCAAGCGGCTGTGGAAAGTCGACTTTACTAAAGATGATGGCGGGTCTAGAGAAGCCTACCTATGGGGTCATTAAGTTTGAGGGAGAGAATATAAGAGGGCCCCATCCAAAGATATCCATGGTTTTTCAAAGTTTTGCCCTCTTCCCATGGCGGACTGTCCTCCATAATGTTGAATTAGGACTTGAGGCTAAGCACCTTTCAAAGATGGAAAGGCATCGAATCGCGAGGGAGCTCCTTGAAATGGTTGGCCTTAAAGGCTATGAAAATTCCTATCCTAAGGAGCTTTCTGGAGGGATGAAACAAAGAGTGGGCATAGCCAGAGCCCTAGCAGCGGATCCTGAGGTCATCTTGATGGATGAAGCCTTCAGCGCCTTAGACGAATATACTTCCGCGGCTCTGAAGGAGGATATCGTAGACCTATGGAAAGACACGGGGAAGACCTTCATTCTTGTAACCCACAACCTGAGGGAGGCTGTCGAGATGGCAGATGATGTTGTAATCCTTTCTTCAAAGCCCACGACTGTCAAGGGAATCGTTCAAATACCCTTAAAAAGACCTAGGCGCTCGGATGACCCAGAGTTTGTTATGATCCATAAGGATATTTATAGACTCTTAAAGGAGGAAATCGAGACTTCGATGCTCCGATACAGGATTAGGGAGATTAAAGAACTGAGGGAGGTTGAGGACATAGAGGGATTCGAGGGAAATAAGCCTTAGGACTTCAATTTCATTTTTTCATTTTCATTTCATCACATCGCACCGCACCATCTTCGCCACAAGAAGGGGTAAGTCTTTCAAGGTTGGAAGAATAAAGTCCGCTCCCGCCTTTCTGAGGGCCTCTTCCCTTTCTTGATTCAAGGCGATACCAACAGTCTTTACTCCTGCAGCTATGCCAGCCTTGATATCCACAGGGCTGTCTCCGACAACAATGGCTCTTGATGCGGGAATGCCTAGCCTTTTCAAGGCTTCAAACACGGGCGCCGGATCTGGCTTCATGACCTTTAAATCGTCCCTTGTAACGATGGCTTCAAAGAAGGACCTTTCTATAAGCCTCTTCAAGAGAAGTTCGATAGCCTTCCTACCACTATTAGAGACTAAGGCAACTTTCAGACCCATAGCCTTCAAGGTCCTTATCGTTTCTAGGGCATTAGGCATGAGCCTCGTTCTTTTGGCTGCCTCCATCTCGAATCGGTCCATGATTTCCTTACAATGACCGAAGAATTCTTCGAAGAGATGCCCTTGCCCCCTCTTTTCCAGAATCCCTTTTAATTTCTCGAGAGTTATCTGAATGGGATCTTCCTCACTGAACAACGTTCCTTTGAAGCCCTTCCTAATCAAGAAGTCTATGATTGCCCGCCTCGCGCCCATATAATCAAAATGTAGCTCCACGATGGTTCCATCGCAGTCAAAAAGGATGGCTTCCAAAGCCACCATGACACCCACCGTGTTATGAAAGTTTTTCAGAACCTTTCTCCCCGAAAGGATTGGACTGAACCTTGACTATCTACCTTTAAAGCTTTTCCTTTCTCCGGGGCGCATCCAAAAATTCATTATCGTCCATGGACTGAAGGGGCGAGGCTATGAGCCCCGAACGGAGGATGAGGCTTAGACAAACCATCATAGCATCGAGAAATCATGGCTTTCTTAGGATAATAGCCAATTTTTGGACGAGCCCTTTTCCCCGCCGAAAGAGTTACAAAAAGTTCATGCAAATTCCATCAAAGCATGATCAGGGTTTTGGTCTTTTGAGAATCCTTCGCTTTCACTTACGTCGAAGCATGGAATAGCCTATGGATTCTTAGATAAGAGCCTCATTTATTGTAGGATGCCCATCGATGCATACTTTTTTCCAGAAATCTGTCTCTCCCCCAGGAGCTGTATCATAGGGCATCAAAGGTTATGGAAAACTCTCTCCCGAAGGCTTAAGGACTGTCCTCAAACGAAGGATCAGAAGCCTCTTCAGATTAAGCTACATCCATCGAGCCTAAGGGATGAACTCATTTCTGGATACCGCACAACCCCCCGATGTTAGAAAACCTTAAATAAGCTCATTCCCCTTCCTGCCCTCAGAATCCTCAAGCGGAGCAATGAACTTGTATAAGCTCGGGGTTCCCCTCCATCTCTCAAAGGAAGGAAACATCGTTATTAAGGCATATAATATTCCTACAATAGGCGATGATGTTGTTGATTCAAAGATGAAAAAAATAGGCATCGTGGTCGACATCATAGGTCCCACAAAATCACCTTATGTTCTTGTAAAGCCAACGGGAAAGGAGGGACAGGATGTCGTGAAAAAAGGAGGGAGTGTTTATGGCATAGCTCCGCAGAGGAGGATGAGGTTTCGATGAGTAAAACCCCTGTGAGAAGATGCCAGGAGTGTGGAAGCGATAAGCTCATAAGGGATTATGAGAATGCCGAGATTGTCTGTACGAATTGTGGCTTCGTAGTCCAGGAAAAAATCGCCGATACAGGCCCCGAATGGAGGGCCTTTAACGATGAGCAGAAGGCTAAGAGAACTCGAGTTGGGGCTCCCCTAACCTATACGATCCATGACAAGGGGCTTTCAACAGTTATCGATTGGAGGAGCCCATCAAACGCTAGGCATATTAGCCCAGACCAGGCGGCCCAGATATACAACCTTCGCAAGTGGCAAAGAAGGGTGAGGCTTTCAGATGCCTCTGATAGAAACCTGGCCTTCGCCCTCGCTGAGTTGAGCAAAATGAGCACCTCCCTGAACATTCCCAGGCACATCCTGGAAACGGCCTCTGTGATCTATCGAAGGGCCCTTAAGTTGCACTTAATCCGGGGTCGTAGCATCCAAGGCATGGTGGCTGCAGCCATATACATGGCCTGTCGCCAGTGCGGTGTGGCAAGGACATTGGACGAGATTTCGAGGGTATCCCTCCTCTCAAAAAAAGAGATTGGCCGAAGCTATAGGTTCATGGTTAAGGAACTCGGAGAGTTCGTCCCTCCCATAACTCCGCTACATTACGTCTCTAGGTTTTCGAATCAGCTGGGTATTCAAGGAAAAACCGAAAGGCTTGCCGCCCATATCATAAAAATAGCAACGGAAATGGGCTTGACGAGTGGAAGGGGTCCCACAGGCATCGCCGCGGCAGCCCTTTACGTCGCCTCCATTTTAAACGGAGGGAGGCTTACTCAAAGGGAGCTGGCAGAGGTTGCCAATGTTACGGAAGTTACCGTGAGAAATCGCTATGCGAGTCTCCTGAAGCATCTTGACCTCGTAGTGAAAGTATAGCCTCATCGCCTATTCAAAGCCTTAGAGAAACCATGTTTATATGGTTCCACTTCCCTTTTAATTCGGGGAAGGGATAAGTGGTCTCAAAGACGAACGCCCAATCTAAACGCAGGGAGATCGAGAGGCGGGCTCTTCAGATCGTTCTGGAGGCGGGGGAGAAGGGAATCCTCCAAAGCGATCTATGGCGAAGCCTAGGTACCACAAGTCGAGAAGGATCGAGGATATCCCTAAGGCTGGAGCGGAGGAAACTCATCAAGCGAGTCAAGGAGCTCAACGATGAGCGATGGACCTACAGGCTTTACGCCATCAAGCACTCAGTAAACTTCGATTCCATTATCGATTGCCCCTGTCTCGTATGCGATTTGAGCGATAAATGTGATGAATCTGGGACGGTTAATCCTATAAATTGCTCGAATTTTACAAAGTGGCTTCTTACCCCTTTTAAGAAAAGTGATGCTGAAACCTAGCCTTCCTTAGAATATCGACCAGAACCTTTGCCGGGGCGTCTGTTTTAAAGCTTCCTGGTGAAAAGTGGGTTGGGAAGAAGCTATAACCTATGCTTTGAAGCCCTTGGGCAATTTCTTCCAAAGATGGAATAGAAATGCCGAGCTCCTTGCACATGCGATGGGGTACGAAGTAGGTTGGAGGGGCCTCAGCCTCGCCAACAAGGAGTCCAAGGAGCCTTCTGGCTGCCTTCGGCTCCTGTAATGTCGCCTTTTCCGATTCCTGGAGCATCGCTTCTAAGAAGGCCCTATTGCTCAGCCTTCCTATCCAAAGAGGTCCAGCCCTGAGGAGCTTAGATCCGCAGGAGCATGGAAGCTGCATATGATCCCAGGAATCTTCATAGGTTTCAAGATATCTATGAAAACATCTTTGACAATGGTAGAGAAAGCCTATGGCCTCCATCGCCTCCTTCACGGCTTTAGAGGACCTTTTCACTAAAACAACAGATCTTATGTAATGGCTAGATCTCTCAGTAAGGAGGGGGCTTATGCCCAAGCCATGCATGGCAGCGACCCTGGCCGTATAGCCCAAGAGAATCCTTGCTCCGACTTCATGCTGATATTCGCTTCTCAGGGGTCTAGCCCAGTATTTTCGGATGCAAGCCTTCGGGTGGACACCGTTCAGAACGGCCGCATCCGTGGCCGTAAGGGCTAGAAGGCCTCCATCTGTGAGGCTACACAAAGCCGCTTCTATGAAGATGGCAGGAGAACCGAAGGGATCCAGATCCACATAGTCGAGGGATCCTTCCCTGAAGGCTCTTTCCAAGAGCAACAGGCGGGCATCTTCGTTTCGAACCAATGCCCTTTCTTCCAAGGCATTCAGTCTTACATTATAGTTTATTAAACGCACGGCTGTTGGGTTAATGTCGTTTAGAAGAATCCTCGTTCCTTCAACCTCTGAGGCTAGCCTCAAACCCTTTGCCCCACATCCCGCCATGGCATCGCAGGCAATGGCTTCTCGTCCCAAGAGCTTCAGCTTTTTATGAGCCCTTAGGGCAAGGACCGATAGATCCCTATTCAAAGCCATTCCGGGGTTGTAGAAGGCTGGAAAACGCTTCGAAGATGGTCCTCTAAAGCTTGGCCTTTCAATGGTGGCCCTTGGCACAAGGATGCGAACCTTTCCCTCGGCTACAATGGTTGTCGGGAAGGGGAAGCCCTCTGTTTCCACAGGCGTCCTCATGCTCCATATCGGGCTACTACCATCATATGATCTCTATCATAGGGTTCGAGGGAAAGGCACTCATGAATCTTGAAGCCCCTCTCCCTGAGGACCTCCACCTCAGCCTTAAAGACCTCGTTAGGCTTCTTGGCTACATCGATGCTTCTCGCCTTAACGGCTAGGAAGGATTCCCCTCCTTTTTTAAGGAACATGTCCGCATTATCCGCTAAGACCCTTGCCTGCTCAGGCTGGGCTATGTCGCAGTATATAACGTTTACAATGCCTACGAGGCTTCTGTATTTCTCAGGAAATCTAGCATCTTCAAGGACCGGGATCATATTCGGTCTATACTGGCAAACGTTGTTCACGAGGTCTCTCATGGATCTAGGGCTGAACTCGACACAATAAACCCTTCCACCTTGCCCAACGATGTCCGACACATGGCTCGCTGTTGTTCCGGAGGCTGCTCCAAGGTATAGAACCCTATCTCCAGCCTTCAAAGGAAGGCGTTTAACCCCCTTCATGATGAGGGCTCCAAGCTTGCTTCTGTAGGGATCCCAAAGTCTATACTCCCTTGAGCCTTGGGAAACCAGTTGTTCTCCATAGACCTTCCTTCCAGGCGTAAGGTTTTCTGTAGCCAAAAACCTTGTACCGTTTTCAAAGATCACCCAGTAGATGCCTTGGAAGCGTTCATGGGCTTCTACCCTCAAGCTCCTTTCCTCCCTTTCTCCCTTCCTTGGGCTTTGATGAGCCATAGCCCTTCTTTATCTCCTCTAAGCGCCTCTCCAAGTCGTTCCTAAGCTTATCCCCCATGTAAACTCCTCCATAGGCATCTATCCTTGAGGCTATGGCGAGCTTTCCGGCTAGATTCCTCGCAATCTTGCCTCTAATCGCCTTAGGAGACTGATGGACTAATGGATGCTGGAATAGGATGCCATGTTTTGGAGGACGGGCTCCTGTGCGGATGGATCTGAAGAGGGCCTTCTCAGCCCCGAGGACCTGGATCGTGCTTGAGGGCATTCTTGAAAGCTTATCGATGCTTCCTGCCCTAGCAATGAGCTTGGCACAAAGTATCGGTCCTACGAGAGCTGATGTGTTGGGCGCCAATTCTTCTGCCATATGGCTTATGTAAGCCTCTAAGGACTCCCGCATCCCCATGAGCCCCAAAATAACTTCCGCCATCCTCCTTATTTGGATAAGATCCTCCTCCTCGAAATCGGCCCCTATGGATTCTTTAGAAGCCCTTTGGATCTCCTCGATTCTAGCCTCTGAAGATATGAAGCCTTTCAGCCTTTCAGGGCTGAAATCCTTTCTATGGCCTAGGTTCGCAACAATCTTCAGGAAGGTTTCATGGTTCTCGACAAGCTTGCCCAGCTCCGGAAAGTGGAGTCCATACCACTCTCGGATCCGGCTGAGGAGAAGGTTTATGACGCGATCGATCTCCTCTAGGGCTTCTACTCCTTGGACGAGGATGGAATCCTTCTTCTCAGAAGCTTTTTTAATCCTAATCCTCGTAAGGGCCAATGAAACCTTATGAATAAAAGCATGGTAGTCCTCCTCTCTCTCTACGAAGCCCAGTTCGACGGCCATCTTTCCAGGGTTTTCGAATAAAGACTCGATCCAACCTTGGGTTTCAGCCTTCGCATAGAAGGCCTTTATGCCAGCCTTCTTAAGGCTTCTAGCCAGATTCTCGGAATCTACAAGGAAACTCTTATAGCCCATTCCTCGGAGATTACGGATTAAAGCCATAGTTTCTTCAGGAGGATTTCCAGATTCTAGGCCTCCGAGGCGGAGGGCAACATCCTCAGGAGCCTTGGGAAAGAAAACCTTAGCCAATAGAGTCCCGTCGGGCTTTAATGCGAAGACACCCATTGGAAGATGGAGGAGCCTTGCTTCCATTCTTCTTCGCTTATCCTATACAAGCGATTCATAAAAACCCTCTCGCTTCCATGAAAAGGATCGGATAAAGGACTTCCTTGCGAGGTGAGAAGAGAGAAAGCCTTAATAGCGAAGGTTAGAATTCATAATTGGTGATCTATACGGCATCGGAAGGAAAGATCCAATGCCCGTGTGGGAGAATAATCGAAAAGGCTGAAGAGTACAAGTTCATCTTCCTTAAGAAGGAAATGAGGGAAATAGACATCCTCTGTCCAAACGATAGCTGCTACCTTAGGGAAATCGGGTTCGTCAAATTCGATATGGTGAATGGAAAGCCCGTATTGAAGGAAGCTACTTTCTACCCACCCTTCGTTACTTGGAACGTAAGCCAACTTGGCCCGAAGGCCATGGATCTCATGAAGGCCCAACTAAAGGATATGGTCACAAAGATCATAGATTGGAAGAAGATTGAGGCGGACATGGGCAAGGTAACTTAGAACAGCCTGATCCAAGGAGCCTTTTTCATCCGAAACTTAAAACCTTCTTCCGTTTTGATAGTTCAGAGGCTAAGTCATAAGACTTCTATTTCCATAAGGCTATCCTTCTTTCCGCTTTGTCCGGCTTAAGAAGGTTCTTGAAGGATTTACTCCCTATCGATGAATTCTTCAGCCCTCGGTGGTTCTGGAGATAATCCCTTCCGCCTTCTTATCTCCTCTACGAGCTTAGCTAGCATACTTTGCGGAACAGGAGCCCATCTCGAGAAGAAAAGGGACCAGAAGGCCCTTCCTGAGGTCATAGACCTTAGGACGTCGGCAAGATCGAAGGTTTCCACAGCGGGTAGTTCAGCAATGACCTGACCAACATACTCGCGCTGCTCTATGGAAGCGATCTGTCCTCGACGCCCAGAAATGATCTTTGTCACAGTTCCGACCATGTCCAAGGGAGCCTTTACTGCCAATTTCATGATGGGCTCAAGAAGAATCGGGTCAGCGGAAAGCAGACCTGCGAAGATGGCCCTCCTAACCATAGGGATTATCTGTGCAGGCCCTCTATGAACAGGATCCGAGTGAAGCTCCGCCTTTTCTAGGTTTACCTTCACGCCCCTCACATACTCCCGCGTTAATGGTCCATCATCCATCGCATAGATGAAGCCAGAGGTAATGTAATCCTTAACCTCGTTTAGATACTGAACCCCCTTCGTCCGATCGACGAGGAGGCATCCATGCTGGTCAATGCTCCAGACATTCCTTGCCTCCTCCGCATCCCAACCCAAATCCCTAAGAATCTTTGCCAAAGCCCTTCTATCGAGGGCTTCGTTTATTTCCCCGCTTACGATTTTTTCTACGATTTCTGGTGCCAAGGGTTCTACGCTTATGTAGGCCCTGTTATGCTTGTTGGGCGACTTTCCCATGTAGGGACCAGCAAAGCCCTTTATACTTTCCCTGTAAATGACGATGGGCCTTGAAGTTACGATCTCCAACCCCGTCTTCTGGATGAGAGTCTGGGCTATCTCAAGGTGGACCTGCCCCATACCAGAAATGAGATACTCCCCGCTCTCCTGGTCTATCTTCGTGACTAGGGTTGGATCTTCGATGGAAAGCTTGTTCAGAATCTCGACGAGCCGTGGGAGATCCCGGCTGTATTTCGGCTCCACAGCGATGGTCATGACAGGCTCCGTAACGTACCGGATCGCCTCAAAGGGAACCATATCCTTCAGGGAGGCGAGGGTTTCTCCAGCCCTTGCTCCGCTAAAGCCAAGAACCGCCGGTATGTTTCCCGCTGGAAGACTTCCTACGATCTCCCTGTAAGGCCCCATGTATATGCAAACCTGCTGGACACGCCCAGAACTCTTGGAACTTATCAAGTAGAGGTTTTGACCCTCAGCCAGGGTTCCCGAGAAGAGGCGCCCCGTGGCTACGATGCCCGCCTGCGGATCCACATTGACTTTGCTTACGCACATGACCGTCGGTCCATTGTCATCACAAGATTCCATGGCCTTTCCAACTTCCGATTCAAGGCTTCCCCTCCAGATTTTAGAAATTCTATACTTCTGGGCTACATGGGGAGGGGGCATATGCTCAACTACCATGTTCAGAATGGCTTCATGAAGGGGTAGGGTCTTCGATAGATCCTCGATGGATCCGGTTTTATAGGCATCGACCACATCCGAGAACTTCACTCCTTTCTCCTTCGAGATTTCTAAGGTGAAGCCCCATCTATGCTTTGCCGAGCCGAAGGCCACCGTATTGTTAGCAGGATTAACCCTCCAAGATTCTCGGAAACCCGGCTCCCCATACATCTGGATGAGCTCGTTAAAGTCTCGGATGATCCTGCCTAAGGTATTCTGAACCTCCGAGGGCGTAAGCCTCAACTCGGTTATCAGACGATCGATCTTGTTTATGTACAGAACAGGTCTGACACGCTCCTCTAGGGCTTGGCGGGTTACCGTTTCCGTTTGGGTCATAACACCCTCTACGGCATCAACAACAACCACTGCACCATCGATAGCTCTTAGGGATCGAGTAACCATTCCTGTGAAGTCTATGTGTCCAGGGGTATCGATGAGGTTAATAACATAAGGCTTTCCTCCAAATTCATAGTATAGGCTAACATTGGCGGCCTTGATGGTCATCTGGCGCTTCTGCTCCTCCTCCATGTAATCTAGGGCTAGGGCCTCGCCTGCAACAGAGGGGGAGAGTAGGCCTGCCGCCGCCAATAGGCTGTCAGTCATTGTTGTTTTTCCATGGTCAACATGGGCGATAATGCCTATGTTTCTCGGGCTTGGGATTAAGCCCAGGCCTTTCGAACCTGGCTCTTATCGCCCAGGACCTTCAGGACATCAGCTGTAGACTTATACCGAGGCATTTTTCAACGGACTCCCTTGGAAGCCTCTAAACTAGAAACATAGGCTCCTATAAGCCTTTAGCTTTTTTCTAAGGCGCTTTAACCTTGACGAGAACAGGTTTTATGACTTATACATGTATGTGCAAAATTTCTCCATAGAAGCTTCAAAGTTTAACCTCAAATTATAAATGAAAAACCTTAAGGTGACGGCACACAACCTTCGTCGAAGGAATGCCTTATCCTTAAATAAGGCGCCGAGAAAAATATCTAGGAAAATGGTGAATTCTAAGGCTGTCCTACCCCTACTTTTCATCCCACTCATCCTCCTCATCTTTGCCCTTAGCCCATACCCCAGCCTGGCGGAGGGAGGAGGCTATCGCATAAGCCAAGAGATCAGTATGAGGCTTGGAGATGTCTTCTATGTTGCCATAACACCACCAGTCTCCAATTTTGCAGCCTCCTGCACGCCACTCAGCCGGCAGAGATTCCAGCTCTACATGGCGGCCAACATAAGCTTCCAGTCCATCGTTGAAGTCCTTCCGGAGGAGGGAGGCTACTATAACGTTACCATAACCTTCGTAAGCCCGGGCTTTTGGCGTTATGGATTAGGGGTTCTTACAGGCGATCCTAGCTGGTACGAAAGGACGGCAACAAGGGTTACTAGGCTACAATCTGGCTACTATGTGGAGTTCCAATCTGGATCCGAGGCACCTCCAGGAAATTACACGATCACATTAACCCTTAATGTGAGGAAGGTCAATCCTTCAGGAAGCCTCATCGAGCTTCAGTTTCCGACTTCCATGGGCCTTCTGCTCTTGGCCCTTCTGGCATCCCCCCTTGCCTATTTTAACGCCTTCCTTGTCGTGGACTCCTACTATCGAAGCAAGAGCGAGGAGGTTTCAAGGCGAAGGTGGATTGGGGTTGGGATAGCCTTGTTCCTGAGCGCTCTCCTCCTCTTTCTCCTCTATGGAATATTGACCCCCGCCAAGGGAGGCTAGGCCCAAATGAGCGAAGAGGATGAGTTTGTAGACCAGTGGTGGCACAAGCACCATAGGCTAAGGAGGATCTTCGCCCCAGCCCTTTACCTTACATCTTGGCAGTATAGGCTTTGGAGATTCCTCAGAATGCCCCCAGAGGTTCGCAGGAAGAAGGCTGAAAGATGGGCGAGGAAGATCAGGAAGGCCCATGACTTTCCAAAGGCTACTAGGGAAGATCTGGTCGGAAGGGATGCCGAACTTCATCGAATCCTCATAAGCGCTCGGTATCATATCTTTCGGGACCCAGAGTTCAGGAAGGCATCTCCCCTTCCCCCTCCCAAGGTCTTCATTCTAAAAGGGGGCTCTGGAAGTGGAAAGACCTTCTTTGCCGAGGTATGCCAAAGGGAGGTCTTTGAGGATGGGCTCAAGTATGGGCTCCTTGTCCGTTATGCGGTATTAAAGCCCGAAGATGTTTACACGATGTGGTACGGGCGAAGTGCCCAACAACTCAGCCAGTTCTTCGATACGGCTTTCTCCATGCCAAGCATTGTCCTCATAGACGAGTTCCAGGCCTTTGGAAAAAAGTTCCAATCGACTACAGAGGTTGGTATGGAGGAAACGAGGGTCCAAACCGTTTTCCTAGAGAAGATCGATAGCCTTCAGAAGCGTAATTATCGATGCATAGTCCTCATATCCACGAACGAGTATGAAGCCATCACAGAGACCTTAAGGAGAAGGGGTCTCGTAGGAACGATAGATCTAGATGCCGACGTAACGAGGGAAATGCTCCTAGAAATAGCCAAGAGGGAATGTGCTCGGTATGGCATCAGCCTTTCCCCCGATGCCATCCTTGACGCCCTCGAGGACAGCCTTCGATCCCTGGGAAGCCTTAGGCTAACACCGGCCGACGTTGTCAACGCCTTCAATATAGTCATGTCGTCTAAATCGGAGCCCCTCCAGAGGAAGCTTATCTATGCTAGCAAGTCGGGCTCTGACGGGAGCCTCGTCGATCTAAAAAGCCTTGGAAGGCAGGTGACCGCGAGCGACTTCAGGGATGCTGGAAGAAAGCTGAAGACCTATACATCGACGGAGAAGACGGAGGCAGCCAAGAGGGCTATAAACCGCATAGCCCCTAGGGAGCGCTACAGCGATGTAGGAGGCCTCCATGGCATAAAGGAGGAGGTTATCAAGGAGATATCCCTAGCCTTGAACCCTAACCTTGCTATCAAGGCGGGCTATCTTCCTCCAAAGGGCTTCATATTCAGCGGCCCTCCTGGGACGGGAAAGACCCTGTTGGCCAAGGCGATAGCCGGCGAGAGCAACACATGGTTCTACAGCGTAAACGGTCCCTCGATCCTAGAGGGTCATTATGGGGATCCAGAAAAAACGATTCGGGACATCTTCGAAGATGCCAGGAAGAATGCCCCGGCTATCATATTCTTCGATGAGATCGATTCTATCGCCCCAAGGAGGGGAACCCACGACCCTATAGTGGATAGGGTGGTCTCCCAGCTCCTTACGGAAATCGACGGCTTCACCCCCCTGACAAATGTCGTTGTCATAGGAGCCACAAACCGCATAGAAGCCTTGGATCCGGCTCTGCTTGAGCGCTTCACAAGGCACTTCTCCTTCACATACCCTAAGAACAGAGCAGAGAAGCAAGAAATCCTCGAAGTCCATCTAAGGCGATACAGGGATGCCCTCGAAAAAGGCGTTACTGTGGAGGATGTCCTGAAAGTCTTCGAGAAGAAGGTTCTTAGCCCTCGCAAGATGGCCGATACCCTCCATGAAGCAAACCGCCTGAGGACAAAGGAGCTTGAAGCAGGATACAAGCTCCTAGAAGCCCTCAAGGCAAGGCCCGAGAAGTGTGAAGAAATTCGAAAGCTCTTTGAGCCCGATTTAAGGAGGCTTTTTGAAAGGCTTGGCATAAAGGGCGAAGGGGTGTCGGATAAGGAACTCATCCAGGTCCTTGAAACGCTGGATCCAGGCAACTATCCCCTGAGCCTCTACCACTTCGAGAAGGCCCTAGAAACCGTGACGGACGAGTATGTTGAACAGGCTAGGAGCATGATCCGTAGCACCGTAAGGATAAAGGAGCCTGAGATAGGGAAGAGCTATGGGCTCGTAGCCCTTGGGGAGTCTGGGCAAGGAGGCTTTGTAGGCGTAATAGAGGTCACCGTTAACCCAAAAGGGTCCGGAAATGTCAGAATCGTTGGTAGCGAGCTCGGGGAGAGCATCCTAGCCAGTGCTCAGGATGCCTTTGTCTATATAAACTCCATATCTGACTGGAGGTTCAAGAACTACGATGTTTATGTGGAGCTGATAACTCCAGCCAAAGGAATGGAGAAGCAGGTGGTAGCCCCTAGCATCGCCCTTCCACCCGTTTCAGGGCCCTCTGCAGGACTCGCCATAGCTACGGCCATGCTCTCATCCTTCGTCGGGATACCGGTAGATCCGACTGTCATCATGACTGGTGCCATAACCATGAAAGGGGAAGTCTGGCCAGTAGGAGGCCTCGATTACAGGGGTATGGGAAAGATCGAAGCGGCATTGGCGGACGAGTATGCGAGGAAGCTTCTGATACCAGAGTATAACTACGAGCATCTGGGCGACTTTGGGATGGAAAATGCCCTCACCCAGAGGGGAATTAAGGTCATTCCTGTGAGGAACTTCCTCCAAGCAGCTACGGAGGCCCTTGAGGGCAATCCCAGCATGGAGAAGGTCCTTAGCCTCCTTAAGGGTTTTGAGACCTAAGCTTTATGGGATCTTAGGATCTCTAAGGAAAACCTTGGTAAAGAAGAGAAGGGGCGAGGAGGTCTTATGTCTAAGAATTGGGTCGAAAACACAAAGCAGATCATAGAAAGGTATCGAATCGATGCCCAGATTCTTGAGCATAAGGAATGGGGAAAAGAAAGCCAAGCTGTCTCAAAGGCCCTTGGCTTACCCTTGGCGGACATATTGAAGGCTCTGCTATGTTTCTCGGAGGAAGGGCCAATCCTAGCTTTCATTCTAGGCGAGAATAGGTTAGACTTGGGAAAGGTTGAGAAAATCCTCCGTGCGAATGTGAGGCTTGGGAGAGCAAAGGAAGTTGAAGGTCTCGGCTTTACAGTAGGAGGCATTCCTGCATTAGGTTCGGGCATAAGATCCTTAGTAGATACGAGAGTTCTCAAACGTGAGTTCGTCATAGGAAGTGCAGGATCGCCATACTTAGGTATCAGGCTGAAGCCTGCTGATCTCGTGCGGTTAAACGGGGCTGTTGTTGCCGACCTTGTGGAGTAAAAAATCCATAAATGAACTTCATATTTGATTTACACCGTCAATTCGGGCTCAGTAAATCAAGGATGACCCAACGCACCTTACGATCGTTAAGCTTAACCATGAATCCTTTATGATGACATGCGAAATATTTTTGGGAAACGAGATATTTTAAGGGGAAGAGCAAGATTTTTATTTCCAATCTGCGCAATAACGTAGAACGGTGAATCTTGATGGGGAACATCATAGATTCTAAGAACGCCATTTCTACGACCATGGCACTAATAGCAATTATAATCATAGCAGCCATTGCGGGAGGAGTGGGCTACTACGGGGGTAACCTATCGGGCTATTCTGCCGGATATGAGGCCGGATCTCGAGGAGCCTACCAACAGGGATTCCAAGCAGGCTTACAACAAGGTAACAGTAGTGGCTATTCCAAAGGCTATCAAGCTGCCTTAGAAAAGGCAAAGCCAATTCTTCCGGATGTTATCAAGATTGGACAGATCCAGTCTCTAAGCGGAGGTCTGGGTCCCTTTGGTACAAAGATAGCCAAGGGTGCTCAACTGGCTGTGGATGAAGTGAATGCTAGAGGCGGCATAAGGGGAAGACGCATCCAGCTCATAACAGAAGATGATGCGACGGATCCGACAAGGGCCTTGGAGGTCGCCAAGAAGCTTGTGGAAGTCGATGGCGTGCAAGTGATCATAGGAACCACTGGCAGTGCCCAGCTCAGAGCCATAGCCCCTTACCTGATCGAGAAGAAGGTCTTGATAATCTCTCCAAGCGTATCGGGGCCCTTCCTCTCGACAGATTACCCAAACAGTTACGTTATGCGTACATGCGCTAGCGATGTGCTCCAAGGAGCCGTAATGGGCGATTTGGTCCTTCAAAGGGGCTATAAGAGGGTTGCATACCTAATAATGGATAATGCGTATGGAAGGGGCATTTGCGCGGAAGTAAAGAAGAAGGTTGGTGAGGGAGTTGTCACAATTTTCTTCGACGAGAAGAAGCTTAACTATAAGACGGAACTCGAGCAGGTAAAGGCTGCCAATCCGGATGTGGTCGTCCATGTAGGCTACCCTGAAGATGCGACTGTGATGTTCAAGCAAGCCCTAGAAGCAGGCTTGGAGAAAGTTCAATGGATCAGTGCCGAAGGAGTCTATGGAACAGCTATGTTTCCGCCAGAGGGAGACCCTGCCGCTGCGGAGTTTATGTCCATAGCCGTCATAGGGACGGCACCAACGACCCCAGGAGGCATACTCTACGAAGAGTTCGCTAGAAGGTACACGGAAGCCTTTGGCATGGAGCCCATGGTATACTGCGATACCTGCTACGATGCTACCATGCTAGCCATCCAGGCAATCGCCTACTGCGGCGAGTATAACGGAACGAAGATCAGGGATGCTGTTCTGACGATTGCTAGGAACTACATCGGCCCTTCAGGGCATAAGATCTTCCAGCCTAACGGCGTAGACATGATGTACTCCTACTACATCATCTGGGATGTGGAGGAAGTATCCCCAGGGAAGTATGAGTTCAAGGAAATTGGCAGATGGCCCTGAAGGGCCTCGAATTCCAAAAATTTTTTATTTTCTTCATCTTCTTGAAGAGGGGCCTCCATGGTTAATCTCGCCCAAGTACTCTTCGAATCCCTTGTTTCGGGGAGCCTCTACCTCCTGGCATCTGTAGGTCTCTCTATTACTTACGGGCTCTCGAAGTTTCCGAACTTTGCCCATGCTGAATTCATAACCTTCGGAGCCTACATAGCCTACTTCTTCTTGGTCCAAATCAAGGCACCAGCATTCATATCCTTTGCCTTGGCCTTCCTAGTATCGGGAATCCTTGGCGCCCTTAGTTATGTCCTCCTTTTCGCCCCCTTGAGCAAGAGAGGATCTTCTACGATTCAGCTTATGATAGCCTCCATAGGTTTGGGGCTTATCCTGAGGCATACATGTATGGAGATTTGGGGAGGAGGAATTCTATCCTTCAAAATCTTCTTTCCTATATATCGATGGCCTCCCATATCCACAAGCCTTATATGGCTATTGATCGTCTTGGACGCTGCCATAACGGCAGTCATCCTTCACCTTTTCCTGAAGAAAAGTAGATTAGGAAAGGCCATGCGAGCCACCTCCGATAACCCCAATCTGGCAATGGCTTCAGGCATCAATGTAGAGCTTATAACAGTCCTAGGATGGTTCCTCTCTGGAGCCTTGGCTGGTCTCGGAGGAGCCTTTCTGGCAGCAGGTACGGCCCTCGTCCCCCTTTTAGGTTGGAAGGTCCTTCTTTCGGCCTTCGCCGTTACGATTTTAGGGGGCACAGGAAGCTTCTACGGTTCTATCATTGCCTCCTACATTATAGGAGCTGCCGAAAACCTTGGAATCGTAGGCTTGGTAGCCCTAAACCTTTCCGCAGACTATAGGACAGCCATATCTTTCATAATCCTGATTGTCCTCCTTATATTCAGGCCGCAGGGGCTCTTTAAGCAAGCGGGAAGGGGTGATTAGGTTCGCTGACCCATTGATCTACCTCCTTGATGCCCTTGCTTATACGGGCATCTTCGCCATATCGGCCTTAGCCCTTAACCTTCAGTATGGCTTCACGGGCTTGGCAAACTTCGGCCATGTAGCCTTCTTCATGGTAGGTGCCTACACGACGGCCCTGGCTACGACCTCGGGCCTTCCCTTTCCCCTATCTGCATTTCTGAGCATCGCGGTAGCTTCCTTCACGGGGTTAATAGCCTCCTTGCCAGCCCTAAGGCTGAGGGAGGACTACCTAGCCATAGCAACCATTGCCTTTGGAGAAATCCTGCGGATGATATTCAAGAACGAGGAATGGATTGCCCATGGAGTATGGGGAATAGGAGTTCCTCCAGCCATACCCCTTAGCGGGGACACGAGGGAATTCTACTGGCTACAGCTTCTCCTTATATTCTCCGTTCTGTTTCTGTGTCTCCTTATCATAAGGATCGTCAGCAACTCGCCTTATGGAAGGGTTCTTCGGGCAGTTAGGGACGATGCCTTAGCCGCCGAGGTCTACGGAAAGAATGTCTTCGGCTATAAGGCCCAGATCTTCGCCTTGGGCTCTGGTCTAGCTGGCCTTTCTGGTGCCCTCTTCGCCCAGTATGTTCAGTATGTGAATCCCTACATGTTCGAGCCAACCCTTACGTTTTCCATGTGGATTATGGTGATCCTTGGAGGTGTGGGAAATAATGTGGGCGTTCTTTTCGGAGCCCTTTTGGTGGAGTTCTTCGAAAGAGGTGCCCGCATGGCAAAAGATCTTAGGATCATGCCGATGGATCCTAACAATCTTAGAGCCATTATAATAGGAGTCCTGATAATCTTAGTCCTCCTGTACCGACCTGCAGGCCTTCTTAAAGAGGAAAGGGTTAAAACCCCAGCTTTAAAGGCTTTTAAGAGGACAGGCGATGAAGGGGGTCTCCTTAGAAGCCTTAGGAAGCCTCGAAGGCTTAGAGAAAGGATTCGAATGAGACTGAGTAAGATGAAGGAAAGGAAGGAAGAAGAATTAAAGAGAAAGCCAAGCCATCCGAAAGGAGGTGTTGCTTTAGATCCAGGGGGTGAGGGAAGATGGCTGAGGAAGGACTTTTGAACACCAAAAACCTTGTGAAAACCTTTGGAAACCTAAAAGCCATCGATGATGTGAGCCTCTCTGTAGAGCCCAACTCGATTACTGGATTAATAGGCCCTAATGGGAGTGGCAAGACTACCCTTTTCAACATTATATCGGGTATCTACAGCCCCGATAAAGGCCATGTGTATTTTGATGGAGTCGACATCGATGAACTGGAGCCCCATGAGATATGGTCCAGGGGCCTAGTAAGAACATTCCAGATACCCAGGCTTTTCCAGAGGCTTACGGTCCTCGACAATATGATGCTTGGATCCCAGGGCAATCCCGGGGAGAACTTTCTAGGCATCTTCCGCAACTGGAAGTCTTGGAGAAGGCACGAGGAGGAAACGGCTATGAAAGCCATGGACATCCTAAGGCTTCTAGAGATGGATCATCTAGCCCTTTCCCCCGCCAGTGATATTTCTGGAGGTCAGATGAAACTCTTGGAAATCGGAAGGGCCCTCATGAGCCGGCCAAGGTTGCTCCTTCTCGATGAGCCTGCCGCCGGTGTTAATCCTACTCTGGCGAGAAGGATCTTTGAAAGGATTGCCCATCTTAGGGAGAAGCTTGGCCTCACCTTTTTCATCATCGAGCATAGGATCGACATCCTCTCGGAGCATGCCGATAAGATCTATGTTCTCCATGAGGGAAGGGTCATAGCCGAGGGAAAACCCGAGGAAGTCGTGAACGATCCCCATGTCGTGGGAGTTTATCTGGGAGAGGGTTAGGTAAAGGAAGGCTTACAAAGAAGGGTCAGAAAGGAAAGGACGGGGTTTGTTTTTTGGGTCCTCCCATATTGGAAGTTAAGGACCTTGTAGCTGGTTATGGAAAGCTCCACGTTTTGCAAGGTATATCCATAAGCCTTTGCGATGGAGAGATCGTTGCCCTCATCGGTCCCAATGGAAGCGGGAAGTCAACCCTAATAAAAAGTATCGTAGGTCTCGCAAAGGTTTTCTCAGGAAGTATCCTCTACAAAGGAGCCAACATTCTCGATTTTCGAACCGATCGCCTAGCAAACCTCGGTATAGGCTACATTCCCCAGCTAAGCAATATCTTCACGAGCCTAACGGTAGAAGAGAATCTGGAGATAGGGGCTTATGCCAGAAAGGAAAGGAGAAGCCTTAAGGAGGACATGGAAAACGTATACGAACTTTTTCCTGAACTAAAGGAACGGAGGAAGGAAAGGGGTGAGAACCTCAGCGGTGGTGAGCGTCAGATGCTAGCCCTTGCAAGGGCTTTGATGGGAAGGCCAAAGGTCCTTCTTCTTGATGAGCCTACAGCCTCCCTTTCCCCGAAGAACACTGCAGCTATATTCCAGTGTCTTCTCAGGATAAGGGATGCTGGTACATCCATTCTTATAGCTGAGCAGAACGCCTTAAAGGTCCTTGAAAACTCCGACAGATGCTATCTTCTCGTAGCTGGCAAGTGTATAGCCGAGGGCCCCTCCGATGAAATCCTCGGTAATAAGGACATAGGTCGTCTCTACTTGGGACTGAGGGTTGAGGAATAAGGTTACGGAACCGTGGGCTTCTCTTCCCATTCCATCATCCTCGAGACTTTTCTTACTCCCCTTTCCTAGCCTTTCCCTTTCATCCCCTTTTCTTATGCTTCTCTTGAAACTTCCTAGCTCCTTCCTATACGCTTCATCAGCTCCCTTGCTTCATCTTCCGTAGTGCAGTTTGTCTGGATGAGGAGGCCCCTAGGCGAGAGTTCTTTAAGAAGGAAATCGAGGCTCTCCTTATCGACGCCAAGCAAGACGAGGCGCTTGTTTTTTCTCTGAATCTTCCGATAGAGGGGGAACCAGACTGGGGAGCTTGTCCCGGGCTGTCCAGCACCAGGGGTCCATTGAATGCCATCAAGCTCCTTAATGCTAAGGAGAGAATCCAGATGGACAATCTGTCCAGGGCCATCCCAATGGTATATCGTATGGTCTAGGCGCTTGCATTGTTCCCTTAGGAGGGGGAGGGCAAAAGCTTCAAAGAGTCTTGGGGAGAGGACAGCCGATAAGTCGCACTGGATCGGATACCAGCGCTCCTGACACCATATTGCCATCCAGGCTGAGGATCCTTCCATCCCTTTCCTTAAAAGGGTATGGAGCTCCTCATAGCAACTATGCCACAGTTCGAGGATCTGCCAGCATAGTTCCTTCACACGCCTAGGATGCTTGAAAAGGTCGATGATGAGGTTATTCGATCCCCTAAGGGAGGCTGCTATGTCCATGATCCCTCCCAGGTCCGTCATTCCAACGATGAATTTGTCCTTGGAGGCTTCCAAAGCCATAGAGGCAATACGCTTCGTCCTTTCCCACCAGGGATTCGCCCTGTCGAGCTCTAGGCTTTCGAGCTCCTCCCAGGGCTTTGGAGTTTCGAACCAAACAGTTTCGGAGATGAACCTTGGCGACGCGCCTAAATAGGCTGCCATAACTCCAGGACCTAAGTTGATATGAAGGTTTGGGAAGGCTTCTCCTGCAAAGTATGTTCCTTCACAGGCGCGTTCAAAACCCCTAATCCCTATGGTAGGATCCTCAGGATATCTCACGAAACTCCATCGATCCCAAGATATCGCTAGGAGACCCCGGCGGGGAGCCGAGACCTGAACTACGGGCCCGTCTAGGGCTTCTTCGTTCCACCAGGCCTTTAGCCTTTCCTTGGCTTCCTCCCAATCTTCCTTATAGAGAAGCAAGGCTGATCCATTTCAAGGTTTCAATTCTGTTTAAAAAGGAATATCCCCACTTTCTTTTTCTTTTTCTTTTTCTTTTCACTCTCTTCTCATCTGATAGTCTTAGTTCCCATTCAATCTATCTTCCGTCCTTACTCTCTTTTCCAAAAGGCTTAATTAATGTCTATTCAAGAAGATTTAAGAGAGGGGCTAGGATCATTATTGAATGGTCCGGTGGCTTAGCCTGGTTAAAGCACCAGCTTGGTAAGCTGGGGATCGCGGGTTCAAATCCCGCCCGGACCTTTAAACAAGTTTTTCTTTGTTTATTTCCCTAGATTTTGTCCGATTTCTTATTATGGGAAATTTTCAGAAAGTTTGGAGATTTTTAGGCTAAATTCTTGCCTATTTTAAAAGTTTTTTGATGGAAAAATTTATTAGACTTATTAAGTTCACGAAATATCGTAGGTGCGTGAACTCAGGAGGGAGTTGCCTGTGGGGTTACATACATCTGATCCGTGGTTTGCGAGAGTCGATGTTGGGGGCCTTAGCGACGACTCTAGGAGATCTATTCTTCAGAAGGTTAAAGATAGGCTGGGGTTCGGCAGGACGCTTGAAGCTCTAGGTATCGCTAGGGGCTCATTATATAACTACCCTAAACTTTGGCAAATTTAACCGTTATTTTTCGAATCCATTTACCATGTTATATACGCATGCTAGAAGCGCTTATTCCCTCCTGCCCCATTCCATATTTTGGTGTTTCGATGCTCCCGATTGTGGGATATCCGAGCTTTGTCGAGGAGTTCCTGCCAAGGCTTGACGGGATCCTTACTAGGCCTCAGCTCAAGCACTTCGCCCGTTACCTGACGGGGCTTGTCGTATGCGGGAACAAGACGGTTACGGGGATAAACAGAAGCTTCATGGGACGGAACGATCCATCAGCCCTCAACCATTGGCTGACGGATTCCGGATGGAGCGAGGAGGAGCTTGAAAGGGCTAGGAAGGCATTGATCCTCGAAAGCCTCAAGGATAGGAGGATGAAAAAGGGCGTCCTTGTAGTAGACGATACGATCAGCCATAAGACAGGAAGGCATATGGAAGGCGTCGGCATCCACTATGACCATGCCGAGGGACGGTGCGTCTTAGGCCATCAGCTCGTCACAAGCGACCTGGTGATCGGCAGCCTCAGCCTCCCCCTGGACTTCGAACTCTATGCGAGGGATAGGGGGCAAGAAGGCTTCAAAACGAAACAGGAGCTCTTCAGAAGCCTTGTGAAGAGGGCTTCTGAGGATGGGATTCCATTCACATGCGTCGTCACGGACGCATGGTACTTCAATAAGAAGAACATGGAATGCGTAGAAGGGCTTGGCAGGGACTGGGTTGCAGGATGCAAGGGTAACCGCCTCATCCTCATGCCTGGAGGCTGGATGCCCATCTCAGCCTACATCCAGAACGTTCCGAAAAACCCTTTCAAGGAGGTAACGATCAGAACCGGGAATTGCGAGAGGCGTTTCTGGGCATATGCGAAGAACGTAACGATGAAGGATGGATGGAGGGTTAGGATCGTCGCCTCATACGAGAACAGGATAGAGGGTGAGCCCAAGTTCATAGCCACAAACAGGCTTGACTGGGATGCGAAGACCATCCTCGAAACGTACCTGAAACGCTGGAGGGTTGATTCCTCCTACAGGGACGCCAAGCAGGAGCTGGGCTGGAGGACTACGAGCTGAG
>JGI20130J15133_1000242_pt1 | contig 50493 bp, 50 predicted proteins | sample WasSprMetagenome_FD_15133 | JGI IMG/M metagenome (IMG submission 15133) | reverse complement strand
GAACTCGGCAGGATGAAGCCTACAAGCTAACAAAACGAGAACCTCCCGACCTCAGTCGTGGAGAGTGTCAAATCCGTGTTCGTCACAGGTCAAGTTTAAAGTTAAAAGGGAAAAGAAAATAAATAAAAGAAAAGGAAAAAATTGTATTTTACTGTTTAATGCCGACGAATTCTTTGCATATCTTTACTCCTATGGTAGCAGAGTCTGTCCAAGCGTCTGCCCCCGTGTAGTTTTTAGCGTTTTCATCTACTCTGCCGCCGCCTATGATGACTTTAACTTTGTCTCTGAGTCCTGCTTCTTTCAAAGCATCAATAGTTCTTTTCATGGCGTCAATGGCTAATGTTAAAAGTCCACTTAAACCAAGAATTTGTGGTTTGTGCTCTTTGACAGCTTCAACGAATTTATGTGGCGGTACGTCGACGCCAAGGTCTATAACCTTGAATCCTGAAGCTTCAGCGAAAGCTTTAAAAATGTTCTTTCCAATGTCGTGGACATCGCCTTCAACGGTTCCAAGCACAATGACGCCTATCACGTTTGGTCTTTCTTTTTCAAGCTTTGGGAGAAGCAGTTCCATGATTCTATTGAAAATATGGCCTGCGTAGACCAGCTCTGAAAGGAAGTATTCTCCCCGTTCGTATCTTGAACCGATTTCATCGGTGGCTTTTCGGCAAGCATTGAAAATCTCATCAATGGAGAACTTGCCCAACGCTTCTTTCACTAAACTTATGGTTTTTTCCTCTTCAAGGTTCGCGAAGGATTCGGCGATTTCATCTAATAATGGCATTTCTCCTCACCATCTTAACTTTAACGTTTTGATACACCATATTTTTCAACGGTCCTTATAACTGCTTTCACATTTTCCGGAGGGGTCTCCGCTGGGACGGGGGTGGACGTAGCAAGGATGAATCCTCCACCCGGCATCATTTCCTTTAATAAATCTTTAACATATTTTTCAATTTCGCTTGGCGTCCCATTTAGTAATAGCGTGGATGGCAACCCTCCCATGACACAAGTGTGTCCTTCCAAAATTTTCTTCGCTTTTTTCACATCAGTCTTTTCAAATAAGGCGATTCCCCACTTCTCTGGCAGTTCTAGAATGTTTTCTAGGTATGCGTCGTGGCGACCTTCAAAGGCAACTTGGCATTTTACGCCTTGCTTATAAAATTCATTTATGATTCTTTTCAAGTGGGGCCAGTAGAATTCATGGTAGAGTTTGGGTGAAAGGTACTCGTTCAAGTGAAGCGGTATAAGGGTGAATCCTTGGGATTTGGGGGCTAGAACTCTTTGAGGCAATGTTATCTCCATTAACGCGTTGCAGGCTTCCTTAACTTTTTCTGGAACTTTTCTTAGATCAATCAAGATTCCTGGAATAGTCCTTAAATGGTCGCCTATAAAGTCTAATGGAACCGAAGCTATTGACCCAAGCAGTGATGGGTAACCTATCTCAGCGAGGCGTTTAACTAGAGAGTCCACAAAGGTGAAATATTTGATTCCTTCCAAGGTGACCCTTGCAATGGTGGCTATGGCTTCAGCCGATCCCGGTTTTTCTAGGCTTTTGTGGGCTCTTGGCACAGCTACTTCGGCTATAAACTTTATGGGGTCTTTTATGAAGGCGTCATATTCTTCTGGTTTCAGAAATTCCCCGCCTATATATTGGAAAGACCCCGTGTTCGGCGGCAACTCTCTACCAGGCCATTTAGTGTATTTGTCGCGCAAAATATCATGTATTGGACCTGTTAGGACGCTTAGGAGCCCTGACACGTCAGGATGATCTCTAAGGGCGGTGCCCAACAAAGAGCCCGTTCCAATTAACGGAATAGGCGGCATATCCGTGGGAAAGTCTATAGCCGTTTTAATGATGGCTTCTAGAGCTTTGTTGTAATCAAAGAAGAACTCATACGTTGTTATTCCATACCATTTGGCTCTAAACCCATAGTCAAAATTGAGTTCTATTGGCACTTTGTCCGATTCTTCAAGGTTAACTGCTGCTTCAATGCGTCGCCATCTTTGCTTGGTAAGTTCTTCTGCAGGTATATCTGACATTGCATCCATTCTCGTATTGAGTTCTATTTCCATGAATTTTTGCTTTGTTTATAAGCTTTTCTAAGTCTTATCTTCATAAACTTGACTAAAAAGCCCTGTTTCCTAAAAAGTCTAGTTGGTAAGCACTTGTGGTATCGACAAAATTTATAAAATGTAAGAAGCAACAATTAGACCGAGTGTTAATGAAAATGGAGAAGTCTCCTGAAGAATTGGCAAGAGCGCGGCGGGAACGTATTGAGGCTGCAATTAATCTTAAAGAGCCGGACAGAGTGCCTCTTCAGCTTCACTTTGATTATGGATTCATTGCAAGGTGGTCTGGCATAACAACCTTTGAACTATTGTTTGACTATGAAAAAGCGGGGAGAGCCATAGTAAAGATAGTAAAAGACTTTCCAACAGATATGCCTCCTTTAGCGATGCTTGGAACAGCAACCCTCCTAGGTTTTGCTCTTAGAGATTATCCTGATGTAGCTGCGTTTGTTGCGCCGTTAACAGGTCCAATGCACGATATTATCCGCGATAAGTACACTCGCTGGCCTGGAAGGGAGCTGTCACCTAACGCGGGATCCTTCCAGTTTATAGGCGGAGAGTTCTTGAAGGCTGAAGAGTATGACGCGTTTATAGATGATCCTGTTAAGTTCATGGCCGAAGCAGCTGTGCCAAGGGCGCATGCTAGCCTTGAGAAACCAGGATCGCCGGAGGCGATGGCAACTCTCATTAGAGCATGTTTAGAGGGTTCAAAGTACTTTAGATTTTCAGGCATGCTTGCTCAAGATATAGCTAAGCTCGGTTACGAATTTGGAGGACCATCAGCGCTTACATCTGTTCCCTTAGACTTTTTAGGCGACTTTTTAAGAACTATTCCTGGCATTTTGCTTGATTTGCGCAAAATACCCGATAAGGTTAAACAAGCATGTGATGTATTAATGGAAACACAGCATAAGAGACTTTTAACTTCTGGCATGACGGTAAGAAGTGTGGGTATCCCGCTCCACTTAAATGAGTACCTTTCACCGAAATTTTACTATGAATTTTATTGGCCTTATCTTAAGAAAATTATTGTGGACATGTACAACAAGGGTGTTAGGTGTAACGTTGCCTTTGAAGGCCGCCACGACGCATACATAGAAAGCATCCTCGAGTTGCCCAAGGCTTGGGGTGTTGCAATGTTTGAGAAAACAGACGTGCGAAAGGCAAAGCAAGTTCTTAAGGGGCACACCTGTATTAGTGGAGGTATCCCGCCGACACTGTTGTTAAACTCCACTCCTGAGAAAATTGAAGAATACATTAAGGAGCTACTTGAGGAATTGATGCCGGAGGGGGGCTTCATACTTGGATCATCCACAGCTATACCAGCGGAGACACCGGTTGAAAACGTGAGAGCGGTTATAAGAGCAGTAGAAAAGTATGGTGTATTACGTCGATAACTCGTATGGACCCTTTTTCTGAAGGTTGATAAGCAGATATTGTAATGGAAAATCTCTCAACACGATTCATTTTTAATTTACGTTTGTTTAATTCACAAGTATAACAAACCCTCACATGCTAATGCCAGCTTAAGCTTGTTATGAGCATACACTTTCAAACATTATTCACTTTTGCAGCGAATAAAACGACTGGGTTAAAGAGAAAGATGGGCAAAAATTTTTGCAATATGCATTTTAGAGGCATTTTTAGACCTTTCTTAAGTTCAAGCGCTTAGCCGACGCCCAAAACCTATATTTAAAATTACTAGAGCTCACCAGTTTGATTAGACTTCTAAAGACAGATAAAAAATGAAAGGGGATTCCGGTTTATGTTTTAGGCTTTTTCCTCGCTTTTATGGCTATGTACGCTATTATCGCAATTATAATTATTGCCACCACCACTATTAGGATTATTTGTTCTGTTGGCATTTCAGCGGCTGGGGCTGGAGTAGGCGTTGGAGTAGGCGTGGGTGTAGGAGTAGGTGTTGGGGATGGACTTGGGCTTGGCGAAACACCTGGGCTTGGAGACGGACTAGGACTTGGCGAAACACCTGGGCTTGGAGACGGACTAGGACTTGGCGAAACACCTGGGCTTGGAGACGGACTAGGAGAGGGGCTTGGAGTTGGGGTAGGCGTCCAACCAATAGGTGTGAGTTTGTTTACGGTTAATGGTCTTATGGCTAATGGGTATCCGAATGCGCCTGTTTTTGTGCAGCCTTCCCAATCCCAGTTGGTTAGTTTGTCTGTTCTGTAAGCGTATATTGACATTTGATAGAAGCCTATGCATATCGTTGGTAGTTCTTCTGCGAATATTTTGTTTAGTTCTCTGAGGTTTGCGCAGAGCTCTTCGTATGTTTGGCTTCTTACACATGCCCTTGCATACTCATCAGCTGTTGAGTTGCTCCACCCGGTCGCCAATATTAGGGATAAGCCGATGGGTTGAGGTGTCTGTATGGCATTATAGACTTGACAGTACCATGGTTCTGGATATTCGCCGTAAGTTCCCTGGGCAAACCCGAAAGTTTTCTCTGAAGCTAGGAAAACCATGAAGAAGAACTCGAACATTGATGGGGCTTGAACCGTTACCTCTATGCCTATTTCCGCTAAGTTATGGGTGATTTCGTCAGCGGCGTTGATTCTATATGTAAACATGGATTGAAGCATGTATGTGAAGCTTAGGCGTGTTCCGTTAGGTGTTACCCGTATGCCGTCAGGTCCTCGTGTAAAGCCAAGCTCGTCTAATATTCGGTTAGCCTCGGCCACGTTTTCCTCGTGGGATCTGCCAAGTCCAGGCCAAGCGGCCTCAGGCACATAGGCTTCCGGCATCAATCCAAAGTTTACAAGGCTTCTGTTGCCCGGAATTCCGTAACCCGAGAAGTAGTCTTGCGCTATTTTCTCTTTGTCTATGGCTAGGTCTATTGCTTTTCTAACTTCTTTGAGGTTTAGCGGATAAAGCCTCGTGTTGATAGCTAAATATTCTGTAGCGGAGGGGATTGGGAACATCCAGATTTCGACGTTGGGTTTTCCCATGAAATCGGGAAGCAAATCAATACCAACATTCATCACGTCTATTTCTCCATTAAAGAACGCCGTGGACATTGTTGTAACATCAGTTATGACCCTATACAAAATGCCGTCTATTCTAGGTTTGGACTCTGTCTTCCAGTAGTCTTCCCTTGTTTTAAAGAAGAACCATTCGCCTTCTTTATATGAATCGTATTTGAATGCGCTTGTACTGATGTGTTTTTCAGGAGCGTATAGGAAGTTTTCGCTCATGGGGTCTTGAATTTGAGACCATATATGTTCCGGCACTGCAATGAATCCGCCAATATTTAAGTGCCATAATGGGTCAGGCCACTGTGTTTTAAATACAACAGTGTAGTCGTCAACGGCTGTAACATTTCTAAGGTTCGTTTCTGGTGTAGGTTCTGTCAAGTTCTGTATCTTCAATTGTAGTCTCCATGTGAACTCCACATCATGCGCCGTGAAGGGCGTTCCATCGTTCCATCTTGCCCTTTCATCAATATGGAAAACGTATCTTGTGCGGTTGTCAAGGATTTCCCAGCTTTTAGCCAGCCAAGGCACAAGGCTACCGTTAATTAGCGACAAAATAAGTGGTTCATAGAGTACGGGCATAAAGTTTCTTAGCATTTCAATATCACGGAATGTATAGAATGGATTAAATACTCCAGGTACACCTGCTGTTGTAACCAGTATTTTCTCATACTGTGCAGACGTTGGACGCGCCAATGATGCTATTAAGAGGGGTGCCAATAACATCATTGAAAGACATTTGATTAAGGTTTTTCCTTTCATAAACGTTCCCAGATTCCTATAGTAGCGGATTCTATTTAAAATTTTTTGCAAAATTTTTAGTTTGGCATCTCAGTGATATATTGTTGGCTTTACCGCTTATGCTCGTAAAAATAATGGTTAATTTATGAGGTTTTCCTATACATTGAAAAGGGGTAAATATACGCTTATTGTCCCCTTAATCTAGGTGTAAGAAGCAACATTAAACCATGGCTGAAAAAGGAGAACCCGCAAGCCAATAATGCAATGCAGATTCCTGGTGGAAGCAGAGTCCACCATGCACCTTTTATAACTGCTCCGCTGCCTAGAGAACGAGATATTATCCTGCCCCAACTAATGTTTCTGGGATCAGTGACCCCCAAGAATGCTAAACCGGATTCAGCCATTATCGCGCCAACTGCACCGCCTATCATGTTGGCTATCATTAACCCTACAACGTTGGGTAGGATATGTACAAACATTATGCGCACATTTCCGGCACCTAGGGCGCGGATTGCTTCTATAAACTGGGCTTCCCTTAATGAGAGCACTTGTGAACGAATTTGCCTCGCTATACCTGGCCAGCCGAGGAAACCTAGGAGGATAACTATGTTGAATAAGCTTGGCCCTATGTATAGGGCGAGTAAAATTGCTAAAGGCACCATTGGTATAATCATAAATACGTCTGTAATTCGCATGAGAACCGTGTCTACAACGCCTCCAAAATATCCGCTAAATAAGCCAATCGTTGTTCCTAATAATGTCCCTACAATTGCAGCGCTGATCCCTATCAAAAGCGAAACCCGAGATCCATAGATTATTTGAGAAAGCACGTCTCTTCCGGCATCGTCTGTTCCAAGCGGGTGCTCTAGGCTAGGTGGCTGAAAAGGACGAGTTAGGAAAGTTTTATTTGGATCGTATGGAGTTAAAATAGGAGCCGCAATCGCCATAAATGCAAATGCAAATATTATAACGAGGCCTGCAACGCCTAATTTGCTTTTCCCAAACTGCTTAATTACAATGACAGTGCTTTTCAATAAGTTTCGACGCATCTCCTTCACCTTGTTAATCTTACGCGTGGGTCAAGCAACATGTAAACCAAGTCTGCAAGGAAATTTGCCAGTAAGGTTATACCTGTGACGATTATGAATATTCCTTGTACAAGAGGGTAGTCTCTAGCGTAAATTGCCCGCGTCATAAGCTGACCCATGCCTGGATAAGCAAAAACTGTCTCGACAAATATGGAACCCACAATCATAAAGCCGAGACCAGCAAAAAATCCAGTGACAAGCGGAAGTAACGCGTTTCTTGCTGCGTGTCTAAACATTACTTGCCTCTCTGTAAGCCCCTTAGCCTCTGCAGTTAAAATAAAGTCCTCGCCTAAGACTGTCATCATTGTATTTCTTACAATCAAAGCGTCGCCGAAAAACCCGAAAAGAGAGAGTGTTATAATGGGCAAGGCAGCATGACGTAAAACATCATAGGCGAATTCCCAAAAACTTTGGAACTTGACACCTGGCGTAACGCTGCCACCTATGGGGAATATGGGAATATAGTAGCCAAAAAGCAATAGCATGACTGAGCCAACCCAAAAAATGGGTAAAGCTATGGAAACCAAGCCCGCGACCTGTAACGAGACATCAAGTTTGCTTCCTCGCTTCCACGCTGCTAAAACCCCAACGAGGTATCCTAAGACTGTGGATATTACTCTTGATGATACCATAATGAGCAGAGTCCATGGAAGACGCTCCATTATTACAGCAGATACTTCCCTTGGGAAGAAACTCCAAGAAACTCCTAAATAACCTTGAAAGGTATTCTGCATGAACAAGAGAAATTGTTCAGGGTATGACTTATCTAAGCCGAAGCGACTTACAAGTTGATTCCTTAAATCTAGGTATTGCTGCCCTATTTGTATTCTCTCGCCTATAATGTATTGGGTTGGGTCTCCTGGCATGAGACGCGGGATAGTGAATATAACAACTAAGGCTATTATAAATACAAAAATAAGTTGGACAAGCCTCTTAACAAGGTAACTAATCATCAAGCATCAAACTCATCTATTTTTGTTAAAAATATAAAGCTTGCGGAAACCAAAAACAAGCTAAGATAACAATCTGTTAAAGCACGGCTTTTCAGTTTTATAGGGGTAAAAGAGGAATAGGAAGCGTTTATTCTTCTGGGGGTAGCCATGTTGTTTCATGTTCAGAGCCGAGGCACAATACAATGAAACCGTAGGGTTTGTCCACCCATAGGGTTATTTCCGGGCAATGCACGAGGTTTCTTGGGGCGATAACCGCCGTTGGCACCTTGATGAGGTGTCTTTCCTCTTCTTCGCCTAGGGCGAACTCTACTTGGGCGCCTAGATAATGCAGGTTGTTTGGGTCTAAACCTACAAAGATTAATGCTTCGTCCACCGGGTGTACGTGGGCTCCTCCTCTGCCTATTCTATGCCAAATGCCTGGACGAGAGTAGAAGCCCCATGAAACGTTTAGTTTGATGTTTTCAAGGTTGTCACCGTAAAACCAAACGATTTGATCTGCGTTGCCAGGTCCACCCACTATAGGTCTTGCCGCTGCGGGAGGTGCCAGTTTCTTGCTCATGCATCCCCGTGCCATCCGGAACCTTTTGATCAACCGCGTGTATTTTGTTCCCATGGTTGTTGCGGACTTTTTAGGTACGCTTTCAGACTTATATTCCGGTCCCAAGCCAACAAGATAGTGAGCTATGGGCTTTTCAAGGCTCCTTACCTTTACCGGGCCATGAGGTGTGCCCTTTGGAATAACAATGGCAGCGGGCTCATAAAAGACATGTTCCTCATTTTCCTCGCCTAGGTCTATGGATATTTCCGCATTCAAGTCGAGAATATCTCCTGAAGCGTCTATAGGTGCAAACAGTAAAACTTCGTCATACGGATGTATAAGCATACCTTGAACCGCAGCAGTTGGGTGGCAAATGCATGGTTCCTTTATAAAACCGTAGGAAAACACAACGTTTAGTCCCTCAAGATCCTTAGAGTCTGCCCAAAACCTCGGTTCGTTGTAAAGGCCTTCCGGACCATCCTTCACAATCAAAGGTTTAACCAAATTCTTGTATTTTTTCTCCATTTCAAATCACCAATCCACAATTAGAAACTAATTAAACGGGTTACAATTAAATAATTTTTCAACGTCGTCGAAGGCGCCTCCTTCAGCAAAATGTAATTTCATTGACTCTTGGAACAACAAAAGCACTGCTACACGATGTAAAGGTTTTAATAACTTTCGCTTTAGGATAGAATTTGGCGAAGCTAATGGTAAACGATGCTGAAATCCTAAAAGAAGCGGCGCGTCTCCTAGACGCCGGAAAAAGGGTTGCCATGTGCACAATTATCGAAAAGAAGGGTTCCGGACCAAGAGATATCGGAGGAAAAATGATTGTAAGCGAGGATGGCAAAACATTTGGAACCATTGGAGGTGGAAATTTAGAAAGAGCTTTAATTAATGAATCTTTAAAGGCTTTAAGAGAAGGCAAGCCCCGGAAAACGGTTTTCTCCCTTCACAAGGGGGGAGGAAAAGAAGCAATTGAGACGGGGTTAATATGTGGGGGTGAATTAACAATCTTCATCGACGTGATAGAGCCTAAACATAGGCTCATTCTAATAGGCGCGGGGCACGTGGCTTTGCCCCTTGCAAAACTTGCGGATATTGTTGGATTCAGCCTAGTCGTCGTAGATGACAATGAGGAATTAGCCAGCAAAGAGCGATTTCCAATGGTTCAAGAAATAATCACAGGCAATTTTAACGAAATATTAGACAAGATAGAGGTTGGTTCACGTGACTTTGTAGTTATCGCCCACGGGGAGCCTGAACACGATTACCTAGCGCTGGAAAAAATCATCAGAAAGAAACCAGCCTATGTGGGCTTACTCGGCAGCAACGTAAAGGTAGCAACACTTCTAAAAAGGCTTAGGGAAGCAGGAATAAGCGATGAGGAACTCAAACCACTACATGCCCCAGTGGGCTTAGACATAGGTGCCCAAACCCCCGAAGAAATAGCCATAAGCATTCTCGCAGAAATAATAAAAGAAAAAAGGAAAGGAACTTTGGCTTCCACAACGCATGAAGGCACGTAAATAGGAGAAGTCTACAGTCTAATAGCGGATATGAGTAAGTGCTAAACATGGCGTTTTACGACTCTGCATGTTCGGTTTAGTTTTTGCATATTTTCGTTTGGCAGTATTTCCACACATGGGAATTTTGCCGGCGTTCTCTCGCTTCGATGTATTATTTAACATCAATTATGCTGACCTATATCTGTCTGCGACCCTTTAAATTGCCGCGCAGCATCGACCCTACAAGTTATTTTCTGGATCATGAATGGCGCTTACTTGCATTGTTCTTTCTTTATTACCTCGACGACTCCCTTGTTGGCCTTAACTATAACCCAGTCACCCACGTCTATAAGCTTGCTTGGATCTTTTTCACAGTCTCCTACGGTGGGTCTATTGAGGATTAATGCTCCACATACTGTTAATGCGTTCCCTTTGTAATACACCATGGCTATGGGATTTGTGCCGTAAAGACTTGTCCTCCCAATGTTGATCCAACCTCAAGACCCGCGTGGCGTTGGGAACACGAAAACTTTTCCTTTGAGTGGTACTCCCCTCAGTGGATGGTCCCTTTCGGTTATTATGCCCAGTTGAGGGCAAAAGTTGGTTAAGCCCATTACAGGCCATTTTGAGACAAGGGCTTCTCCTTCGGCGTAACCTCCGACAATTTTTCTGCCCTTTATTATGATTTTCTCAGCCATTCTACTTGCCTCCAGACCATTTTCCACGCCATTTTCCAGTTACTGCCGCTTCAAGACACTCTTCCATGGTGCCATACCAAACTTCAAGTTTTTGGGATAATACCTGCCCGTAATGTAATAGTTTTGCTTGCATGAGTCTGTTGCCATCACGTCCGTGTTTGGTGGCACGCCTGTTCTAACGCATGCACATGCTCCAGATAATAATACTCTCCAGCCTTTTTGATGATGTCCCTATAACCCATTTTTTCGGCGATTTCGAAGGTCCAGTCGTCAACCACCACCCAGAGGTTAGCTCTACATTTCTTCCCCTCAAGATAGTAAACAACCCTTCTAAGTTCTCCAAGTGAATAAAACGGACAGCCAAAATAAACAAAGTCTACATTTTCGTTGCTTGCATAGTTCATCTTTTCATAAACTTTCTTCAAGTCTTCTCTTGTAATTTTTATTGTTTCAACGGGTTTCTGCCCCTTCAAAGCATGCTCAACTGTTGGAGCTTCTGGGGTTAACCCGGGAACGTGACACATCCTAACCTGACCGCCCGTATTCAGCTCGATATTCATTTTTATTATTTGGGTTTGCGTCAGCTTTCCAAGACCTGTTATTACCGGAACTTCAACACCCACCGCTTCACCAACAGCCCACCCAAAGAGATCATAATCCATATCAGACTTCAATTCAGTCTCACACTTTACAAGTCGCGTTGCAATCCTGTTCTCGTCTACACGCATATCATAGGCGGGGGCCTTCCCGGTGTAAGCTATAGCAAACTCAGCTCCAAGATCGAAATTAACCCTAGCTCCAAGGATGGCGTTTCCATAGGGGACAGCTGAGCTTTCATGCTACGAGCAGTGCTGTCCGGGTGTTGGCTTGTAGGTTTGTATCAAATAGGTTTGTATCAAATAGTAAGCACACGAGTTCACTGATGAACGCCAAGTCTAATCCAATGCTTCATGACTTGTTCTTGTTGCCTCACATAATCCGGATCGTTCCATGGAGGAATACCAATATCTTCCCAACCTTTAGTTACGCCATAATCTCTTGAAATTGTGAATGTTTTAACCCTTTTGCCATAAAGTTCGGGGCTTGTTATATCAATGCCCAGCTGAGGTATAGTTGTTGAATAGGTTTGGTATAACCACGCTCCCATCTATATCGACCATCCTCTCAGCCCCAGCAGCCTCGCCATACTTAACTAGATATTCCATGCATCTTCTAGTTAACCAGTCATCACTCTTCAACATCTCCTCTTCTTCTCGATTAAGATACAAAATCTCCACTCCTACGCTCACAGATTTGGTCGCTTTATTTTTTAAATTTTCGAAGTGCTCTTGAACTGCTTGCACGCATATACATCCATAAGGAAAATTTATGCACACGAAAAGAATGAAAAGAATGAAAAACGGGATGTGGTTTAGGTGGAAATAAAGATTTCGATGACCGTAGTGAAATAATTGAGTCTGGAACCAGACGTAGCAAGGTTGTTGGGGATGTTGACGTAGTTGTTGTTGGTGGTGGCCCCTCGGGAGTGGCTGCGGCGATTTCAGCTGCCCGTAACGGTGTGAAAGTCACACTTGTTGAGCGATATCCATATCTGGGCGGCATGGCTACAGGCGGTCTCGTATTGCTTCTTATTGAATACGATAGATATGAATATGGAATCCTAAAAGAAAATGTCGAGCGCCTCGTTAAGCTTCCCAATGCGATTGCTTTACCTCCAAGGAAACGCCCTTGGATTCTGGGACCAGAAACTCCAACATGAATTGAGGGGTTTGGGCTTAGCGGTGCGTACATGCCTCCCTTCGACCCAGAAATGCTAAAGTTCGTGTGCAATGAAATGGTGATTGAAGCTCATGCTAAACTGCACCTTTGTAGAGCCAATAATGGCAGACAATGTTATGAATGGAGTCATTATAGAAAACAAAGAGAGCAGACAGGCAATACTGGCTAAGATAACGATAGATGCAACAGGTGATGGAGATGTCTTTGCAAGGGCAGGAGCACCGTTTAAAGAGGATATTCACCCCACCGGGCTCAGCTTAAGTTACAGAGTGATGAATGTTAATGTTGAAAAGGCCGTCAAATTTAGGGAGGAAAAACCCGAGAAATACATGGAACTTATAAATGAACATGTTGAGAAGGAAGGCTATGGTTTAGTTTGGCTTCCAACAACCCTCGAAGGTTGTGTCTTATTCTTTCAATACCTTAGAGGTTTAAGCGCAACAAAAGTTGAAGATCTTACAAGAGCCGAAATTGAGGGGAGAAGAAAAGTTTTGGCAGCCGTCGAATTTTTTAGGAAGAATTTGCCAGGCTTCGAAGCAGCTTTTCTTATTGATACATCACCCAGATTGGAACACGGGAAAGTAGACGGCTAGAGGGTGAATACACCCTCACAAAGCAGGATGTGCTTGAAGGAAAACGTTTTCATGAAGTTATTGCAAGAAACCCTTTCTTCGACATTCCTTATAGATGTTTAGTGCCCAAGAAAATCGACAACCTTCTCGTAGCTGGCAGGTATATCCACCTAGAAAAGTCGATATTTACAAACTTCAGAAACAACTAATAAGCAAGAGTTGTTATAAAAGACTTATAACACTATCGGTTAACAGCCAAAATTACCCGTAATTGTAATCCCTGTTCACCATCGCTGTGTTAGGGGTCGCTCTCCAGCATAATTAAAAGCCTTGAAAAGTTGTAAATTTGAAATAAATCAAACCCAATAGTTGTTAAGTCAAGATTGGTTGAGAAACATGTATGAATTGTTTGATTTTAAGAAAAAACATGCAGGTGCAATTGTAAGGAAGAGGACGCTTAAGCGCTTAAGCGTTCACATATAAAAACGTCTAAAAGCAAAAACAAGTTTATGCGCAAACAATCCTGATTTAATAGTAGTTTAGGCTTTCCGTATACTGATAATATTATTGTGAACTTGCTAAAATCCTATCAGGCCGCGGTAGTTTTTGTATGCCAAGCATTATGTCGAAATTAAACTATAGTTTATGACACCAAACCAATTACATAGCAAAACATAAATACTTACTGAATGCAAAACCTAAATGAAAACGGTGATATAGATGTTGAACTTTCTTAATAGGAAAGCTGTCACTAAGATGATGATAATGATAATTGTGGCAGTGATTATCATTGCGTCTATTGCTGGGTCTCTCTACTATTTTCTGTACTATCTTCCCGCTAAGCAACTTGCACCTAAGGATAAAATAGTCATCGGGATAGCCCAATCTTTGTCTGGACCACTTGCAGTTCAAGTTATGATGTGGCACCAGTGTTATAAATGGATCATTGATGATTATAATGCCAAGGGAGGGCTTTATGTTCCAGAGTATGGTAAGAAGTTGCCAATTACTTATGTTGAGTACGATGATGAGTCTGATATTAATAAGATGCTTACCTTGACTGAAAGGCTTATAACTATTGATAAGGTTGACTTGATCTTTGCGCCGGCTAGCACAGGCTTCTGCTATGCAGCCTTCTCACTTTATGAGAAGTATCATTACCCAGTAATAGCTCTAACTTATGGCTCTCAGGCGGGAGCGGAGAAGATGAGAAGGGGTGAACTAAAATACTGTTTCCAAACACTCGCTTCTCCAGACGAAGTTGGCGAAGCAGTTCTTGGGCTTCTTAATTACATAAAAGATAAATATGGGCCTCTTGGCAATATCGGGATAATCCATCACACTGATCAGCATGGCATAGAGCATGCAGCAGCGATATATGGACAACTTTCACTTGCAGGCTTCAACATTGCCGTGTACGAAAGCTACCCGTTCATGACGACGGAGTTTAAACCATTGATATCAAAATTAAAAGAGGCTAATGTTGAAGCACTTATTTTATGTGGTTATGAGGGCCCATACTTTCTTAGGGATGCAATGGCCGAGAACTATAATCCAAAGTTCCTGTTGCTCGGCCCTTCAGGAGTGGAGACCCCTGGAATGGCATTTGGAGCCCTCGGCTTCACTTTGGAGCAGCTCAAGGGAGTAATGCTCTATATAGGGCCATCTGTATCTTATACTGAGAATGATTTTCTAAGGCAATGGGCTGAAGAGCATAAGGAGCGATGTCGCCCAGTGTTTCACAATGATTATGGTTATCCATTCCCTCCATCAGCAACTTTCTATGCTGCTCTTCAATGCCTCTTTGAAGCCGTTCAAAAAGTTGGTCTTAACAGGGAGAAAATAGCGGAAGCACTTAGAACGGGAAGCTTTGATACAATATTGGGTAAAATGCATTTGCGAGCTGGCTATTCTCCGCAAAGTGAAATAGGAGGGGGAATTATAGAACAGTGGCAGAATAGGTATATAATGGATGTCATCTGGCCTTCAAAAGCTGCATCGGCTGATGTAATTTATCCGAAGCCACCATGGCCGAGCTCTTAGCAAAAGTTGGGTCCTAGAGGCTCACGTGAAGGACGTGGCACATTGCTGGACGTAATTATCGGGGGAGCACTGGCAGGAGCTTTATACTCGCTAGTCGCCGTTGGGCTAAACATACAGTACGGTATTACAAGAATACTGAACCTAGCGTATGGTGAGATCTTAATAATCGGAGCCTACATAACCTTTATTTTTTTCAATTTTTATGGAATTAACCCATTACTTACGCTTATATTAAGTGGGCTTATAACCTTCATTCTAGGAATCCTATTGCAGGTGGCTGTCTTTCGTAAGCTAGTTCATTCATCCTCGTCTGCTGTAGAACTGGAATTCAGGTCGCTTTTCGCATGTTTTGGTCTAATCTACATTATCCAGAATCTCCTTGCCTATATCTTCGGAACGACTCCGATAGGTGTTCCCTATCTTATGGAGGGCATATCTATACTAGGTGAGAGATTTAAGACAAATATGGTCGTGACCGCCGTCCTTTCGGTGCTCATCAATGCTGTTATGTATGTTTTCATACGTTTTACGAAATTTGGCCTAGCTATGAGGGCTACCGCAGAGGAGCCTTTAGGTGCTCAACTCATTGGTATAGATGTTCTAAAGGTTCACCTAGTGTCCTTCAGTATGGGGTGTTTCGCAGCTGCATTATCTGGTTCAATGGTCTGCTTGATCTACTCGAATCTTACACCCTACTCAGGAACTTTTTATACGATAATTGCTTTAATAATACTCATTTTAGGAGGTAAAGGAAACTTTCTCGGCAGCGTTGCTGGAGCGTTTATTATAGGTTGCTCGTATTATGCCATGTTGAGATTCAAAGCTGCCTTGGCGGATCCAGTTATTTACATCATCCTTATAGTAGTGTTAATAATTAGGCCAAGAGGATTATTTGGAAGGCAATGAAATGTCGAAGTCGAGAGAAAAAGCATTAAGTTTGAAGGGATATAATTTAATTTCATTTGCAGTTCTGGCAATAATTGTTACGTTTTTTCTTCTCGCCCCGCTTTTCTTGGAAACATATTACTTATCAGTGCTGAGGAATTCTCTTCTTTTTGCGGCTTTAACAATAAGCTGGTTCTTCTTTTCAGGAACAACAAAGTATGTTTCGTTAGGATCAGCAGCATTCTTTGGAACAGGGCTATATTTTACGGCCCTATATTTAGAGCAGAGCGTCCTCAATAAGCATTTAACAATATTGCCTCTACCTGTGATTATGCTTATGGCAGGATTATTGAATTTTGCTATTGCTTTCGTTGTGGGCTTAATATCCCTAAGATTGAAGGGCATGTATTTTGCGATAGCTACGTTCGCATTGGGGGAAGCTTGTCGGGGAATATTTAATTACGCGATATCAGATTTTATGGAAACTCATTATACATATATTCCCCCATTCAGCTCAGAAATTACCTATTATACAATAACAGTAACGGCCTTTACGATTTTTATGTTAATTTTCGTCCTATATAGGTCAAAGCTCGGCCTCGCCTTGAGGGCCATAGGTGAGAACGAGGAGGCTGCTGCCCACTTGGGCGTAAACACCAGCCTAGTTAAGACATTTGGCTTCGCTATCAGCGCGATGTGTATTGGCTTTATGGGGAGCTGTTATGTGACAATATTCACTGTCACCAGCCCAGATATTGCGTTCGATTTTCAATTTTCCTTCTTACCACCAATGATGGCCATGTTTGGCGGAATTGGATCATTCTACGCTCCTCTTGTTGGGGCTGTGATTCTTTCCCTCCTCCGTGAGTTCCTTGGCGTAACCTTGGTCCACCACTTCCTATTAATCCTCGGGATAATAATAGTATTGATAGCAGAGTTCATGCCAGAGGGGGTAGTCAACTTCCTCAAAAGATGGCTGATGATAAAATTTAGAATAAGAAAGAGGACCTTTTAAGTCTTTAAAATCCATAAAAGATACTACTTACTTTACAAGGTGCTGAAGTTAATGCTTTATAGGCAAAACAAGTTTTTAATGTTGAGCTGTAGCTAAATAGAATACTCAGCGTTCAAAACCTTAAACCCCTAAAAAGGCATTATTAAAAATGCCGCCCACCATACGTTTTTAATCGCAGTGCATAAAATGATTTAACTTATTTCATTAAAAGGTTTATCGTGATGACTAGAGACAGCGTTTTCCCATACGAGTGAACTAAATAACCGCTAATGTTAAGGTCGATACTAGTAGAATGAAAAGCCTCAGAAAGTTTTAAATTCGGCAGTAAATCCAATAGTTAGTAAGTCAAGATTAGGTGAGAAATATGTATGAATTGTTTGATTTTAGGAAAAAATATGCAGGTGCAATTGTAAGTGAAGAGGACTTGCAGTTAGCTCGTTCTATACGGGAATTTGTCGACAAGGAGGTTATGCCTCGAAGGCAAGATTTAGAAGGGGGATGGCATCGCGACGAGAAAATTGCCCGCGAAGCATTGGAAAAAATCTTGACGAAAATGGTTGAATTAGGGCTTCAGAAAGCTTTTCTTCCAAAAGAAATGGGAGGGCTTGGCATAGCATCCGCCGTGACAGGCTACATTCTCTCTGAGGAGTTGTCGCGTGGAGACGTTGCTCTCTGGATGATTCACCCCGGTCTAATATCATGGGCCTTATATCCCGCTTTAGCATCCAATCGGATGGACCTGGTTGAGGAGATTTTCAAGGACAAGCTTCTAGACGATAAGCCTCACAAAGCATGCGTTGCCATCACCGAGCCGGAGGGCGGATGCAACATAATGGATCCCGCCATGCACGGGCGAACCATCCGGACTACAGCTAGGCTTGATGGGGACGAATGGGTTATAAATGGTGAAAAAATTTGGCCATGCAACTCAGGCGACGCCGACATAGTTTATTTAACGGTGTGCACGACTGATTCGGCCAAGGGAGATGAAGGAATCGCCTTGATCTACGTTCCTGCCAACACTCCCGGATTATCAGTGGGCAAGCCCATACAAAAAATGGGGTTGTGCTGGACTGATCTCAATACTGAAATTTTCTATGAGGATGTACGGGTTCCAAAGCATTATCGCGTGGCTGGTCCCGGAAGGGACGCCGAGATATTTCATGATTTATCGGCACAGGCTCGACTCTTCGCAAGTGCCCAAATGATAGGGGCTGCGCAGGCGGTTTTAGAAATAGTATTGAATTATACTAAAGAGAGGCGGATTATTAAGCCGGTGAGGGAGCATTCGCTCCACGCAAGCATCATAGCTGACATGCTAATAGCAATCGAAACAGCGAGGGCATACTCATTGCAAGTTGCATGGATGGCTGACCATCCAGAAATTTACGGCAGGTGGGGTTCTCCCGCCATGCTTGCACGATGCTCGGCAGCCAAAGTGTACGCCGGCGACCAAGCAGTTTGGGTTATAAACAAAGCAATGGAGCTTATGGGCTCCTATGGGGGAGCATATGATCATAACGTCGAAAAGTATTTGCGCGACGTTAAAACCATGCAGTTAGTGGAGGCTGGCCAGCAAGGAGGCCGCTTAAGCGTCGCAAGAGGTCTCTACCAGTTCGAATGGTAAATAGATGAATTGCTACGTGCATTGACGCTTTGGACGTAATAATCCGCGAAAGAGATGATAATTGAAAAGAACAGCCCTTAACTTTACCTTCTTGGCCACTTTACAACCCCATTATTAGCGTCGACAATTACGAGTCTCCTGATTCTACATAGCACAAGTGGTCGTTTATTCGGTTTTAGGCTTATGATGTCTGGAGGCGCTCTGAAAAAGCTTTTGAATTTAGAATGTCGATTTTAAAGTTTCCATTTTTCTCTTCTTCTGAGTGGATACTGGTAGCGGGGGATTTTGCCTTTCTCCTCGAGGTATTCTATGCATGCTTCCATGCAGCCTGTGGAGCCTCGGAAGACCATGAATGGGAGGGCGAACTGCCGGTAAAGCATGTGGTAACAGTCAACTATGCCTCCGCTTGTGGGAGGTGGGGGGCTTCCTCTGGCTATTGCAACTTGGTTGGTTGAAAAGGCGTATAGGCTGAAGGCTAGGGGCATGCCGCCACGCCAGCGGGGGTTAACCTCGTCAATGCCTGGCAGATCCTTAACCATGAAAGGCGAATGTTTTGTGATCGCTATACAGTTGGGCAGGCACCTTTCAAGGTTTAGATCTGAAAACTCCAAGGTTTTTCCAGCTACATTCACAGTGATCTTACGTGTTTTTGGCACTGCACCGTTAGGGCACTCAGCTACACAGCGGTATCCGCAGTCTTCCGGATCGCAAAGTTTACCCTCAAAAAGCGGGTCAGGCTCAAGCTTCGCCTCGGTGACAATTAACCCAAACCTTTGCCGTGGACCAAACTGCGGTGTTAGCAACAATTGGTGCCACCCTATTTGGCCGAGGCCAGCGGCGAAGGCTGCAATCCTGAAATGGGCCCCGGAAGTTTGGTTTGGAACAGCCTCCCAACCGTGTCTTTCAATGAAACATGCAACCTCATAGTCCAGTTTATGCATATAATACCTATGCTGTTGTAGGACGTAGCCGTAGTACGTGTAAGTAGTGAAATTTGTTCCCTCTAAGTTGCCGCGGAAACATCCCCGCGGAATCCTTTTAGCCACCACAACAACCGACTTGGCGGTTGAAAGTATGGTTTTCGCGGGATGGAGATGAGGCGGCGCCCCATCAAACCTGTCTATGGAGGCAATGCCAACAAGATCAGCGCCAGCCTCTATAGCGAATTTTTTCACATCCTCCGCGGTTAACTTCTGCATAGAGCGCACCATCTTAGAGGGGCATGCCCCGTATGTCGAATACCTGTGGCTTTTTCCTTCTGAACGGCGTTGCAAACTTTATTTTTAAAACTCCGATTTTTTCCAGGTGGTCTATGCATGTGCGGGTGCAGATGGCGGCTAACCTGTCAGGCTTACCCGCGTTGTGAAGTCTGTTCGGTCTAGCTCCATTTGTGCAAAGGTTGCATATCTTAAAGTCAACGTTGGCCACGGTCATCTTTTTTCCGGCTATGTTAACCTCAGAGTTTTTATCCTTGCTTATGGCTCCGTGGGGGCAGCTTTCAACGCATTCCATGCATAGATCGCAAAGTTTTCCCTCAAATAATGGGTTTGGTTCAAGGGGCATGTCCGTGATTATAAGCTGAAGTCTCTGCCTCGGCCCAAAATCTGGCGTTAAAAGAATGTTGTTATAGCCTATCTCACCTAAACCTGCCGCCACAGCGGCAAACTCAGGATCGGGATGCACGTTTGGCTCAACTCTTCCAGTTGCAACGCTTACCCCTTGAGGCCAAGCTTCAGGCGGATAGGGGTATACGGGCACAGCCTCATAACCTTCGTTTTCAATGGCGCATGCTAAATCGTAAACTGTGCTGGCTAAAAATACGTCTTCAAGTTGAACCCTTCCAAATCTTTCATAATCAAAGCTTATCATGTGAGTGCGTCTATAGTCATCATATGCACGATAAGCAAGTCCTTCTTCAATGCCGCGTAGAGCTCCGCGAACAACTTGCCGCCCAACCACAATGACAGATTTTGCCTCAGGAAGAATTGACGCAGGATTAATATGCGCCGGGACACCGTTAAAACGTTCAATAGAAGCTATTCCGACTAAATCTGCGCCATATTTTTTAGCTAAATTCATAACATCTTCCGAATTCATAGTACAACCTCCAAGAGTCGAGTAAAGTTTGCGGTGAAATAATAAAAATTTTTCCAAACTTTCCTTTCATAATTGCCGTTTCATAAATTTACGCGGTAGTTAAAAGTTTGATTGCGAAGTAAAAGAGGTATGACGCGTAACCTATTACAATCGCGCCGCTCAAGCCTCTAAGTAGAAAACGATGTTGGTAAGCTTTTCTAGTTATTTTTGATATTGAAGCGGCAAGTAACCCGGTTATGACAAATGGGAGAAAGGCGCCTAAAAGGAAGAGGATCAAAGCCAAAGTTAAATAGTTTGAAAAAAGCAGGGTTGCCACAGACGCAAAAATTGGTGCAAGGCATGGATCTAAAAAATAAAACATTAATCCTAGTAGGAAAATCCCAGCGTAACTAAGAACGTATTTTCTTGCAAAACTCCTTATTAGGGGTTTCGAGTGCTCGGGAAATTTTAGCAGGCCAAGCGAGTTTAAACCGAACACTATGGCTAGAAAACATACAACTAAAGTTAAATATGATTGTATGCTTGGTAAGAACGAAACAGCCGAGCTGCAAATCCAACTAAGAATTATGGATGAAAACACGAAACCAACTCCAAAAGTCACAATTTTTAGGAACGCTTCCTTAAAGCGAAAGGTGGCTTTATCACTTAAAGTGTAGCTCACTATAAAGGATAACATGACCAGGACGCATGGAGAAAAACTTTCAAAAAATCCCAAAGTGAACGCTGATGCAGCTACAACCCAGACAAGGGTGGGATAAAGCTCCATCGTTTCCTGCTGTTCTGGAACAGCAAGCAAATAGTCAATTAACTGCCTTAAATCAGTTTCATTAACGAATTTGGCTCCTCCGCCGAAAACAAATTTATGATCCACCACTATACAGTTCCAGTCTGTAGGGCTTAAGCCATACTCCTTCCTTTTATTGACACCTTCCTCTGAATTGAATAAGATCCACTTAACTGTAACGTTTTCTCCATATTCATTTTGAATATTCTCCACAACCTCCTTGTTATGACAATACGCTTGGTAATCGTCTATGTAGTCTGGACAATATTGACAAAAACTTTCGAAGTAAAGGAATTCAATCTGCACTTGTCGTGTTGAATAACAAACGTTGATTAGGCTGAGAATGGTTAAAAGAAACATCAAGCTTAACGCGACAATAAATGTTTTAATTTTCATAGTCTTCAATCTTTTTACACTTTTAAAGACTATTTAAAAGCTGCGCAGCTAGCATAAAGGATACGCTCCTTCAACGTTTTTTAACGCCTTTTTTCCTAGGTTTACGTATAAACCCGTAAATCAGTAGCGCTACGCCTAAGATTAATGTTGGGGTGGCTGCCGAGGTATACGGGTAGACCACTCGAATTCTTGGATGTTCTGCAACAACCTCCCCAGTGACTGTTACTTCACTGGTCCCTTCGTTTCTGACTTCAACTTGATAAGTGTCATCTTTTTCTATTTTGCCTTCCCAAGTGATGGAGAAATTGGTGCAATCGAAGATTGGATTTCTTATGTAGGTTTGATAAAGCTCGTTGACAGCAAGGGGCCCTATAACGACTCTTATTCTGCCACCTGAAGCGGTAATGTTCACTTTAAACTTGTCCCCAGCCTGCATCCATAACGCCCAGGCTGGCGGGGTAGCCTGCGGGGCTATATTTTTGGGTGGCGACCACTGGTCACATTTTGTATAGGGTTCTAGAGTTGAGAATAATGCGAAAAATATTCCAAGCCCAAGCAAGATCACGCCTATTACGATAGACACTTTCATGGTTTCTTACCCATATTTCCATGTAGGCTTCATCCTTGATAAATTAAGCTATCTCGTTTAAGTTTAAGAAAAGCTAAGCGAAATGCTTAATATTTGGCGTTAGCAATTTTTAAGGGAAATCTTTCCCTGGTGAACGTTATGACGGCTAATGAGTTCGGTTTTTTAAAGTCTGGAAGGAAAATACCGCCTATAGTTTCAACCCAGTGGCTTTACGAAAACTTGGAAAACCCGGATCTGGTCATAGTTGACATCAGAACCAAAGAAGAGTACTTGAAAGGGCATATTCCCAAAGCGGTAAACGTTCCCTTCGAATTCCCAGAGTCGGCGTGGATCACTGTTAGAAACAATCTCTTGGTAGAGCTTCCGCCAAAAGAGGAGCTGTTTAAAACGATAGGTTTGATAGGGATAAGGGACGACTCGCTGGTCGTCGTTGTAGGAAAAATTCCAGAATGCACTTGTCCTATGGGAACTTGCCCATTCCCTCTAGCTGACGCGGGCAGAGTGGCGGAAACATTAGTTTATGCAGGAGTGAAAAACGTTGCCATTTTAAATGGTGGACATGAAACATGGGTGGATGAAGGAAAACCCCTCTCAAAAGAGGATGTAAAAGCTACGCCTACAGTTTACAATGGAAAAACGCAGGATTCCTTAATCGTCACTAAAGACTACGTTTTGGATAAGGTGAATTCAAGAAACTCTGACACATTAATAATTGATACACGGGATCCCGAAGTATACTTTGGGATTTCAGTGGAAGATTTTTCGCCTGTTCCGGGACACATCAAAGGTGCCAAGAATCTTCCCGCTCCATGGCTTTGGACAAACCTCAGAACATACAGACCTTTAGAGACCATAAGAGATGTTGTCGCTTCAGTTGTGGGAGAGGACAAGTCTAGAGAAATAATCCTATACTGTGGCGTAGGCGGATACACCTTCATGTGGGGATTCATTTTAACAGAGGCTTTAGGATATACAAACGTTAAACTTTACGATGGAGCATACGAGGATTGGGCGAATTTTGAACCTCAAGGCCCCATAGTAAAATACAAGTGGGAATGAATGCTTTCTTCAAGCCCTAACAATAAGTCCCCCACTTTTATTCTTACAGCCGACGACAGCTTAATGTCACAATCTAAACACGGTTTATACTCCAGCTACATGGCATGCTTTCCAACAAACGTCATGGCTGAATCAGAACTAAAGGGGTATTATCAGCCACCGGAATGTTATCCCAACGGAAAAGCTAGAAGAGCGCCACTTTCACTCCGGATATTAGAAGCCATCTTACATTGCTTCGGCTTCGAAAAAAGCGAGTACGCTACTGTTCCTAGATTCAATTTAGAAAAGTTTGTAGGAGAAAAAACTAAAGTAATCGCTGTTTCAACCATGGATCCTGAGGGACTGGGCCCATTAACACAGACTTTACAGCTTTTTTACGGCGATGAAAACACTGAACCATACACTAAAACGGCTTTTAACCGTTTAATGACGGAAATAAAAACATTAAAAGAGAAATACAAGCAGATCAAGGTTGTTGTTGGTGGCCCGGGCGCTTGGCAGCTTTCCTCCCATAAACTGCTCGAAAAATACGGAATCGACCATCTTGTAATAGGTGAAGTGGAAAGTATAGCTCCAAAGCTTTTTGGAAGCTTAACCGCAAAGGAAAACGTTTCATCTCCAAAAATTATTGTGTGCGAACCGGCCGATGTAGACATGATCCCTCCAATTCTCGACGCAACGATCAATGGTCTTGTAGAAGTAAGCAGAGGCTGCGGGAGAGGCTGTTCATGGTGTTTTTCTTCAACAAGTGGGAGAATGCGATGTTTACCCATTGAAAAGATAAAGAAGTCTGTTGAAGCGAACCTGAAAGGAAAAGCCGCAGAGATAACCCTACAAAGCAATGATATTCTGCTTTATGAGTCGAATTCGAAAAGGTTTATTCCGGACCCGGACGCGGTGCTTTCACTCATGAAAGAGCTATATTCCATGGGTAATGTGGGCAGCGTTCTACCCATACATTTTTCCATCGCTTCAATAGCTGCGGACCCGGACCTTCTCAACAAACTAACAGCCTTAATCAAGGAAAAATCCGTTAACCTCAACTTGGAAAAATTTGTGGTTCAGATAGGAATCGAAACTGGAAGCCCACGAATAATAGAGAGATATATGCGTGGAAAAACGCTTCCCTTCAGTCCATACGAATGGCCTAAAATTGTAAAGGAAGCTTTAAAAACTTTAGATGAGGAAGGCTGGTTCTGTTATGGAACACTGATTTTCGGTTTCCCCGAAGAAGATGAAGGAGATATTAATCAAACAATTGAGCTAATTAGAAACTTAAAAGGCTTAAAGGTGATCATAATCCCATTAATCTTTACCTTCCTAAACGCGGAAAGTGAAAAAGCCAAATCTTCAAAGAAAGAAACGTTGTGGAAGCATCTCCCGTTACTTTATGAAATTCAAAGGCATAACGAGAAAACAGCTTCCCGTTATGGAAACCTCGGTCACCTCAAGTTCCTCAAGAAAAACCCATTAACGGAACGCCGAAATCTGGACTTCTTGAGGCGGCACGTGTGCGTGGCAAATTAGACTTCGACGTGGCTGTTGTGGGCGGGGGACCTTCCGGAGCTATTGCAGCCTTGAAATGTTCACTGTTAGGTTTTAAGGTAGCACTGCTTGAAAAGACACCGTTCCAAAGCAAGCCTTGCGGAGGCCTATTAACACAGAAAAGCCTACAAGCATTAAACAAAGCGGTTGATGGGGAAATTCCGGAAAGCGTTTTCAGTCGCCCTTCAACCCTTAAAGTTTGCTACGTTTACCCCGATAAAGGAAAAAGCTGCATTGTGGATTATGAAGTCTTGAACGTTAAAAGAGACTTATTTGACAGTTGGCTACGCGAATACGCTTCAAAACGTGGAGTAAAAGTTTTTGGAAACACAGAATTCATAAAGTTGGCGAACACCCAACCAGTCAGAATTCTTATGAAAAGGCGTGGGAAACGTCTAGGTTTAAATGTGAAATACTTAGTGGGAGCGGACGGTGTCTACTCTACAGTTCGCAGACAGCTTTTTCCAAACATATATTTTGAAACAGCCCCGGCAATTCAAGAACATTGGGAATGGAAAGGCGAGTTTGAAAGCTGCTTTTACATATTTTTCAAGAGGGAACTGACGAGGGCTTACGCCTACATAATTCCAAAAGACGGAACTCTCATCGCTGGGATTTGGACTCCAAGAGAGAATTTTAAAACGTTAAAGGCACGGATGGAACTGTTCAAAAAACTTCTTAAAGAAAAGTTATCTATTGAACCTAACTCTGTGTTGAAACGTGAAATTTGGGCTATTCCATACCAGCATGTCATGGAAGGATTGGGAAACGTTGTGTTAGTTGGAGACGCTGGAGGATTCTGCAACGCTTTAACCGGAGAGGGAATAAGCTACGCCATGGAAAGCGCTTTAGCGGCAAGTGAAAGCATTTTGGAAGCATCAAATAAAGACTGTGAGGCCGTGCAGGTTTATCGAGAGAAAGTGAAAGAAATTGCCGCGTTCCTAAAGGAAAAGCGTGAAACGGCAATTAGTTTAACTGATGAAGACTGTAAAAGCTTTGTTGAGTTTTTGGAAAAGCGCATAAATGATGAGAAGGAAAGCTTTCAATTCGACTTTGAATTTAAATATTGAAGATAGGCTTGGTCACGGTACAAGGTTTTCCCGTCTATACTTGTTATGTTAAACGTGCAGAAAGGTATTATCTTGTTATTTGGCGTTACCAAGTGCACGCAGCATTTTTTAGACCTGTTCACATCGATGTTCCAGACATCTTGAAAAGGCATCCCTGAAATCGACAAGTAATACTCTTGTAGACATTCTGCAAGTTCGCCGAAGTCGCCAGTGTAAAATTTACATGAACAGGTGCATGTTTCAGAGGGTTTCCAATAATCCTTAATCACGTCTCGAGCATGTTTTGGTTGAATTTTACCCTTTCTACTGCTAACAATTTCTTGTATCTCCTTTTCCGACGGAAAGTCTGTTACCGGCAACAGTTCTCCACTTTTGGTCAATATCGAAACGTTTGTGAATGAGCAGTGGGACTCGCATCCTCTGCCAAGGTTTATTGGCACAAAATTGTTTGCTTTTAATTCGCCTCCAGTTTGTTCCTCTATTGCCTTAAGCATGTCAGGAACAGTCACTCTGGAATCGTTATCCGGTTGGTATGGGTATCTTCCAAAGTAGCTAATCGGCTGGAAATGAACGCCCCTAACGGTTGGAATCCATTCCTTTGCAAACTTTATAATTTCACCTACTTGATGAAAGTTGACGTCTTTAACAACGGTGGGGACTAGTATTACGCCTAATCCTAGGTCCGCACAATTTTTGATGGCTTTATATTTAATTTCTGTTAAGGCGGTGCCCCTCAACTTTAAATATACATTGTCAGTTACTCCGTCGAATTGTAGGTATATCAGGTTTGCGCCATTTTCCTTTAAGCTTTCAAGGTATTCTTTGTCCCTTGCGATTCTGACACCATTAGTGTTAATCATTATGGTGTTGAATCCGAGCTTTTTGGCTAAAGCCACCATGTCGGGGAGGTCGTCGCGAACGGTGGGTTCGCCGCCGCTAAATTGGACTGGTGGAACGGAAGTTTTGCATTCGTATCGGAGCACCGTTTTAAGCATGCGTTCAACATCGTCCAATGTAACATCATACGCGTATTTTTCGTTGGCACTTGCAAAACATACAGGGCAATTTAAATTGCATCTATTCGTAATTTCAACAACAACGAAGCAGGCTTTTCGGAGATGATCTGGACATAGGCCGCAGTCAAAGGGGCAGCCTCGCTCTGTTTTGGTGACGTTTTCGTCGCCCTCTAGGCGTTCAGGTTCCCAATCGTTAAGGCTTTCCCATAAAAGCCATGATTTAACACCTCTCCAAATCAAAGTTTTAAAGCTGCCATGCTGTGAACAATCCTTCACCATGTAAACTTTATCGTCGCTTTCACCAACAATTCTCGCCGGGATCTTCTGCAAACAGACTGGACAAAGGCTTTCAGTCCTTTTTAAAAGCATGGTTTTCATCCAACCTAGCAAAGGTTACTGTTCGGTTTAGTGGCGACAATTAAAACGTAACGCACAATGTCCTTATAAAACAGGTTTTCCAGACCTTTCAAAGCCTCTGGATCCAAACCGTCAGAATTTAACAGCAATTGAACGCCGAAAGGCAACAGTTTATCAGAGTGATCCTCAAAGTAGAGATCCACGAAATTTTCCTGTTTTAACAATTCAAGAAGAATTTCCAACGTTTCAGCGTTGGCCAAGCAAAGGGCAAATGTCAAATCGTTTTTCTCTTGTTTATGAAGCTTTCTTTCCAAAAGAAAATCGGCTAAAACAAGTTTTCCTCCAGGCTTTAAAACTTGACGTACCTCGCGGAGAACTTTCTTCTTGTCTGGAAAAAGGTTAAAGGCGCATTCGCAAAGGACAACATCAAAAAATGAACCTTTAAAAGGTAAAAATTCAGCGTCGCCGACTAAGAACTCAAGATTTTCACGTGTGTAGTTGTCAGAAATTTTAGTCCTGCTTTCTTTAACAAACTTTTTTGAAAGATCGACGCCAACAACTTTGCATCCGAAGTTTTTAGAGATTGTAAGTGCGGAGTCTCCTTTTCCAGATGCTACATCGAGAACAAGTGAATCTTCGTTCACCCTGGCCAATTCTCCTATTCTTAATGTTACTTCCAACCCACCCGGATGTAGACTCCCGCCGTAAATTATGCATACTGCTTCTTCATAGAATTTTGTTGAGAATATTTTCATGGACTCTGACGCGTTTTTCATAGGTGTTCTCAGTTCACCAGTTTAATGCTTACGTTTAAAAGTTACTCTCTCCGGCAAAAATTTTAAGATTTACTTCGGTATCCTTCTCACTTCTCATATTGGATAATATTGGTCTGGGAAGAAGATGCAAAACAATAAGGAAAGTTTAAACGTTAAAGACAAAACGTTCGTTGATGAATTCTTAAGTAAAGAGGAATGCAGGGAAATACGTTACTGTATTCAGTGCGGAGTTTGCACGGGTGCCTGTCCATTAGCCTCTTTCGGCAGCCAGAATCCACGAAAAATTATGGCTATGATTCGTGAGGGGCTTAAACTGGCGATTCTTGAAGTTTTAGATCGATGCTTACTGTGTGGGCAGTGCCAAATGCTTTGCCCAAGAGGTATACAACATAAAGAGGTGTTGCTTAAACTTAGAGAATTAAGTTTTAGTATGGGTAGAGTTTGTGAAGGGTTATCCTTCGTAAACGACTTGCTAAGTGAACAATACAATCCCTACATGCAGCCGCCGGAAGCTAGAACCCAATGGATGGAATCCGCTGGAATAAATGTTGAAATTAAAGAAAAAAGTAAAATAATCTATTTTGTTGGATGCACATCGTCTTACATGGATGTCAGCCAAGAAATACCTAAAACCATCGCCAAGATTCTAACAAAGATGAAGGAGGATTGGACGGTTCTCAAGGAGGAGAGATGCTGCGGCATGCCTTTCCTATTCATAGGCAACACAGATAAAGCCAAAGAGTTTGCTGCCCGAAACGTGGAGGAAATAGGGAAGACAGGCGCCGAGGTTGTAATTACAGGCTGTCCAACGTGCTGGCATACAATCAAATACAGGTATCCAAAGCTTCTTAACGCACCTTTAAGCTTCAAGGTTTTACATATAACCGAGTATTTAACAGAGAAGTTGGCTTCAGGCGAGATTAAAATCAAAAACAAACTGACTGAAAGAATTACCTTTCATGACCCATGTGACCTTGCAAGATACTCTATGGTTGATCCTCCAAGAAAAATCTTGAAGGCAATAGCGGAAGACTTCGTTGAAATGCCGTTTCACGGCAAAGACACAATATGCTGTGGTGGCGGAGGACTAATGGAGGCGGTGGATTCAAACCTACGTTCAAACGTTACAATGAAGAGGATAAGGCTTGCGGAGAAGGTCGGCGCCAAGATACTTGCAACTTCATGTGGCGGATGCAAGTATTACCTTTCTCAAGCGGCAACTCAATCCAACAGCGAAATAATCGTGAAAGACCTTACAGAACTGGTTTACGAGTGTATGGAATAGGGGAGGGTCAGAAATGAGTGAAAAACCAGCTATTGGAGTATTCATATGCCATTGTGGAGGAAACATAAGCGACACCGTGGATGTGGAAAAACTTAGAGAGGAAATATCCAAGCTGGAAGACGTAAAAGTGGCTAAGACATACAAGTATGTTTGCAGCGATCCAGGCCAGGAAATGATAAGAGACGCCATAAAGGAGCACAATTTAAACCGGGTTGTGATAGCCGCATGTTCACCTAGAATGCACATGGAAACGTTCAGGCAGACTGTGGAGAAGGCTGGGTTAAACAAGTACCTTGTAGAAATAGCAAACATTAGAGAACAATGCAGTTGGGTGCACAGCAACAGGGAAGAAGCCACTTTAAAGGCTGTAGATTTGGTTCGCGCCGCGGTGGCAAGGGCGAGGTTCTTGGAACCTCTTGAACCTAAAAGCATACCTGTGAGCCAAAACGTTCTTGTTATAGGTGGAGGGATAGCCGGCATCATCACGTCCTTAGAGTTGGCGGATAAAGGTTATCAAGTATACATCGTGGAGAAAAGCCCAACAATTGGGGGGCATATGGCTCAACTCAGTAAAACTTTCCCGACGCTTGATTGTTCCCAATGTATTCTTACGCCTAAAATGGTTGCTGCTGCACAGCATCTAAACATAAAAATAATTGCTTTGGCAAGTGTGGAAGCCGTTGAAGGTTTTCCTGGAAACTATAGGGTTTTAGTCAGGAAAAAGCCTAGGTTTGTAAACGATAACTGTAAGGCTTGTGGGGAATGCGAAAAAGTATGTCCTGTAAAGGTTCCAAGCGAGTTTGACGTCGGTCTTGTTATGCGAAAAGCGATCTATAAGCCTTTCCAGCAAGCGATTCCAAAGACATACCTTATAGACAGCGAAAATTGCCTTCACTTCACAAAAGGGGTGTGTGGGCTATGCCAGAGATTCTGCAAGGCAAACGCTATAGATTTCAACCAGAAAGAGGAACTTATAGAGTTAGAAGTCGGCTCAATAGTTGTATGCACGGGCTACGATCAAATTGACCCTTCAAAGCTTGAAGAGTACAGTTATGGCCAGCATCCAGACATCATCACAAACCTTCAATTTGAACGTCTAGTAGCGCTTGGCCTATACAAACCATCAAATGGAAAAACGCCGAAGAAAGTCGCTTTTATCCTATGCGCGGGCAGCAGGATGAAAAACATGGATAGAGGTGTCGAGCATTGCTGCAACGTGGGCTGCATGGTAGCCATAAAGCAGGCTATGCTGCTTAAAATGGTTGTTCCAGACGCTGAACCCAGCATTTTTTACACAGATATAAGGGCTGGGAACAAGGGATGCGAAGAATTCTATAATAAAGCCCTAGAGCAAGGAATCCGCTTCATAAGGGGACGTGTATCAAGGATAATTCCAGACGGGGACGACTTGATCATTAACGCTGAAAACACACTGCTTGGAACATACTTCGAAGAAAAATTTGACCTAGTCGTGTTAAGTCTAGGCATCATTTCCAGCGTTGGAACTGAAGAACTGGCAAAGAAACTGCATGGTCAAATAGGCTCAGACAGTTTCCTGACGGAGCGCCATTACAAGTTAAGGCCTGTGGACGGCGTCCGCGATGGAATCTTCGCCGCCGGATGCGCCTTAAGCCCCAAAGACATCAGAGAGTCAACGATAGAAGCTATGGCTGCAGCCTCGAGGGTGGCGAGCTTTCTAGGCAAGGGCGAAATAGCTGTTTCACCGGAAGTAATTGAGATAACACAGGAAAAATGCAATAAATGCGAAGTCTGCATCACAGTTTGCCCCGTCAACGCAATCCAGAAGACAAGCAATGGGATAGAAGTGAACCCCGTCTCATGCATTGGATGCGGGGTCTGTGTGCCGATGTGCCCGCAAAACGCCATTGACCTTAAAAACTGCACTGAAAGCCAACTGATAGCTCAGATTCGCGCATTATGCGAAAGTGGAAAATCTCCAAAGGTGTTGGCATTTCTGGAAAAAGAGATAGCTTATGGATGCGCTGACTTAGCTGGACAAAGCAGAGTATCCTATCCGCTTAACATTGAGATCATAGCGGTTCCAAGCACTGGAAGGGTCGGATTAAGGCATATTCTGGAAGCTTTCGCTTCAGGTGCAGATGGAATACTGCTAGTTGAAGATCACGGCGGCGTATTTAAGGAGGAAAAGCTAAGGCAGTATATTTCTGACGTGAAAAAGGAACTTCAAAGATATGGGATAGAGTTTCTCCGCATAATGACTGCTTCAACAACCCTTCCTGAATACAAACGACTGCAGAACACGTTTGAAACTTTCACAGCGAGAATCCTGAAGATGGGCCCCATTCCAAGCGAAACTAGATCAAAAATCAAAGCTGCGCTTGAGCGGGAAAGTTTAAATGCATAAACGCTTGAAGTGAAAGCCGCCTTGTTTATTTGTGCATCCCTTTTGTTTTGGGCCTCCGCGCTCCTAATTTTATTGTTAGTCCAGTACGTGTTTAAACATCCTACAACTCGTCTTGTTCCTAAAGCGTTAAGACACACTTGGTTTGCTGGACTTGGCAGGACAACCGCCATTATCCTCTTTTGTACACCCATGTTCTTGGCAAGTATGTGGGCTGCCGCATTCACAGTCTTTACAGTTTTAATGGTTACGTTTAGGAAAGAAAGCTGGATGCTTATAATAGATGATTTGGAGAATCACCGTAAAGATAAGAGAGGAATTTTTCAACACAGCAAAGACTGTTACATGGTGGGTGGAAAAACCGCCACTTTCATGAGAAAATACTTGGAAAGAAATAAAACAAATCCTTTTGAGGATTAACGTGACTTGGCGTCTATTAGTTTTTCAGCCTTCAACACTTTTGCTTTGACAACGTTTTCAAGCAGGTAAACTTCGCCGCATTTTGGACACATTATACCGTCAACGGCGCCGCTTATGCCACGGTATTCCATGTTTACAGATGCAGCCCTCATGGGAACCTTACATCTAAAACAGTGCCACTCCACAGTTTGCGCTCCAACTAGTTTGCTGTCTTTATGAGTCGGCTTATACGCGTAAACGTTATGAACCTTGTAATTGCCCCCGCCCATTGGAGAATACTCAACGTAGAAGGTTTTTTCATTCATTTTAGTTTTTGCAAAGAATCTTTCCTGGCCTGGAATGAAGAGTTTTTGGCCAGTTGTTTCAGCGTGATGTATGACTTTTATGATTTCTTCGTCGGATATGTTGATTGATCTCGCGTTTTCTTCTGCATGATCCGTTTTCTGAATCTTCATATTTGAAATTTCAGACATGAAATTCCACCAATTTTACATGGCTCGGAATAATGATGCGTGGAGTATCCACATATAAAAAGGTTTAGGACCACTCCACATTCATGAAACGGTGGACTATCTTCGGTATACCCCATATTTTTCGACAGTTTTTATAACGGCCCAAATGTTTTCTGGAGGTGTCTCTGCAGGTATCGCCGTTGACGACGCAATGATGAAACCACCGCTGGGCATTAAATCTTGAAGCAATGATTTAATGTATTTTTCAACTTCATGGGGAGTTGCGTTCAAAAGCATTGTTGGAGGTATACCGCCCATAACGCATGTATGGCCTCCCAGAACTTCCTTGGCCTTTCTTATGTCCGTTTTTTCGAAGAGCCCTATGCCCCAGCCTTCCGGCAGTTCAAGTATCTTGTTCAAATGAGCGTCATGTCTACCCTCAAAAGCAACAAGACATTTTCTACCCAGATTATATGACTCATTTATTATCCTTTTAAGATACGGCCAGTAGAATTCATCGTAAAGTTTTGGTGAAAGGTACTCGTTCAAGTGAAGCGGCATGAAAGTGAAATGCGCCTCTTTGAATTTTGGAAGGTTTTCCAAGGTTAACTTCAACAGGAAATCAGAGGCTTGCTTGACTTTAGCAGGCACCTGTCTTATGTCAAGCAATATGCCAGTTATCGTCCTTAAGAAGTCGCCCAGAAAATCTACCGGCACGCTTGCGCCGGCCAATCCAAGCCTTGGATAGCCCAGCTCGGCGAGGTCTTTCATAAAGGCAACGAGGAAATCTGCGTAGCGGCGACCTTCTAAGGTTGCTCTTGCAATTGTTGCCATAAATTCCGCTGAGCCTGGCTTTCGCAATGATCTATGGGCTCTTGGTATAACTACTTCAGCCATGAAACCCACGTAATCCTCAAGAAGCTTGTCATATTCATCTTGCTTCATGAACTCTCCGCCGAGAAACTGGAATGACCCAGCGTTAACGGGTAGTTCTCTTCCCGGCCAAGCAGTGTAAGTGTCGCCTAAAATGTCATGCATCGGTCCAGTTAATGGGAAAAGGAACCCTGAAACATCCGGATGATCTCTTAAAGCGAAACCCAGCAGAGAACCTGAACTAATCAGGGAAATCGGCGGGAAATCTATCGGAAAGTCGATTGCGGTTTTCAAAAGGGCTTTATGGGCTTTCTCATAATCAAAGAACAAATCATGCACAGTGATGCCAGCCCATCTTGCTTTGAACCCGAAATCTATGTTAAGTTCAAGAGGCACCCTGTCTGGCTCTTTGAGGCTAGCTGCTGTTAGGATGCGTTCAAGCTTTTCCTGAGCAATTTGTTCAGCATTCATGCATTTCACCAATCACGTAAATCATTTTACAAGCCTAAAATAGCTAATGGAAAGCAATAAAAACTTTTCAACTTGTTCATTGAAACATTAACGAAATACTCTAAACGGAAGCGCTAAACCTGTAACGTTTACAAGTTGGAGAGAACATAAACTTCACGAGAGAAAACACTTTTGCAGGGAAGAAAAATTTATTGTCCACCGTGTACAATCACACGCCACAACGGGGTATGAAATGCTAAGAGGTTTAACCAATAAACTTAAGGTTTTAATTGTGGCTCAGGGGCTCTATAACATTCCGTTCAGTTTTTGCTCACAATACAACATGCTTTTTGCCCAAGCTTTGGGAGCAAGCGGCGGCAACATAGGATTGATTACAGCTATAAGTGCATTGGCGATGCTTATAGTGTCGCCTCTTTTGGGATTGGTTTTAGAGAGGCATTCTCTTAAAAAAATAATGATTCTGGGCCTTGTTTGCGATACTTTCGCTTTAGCCATTTTCGCCCTAGCTGGAAAATGGTGGATGCTTATCCCAGGTTTCATTCTATATGGCCAGTTAATTAGGCAAGTATCCATTATGGACATATTCCTAATAACGGTTACAGAACCGGATAGAAGGGGCACCCTTATGGGTGTATCGAGAGTAACGTGGGGAGTGACAGGCATCTCTGCATCCCTGATTGCAGCTGCCGTTGTCACCTATTTTGGAGGCATAAACGCGCAGGGCATCCGCCCATTATACTACATCTCAATTATCCTTCTTCTACTCATCACTATCATGGTGTTTTTTGGGTTGGATGAGACGGGACTTTCCAACAAAGAAAATGAAATGCTTGAAAAGGAAAGCGGCATAAGAGAGTACTTAAAATTCTTTAAGGGCGAAAAACACATAAAGCAATGGATCATTATAAGGCTTTGCCGCGACGGTTTTATGTCTCTGCAGGCAATTTTCGTTCCATTATGGATTGTTAATTTTAAGAATGCCGACGCTGCAATGTTAGGCGTACTGTCAACTTTATCGGCAACATCTTCGATGTTGATGCATATTCCAGCTGGAAAACTTGCAGACAAAATTGGCAGGAAAAAAACCTTTTTCTTATTCTCCAGCCTCTACTGTTTAGGCATAATCACTTTGATTTTGGCGCCGTCGTTCGAATTTTTAGTTTTGGCATACATCCTTGGGTGGGGAATGGGGGGCATGGGCGGCGTTGCCCTAACAATTCTTATAACAATGTGGTGGGAGGGGATCTCAACAGAAAACAGAGGAAAACTTTATGGAGTGGAGGGTATAATAAGTGCTTCTTCAAGGATCCCTCTTACGGCTATTGGGGGCGTCCTGTGGGATAAAGGCTTACAAACCCTAGTTTTGACGCTGCCAGTTTTAGCCGAACTCTTTATAGTGACACCTATAATGTACACCGTCCCAGAAACATTCAAAAACAAAAATGATCTGTCAGTTGGCGGAAGCAGAATTTGAAACTATCTACACCATGCTAAAACTTTATGCTTTTAAAAGACTGGGGGTAGGCGAGTTTCCTGTGGGCTGGCGTGTTGGCTGTAACCCGCCTTCTGTCGAGTGGCATTCGGCTTATCGGGCTACCTGCGCTTCGGGTAGAATCCTCATCAGCGCTGTTTGCCCTTTCCACGTGCAGGACGGCCGTTTCACCGGTTCCACCCGGCATCCTCGACAACTTAGCATGCCTCATTGGCATTTGCTCGGGTGGACGTTTCGTTTCTGCTCCGTTGCCGGGGCTCTCGCCCCACGCCCTTGCGGGCGTTGCACTTCTACACGTGAGCGGAGTTTCCTCAGGCCTCATGAAGAGTCGGCCCGAAAGCCACACGCCAACTCGCCAGCCCAAAGTGTTTATGGCGAATGTGTTCAATAAATGTTTTGGAAAAACTATTTTGTACGTTGGCGAATATTGTGTGTTGTGTGATGTTATGGTTAAATGGGTTGTTTTGGTTACTGGCGCGCCTTGCGTCGGCAAGACTTCTGTGGCGCGTTTGCTGGCGGAGAGGCTTAACGCGTTATACATAAACCTAACTGAGTTGGCGGTTAAGGAAAACCTTATTTTGGAAAGAGACGAGAAAAGAAACACTGTTATTGTGGATGAAAAGCGTATGAAAAAGGCGATCAGTAAACTCATAGAGGGATGCGGTGAGCAAACAGTGGTTATTGATGGACATTATGCGGCAAGCGTTGTCCCCAAAAAGCTTGCAACCCACGTTTTTGTTTTGCGCCGAGACCCGGTGGAGCTGCGGAAGTTTATGGAGAAGGCTGGGTTTTCGGGCAACAAGCTTTGGGAGAATTTGGCTGCGGAAATCTTGGACGTTTGCCTCGTGGACGCCTTGGAGGCTTATGGCAGCGAAAAAGTGTGCGAGATTGACGTATCCGGTAAAAATGTCGAAGCAATCGTGGCAGAAATCCTCCAAGTTTTAAACGGTTCCAGAAAATGCTTTGTGGGGATTGTGGATTGGCTTGGGAAACTGGAGCGGGAAGGGCTTCTAGAAGAATACTTGAAAATTTAAAAGCCTCTTTCAGCCTTTTAGGCTTTGAAGAATTTGCCGCGTGGTTAAAAGCGTTATTTTTCTCCTATTAGCGTAGGCTTTCGCGTGGTCGCTGAACTGTTCTCCAACAATTATGGGATTTGGCAACCCAACTTCTTCGGCGGCTTTGTCGAGGTTAATTATAACGTTTATGCCTATGGTTCTCTTCCAGTCTTTAACCCAAACACACTGAGTTAAGCGTCCTTTTTGGACTATTAGGTCGAAGGTTCTTTGAACCCCACGATATCCTTCTAGGCTGACGCTCTCCTCCACCTTATAGCCCTTTTTCTGAAAGTACTGAATCACCGCCTCTTTAAGATTAAATTCTTTTTTCGGCTCCGTTTTTTCGGCGTTCATTGGCACCCTCTGGAGCTTGTGTTAAGCGTTATTTATCCATGCTGTGAAAAAGTTTTCGGAGTAAAAGCCTATGCCCAATTATGCAGTTGTGGCTTGCGGCAAGTGCGGCGGATACTTGTTGGCGAAGACGGATCAAAAAACGAGGACATGTCCATACTGTGGCTCAAAGATACTTTTGGAAAAGGCCAAGAAGGTTGCTTTTGCCAAAACTGCCAAGGAGGCTTCACTTTTGCTGCGTAGGATTAAAGAAAAGAAGCAAAAGTTAATGTTCGAAGGCTATTTTGAGGAGAGCCATTAACCCTATCCCTAGGAGAATTACGATAAACTGGGCCAGCGACTCCCTTGCAAGGCCTTTCTTGTGAAGTTCAGGCATTAAGTCGGTGGCAGCTATGTAGATGAAACCGCCCGCAGCAAAAGGCACTAGAAGCGTCTCTATGCTTTGCAAGTATGCCAAAAAATATGTTAGAAGAGCACCAGCCACAGCGGTTACAGCCGAGATGAAGTTGAAGGTTAAAGCCTTTTTTCGGCTCAGCCCCCCATATATTAGCACGCCGAAATCGCCGAGTTCCTGTGGAATCTCGTGCAAAATCACAGCTACTGTTGTGGCGAAGCCCAGTTGATAACTGCCGGAAGCTGATGACACAATGTAAGTTGCTGCAATTATCATTCCGTCAATAAAGTTGTGAATCCCATCTCCAATGAGGTTTAAGTATACGAAGGCGTGGGTTGGACATTCCCTCTCGTGGCAGTGACGCCAGTAAAAGAACTTTTCAAGGGCAAAAAAGACAATTATGCCGGCTATCACGTAAAAGAAGACCGTTGTTGCATCGTTTCCGGATTCTATAGCTTCTGGAAGCAAATGTAGAAAGGCTCCACCGATCAATGTGCCGGATGCAAACCCGACCAACAGCATTGTTACGCGGTTCAGCCGCTCCTCTCGCATCCCAGCGAAAAACATCCCTATAAACGCTATAAGACTTACAGCTGTTACGGATGCGAGAATCATTATTAAATCGATCATCAAACCTTATGGTTAAGCTGTTTCCTTATTAGAGTATCGGTTTAAGTTTTCAAAGTTTGAAGCATTTCACAAGCCTTACACAAGTCTTGTGTGGTTGGCTCACCGCAATGGCTGCACTTTTTTAGCGCTTCAGCACTGACGGCCTTCTCCATAACTTGTCTAATTCGCTCCGCCGCCTTAAACACGGTGTATTTTATCCCGGCATGTTTTTCCTCCATGCGGTTCAGGAATTGGCGGACATCGCTTCGAAGGGCTTCAGACGCATAGGGGCACGGCGTGCTTTGGAACTTTATCTTTTTAACATAGGCAAATAGGGCTGTTTCTTTTTCTGGGATTTCGCAGAAAGGCTTAACACGCCTGACAAGTTTTGGATGCACATCGTTCGTGACTGGTTTTTCTCTAGCTATGCGCATGATGTCGCCGTGAAGCATGTTTAAAAGAACTGTTTGAGCCTCGTCATCCAACGTGTGGGCTGTTGCAAGCTTGTCCGCCCCCACTTCTCTGGCGATCAAGTTTAGGGCTTTTCGCCTTAAAACCCCACAGTAAGCGCATGGGGTTAACCTGCTTTTGTCAGCGGCCCTAATTCTTTCAACAACTTCGTCGAGAGTAAAGCCATAAAGCTCCCTAAAAGAGATTATATGGTGCTCCACGTCGAGTTTTCTGCAGTTTTCCCTTGCAATTTTTAGGGCTTCATTTCTATAACCGGCTATTCCCTCATCAACGGAAACAGCCACAATTGAAGCCTTCGGATAGTCACGCTCTATTTTGGCTAGTATGTGGAGGAGACTTACGCTGTCTTTCCCGCCTGAAACCGCCACGGCTATTCTATCGTCGAATTCAAACATTTTGTATTTGGCTATTGTGGCTCTAACCTTGCTTTCAATGGACTTGACGAAGCAGCCTCTGCAAAGCATCTCGCCGGAATACCGTCTAAAAAAGAAGGCTGGACCGCGCTTGCAAATAGTGCAGACAACACTGTCCATCAGTATGCCACTTGTCCCCGAAAGTTTGCTGTTTACACTTAAGGTTTTTAAACGTGATAAGGGTTTCTCAATGCTGAAAGTGAAAGAGTTTGGCTAAAAAACCGCTTAGACGCCTAGAATTCAAAGAAATAGTCTACACAAGCGAAAGATGGAAACTCCTCGAAGAACTGAGGGCCAAAGCGATACGCCTCATGGAGGCGCTGGAAAAATTCAACATAGAATCCATAGTTCATGGCAGCATTGCCAGGGGAGACGTTACGGACAAAAGCGACGTAGACGTCTTCATACCAAACCAGCCCTCATCCTTCCTCGTGGAAACAGCCCTTGAAAATGCTGGCATATCGGTTAAACGGCGGCTTGTAGTGCAGGCTACACCAGCCTACTCCATGAAAGCCTACATCGAAATAGACGAAAAAACCAGCATTTCTTTCCCATTGACGAAGATGCGCAAGGTGGAACGCGAATTCTACCGATTCGGTGGAGAAGCAACCCTAAAGGATTTGAAGGCTGGACTGCGTTTTCCCGGCGTAGACAAACGCTTAATGCTAATTGAGCCTACAGAGAAGGGACATAGGGAAAGCTCCATCATCGGATGCGAAGAACAAGTTGCTAGGCTTCTTGGCATATCTGTAGAAACGGTCTTTGACAGGGTTCACGCCCTTCTAAGAAGGGATGAGATTGGCAGAACTGGAGTTTTCATTGAGAGAGAGTTGGCGGAAAGCGAAACCTTCGAACAAGTCTTGAAAAAACTTGCAGAAGAAAACCCGGCTGTTAGGCGAAGGCTAAGGTCTGTTTAGTGTAAAACTGTTTTCTAAAATCTTTTATATTTGATAATGCAGAACAAACTGCTGAGGTGCACTTGTATGCCGTTGACATTAAAGGTTCGAGACGTAATGGAGAATAATGTTATAGTAGTTGACGGAAATCTTCCCGCAAAAGAGGCTTTAAATAAAATGTTGGAAAACGGTGTATGGTCTGTTGTCGTTAGCATAAACGATTTACCAATGGGGGTTGTTACAGAGCGAGATTTATTAAGGAGGGTAATCGCTAAGGGTCGAAATATCGATAAGGTATTGTTAAAGGATGTTATGTCAAGTCCCCTCATAACCATCGATCCAGACGCACCTTTCGGAGAAGCATGGAAGCTTATGACCGAAAAGGGCGTTAGGCGTTTATACGTCATCGAAAAGGGGAAAATTATAGGAAGGGTGACCCAAACTGGACTATTTAGAAAGCTTCTAGATGCTGTGTTAACGTTATCTTCAATAGAATATCTAATTTGACACTCTCCACGACTGAATAAAACCGTAGGCTTTCTTGTCGAGCTTTTCTGTAAATCTACTAACTAGTTGTGAAGGCTGCAAAACGTCATTGAATTGAATTCATTTTTTAATTACGTGAATTCTTGAAGTTTGAAACGGAGTAAAGCAGCTATCCCACCGATAGCAACAAGTTTTGCTCCAGCTTCGTGTTCTGTGCTGACTATAAGGATTTTCCCGCCTTTCTGCTCTACATCCTTCATCAACCGTTCAAGAGATAAGCGTTCCTCGTCTGAGGCTTCACGCAGCACTGTGTCAGCCAAAACGAGAAGTTCAACGGCTCCGAGGTCGGCGGCTTTACGCACTTCTTTCAGTCCATAAGCCACTGTTTTCTCGCTTTTTCCAAGTCTCTCCAAAACTTTTTCGACGGCTTCCGTCTCCTCTAAGATGCGTAAGTGCCTCATAGTCTTAGTGAGAACTCCGGATCGTAACGCCTCATAGATTCCGGCGACACCGCTGTTGTTTACGCCTTTAACGTCCACTATGGATTTGGCTATTTCTGGCGCTTCACGGGCAACAAAATCTACGAAGTTGTTTTTTACGAAGCCTACGCCTATAACGGCTATTGGGTTGCGGTTTTCGTTCCAAATTTGGCGGAGACTCTCCAAGGCTTTATGGAAAAACTCTTTTAGAGCTGCTTCGCGTTTTTCAGCTTCAAGCTTTCCCGGAAGCCTTGTTTTTTCTTCGACTTTTACTTCAACACCATAATGAGTTGTTGTTGCCACCGCATAGCCTTCATCGTCTATGGCGATTATGATTATGGGTTTTTCAGAAGCCTTTGTAGCGGCTTGAAGCCTCTCAACATGATGGTGAGGCCACTCCTCCTTAACTATGGTTACTGGCGTGTTTATGGTAATGTTCAACGTGTGATGCGCACCCGTCGGAACGATGTCTGGTGCTTGGCATATTGTTCCATGAATCCTTAGCCTTCCAAGAAGCCGATCCCAGAAAACTTTCTCAACTTTAACGCCGAGAAAAACGGAAACCCTTTCGCCCCGTTTAGCCCTGGCATATTTCTCATCTTGCTTTATTTCCCGCGTAGTATAGGCGTAAACTTCGTCTCCCCTGTAAATAATGTTGTAGAGATGCCATAAATCGTCAAAAGTTTCCGGAATAACTTTAACAAAGCCCTTCTTCAAGTTTGTTTCAAGAATCTTCAAAGAATACTCCTCTTCTGTTTTTATAGCGCTAGAGAACCTTGATGGTTTTTAGTATTTGCGGGTGTGGGGTCTAACAAGCTCCTCCAATATGCTCAACATATCTGGAACCTTTGTCACAATGTCCGTGAACGTGATGATGCCCATAAGCTCATCTTTGTTACGTGTGACAAGAAGCCTCTTAATGCCCTTTTTAGCCATAAGCTTGGCAGCCTCGTTAATGCTGGCGTTCTCGTCGATAGTCACCACAGGGCTTGTCATAATTTGCCTTGCCGTCACAGTTTCCGGATCCAAACAAGGCTCCACAATCCTCTTTAAGATGTCCCTTTCAGTTATTATTCCAACTGGTCTTTCTCCTTGGACGACCACTATGGAGCCAATGTCAAACTTGTTCATTACAGCGACAACTTCCTTGACGCTTGTGTCAGGGCGCACAACCCGCACATCTTTGGCCATAACATCCCGAACTAGAAGAATTCCAGCCAAATCTAAACGCCTCTCACAAGACTCAATCAACAAGCAAAGTATTAAAATCTTCAGCAAAATCCTTAATAAAAGTCTTGCAACGTTTTACATTTTGGGGGCCGGTAGATCAGCCTGGAATGATCGCAGCGTTGGCATCGCTGAGGTCGCGGGTTCAAATCCCGCCCGGTCCACTTTGAATCTCGCTTATTCCGCCTTATTCTTTCCGCTCTGCCCTGCGGGCGCTTGAATTTTGTGGGGCTGTTAGGCCTATGATTTCTCCCCTTACAATGTCTATGAGCATTGCAAAAATTGTGTTGCTTGGGTCGTGGCTTATGTCTTCTAGGCTTGCGAGTTCGCGCGGGTAAAGGGCTCGTTGCTCATTTGCTGTGCAGCTTTTTCAAGGTTTGCGGCGGCTGTCAGTTCGCCTTCACTTTTAATTGTTATGGCTCTTTTTCACGTTCAGCTTCGGCTTGCGTGCAATTACCCGTTTCATGTCTTCTGGTTATCCGTTTTAAAGCCACCTGCTAACTTGTTTTGAGAAATGTTTGGATTTCGATTCTGGTTCGTTAATTGTTATAAAATTTAGATTTTAAATTGAAAATTTTACAAATATGGATTCTAGATTCACATAATTTAAATGCGAATCTGGGATTCGTATAGTAAATCAGCAGTTGTAGGATGTTGGGTTATGGCGAAAACAGATAACAAAGAGGAGAACTCTGAAGCTGCAAAGGAGGCTGAGGAGGCGAAACTCGCCGCCGAGGAAGGAAACGTGGAGCGGCAAGAAATTGAAAAGTTGAAGTTTAACGTGGCAAAGCTTTCTGAGGAATTAAACACGGCTGTAGCTGAGCTTAAAAAGTCTATAATTGACATAAGGTCTGCGATAAGCGAAATCGAGAACCCCTTCAACCTTCTAAGGGTGATTACAAGCGAGAAAGACTTAGAAAAGATAAAGGGTGAGAAGCTGCCTCCAGGTGTTAAATCCCTTTACATAGGAAAGCTTGAAGGAAAACCCGAAGAGAAGGCTGAAGAAAGGGCTGAGAAAAAGGAAGAGAAGGCTCCTGCATTCTTGCCTGCCCCTACACCCGCGCCCACAGAGGTTCCTAAGGTCGAAGAGAAAAAGCCTGAAACAATATTAAAAGGGGAATTGGAGGAGTACCGCCCGAAAGCTGAGCGTTTGCAGCGTGGAACCGCCTATCTAAACTGGGTTTGGTCTCTGCTTGACGCAGGCTTTACTCCAGAGGATATAAGGCAGCTTTCGCAGTCCTATGAGGATTTGGGGTTTCTGCCTGAAGGCTACAGTGGGCAGATTTATTCTTTGGCTGTTGCTGCTGAAAAGGCGAAGGCCAAGGGTTTAACCAAAAGCAAGCTGCTGTTGAACATGTACAGGGCTTCCGTGATTTCGGGGATTGGGCTAAGCTCAGAGGACGTGAAGCGGCTTATTGCCATAGCTGAGAGAAGAAACAAGGAAAAGCTTTCTAGAAGGGCTGAGTGATGGGCTTTTCATTAACGCTTTCCCACATCATAATGGTTATAGCCTCCGTGTGTTTAGCAAGCCTTTTCTCGGCATACGCATTTTACACTGGAAACCTCGTTCAAAACGAGTTGGCGCAAAACATAAACAACTACAAAATCACAGTTAACATTAGGCTGGAAATTGTTTACGCAACCATAAACGACACCACTACACCGCCACATTTTGTGATATACGCCAAAAACACTGGAAACCTGCCATTCAGCGACTTCACATCCCTAGACGTTTACGTAGGGGAGTACGGGAAAGCCCAACTTTACACTTACAGTAAGACAGCAAGCCTTGGAGGCGGAAACTTCAACATTTCAACGGCAGACGGCGACAACGTTTGGGAACCTCGAGAAACAGCAGTCATAAAGGTTTACCCAACCGGCAGCGTGGAAGGCGTTGTCTTCGAGGCTAAACTAGTTCCCTCGAAAGGGATAGGCAGCAGCTACATCTTTCCAGCCCCACCTTCTTAAAAGAGAGGTGGAAAACATGGGTTTTTCCGTGACAATAACTTCCTCAATCATCCTCATAGTTTTGTTCACGTTATCCACGTCCTTCATGGTTGCAATCTTTCAAAATTTGAAGGAAATGTCCGCCATTGCAGAACAATATGTTAACCAAGAAAGAGAAAAACTCGACGTCGCTTTACGATTGGAGATAGAATCGCTAAATGCCACGTCATGCGATTTCACCGTTAAAAACCTTGGATCTCGAACAATTTTCTTTAAGGACCATGCAGGCTTCAAATGGAACACTGTGATTTTCTCTTACGGAAACAGCACTTTCTGGACAACATACCAAATCGAAGACTACACCATATTAGAGGTTAAGGTTTCTGGGACAAGCTACACCTTCGCGCCGGAAAGCCACCCCTACATAGAAGCCGGCGAGGAAGCCCGCATCCTTTTCAAGTTGCCGGAAGGAGCGCCTGAAATTCCGCTGGGCGGCTTGGCTTCTGTGGTTTTTGTCACCTATTATGGTGTAACTGCAAAGGCGGAGGCTGTTAGAACACCATGAGAGTCATAAGTTTTGGCATACCTGAACTTGACAGAGACCTTGGTGGAGGCCTTCCCCACCCAAGCCTTATATCCATAGAGGGAGAGCATGGTTCGGGCAAAACAATTTTTGTCCAGCAGATAACAAGTGCAATGTTAAACGTTGGGCTTCGTGTTTACGTGATTACAAGCGAGGCAACGGTTAAAGAGTACTTGTCTATGATGAGGTCTGTGAGGCTTAACGTGGACGACTATTATTTGTCGGGGCAATTGAATATTTACCCGCTACACATTGAGGGTGGAAGGTGGAACGACTTCTTGAGCTCCTTCTTCCTCAAGGTAACATCCAATTTTCTTGAATTGAAAAAGAGGTTTTACGACGCCGTTATAATTGACAGCCTAAGCGTTTTAACCGTGAACACTCCCCGTTCAGAGTTTCTCACGTTTGTAACTCGCATGAAAAATTTGGTTTCGGATGAAAAAACCGTTGTCACAACATTCCATCCAGAGTTTCTGCCCGAAGACAGCATCATGAAGCTGAGGGCAAGCTCAGACGTTTACCTTGTGCTTAAAAACGCCAGCATCTCCGGCCTCGACGTGAAAGTGCTTAGAGTCATCAAACTATGGGGAGTTAGTGGCGAGAGAAAAAGCGCCATAACCCTTGAAATTAACCCGCAAATAGGTTTGAGAGTTATGCCCCTCGCCGGAGTAAAAGTCTAAGAGGGAAAACTATGCCAGAAAAGCCTAAACTCAGCTTGCCAAAGTTTTCGGGCTTCAAGTTTTCATTATTCACGAAAAAAGAGGAAGCGCAGCCCAAAGAAGAGGACGTTTGGCCCTTCAAAAGGACTTTCTGCGAAACACTGGAGGAAGCCATAGTCGAGCATCCGTACTTGAAGGCGTATTTGGACAGTTTGCCGGAAAAGCCAAAATACGTTTTAAACCTTGAACTTGAACTGGAAGGGCCCGGCCAAGCCACGAGCATCCTATATCCCCTAGGCTTGGGCATATACGTCCATATCGATGTTGGCGGGGAAATCGGGAAATACAACATAATTGAGCCGGAAAAACCCGACCGACAGCTTCTCGACGAAATTGAAGAAGCCGTAGCTATGCTTGTCAAAGACAAAGAGTACAGTGGACCAAAAGAGTATGTATTAGCATCCCTCTTTAGACAAGCCGTCAAAAAGAAGCTGGTTAAAATTCCAAAAGACATTGATGAAAAGGCTGTTCTCTACCACTTTTTGAGAGAGAAAATCGGCCACAGCTTTATAGACGGCTTTTTGGCTGATCCATGGCTGGAAGACGTCAGCATCCCCGGAGAAGGCAAAGTTTTCGTCTACCACAAAATGTTTGGGCATCTTGAAACAAACGTTGACGTTTCAAAGGACGAGATCAACCGCCTATTAAAGAACATTTCCGAAAGATATGGAAAGGTTTTGAGCTACACCCACCCGATAATAGACATCCACTTGCCCGACGGTTCAAGATTCAACATTGTTTACGGCGAGGACATAAGCCTTAGAGGAAGCAACTTCACCATAAGAAAGTTCCCAAAAGAACCAATTTCAGTAGCCCAATTAATCCGGTGGAAAACCATGTCTCCGGAGTTGGGCGCCTACCTATGGATGCTCTTCGAAATTGGAATATCAGCCATGGTCTGCGGAGAAACAGCCTCAGGTAAAACCACAACGCTAAACGCTTTGATGGGCTTCATAAGCTCCGACGCAAAAATAATAAGCATTGAGGAAACCCCTGAAGTCAACCTCTTCCACAAAAACTGGATTAGAGAAGTCACGAGGCTTCACACCGGTGCACCGGTAACCATGTTCGACCTTTTGAAGGCAGCCTTAAGACAGCGGCCAGACTACATCATTGTAGGCGAGATTAGAGGCGAGGAGGGAAGAGTGGCCTTTCAAGCCATTGAAACGGGCCACCCGGTTATATCAACAATGCACGCGGGAACTTTAAGCCAGCTTTTCCAGAGGCTTACATCTTACCCGATAGAGGTCCCCAAAACCCACATAGATGGATTAAACCTAGCGATTTTCCAGGCGAGAATGGAGCGGGGTAGACGTTTCATAAGGAGGGTTACCTCCGTTAACGAGATAATTGGGTACGAGCCTGAAGAGGGACGGCTGAACTATTTGCCAACTTTTCTTTACGATCCGGACTTGGACAAGATTAGGTTTATGGGTTCAAGCTTCCACCTTGAAAACAAGGTTTTGGCTTTCAGAGGTTGGGGTAAGGAAAGGCTTAGGGAGCTTTACGACGAGTTGAATGCTAGGGCTGAAATTTTGAGTTTTCTCGCTGAGAATTTTCCAAGATACACTGATGTTTGGAAAACGTGTATAGCTGTTAGAGAGAAAGGCGTCTGGGAGGTTTACCGCAGAGTTAAAGAGGCGAAGATTCCTTGGGAATGAAAGCCTCAACGTCGAGGGAAAACACGCTTTTAATTCTTCTGATGGTTCCCACAGTTCTTTTTGCAGTCTATTATATGCTTGCTGGGAAAATGTTGGAGGCAATCCTCGTTTTACCTTTAGGCTTAGGCCTTTTGCTGGCTTTGAGGCATATTTCTAGGAGACATTTCCCTAAAAAGGTGGATTTCGCCCTCACAACGGCCATTTTTCACATGTACGGCTTGTCTATGGGGGAGACATCTCCAGACGACCTTATTGAAACCATCGCCAGAAACAAGGAGTACGGCTTTTACAGCCAAGTATTCCAGAAGATCCGCAGTTTAGCCAGAGATTTTGGCTATGGCATTACGAAGGCTACGGCGCATATGGCTGAATCCCTTAAGCCTCCTTTGAAGGATATTCTTGTGAGGCTTACCCACGTGTTTTCAAGCATTGAGCCTCGAGGCTATTTGGAGATGGAGTCGTCCATGCTTATTGAGGAGTATTCCGGCTATTATACTAGGGCTCTTGAAACTTTGAAGACGCTTGGCGGAATATTCACGTCCTTTCAAAGCGTAACCGTCTTCCTAATAATGACCATTGTGATTATGGCGATTTTCATGATTGACCCAAGCGCCATAGTTTTCGGCTACATAATAGCCGCGCTAGCCGTCGTGATGATGTATGTTCTTTTCAGGGCTTCGTCTCCAAGGGAACGCCTCGTCTATGTGGGAAAGTATCCTCCAAAGCTTTACGTTGCCATGAGGTGGAGTCTCATTGCAACGGGAACCTCTTCAACGTTGCTTGCGGTTTTGCTTTACTTTTCGAAGGGACCTCCTTTGGCTTTTATGGCGTTAGGTTTAGGTGTTATTGTTCCCGGAGTTTTTGGGTACATGCTTGAGAGGCATGTAAGCCAAATTGATAGGAACTACCCGACTTTTTTGAAGGCTCTTGGCGAAAACTTGGCTTCCACTTCAGATTTGAAGGCTGCCTTCTCCTACATTATTTTAATGGAGCTTGGCCCTTTCAAAAAGCTTGTGAAGGAGGCTTTGGCTAGGCTTAGGCTTGGAATAAGCCACGAGCAAGTCTTGGAGACTCTTGCTTCGGAAGCGGCGTCCTATCAAGTACACATTAGCAACAGAATTTTTCTTGACGCTTTGAGCCGGGGCGCCAACCCCCTTGAGATTGGCAACGCCCTCGGAAACCGTGTTGTGAAATTTATTGAGTTTCGGAAGTCGAGGGATGTTACCGCCAAAGGTTTTCAAATGATAATGATGATTTTGCAGCCCCTCACGGTTATGTTATTGATTGTCATGCAAGTGCTTGCAGACTTCATGTCCCGGTATCTTGTGAACCTTCCCTATTTCGGTTTTAACGCCATTCCAATCCCCGTAATTGAGGCTGGCAACATAGCCCTAATCTTCATAATGGCTGTTGTGAACGCCTTAACCATAAAAGAGGTTTCAGGCGGCTACTGGGGAACCTTCCTCTTAAACTTGGGCATAATGCTGGTTGTTAGCGGCGTCACATGGATGGCTGCCCACATATTCATAGAATTTGCTTTAGGTTCTATGCCAAGCCTAGAACTACCCATATAGCACTTTCTCACCCTTCTATTTTGTAGATTCCCTCTAGTCCTATGTCTACGCTGCGTTTGGTTTCTGGATATGTATGGAAAATCTGTATTTTGGGTTCGTATTCGGAGTTTGTATTCTGATTCGTGATTTTAAATAATGTTTATTATATCTTAAGACGCGCTATTCAAGTGGTGGAGGTGGTGGTGGAGTAAGTAGAAGAGTAGGTGGTGGAAAATATGGGAGAGAAACCAAATATTAAATGTCAAAAATGCGGGTATGAGTGGCATACAAGGTCAAAGCTTAAAATGGTGACATGCCCCTCTTGCAACCAGAAAATTCCAAACATCGCACTTAACAAGCGTCGCCGCCTCGTAAAAGCGCTTGCCCAGAGCAAAAGGGCCATCATAGGCTTGGAAGCAGCCATAGTGCTAATAGCCTTCGTCATAATTGCAGCAGCCTTCAGCTTCATGGTTGTCAACCAAGGCTTGTACGCCACAGAAAGGGGCAAAGTGGTCATCCAAGAAGGCCTAAAACAGGCGAGCACTCCGCTGACCATAGATGGAACAACCTTTGTAAGGACAACTATTGATGGAAAATACGTTAATGTAATAGTTGTGCCTGTGAAGGCTTTTGGAGTGAAATTCGTTGCTTTCGGGAGAAATCAAACGGTCATCAGTTTAAGGGTTGGCCAAAAAGCGTGGGCAAACGTGTATTGTGGAGTACTTTACAACAGCAGTGACCCAAGCAAAACTTACGATCCATCAGTGGGACTTGCAGGAGGTTCACCTATAGCGTTTGATGACTTTGTAGGTTTCAGTTATAACGAAACATTAAACGTTTACGTTCATGGTTCTTACGATGACGGCAGCGGTCTAATGACTGGAGCGGTTCTTGTTATCGCAAACAGTAATGGGGATGAAGCCTTAGACGTTGGAGAGAAAGGGTACTTGGTTGTAACTCTCAAAAGTGGGGATGGCGCTCCAGCTAGAACCCAAATTAACATTGAAGTTAGACTTGACAAAAGCGCCACTCTTTCAATTGAGATAACTATTCCAGAGTCTATGCCTGCCAACGCGTATGTGCCGATAATCTAAGGGCGGAAAAAGGCTCATGTGGAGGTTTCATAAAGACAGAAGGGGCATAGTGGGCATTGAAGCGGCCATAGTGCTAATCGCCTTCCTCATTGTTGCCGCCGCCCTTAGCTATGTGGTTATAAACATGGGTTTCTACATAACCCAGAAAACTAAAGAGACCATGCAGTCAAGCCTAGACGAGTCTTTAGGCGCACTGCAGTTGGATGGGCTTGTTGCTGGCAAGACGAACAATGACAGTCAAATTGAGTGGCTGATAATCCCTATGAAGCTTTCCGTTGGCAAGGAAGGCCTAGACTTGAGGAAGGAAGCTATTGTGGTTTCGGTTTATTTGCCCAACGCCACCCTTATAAATATATATAATGGTGTTTACATGAACGAGTCAATAGCCGACTGCGACGTGTTGATAGATAGACTGAGCAGGACTTATGGAATGAACAGAACCGACATGGCCGTGTTCACAATATATAATGGCGATTCAGACACGGTTCTGGAATCTGCGGAGAAGGCCTTCCTCATAATCCACCTAAACAGCACAGTGGCTGAAGTGCCAGGCGCAAGGCACACCATCGCAGCTTATGAAAATGTGAAGATTGAAGTGAAAGGGGTAAAGGGTGCAGCCTTAACAGTTGTCCGCTCGGCGCCTGGTGGATTGCCCAGAAACGCCTATGTGGACTTGGGTTAGAAAAGTTTTCGAAGCGCTTCGTTTATTCTTGTCGGATTTCGAATCTTGTTCTAAATTTTGTTCTTTATTTTGAATCGAAGTTAGCAATTTTACCAATCCAAATTATCATTTCATAATACTTAATATAAGTTCCAATAAACTTGAAAACCGTAACAAGAGGAAGATGGAAAATGAACTGGAAAAAAGCATTGATGAAAATAGCAAAGCAAAAGCGAGGTATGGTCGGCTTAGAGGCGGCAATAGTCCTCATAGCCTTCGTAATAATCGCCGGAGCCTTCAGCTTCATGGTCANAAA
>JGI20130J15133_1000241_pt1 | contig 50514 bp, 50 predicted proteins | sample WasSprMetagenome_FD_15133 | JGI IMG/M metagenome (IMG submission 15133) | reverse complement strand
GCACAAACCATACGTACCGATGCATAGAGGAGCTGGAGAGGGCTGCCAGACAATACCTAAGGAACCATAATAAACGACTTTAATGATTGGACTTAACTTAAGTCTAGCCTTCCCTGAATGGCTTCAAAGCATTTAACATTTGCCTGTAGAAATCTTTTCGCCTATGATGAAAACAAGATCCAAGGCCTTTGTAAGGTTGATGGTTTTTCATGACCCCTAAGGCTTTTAGGATTCCTAGGGCTCCTGAGAATATCGAACCTTAGAATCTTTCGGTGGGGGAAGATGCCTTGAGCCAATGGGACCATGCCCTTTCAAGTATCGAACGAACATACCACCTTATGGAAATTCGAAACAAGCTGATCGATGGGATGGATCAAAAAACCCTCAATAGGCTTCAGGAAGTGATGGAGAAGCTCGACATTCTCGTTTCCAAGGAAAGTATGGCTAGGATTGCTGAATTCAGGGAAAGCATCCTAAGCGTAGCTAGGGATCCAAGATTGGACAAAGCCCACAAGGTCGCCCGTATGGCTTCCCAGATAGAGATGCTGGAAAAAGAAGGAGTAATCAAGCTTAAAGAACAAACGGGGCTTATGAGCCTAGGAATGCTTCTCATCGCCATTCCGGAACCCACGATGGTTTCCGATGTCCTAGGACTGATGCTCGTAGCCATGGCCATAGTTCTACAGAAGCGGAAGAGGCCATAAAGGCATAGGATAGAGAAAAGAGGATATGGCAAAGAAAAAGCCTTGGCTTCCCAAAGGAAGCATTTTTTTATTTCATGGTTCATATTCCGTAAGGAGTTTCTGTTCCCTCATCCATCCGCCCCTAAGCTTCTCCATTTCCTCCTGCGTCAACTTTCCTCCAACCTGATCTTTTATCCTCTTCGCCAGCTCCATTCCTATCATGGGAACCCTTGTAAGGTCTGTTAAGGAAGCCCTTCTCAGGTCATCTAGGCTCCTGTAGCCTGCGTTATAAAGGGATCTTCCCCTAACCCTTCCTATCCCTTCGAGCCTCGTCAGGGCGAGAAGCTCCTCCTTGACCCCATACCTGACCCTTTCCATAAGCCTTTCTAAGGGGGAAAGGTATTCCTTCCTGCCCAAGAGGGAGGAAAGCTCTCTAATGGCATGAAGCAACCACTTCGCCGATTCCAGAAGCCTGTACAGATCCCCTGGCTCCACTCCGAACCTCTCGATGATGCCATCCTCCGAAACCTCTTCGATCCAGCTTTCCAGAACCCTTACACATTTTATTTCGGCTAGGGCTTCCTCGAAGGCTACAGGATCCTCCAATTCATCAGGAAGATCTATCATAAACTCCTCTTTATGGGCTTCCATATAGGCCTGGAGGCTTCCCTCCTCCCTACGAGCTGGATAAAACTTCGGGGCCATATCCGGCGTATGGCATGCAAGATGGAGGAAGCTTATTTCCGTGAGAAGTCTCGATCCCTTTTTTAGGCCATCCCGGATGATGACAGCCGAGATAGGATCTATGTAGAGCTCCGATACTCGTCGACCGAAGGCCGTGGCTTCAAGGCTTGAACCCTCGTTTTCTAGGAAGCCCTCATGGATGAGGAATTCGAGGATGTTTTTTATCAAGGGCTTGATGTTCCTTGAACCATACTGAAAGCCGTAAAGGGTTCTTTCGAAGAAATCGAGGATGCCCTTCTCCGAGTGGGCAAAGCCCGAGGCTACCGTTGAAAGGACATGGGATCTGAGGACCTTCTCTATGCCAAGCTTAGACCAGAGGCGCTCTGGCTGTGCCTTAACATAGCTCTCCATGAGATATTCTTCCTCATCCTTAGACTTGGCTATGAGGACAGCCTCCCCAAGGACATCGTATCTCGGTCTTCCTGCCCTTCCGGCCATCTGCTTGTATTCTAGGATGGATATGGGATATCTTCCATAGCCCGCCTCGTAGCGCTGGTAGCTATTGATGATGACGACCCTGGCTGGAAGGTTTACCCCAGCCGCGAGGGTTGGTGTTGCACAAACGACCTTGATAAGCCTTTCCCTGAAGGAATCCTCGATGACTTGCCTGTGGATTCCAGCTAAACCAGCATGATGGAAGGCAACCCCTTGTTCCACAAGCTTCGATAGGGCTTCGCTTAACCTTGTCCTTTCCCCTGAGTTGAGGATTCCATGAGCTATTTTCTTAAGCCTGGCTTCCTCCCGCTTCTTAAGAAACTTCTTTATCATGGGAGCAAGCCTTGAGGCCAGCTCCACGGAGGACCTTCTGGTTTCCGTAAAGATAAGGGCTTGCCCCTCATTCCTTACGACCTCCACGGCTACTGTGACAGCCGGATTCCCGTAAAGCTCTCGGCATTGGTATACGTAGCCGTCGTTAAAGCTTATGAAGCCATCCAAGTAAACTCCCTCCCTGAGCTTTACGGGCCTCCATTCGGTCGTGATGCAATCGGCCTTAAGCCATTCGGCAATCTCCTTGGCATTCCTTATGGTGGCACTTAAGGCGAGGATCTGAAGCCTTGGATTCATTTGCATGAGCCTGGCAAGGACAACCTCTAGGGTTGGACCCCTATCCCCATCGCTTATGTAATGCAGCTCATCCGAGACTACCATAGAAACATCCCCAATCCATGGTGCTCTATGCCTGAGGAGGGAATCGACCTTTTCGTTTGTACTGATGATTATGTCGAAGCCTCCTAGCCATGGATCCGAAGAATCGTAGTCTCCTGTGCTTATTGCTACCCTAACCCTTCCTCCCCCTGGCTTCTCAAGACCTTCATACTTCCGAAAGTCCCTGAACTTTTCTGAGGCTAGGGCCCTCAGGGGTGTGAGGTAGAGGACCTTCCCACGGCCTTCAAGGACATGCTTTAGGGCGCATATTTCGGCGACCAAGGTTTTACCGCTTGCCGTGGGACTGGCGAGGACAAGGTTTCCCCCATTCAGGACCCTCGTCTTTGCAAGGGCGTCTTCCTGAGGAGGGTAAAGCTCCTCGATGCCACTCTTCCTTATGGCTTCCTTCAAAGCCTCAGGGATCCCTAGCTCCTCAACCTTCATCCATTCATCCTTCGTCCTTCCTTTATCCTTTCATAAATTCAAAGTTACCTGGCCTTTGCTATGAAGCCAAGCTTGGGGGAATAAAGGGTCCCATCGCTCTTAAGCTGCTGGAGAAGCTTCATGGCTTCCCCACGATCGATGCCGTATTCGGATTTAAGGACTTCATAGACCGTTTCCTCCTCGGCGAATCCCTTCTCCTTCTCGAGTTTTGTTACGACTCCTATGATCACCTGGAGCTTATCCCTGATGCTCTTGGGCTTTCCCGTCATGATGAGGTCTATGTCCAGCTTCCCAGACGTAAGGTCGATGCCCACTTGCATCAGGGATTTTTGCATGAGCCTTATGACGGCCTCCGCATCCTCGGCTGTCACTTGGCTTCTGAGGGCTGCCCTTGCCCTCGCCTCAGCCAGCCTTATGGAGGATTCGATCTGTCGTATCGTGATGGCTACGGGAGAATCCGCGGACTCGGACATGGCCCTCATGCGAAGATAGAAGTCCTTGAGCCTCTGCTTCGCCTCCTCCGTAAGGACTGGGTTGATGCGCTTTGCATAGCTGATGTACTTCTTCAAGAGCTCCGGCTCGATGACAGGCTCCACTGGTGGGGCCCCTGTCTTGTGGAGTGTTAGGACATGATCAGCCACCCTAGCATCAGCTTCCTTGGAGGGCTGATCCCTTAGAACGAATATGAGGTCGAACCTTGAGAGGATCGTTACCGGTAGGTTGATGTTCTCGCTTATGGTCCTGTAGGGGTCGTAGCGACCAAGGGCTGGGTTGGCGGCGGCAAGGATCGATGCCCTGGCATTGAGGGTTGCTACGATACCTCCCTTGGCTACGGAGCATGTCTGCTGTTCCATGGCTTCATGGATCGCAACCCTATCTTCAGGCCGCATCTTATCGATCTCATCGATGGCACAGATCCCCCGATCCGAAAGGACGAGGGCTCCAGCTTCTAGGGTCATCCCACCCCTAGGCTCCCTAAGGACAGCAAGGGTAAGCCCTGCGGCCGTCGTACCCCTTCCATGGGTATACAGTCCCCTGGGGGCTATTCTATGGACATATTGGAGAAGCTGGCTCTTTCCCGTTCCAGGATCTCCTATGAGAAGGACGTTTATGTCACCCCTTATTTGGACTCCATCGGGAGTCGTTACGGGGACTCCTCCGAAGAGGAGATACATAATCGCTTCCTTAATGTCATCGTAACCATAGATGCTAGGGGCAATCGATCGTATGATTTTGTTATGGATCCAGGGATCTTGGGCAATCTTCCGTATGGTTTCTTCATCCTCGGCACTTATCTCCACGGCTTCTGGTTCTTTCCCTAGGACCTCTACATAATTCCCATCGATGGCGATGTTGAAGGTCCTCAAACGGCCTCTCCGGGTCAGGACCTCCTGCTCCGTCCTGACGATGCCCGTTATAGATACATGGTCCCCAGGTCTGGCGATGTCCACAAGATCCTCCTCAAGCTTCACGTTCAGCCATCGAGGTATTTGCCCTGGAGGAAGGTCCTCCGGCTTCTCCTGTACACGAATTTCCTGGAAGTTGATGAAGGTCGAATCGGATTCCAGGAGTTCGAAGGGTCCTGTTCTTCGACAAGCAGGGTTGCTGCACCTAGAGGGCTCCATGACATAGATGCCTGCTTGGGGAACGACCGTAACCTGGCCGCATCGTCGACATCGAAAGGCCCCCTCGATAAGGAGGGGCTTCACGGGCGAGGATCTTACGACGACACCATCCAAGCGTATGAGCTTCTTTATATGCTCCGAGCCTATCTCCCTGAGGTTCACCTTATGGGGGAGGCCCCTGAGGCGAACATGAAATCGCTTAACCTCAGCCCTATACTCAGGGGCTTCCTTCTCCAGGGCTTTAATGGCTGCCCTCTCAAATCCCGGAAGGCATTTGTCCGGATCCTCTAGGACAAGCTTGGCAAGGATACCGTCGAAGGAGATAAGGTCCTCCATATCGACGATTAAGGACTTAAGGTTCGCAATGGCAGCCTGTTCGAGTAAGGATGAATACTTAAGGCGACCATCCTCCGTCTTGAAGGACTTGAGGAATTCATAGAACCTTTCTTCAACGTCAACCTTTACTTCTTCGAGCATCTCAGGATCTCCCTTCTTCGGATTCCATTCCTAAAAGATGGGACCTCCACTCTGAGATAAGGCTACGGAGCCCCTCGTATAGAACCTTTTCCTCCGCTGTCAAAGCCTGAAGAACGCTACTAGAAACCGTGGGATATGAAGCTAGTACGACGATTTTCTTTAGGCGGTAGTTAAGGATCTCTTCCGCATACCTTTTCGACTTTCCATACTTCTCTGCCCAATCCGGATCCTTCTTGCTCCTTTCCTTGAGGTCCTCCATATATAGGCGAAGTTTTTCGTAGAAGCCCTGGGGTAGGCTCGAAAAGCTGCTTCTGTTCTGGATCATCTCTGTCCAGTGGAGCTTTGCAAGGGTTGAAAAGTCCATGAAGCCTTCAGGCTTAAACTTCGCCACTCCTGCCTCCACAAGGGCCTTCGCTATCCAAAACCTTTCTTTATACTCCTTCCCCTCCTCATAAGGACCGATGGTGATGCCTAAAAGCCTTGTTTCCGGCAGAGTCCTAGAGGCAATTAGGGAAACCGGCTTGTTCTCAAAGTCAAGGTGGCAAGCCAATAGGGGGCGCTTTATCAATACGCTCAAAGATCCTCTATAGGAGATACGGTAGGCCTCTGTTTAACTTTTTGCAGGCGCATCTGAGGATGGGAAGGATGAGGGAGATGGAGGGGATGAGGGGGATTGGCGGGATAAGGGGAATGAGGAGGATGGGGAGGAGGCAGGGGGCGATGGAAGCTTTAAGTTTAAGGAAAAGGAGGAGGCGTGGGGCTCATAGGGATGGTTGAGAAAGGAAACGATCCTCTCGGCCCTTTTCCTTCCTAAGCCATGAACCATGGCCAATTGGGAGGCTGTGGCTGAAAAAACGGATTTTACGGTTTTAAGGCTTCTTAGGCATTCATCAGCAAGTTTTGGCCCAATACCAGGAAGGCAGGCCACGACAGCGATCTGGGCCTTGGCTATTTCGGCGGTTCCCTTGGGCTTTCTGATAGAAACTATGGGCTTAGGAGGCCCCCTTCTCCCCTCATACCTTGCCAGGGAAAGGAGGAGTTCAGCCGTTCCTTGGGAATCGGAAGTTTGGAAGAGCCTAATTCCGTATTTGAGGGAAAGGGTTGTTTGGGCTCCCAATAGGGATCTTCGATTCTGTATGAGCTGCGATAAGCGTTCAGCATTCCCCTCTATGATAAGGATGGGTACTCCGTAGCTCTGGGATAGCCTTCCCGCCTGTTCGAAGAGGCGGCCATCGAAAAGGGATCTTACAAAGTCTTCAGCCCCCTTCCTCTCGACGGCAACTTCCTTTGAGATGATATAGTCGGCTACTTCTAGCCTACGGTACTCTACCATGGCTCCTAGCTTCTCGAGGGCATCCGCTACCCCTGAGGGTTTTTCCCTCTCATCGGCCACAATCCTAAGCCTTGGCACATTCCTCACTTTAGATTCTATCAAGGGCTTAAAAAAGCCTGTATGTGTATCCGTATCTTATGCCATAAAGAAAGTAGGGACCTATGGAACCCTATCTTAAGAAGGTGGAATGAAGAACCTTAAAGAAACGATCGTAAAGAGGAAGAGGAGGATGAGGCCTAGGGCTATGTAATCGCTTCTCGTCATCTTCAGCTCGTAGAGGCTCGTCCTCTTCTTCTGGGCACCATAGGCCCTGGATTCCATGGCTTCAGCCAGCTCTAGGCTTCTCTGGAAGCTTCGAATCAGCATGGGAACGAGGATGGGAATATAGTTCCTTACCCTCTCCATAAAGCTACCCTTCTCAAGTTCAAGCCCCCTCGACTTCTGTGCATCCATGATGGACTGGATCTCTAAAGCCAGATCAGGGACGAACCTTATGGCCGAGGTAAAGGCGAAGCAGAAGTCGTGGGGGATACCTATTTTTTCAAGGGCTAGGCTCAGGTCGTCAGGAATCGTTGTGAGAAAGAAAAGGGAGAAGGATTCCATAAGAATGATGAACCTTAGGGTCATGCTCAAGGAGTAGAAAATCGTTTCAGAGGTTAAAACGAGGCCTGCGTAAAGGTATCCCGTTATGAGATTGATTAGGAAGATGAAGGAGGCGAAGAAGGCCGATCCTTTCAGGGAACGGAGCCATTCCTTCCGAACCCGGGCCAAAAAGACGAGGGGGATGGGAAGGAGGGCTAAGAAGACCATTGCATAAAACTCGGAGTAGAGCATAGCGGCTACCATCATAACGATGGCGTAAAGGCCCTTTATCCTTGGGTCAAGCCTGTGAATGACTGAATCCCCCCTCCTGAACCTGAAGCCATCGAGCATCCTAAGCAAGCCTTATCCCCCCTAAGCCCTTAAGGACCTCCCAAGCCTCATACTCATCCAAAACGTTTCCGGGAAGCCCTAAGTCAGAGAGCATCTGGAAAAGCTGGGTGATCTGAGGCATGAGGAGGGATGCCCGGGAAAGGATGTCAGCCTTTGGAAGCACCTCCTTAGCTGGCCCTTGGGCAAGGATCTTACCCTTAGACATGAGGATGATCCTTGGCTTACATTCGGCTACGAACTCTACATCATGCGTTACGATGATGATGGTCTTTCCCTGCTGGTTGAGCTGAAGGACGAGGTGGCGAAGGCGCTCCTTTTGGGAATAGTCCTGTCCTATGGTTGGTTCATCGAGGATCAAATAGTCCGGATCGAAGGCGAGGACTGATGCTAAGGCGACGCGCTTCCTTTCACCACCGCTCAGGGTGAAGGGAGATGCCTCCCTATATTTTGCTATATCCAGAAGGTTTAGTGCCCATTCAACCCTCTTTTCTATCACATCCTTCTGGAAGCCCATGTTCCTTAGGGCAAAGGCCACCTCTTCCTTTACAGTCTCGCAGAAAAGCTGGTGGTCAGGGTTCTGGAAGACAAAGCCAACCTTCCTTGCCAGGGTTGCGACGCTTGCATCAACCGTCCTTATGCCGTCTACTGTCACGACACCCTTGCTGGGCTTAAGAAGGCCGTTGAAAAGCTTGACAAGGGTCGTCTTTCCGGCCCCGTTCTCCCCCATGATGGTGACAAACTCGCCTTTATGAATCTCTAGGCTTACACCCTTTAGGGCCTCGAAGCCGTTGGGGTACGAATAGTATACATTTTCAACCTTGATCATAGCCCTTTACAAGTCTCCTTATTGCCATGGCACCTTCTGAAGGGGTTAGAGGAAAGCTTTCCAAGGGGAAGCCTTCCTTCCTTAGCATCTTGAAAAGCCTTACAACCTTCGGAATCCCTATGCCAAGGAGCCTCGACTCCTCTTGGCTAAGGATCGATCTGGGATCCCCGTCCAAAACAATCGAGCCTTCGTTCATGAGAAGGATTCTATCGATGAAGGCTGAGGCAAGCTCAAGCCTATGCTCCACAAGGATGATCGTCATTCGAAGATCCTCGTTAAGCCTCTTGAGGATCTGGAAGATGTTCAGAGCTGTTGCTGGATCTAGGAAGGAGGTTGGCTCATCTAGGACGATGACTTCTGGCTGCATTGCCAATACGGAGGCTATGGCCACTCGCTGCTGCTGGCCTCCCGAGAGCTCGAAGGGTGCCGCAAAACGAAACCCTTCCATCCCTACGATCTTAAGGGCCCAATTAACCCTCTTGGAAATCTCTTCCTTAGGCAGACCAAGGTTTTCTAGGCCGAAGGCAACATCCCTCTCGACTGTCAGGGCGAAGAGCTGATTCTCAGGGTTCTGGAAGACAAAGCCCACAACGGTCGCCATTTCGTGGATTTGGTGATCCAAAACCCTTAAGCCTGCTACTGAGACCTCGCCATCCATCTTCCCTCCGTAGAAATGGGGGATGAGCCCATTAAAACAGCGGCATAGGGTTGTCTTTCCGCAGCCGCTGGGCCCCGTCAAGAGGACGAATTCTCCCCTAGAGATCTCAAAGCTTATGTCCTTTAGGACCTTCTCCTCCCCTTCGCCATAGCTGTAGGAGAGGTTCTTTACTTCCACATGGGGCAATGGGCTTCCCCGACCTTCGATTATGCGATCCTTAAATCCATAGGATTCTGGATTTAAACCCTCTTGGCTTAAAAAGATGTAAGGAGGCGGAAAATAGCCATATAACCGATACCTATACCGATACCAATGCCAATCGCTATGCCTATACCAATGCCTATGCCTATCCTCTGCCAATGCAATGCAATACAATACCTATGCCAATATCAATCTCAATCTCAGTTTCTTAGCTATCCTTGGCTAGGGAGCCAGATTGGAAAGCTTGAGTTTTTCCTGAAGCCTTTGCTGGGAATCCTTGAGCCTTTCCCTCGCCCTTTCTTCCTGTCTCGTTAGGGTTGCCACCCTCGTGTTCAACAGCTCCTTCCTTTCCTTAAGCTCCTGGAGAAGGAGCTGCCTCGTGGACCTGATAAGGATGGAGCCTACAGACTTGTAAACGACGGCATCGTCCGTCAGTCTTTCAAGTTCCGATACGGCCCTCTCGATGCCCATAAGCTCCAGCTCAAGCTGCTGCCTCTGGAGGGATACTGCCTGGAGGGTCTGCTGGATCTGCTGGATTCTTGCAATCTCTTCCTGTAAGGCTGGTGGTATGGCTTCTCCCACGATCTATCCCCTAGAGATTGCTACTCCGCTTCCTTTAGATAAAGATATAGGGCATTAGCATGATGCCATTCCTTCTACGAATCCATGAATCCCCTTTAGGCTATGAGGCAAGTTCTTTGCATTCTTTTATTATCGCCCTTAAGATGTGGGGTGGCGTGATAACAGCGAAAACCCTCACATACTTTGGCTTAAGGGCCTTCTTGATTACATCCTTCGAACCTCTTGTCAGATAGCCCTGTACAAGGCTTTTTGTAAGGGCGGAAACCCTCTCCATGCTGAACGTGTAATGCCCAGAATAGTATAGGAGCTCAGCCAAGTCCCAGGCTGGATCTCCGCCTTCTAGGACTGCCTGCTCTAGGTCCAAGAAATAGACTTTCCCCGATTCGTCAATGATGATATTTTCTGGTTTAGGATCGCCAAGGACGATTCCGTTTTCATGGACCCTAGCCAAGGTTGCGCCTATTCGTATAAGGGTATCGGCAGCTCCATCTCCTTCCCCTTCTTCGCCTTTTTCCTGGGCTAGGAAGCCCTTCATAAACTCCTGGGCGTTCGACCCTTCGATGTACTCCGTGAAAAGCGTCCGGTTTGCCCAGCTTACATGCAAGACTTCGGGCGCAGGGAGGCCCTTCTTCCTCATTTGAAGAAGAGCCGTATACTCGTTGGCAAGCCTCGAACTTCCTCGTAGGGAGAACTTCTGAACTCCTAGGGTCCAAAGGGCAAGGGGGAACCATTTCAATCCATGCCAGTCTTTAAAGAGCTTTACGGCGATGAGGCGATTCTCTTCCCCCCTCCTCATCGTAAGGAGGTATACAAAGTTCACGGCGCTTCCAAGCTTCCTTACGCCCAAGATCTCAAAGTCCTTCAAGTATTCCACATGCTTCGGAAGGGCTTCAATGTAAGCCCTTTCCGATAGCCTCACAAGCCCAGCCTTGGAAGGGAGGTAAAGATAGTTCAAAGGATCGTCAAGTTTCCCCAGCTCCTCCTCCTTGGCTATCTCACGTTTGATCTTAGAGGCGAATTCTTGGGCAACCGTTATGGGGCTGACGGAGCGCCCTGCAAAGCCATGGATGACATAGCCCATGGCAGCCTTCCTTATGTCTTTTAGGACTTGAAGGGCCCCTAGCCTTCGCCTTCCAAAATCCCTAAGGAAGGAGGGATTTATGACGATGAATTCTCCATCAAAACCTATCAAACCTTCACCCTCAAGCCTTTTAAGGGCTTGGAAAAAGCCTTCCATGATAGAAGCCAGGTTAGCCTTCCTAAGGTCTTCCACGAGCATCTTCTGGTAGCTGTAAGCGACAGGTGGGTAGATTCGGCTCCTCCTCTCCATTTTGTCGAACACGAAGAACTCAGGCTTTATGCGAAGCTCCCTGGAAATCTTTGGATAGCTCGTCACCAGGGATTCGAGGCTTTCTATTACGAACCTCTCCTTCGCCTTGACTTCCTGATGGCGTAGATAGTCAGCCCCTAGGAAGGGAATGTAGGGGGTCAAAAGCCTTCCAGCTACGAACTCTCCAAGCTGGGCCTTCTCCACATCACCCTCGAAAAGTCCTTTGTCTACTATGAGGGCTGAAACCGTCACATCGCCCACAACCTTATACCTATAAAGAACCCCTTTTGGAAAGGGGTCAAGAATGATCAAAAGGTCTAGGTCGCTATCCTTCCTAGGATGGCCGGAGACCCTAGAGCCGTAGAAGCAAGCACCAACGATGGAGGAGCCTTCAAACTCATTAGAAATTTCCCTACAGAGCTCCATGGCGGCCGCTTTTAGTTCTTCCCCTATCAAGGGCTCACCGTTCTTCTAGGAAGATTCGCCAAGGAGTGGCACATAAACCTTGGCTAATTCAAAGCATGAGCCCTAAGCCCATACCTTAAGGACTTATATGGATCTGAAGCCCTTTGAGATTAGGGTGTGCGATTTGCCGATCCATCCCATCGAATATCGCTACGGAAGCCCTGCCATGAAACGCATCTTCAGCCGCGAAAGTTGGCTTGAGAAAATGCTCCTTGTAGAGGCTACCCTCGTCCAAGCCTATGCGGACGTGGGAGAAGTGAGCAGGAAGGCGGCAGACTACATATCGGCTAGGGCTTCCTTGAAATACGTGAGCCTCGAGGACGTCGATCGCTACGAGAAGATCACGGATCATGAGGTCATGGCCGTCGTAAAGGCATTAAGCGATGCATGCGGACCCTATGGAGCCTATATCCACTTGGGCGCCACCTCCTCCGACATTACGGATACGGTTCTAGCCCTTCAGCTCAAGGAGGCTTTGGAAATCGTTGATGGGGATCTCAAGAGGCTAGCCGAAGCCCTCATCCATAAAGCCATCGAATACAGGGATACGATCTGCCTAGGAAGAACCCATGGAATCGCAGCCCTTCCTATGCCCTTTGGTTTCAAGTTCGCCGTATGGGCTGCGGAGGTAAAGCGCCATAGGGAACGCCTATCTCAATGCTTGCCCCGTGTATGCGTAGGAAAGATGAGCGGTGCCATCGGGACGATGGCAGGCTTAGGGCCCCATGCCATGGAGGTCCAAAACCTTGTTATGAAGCGCTTAGGGATAAGGGCTGCCGAGATATCGACCCAGATTGTGCCGAGGGATGGGCTTGCGGAGCTCATGGTTCTTTTAGCCCTCATCTCTTCCTCGCTGGAAAAGATGGCGAATGAGATCAGGAACCTCCAGAGGACGGAGATCAGGGAGGTCGAGGAGCCCTTTGTGGAGGCTACGCAAGTAGGATCGAGCACCATGCCCCATAAAAGGAATCCCATCAAGAGCGAAAAGGTCTGCGGGCTTGCAAGGATCATAAGGGGCTTCGCCACAGCAGCCTTAGAGAACGTCGTTCTTGAGCATGAAAGGGATCTTACGAACAGCTCTTGCGAACGTTCCATGGTTCCTGAAGTCCTCATCCTCCTAGATGAGCAGCTAAAGACCTTGATCAGGGTCATCGAGGGGCTCGTCGTGTATCCGGAAAATATGAGGAGGAACATGGAGGCAACAAAGGGATTGCTGATGTCAGAGGCTGTTATGCTGGCTATGGCTAGGAAGGGTGCTCCAAGGCAGTGGGCCCATGAGGTTCTCAGACAATGCTCCATGGAAGCCCTTAGGAGGCAGGTCGATTTGAAGGATGTTCTAAAAGAAAGGGAGGAGGTTAGGCGCTACCTAAGCCTAGAAGAAATCGAGGAAGCCATGAATCCCTTCAACTACCTAGGAACCTCAAGGGAGCAGATCGAAAGAATCGTCGAAGATGTGAGAGCAAGCCTTACATCTAAGAAGGAAGCTTCTTAAGGTTTTAAGGTCTTAAGGAAAGGAGGTGGCTTTGTGGATTCGGAGGCTAGGGCATTGAGAACCCTTCTTATGATTCCAGGTCCCACGAATGTCAGCCCCAGAGTGATGAAAGCCCTTGTAAAGCCCCTCATCAACCACAGGGGCCCAACCTTCCATAAGCTCTATGAGGAGATAGAAGCCGGTCTCCAGTATCTATTCCAGACGAAGAATCCTGTTATTCCTTTAACATGCTCTGGAACTGGAGGAATGGAGTTTGCCATATCCAATGTCGTGCGCCCGGGAGATAAGGTCCTCGTCCCCTCCTTCGGCTTCTTCTGCGAACGAGTATGCAAGGCTGTGGAGGCCTATGGGGGCAAGCCTATAAGGGTTGAAGTACCCCTTGGAGAGGCCCCGAGGCTGAGCCTTGTGGAGGAAGCCTTAGAGAAGGAGACATCAGTAAGGGCGGTTGTCATCGTTTGTAACGAAACATCGACAGGTGTCAGGGTTCCGGACTTGAAGGATATAGCCAAGGCTACTAGGGAGCATGGTTCCTTTTTCATAGCAGATGCCATATCAAACCTTGGAGGGGATCCTCTTCCCGTGGATGAATGGGGCATTGACCTTTGTGTGACCGTAACCCAGAAATGCATAGCGGCGCCTCCAGGCCTCGCCCTTGTATCCGTAGGAGAAAGGGTTCTGGAAGCCTTGAAGAAGGAGGCTCCCCGTACCCTCTATTTTAGCGCCCTCGAATATCTTAGGTATTTCCAGGAAAGGAGGGAAACCCCATACACGCCCTCGATTCCATTATTCTTCGCCCTTAATGAAGCGCTAAAGGCTATAATGGAGGAGGGCTTGGAGGCCAGGTTTAGGAGGCATAGGGAATGCGCCTTGGCCTTCTACGAGGGCTTGGAAAAGATGGGCATAAAGCCCTTCCCAAAAACGGAGGATTTCAGATCAAACACAGTAATAGCCGCCAGAAAGCCAGAAAGCATCGACATGGCGAAGCTCAGAAGCCTCATGGAAACGAATTATGGAATCGTCATAGCCTCCGGCCTCGGACAGCTTAGGGACTCTATCTTTCGAATAGGAAGCATGGGCATCATATCAAAGACCATCGTGAGGAGAACCTTGGAAGCCCTTAAGGGATCCCTTGCCTCTCTAGGCTATGGAGGATGAAAGGACTCCCTTGTCCAAGCGTCTCGTAAGGGTAAGGGTTCGCATCTCAGGCATCGTCCAGGGCGTATTCTTCAGGGCGAGTACGAGGCACATCGCCTTAGAGCTCGGGCTTAAGGGATGGGTAAGGAACCTTCCGGATGGAAAGGTGGAGGCTGTCTTCGAAGGGGAGGAGGAAAGGGTTCTAAAAGCCCTTGAATGGTGCAGGAGGGGGCCTCCCGGTGCGAAAGTTGAAAGGGTAGAAGAGTTTTACGAGCCTTACAAGGGAGAGTTTGAAACATTTCGGGTAATATGGTAAGGAGCCTAGAAGCCTTCATAGCCTAAGCCGAGCCTTCATCTTAGAGGCTATCTTCCTTTCTCATAGAAAGAAACCTCTTCGTCCAGCAGAAGAAAGCTTTAAAGTAGCCTTCTCATACGCAAAGAAGAAAGGATAGGACAGGCAATGACTCGGAAAGAAGGAAAATCGGAAGGAAGGAGGGCTGGAGCTAAAGGTCTTAGGATAGGATGAAGGAGGAAAATGACCTTGGCCGTTCAAAAGGGAGATTTCATCCTTCTTGACTATTCGATGAAGATAAAAGAAACCGGGGAACTCTTCGACACAACAAGGGAAGAGGAGGCTCGGGAGGCCAAGATCTATAGACAAGGCGCCATTTACGAGCCCATCCTCGTGGTCGTAGGGGCTGGATGGGTCCTTAAGGGCTTGGACGAATCCCTCGTAGGCATGGAGGAGGGAAAGCCCTTTACCGTGGAGATTCCCCCTGAGAAGGGCTTGGGTCCGAGGGATCCAAATAAAATAAGGCTTATGCCCCTCAGAAGGTTTCGGGAGCTCGATAGGCGCCTCCAACCGGGCATGCAGGTTGAAGTTAACAATCAGATTGCCATCGTTAGATCTGTTGGTGCTGGAAGAGTTCAACTGGACTTTAATCCACCCCTAGCAGGCAAGACCATCATCTTCGAAGGGGTTGTGAAGAAGATCCTTTCCGATCCTATGGAAAGGTTGAGGCATTTAATCCATAGGCGCATACCATCGATTCCCATCGATAGGTTTGATTTGGTATTCGATGAGGGAAGCATTGTAAGGATCACGATTCCAGAGGAGGCCTTCCTTCTAGAGGGGCTTCAAATTATCAAACGAGGAATCGCTTCTGATATCGAAAGGTTCCTTCCTGATGTGAAGGAGATAGTCTTCCTAGAGAAGTATAAGAGAAAGGCCCCTTCTCAGACCCCTTCCATGCCTCCAGCTCCGAAAGCATCGGAACAAACTTCCCAGGTAAGCGAAGGTTCCGAAAAAGATAGGGAGACGAAAGAGGCTGAGAAAGCTGAGGAAGGGAAGACATAATTGGAAGTCGATCTGCGTATGGATATGAAAACTTGGGCCATAAAGGACGTAAACTGATACCAAAACAAGAATGAAATACGATCTTTTTTCTTGTACTTCCTAATGGCGAAGGGCTTAACCCCGTTCAAAGAGAAAGGAAAAAAGAAAAAGAGGGAAGATCTTCTAGGATAAAGGATGATGAGGCTTTGAAGGATAGATTCGAGGTTTCCGAGAGAAAGGCCTTCGATCATGTTGATTATCTTTGCAATGAAATAGGGGAGCGATATGTTGGGACTGAGGGGGAGCGTAGGGCAGCCGACTACATAGCCTCTAGGTTCAAGGAGTATGGGCTTACTAAGGTTTCGGTTGAGGAATTCAAAGCTCCTCAAAGCCTTCCATTAGCCTTTGAGCTGAGGGTTCCGAGCGCAGGAGGAAGGATCATAGAATGCTATCCCTATGGGTTCTGCGAATCCACCGTCGAAGAAGGGGTGAAGGCTCCCCTGAAAATCGCTGATCCTATGGAATTGAGGTGCGAAAAATTTGATGATTCGATCGTTTTGGCTGCCCAGGTTACGCCCATGGAAGCCATGGATAAAAGAGGGCTGAAGGGCCTCATCGTTGCGGACATGGCCCCCTGGCCCACATACCACTCGCTCCATTCAGCCTATTTCCTGGGAAGCCTTCCACCTCCTTCCGTCTCCATATCCCTACAAGATGCCTACTCCATCATAGCCGAAGGAATGTCCTCCGCATACATGAGGGTTGTTCAAAGAATTTGCCAATCGGCTTCGAGGAACGTCTCCGGATACATTCCGGGAGATTCTTCTGAGGAATTCATCCTACTATGCGCCCACTTCGATACGGTTCCTGTTGGGGGTTGCGGTGCGGATAATGCTGGAGGCGTAGCAGTTCTTTTAGAGGTTGCCCGATGCCTCGCCCCGGAAAGGCTGGGAAGGGGAATCCTCTTCTTAGCCCTGGGAGCTGAGGAAGTGGGCTCCATAGGGGCCACATGCTATGCCAAGCGTCATTCATCGGAGCTTGAGGCTTGCCTTTTCGCGATGAATATTGATGGAGGAGGGGCGATTCTAGGTCGGAATTTTTTAAGGGTCACGGGACCACCGGAGCTCATCTCCTTCGCCTCCAATTTGGCGGAAGGAATGGGCTATCCGGCATTCGTAAGCCTTAGTCCTGGCGGCGATGATACAATTCCCTTTAACGCCTTGGGTATTCCATCGATCTACCACAATCGAAACCATTATAACACCCATAGCCATAGGGATTCTTCAAAACTCCTTGGATCAAAGCCCCTAAGGCTCCAAGCCGAGTACAGCCTTAGGTTCGTGGCTGAGGTCTCAAAGGCCAAGGAGCTTCCGTTTCCAAGGAAGGTGCCGGAGCCCCTCCTTCTTCAGGCAAAAAATTCTGTCAATCCTAAGGTCAGTAAGGAAGGGTATGAAGGCTCCATGGCTAAGGAATCGCCTTCGTAGCCATCCCCTCGCCTGAACAGAAACGATTTTATAGCCTCCACGCCTATTCCATCATATTTCATTTCTATCATCATATCGTATCGTATCGGATGGCCTGGTGGGTTTATGGAGCTAAGAAGCCTCGGAAGGACTGGTTTGAAGGTTCCTGTCATCGGCTTTGGAGCAGCCAGAATCGGCATCCACGATATGGGAATCGAAGAGTCCGTCAGGATCCTTAAGAAGGCCTTCGAATTAGGGATTCGTTATTTCGATACGGCAAGGAGCTACGGGGACAGCGAAGAGAAGGTGGGCTTAGCCCTCAAGGATGTCCGGGAGGACTTTATCCTGGCGACAAAGGTCCACTACAGAAGGAAGGAGGAGGCTGAAAGGTCCCTTCGTCACAGCCTTCGATGCCTAGGAGTCCAAAGCCTAGACATCGTACAACTCCATGGCATAGACAGTCTTGAAGACCTTAAAAAGGCGATGGCTCCAGATGGAGCCTTGCAAGCCCTTAAAGAAGCGAGGGCGAAGGGGAGGATTCGATTCATAGGCATTACGGGTCATGTTCCCTATGTCCTCAGCAGGGCCTTGGAGACGGGGAACTTCGATACCGTTCTGGCACCCCTCAACATCTTTGAGCGGGAAGCCACAGAGGAGCTTCTTCCTTTGGCTAAGAAAATGGGAGTAGCCTTCATAGTTATGAAACCCTTCCTCCTCCACTACGATCAGCAAACAAACATCGTAAGAAGTGGAGGGGATTTTGCGCGTTTTACACAGGATCGGGAAAAAGATAAAGATAAAGACAAAGATGGAATGGGAATCGGTGTTGAGGGAGCTGTTGCCCTTAGGTATGCCCTAGCCCATGATGTTTCCGTCATCGTTCCGGGCTTCCGATCGGTTGAAGAGGTTGAGGGAGCCGTTGCGATTGCTCGGGGCTTCGAAGGTCTTAGGGAGGATGAGAAGCGAATCACGAGGTTTGGAGAGTTGCCCCCGGAACCCTTCTGCAGGGAATGCGGACTGTGTATGCCCTGTCCCGAGTTTATCGAAATCCCTATGGTTCTGAGACTTCACAAGCTCTTCAGCTACTACGGGCTCAGGGATTATGCATCAAAGAAATATCGGGGACTTCCAACGAAGGCATATTTCTGCAATCGCTGTGGGGAATGCGAAAGCCGATGCCCTTACCATCTCCCAATAATGGATATGCTTAAAAAGACGGATGAGGAGTTGGGAAGAAGGATCCTTTAAAGGAGGGCTTTTTCAATAAAGCTTTATAGGATCCTAGGACCTTCGGAATCTAAGCTAAGCCAAAAGCCAAGAGGGCATTGAGACCTTTATTAGGCTAAAAAGATGGTTTTATGAAACTTGGGGAAAAGGGAATAGGGGGAGCCCGGGAAGCCTATGCGGCCATTCTCTTCCTCGGAATCGTAAGTCTCCTAGGGGACATCGTCTACGAGGGTTCCAGGGGTCTTATCCCAGACTACCTTCGCTTTCTTGGAGCTTCGGCCTTCATCGTCGGAATGGTTGGGGGCTTCGGCGAGTTCATAGGCTATGCCCTAAGGCTTCTGAGCGGCCTCTTGGCCGACTCCACCAGGGCCTACTGGAGCTTCATATTCCTAGGCTATGGTCTTATTGCATCGATCCCGCTCCTAGGCTTCACGAAGGCATGGCAGGTTGCCGCCATCCTTGTCCTCCTAGAAAGGCTGGGGAAAGCTGTAAGGTCTCCTTCTAGGGATACAGTCCTATCCATCGTAAGCAAGGGGGTTGGGGCGGGCAAGGCTTTTGGGCTCCATGAGCTTTTGGACCAGATAGGGGCCATCCTCGGGCCCCTCATCGTGGCCTTCCTGATGCTCTATAGCGCCAACGATTATGGCTATACCTTTGCCTTTCTTCTAATTCCCTATGCAGCCCTTATGGCATCCCTAGCCTTCGCCCATAGGAGGTTTGGGAGGAAGGGAACCGCTCCTTCGGTGGACCGGGGGAATGTAAGCCTCAAGTTTCGGTTTTTGGGAAAGCCCTTATGCCTCTATTCCTTAGCCGTCCTTCTCAACACGGCAGGGCTCTTTCCCGTCGCCCTAATCCTTTACAAGGCTTCCGGCATCCTAGAATCAGGACAGCAGTGGATCGTCCCTCTGCTATACCTCCTGGTTCAAGGAGTGGATGCTTCCATAGCCCTTTTCTCCGGCTATGCCTACGATAAGCTTGGACCAAAAATATTGGCATTACCCTTCATCCTATCGATCGTTCCTACGCCTCTCGCCTTAAAGGGAGGATTCGATTATCTTGTCGCCGCCTCCATTTCCTTCGGCCTCATTCTAGGAATGCAGGAATCCATATACCGGGCGGCCGTCTCCGAGTTAAGCCCAATCTCCTCTAGGGGAACGGCTTACGGATTCTTTAATATGGCTTATGGCATAGGGTTTTTGATCAGCGGAACGATATATGGGACCATAATAGACTTGGGGCTTCCTTTACTCTTGTCCGTTCTTTATGTTATATCGATCCAGGGGGCGGCTATAGGTTTGCTCCATGGAGCCCTTAGTATAGGGCTTAAGCCTAAGAAGGCCTAATCCATGCCGTGAAAGAAGGACTGGCTCAAAGGCTTCCTTCCTTTTTTCTTCCTTACTTCATACATGGCATCCCCAAGAATTCATTATCGTCCATGGACTGAAGGACGAAGCCATAAGCCCCGAAAGGAGGATAAGGCTTAGAACAACCATTAGCCTAGCGAGAAATCATGGCTCGTTAGGTTAGGATAATAGCCATTTTTTGGCGTGCCCTCTTCATACATAAAGGTTAAGCCTTCGTAACCCATGAAAAGATAGTAATGATTATGGTGGGATGTGGGTTTGGTGGAATCCGAGGTTTACTTCGTGGGAGCTCATGTGCCCATAACCTACATTTCCAGAGTCCCCTCGAGTAAGTGGTATACGCATAGCCTAGTCTACCAGACGAAGGAACTTGCGGGAAAGGTTTTGGAGGACCTAGTCTCTTCCGGGAAGAAGGTCGCCATAAAGGTCCACCTAGGGGAGCGTTATACGCAGGCCTATCTCCGCCCCATCTATGTAAGGAAGGTTGTGGATAAGGTCAAGGAACTTGGAGGAAGACCCTTTGTTTGCGACACCCTATTCTCTGGTGGGAGAGTTCTTAGGGACGATAGGGGGGAGGCTGTATGGTCGAGGAGGGCTTTGGATGAAGCCCTTCTTACAGCGGCCATGAATGGATTCACGAATGAAACGATGGGTTGCCCAGTCATCTTTGCCGATGCCCCGAAAGGATTGAGCTATGTCGAGCATCCCTTCAAAGGAAGATACATCAAAAGGGTTTACATCGCCTCTGCCATAGCAGAAGCTGATGTTCTTCTATGCCTTTCCCATTTCAAGGGTCATGATGTCATGGCCATAGGGGGTGCCCTAAAGAACCTTGGCGTTGGTTGCTCCTCAAAGCGTGGGAAGTGGTGGATCCACCATAATGCCAAGCTCTCCATAGATCCCTCGAAGTGCAACGGCTGTGGTGAATGCGTAAGCCAGTGCCCCGTAGGCGCTATCGAGATGGTTGGTGGAAAGGCAAGGATAGCGACGGAGCTATGCGTGGACTGTGCCTTCTGCCTCGACTATTGCCAGGCTGGAGCCTTTACAAGCAGAACCTTCCCCAGCCTAGAGGAGCAGGAGGCAAGGGTTGGCGAATCGGCCGCTGGCATCGCCGATTACTTTAAAGGAAGGGCAGCCTTCGTAAACCTGGCGATCGATATAGTTCCCCTATGCGATTGTGATGCCTTTCAAGGTACTCCCTTCGTGCCTGACATAGGGGTTCTCGCTTCGAAGGATCCGGTTGCCATCGATAAAGCCTGTGTAGACCTTGTAAACGCATCGCCAGGAATAGTAGGCTCCATGGCTGATGAGGCTAAGGTCCTTGAGCCTGGATCGGAAAAGCTTAATGCTATAGCCAGAATGAGATGGCTGGCAACTCCTGGTTCTAACCATTTGGCTCCTAATTGGAAAGTGATGCTAGATGCGGCGGAGGAAGTGGGACTTGGAAGGCAAAGGTATAGGTTAGTGAGGGTGAATTTTGGTTATCCTCCCAAGAGTATCGAGGAACTCTTCGCGGCCTACGAAGCCAGCAAAGGATCGATAATATAGAGATATCGATATAGAAGATAGATATAGATTAGAGCCTCAAGAAGGGCTAGGAACCATATGCCAAGGGTTCCTGTGGAATTTTAGGATACGTTCCCAGAAAAACCTAGGATGAGTCCACAGCTTCCTACGCTTATTTTTTTAACTCCATAAGAAGTTTTAAGCTTCCATGGTATCTACTCTACAGAAAGCATTGGAGGATTAAATCTTAAAAAGTAGACCTTAGCGAAGTCACGAAGTAGTAAGATGCGTAGATTACTATCATCGTGTAGAGGATTAAAATAAGGGTGGCAACGATCAAGACATCCCTCGCTCTGAGATGCTGAAAGGCTCTTCCCAAGGACCTTGGAATCGGTACCATGAACCATGTCTTTTCCCGATAGTCACGATAGTTCCCAAGTTTGGCTTCCAAGGAACGCTCCTCGAAAGAGGCCAAGAGAATATAGGCGTAAGCCATGATCCCCCAAGAAATTAACGCCATAGGCCTTGCCGCATTAAGGGACAAGCCCAAAACTGCGATGATGATCCCCAGATATTGAGGATGCCTTATCAAGGCGTAAGGACCTCCCGTCATTAATTTTCCCCGGCTCTTTATCCAATAAAGGAAGCCCCAAAGGAAAAGGAGGCTACCTGAGAACATGAGGGTTGTCGAAAGGGCATTCCAAGCCGTTTTATCATAAAGGGATGGGGAATAAACATGGGTAAGAAAGTATAGGGTTGTTTCCCTTCCGAAGGGATCTGGCAGATCTTTCAAAAGGGGCCATGGCATAGTCATGAGAAAGTGTATGCCTAAAGGAAAGAACATGATGTAAAGAAGTGGGTTGAGGAAGACCCAAGCTGAAGGAATTGTTGAGAAATAAAGGGCTAAAAGACAAAGGACCCTTCGCACCATCGTAAGGATTCTCGTTTTCAAAGGAAATTCACCACCAAAGAAAGCCATCGACAAGCTATATAAGCCTAAAATTTAGAACATCTCTAAAGCCTTATAAAGGAATAAGATGATAGTTTAAAGCTGAATCTACAATTGATCGAAAGATTTGGAGAAAAGGAACTTGAAAATTGGTTTCAAGCATTGTAGATAAGAGAAGGGTTATCCAGTTAGCTACGATGAGATTAAAGCTTACATATATAATCCTATACCTTAGTCTATGAATCTACCATATTCTCATGAGACAGAAAACGGCTCTTTCAAGTTTGAGAAGGCAAAAGAAGTGATTCCATCAAAATCTACAATCTCTCAGTGATGTGGAAAATATGCTAAGCAAAATGGCAAAGCTATTCGGGGATTAATTCCAATACAGGGCGCAATCAAAGAGTTAAGGACTAAGGGATTCGGAGATCCTGATCTAGTGATAAAAAAGCTAGTCCCACAGGGCAGGCTCTACAAACCTAAAAAGGATTTCTAAGCGTTTCCGGCGATTAGTATGGCTGAAGAGCTTAATTTCATAATTGCAGGATATAGGCATAGAGTTACGCCTTTTAACCAAGGAGCTAAATGTGAATTATGCGGTAAGCTTTGCTATCAGGATTGCTTGATAGAGTTTAACGATAAGAAGCTCTGGCCTACTTGCTTCAAGAAGTTTCTGAAGGGTAATCAGGATGGATGAATCTTTTGTAGTATGTCCATCATGCGGCTCAGTAGTTAGAAGGGATGAAGTTAGAGGTTATTGTAGGGTATGCGGTAAGAGGACTTGCGTTAACTGCTCAAGAATATGCGACGAATGTTTAAAGATCGTCTGTCAAAAATGCATTAAGACTCACGAAGTATGGATCAACGGGATGCTTCACTTTAGGAAGATGTGTGACTTCTGCATAAGCGTTTACCCGAGAATTTTCAGGTGACCGATAGGATGTAATCTATCATAAACCCCTCGCCGACCCTCTTCCTAGCTTCGTCGTAAACCTTCCAGAACTCTTTACCGTAAGCTACGACTTTACCATCCTTCACAGCCACGTACATGTTTGGATAATTCCTCTGCAATTCTGAATAATGCGAATTTAGCCACTCAAAATCCTTAATAGCACTGGACATTTTCCACCATTATAATTTGGACGCACTACTATTAAACATTAACTCCTCAGCTTATAGTTATTTTACTCCCAAACCTAGAAGTAAAATAACTTTGCAATGGAAAAACTGAGCAGAAATTTTAGCGGTTTTTTAGCTCAAAAAGAGCTCAATTCTGGCTATTTCTGCGCTTTGAATATGGCGCCGGGGGAGGGATTTGAACCCTCGAGACTCGTGCGAGTCACAGGCTTTCCCAACTTTCCATGGAAACTGCCAAGCCCTCAAGGCCTGCGCGTTAGTCCAGACTCCGCAACCCCGGCCCATCGATAAATAAAGGAAAAGGAAGGGAAGGGAAATGATGATTCCATCCTTCCCTTTTCCGATCTCCAAGACTTATCTACATTCTTTTCTTAAGGCTTTCCTGCAAAAAAGCCTTTAGGATTTCGCAAAACTCCTTGAACTCATCAACTTCATAAAGACTCGTGGTTGTGACGCGTTCAGCAATCTCTTCAATCTTCTCTTCACCGAACTTTTCTTTGGCTAAGGGCACATTGCAATGCTCCAGAAGGGTCTTGACTCCTTTATCCCCCGCAACCTCGATGACCGCATCAGCAACGATTTTCTGGATCTTCTGGGACTCACTATTGCCCTCGATAATGCTTGCTATCGCAATGTCCGCCGCCAGGGAGCCAAAGACGTAGGTACAGATGTCATCAAGGGCGCCTAGAACCTTCGATGAAGGAATTCCGCTATTCCTCAGCTTTTCCTGAAGTTTCTTCTCAAGGGATGCCTGAATCTCTGGATCCTTTACAACCGAAACCATCGTTTTCCTCATGGCGTTCAGGAAAACCTTCTCGAAGGTTTCAAGGCTCACTCTTCGACACCCCATTTGGAGCTTTCTTCTTTTCTTTCCTTTCCTTTTCTTTTTCTTTCAAGGCTTCAGCCTCTTCCAATCCTATAAGGTTTACGGCATCAAAAAAGCCCTAGACAACCTTACAAGAAGACTTACCAGAAGACGGTTTCGGTTCTTTCCCCTCTAAGGACGGCTTCCGTCTCATCTGGCTCCAAGGTCTTTCTTACGCCTATCTTGAAATGCCAATCGAAGCAAGCATATCGGACGACCTTAAGTTGTTTTCCCAAGAGTTCCCTCGGGAGACTCATATCAGGAGTTCTTTTCGAAAAGCCTGTAAGCTCCAAGGTATAGATGCATCTTTCCCATAGATTTCCATCATCATCCTTTAGGAACTGGCCAGTTCGTTCAACTTCCTTGACGATACCTTGGAGCCTTGGACGTCTGTCCATGGATGCTTTCATATCAATCAAATTTCAAAAAACGGAATAAGTACTTAACTTTTTCCTTATGGAAGGGCGTGTCGAAAAATTGGCTATTATCCTAACCTAAATGAGCCATGATTTCTCTATGCTGTACTTGTTATTCTAAGCCTTATCCTCCTTTCGGGACTCATAGCCTCATCCCTTCAGTCCATGGACGATAATGGATTCTTCGGCATGTCTCCTATGGAGCCAAATGATTTTATTATTCCAAGACCTCTGGCGCACTCTTAAACCTGGAAGTGGGAGTGGGAGAATGCGCCCATCACCTAGCATCCTTCACCTTCCAGTTACAGCGGAACCATAGATGGACCTATGGTATACTAAAGCTACAGAAAATTTTTTCAAAATCCCCGAGTCCTTCCATAACATAATAATGCTTTATGCTGGAAGCCTTTAGGCTTTCAAGGCTTACAATTTGAGGATTTTTTCCATACGCATTTAGTGGCTTTGAGATATTCCAATCTGGAGGAGCATTTCGCAGGCTTTGCATAGCCTTCCTACGCTGGGTTCTCCACAGCTTTCGCATTCCCTGAGTTCCAAATTCTTTACCGCCAAATGGCTCCATGGCTTCATCTTCTCAAAGGTCTTAAGGATCGTGAACTTTATTCCTGGATGGGCGAATTCTAGGCGGTTCACCATGCTTCTGACCTCGTTTCTCAAGGAAGTCCCTGCGTAAGGACAGGGCTTGGACTGAAACCTAAACCCTCGAAGGTATGCGTATAGGGCGACCTCGGCCTCTGGAACCTCGTAGAGGGGCTTAACCCTGATGGGGAACCTTCCCATGGAATTCGGGCTTATGGGACCGCTCCTAGCCAGGCGAAAAAGATCCCCATGGAAAATGTTGATGAGGAGAGTCTGGACCTCATCATCGAGGTTATGGGCTGTGGCAAGCTTGGTGGCTCCGAGTTTCCTAGCTCCAATGTTCAAGGCCTTCCTCCTAAGGACCCCGCAATAGGAGCAGGGCTCCATGGGGGATCCCAATTCCCTTGCCCTTTTTACTATCTGGTCCAAGGAGGAACCGTAGAGTTCCTTGAAGGAAAGGATGAGATGGGGAACTTTCAGTTCGGAACAGGTCTTCTTAGCGATTCGAACGGCCTCCCTCCTATAACCTGCGATCCCTTCATCGATGGTGATGGCTGAAAGGGAGACTTCGGGGAATTTGGCCTCTAACTTCGAAAGGATGTATAGAAGCGTTGTGCTATCCTTTCCCCCGGAGAGGGCTATGGAAATCTTATCCTCTCTTGTAAAGAGCTTGTAACGTCTGATGGTTCCCCTTACTCGCTCCTCCAGGGATTTTTGAAAGTGCCTTTCGCATAGGATCTCGCCCGAGTAGGGTCTTCGAAAAAGGGCTTTAGCCCCGCATCTTTGGCACAGAGAAGAGGGAGCGGAGGCGATGACGGAGGTGGAGGAGGAGGCGAAGGCGGAGGCTAAGGCGAAAACCCCCCTTTCAGACTTCCAAAGTTAGGTAATAGCCTATATGCATGACTGTAAGAACTATGTTCGATACGATTAGTAACAAGGCGATGGCATTCACAAAGATCCTAATCGCCCTTCTGAGACGTTCTGATAGCCCGAGGCCTTCGAGGATTCCCGTAAAATATCCATCGCCATCGAAGGGATAGAGGGGTAGCATATTGATCAATCCTACCCCAAGGTTGAGGGCGAAGACGGAAGATAAGAAGCCATAAACATAGAAGGACCATATGGAGGCTATGGGAATGCCTCTAATGGTGAAATAGGGCAGTATATAAAACGTTGCTCCTATAAGGTTTTTTTCCGTAGGAACAGCCTTTACGGAGAAAGTGCCCCGGTTTGTTGTGACCAAGACGGTGGCATTACCTTCGATTCCTCTGAGGAATTTCAATAGATCCTCATAGCTCCTCACGGCAGTATCGTTCATGGCTGCTATGACATCCCAGCTTTTAACACCAGCCATCCCTGCGGGTCCCGATGGAGAAACCCTGGCGACGATGGCACCGCAGGGTCCCTGGAAAACCGCCTGCATGAGCAAAAAGGTCAGCATGGCGACGGCTATGTTGGCGGCCGAACCGGCGGCAAGGACCTTCACCCTCGACTTCCAAAGGGACTTCTTGAAGGCTTCTTCGTCAGGTTCTACGAAGGCTCCGAAAAGGACGAAGGCCCAGATGAGGCCAGAGGATTTGATAGGAATGCCCTCCAATTTAGCGGCAATTCCATGGGAGAGCTCATGGCTGAACATGACGATGATGAGGGGGATGAGAAGGTAGGCTAATGGCTCAAGACCTATGGTTAAGCCTGGAATAATGGGAGCAACGGCTCCAGCTTCCTTAGGGAAATAGAAAAAGGCATAAACGTTTCTAGCTAAGAAGTAAAGGGCGCCTAGGCATAGACCCCCTGAGAGAAGGGCGCCAAGGGATACGAGGATCCTCCAAAGCTTTTCATGGCTTGCAGCAGTCCTTTCAATAAAACCGTTGAGCCTCTTTGTCTTTAGGGCGAGAAGCAATGGACCCATCTCAATACCGTATTTTTCGAGGGGGAAGGCCTTGGAAATCGCATAAAGGACAGCCCATATTAGGGCAGCGCCCAAGAGGAAAACTATTCGGCTATCCATAAGGCTTTCAACCGTGGTTTTGTATCGATAACCATGAACTAGATTAAGAAGTTTTTCACGATTGCCAGATAAAAGAAGTTGTACGAATTTATTTGCATCGGAACCCTTTCCGTACTTTGGAATCCTATCAAGCGTCTAAAGATTTCAGCATCCAAAAAATACTAAGAATGCAGCGATAAGCCTTAGATGAATGCCATTTAAGGCCATAAACTAATGCCATAAACCTAGGATCCCTTCTGAGGATGTTCAGACGAGATCTTTGGAAAAGTTTTCGAGGGAAGTTTGCTTTGAGGAAGAAGCCCTAGCGTTGAGTAGAGTAGAGGAGAGTAGAGGAGACTATTCGATGCTTATGAAAGGCATTGTGCCTTGGCTTCAACTCCAGAGATAAGGCATTGTTGCGGCTAAAGTCTTTTCCTGAAAATGGATATGAAAGACGGGAGAAGGCTTTAGTGACTTATCTAATGTAGAAGGCAAGGCTCTTAAAACCTTCAAGGGATTCGAGGAAAGCCAAAATGAGGGACCTCAGTCCTAGCCTCAGTCCTATAATGGCTGGGATCGAAAGCCTTGGCTGATCGGAAGGGATTTACGGGTTATAGCCATGGGCAGGTAAATAGGATAGGATTAGCGAGCAGATTAGAAGCAAGTACAGTATTCATAAAGGCTATACTCTTATAAGCTTTGCATTTCTTTCATAAAAATGAAGCTTTTCCTTTGATTGAACATGTATTTCGAAAGGATCTTTTATACCCATTTTCCATAGTTCAGCATGAATTTTCTCAGGCTCTAGCTTCGTTATGATTAAGACATCTATATCGCTTGAGTAATTGTATTTTCCCTCAGCCACAGATCCAAAGAGGTATATCTCCGCTTCCCTATCCATCCTTAGAATTGTTTCCTTTATTTTTTTAAGATTATTCTTAAGATTTTTAAAAGTTTTCTGTCTCATTAAGGCTATTTTAATAAGGATTTCATCCGACATTTTTTATTATCTCCCTCACTACTTTTTCTAATTTCTCCACTTCTTCTTTCCTATATTCTCTAGGAACATATCTAGATGTTATGTACGCATCATCTAAAGCTCCAAGTTCAAAAAGATATTTTTCTAGGATTTCCTTTAGAACAGATTTTTTCTCTCCGGAAGCAATCTCTGAAAATGTTTCTAAAAGTCTCCTGACGCTGTGGGTCCTTGGGTAGCTCATTCCAAGGGACAAAATTCTCGATTTTAAAAATAGCTGAAGGGCTTGTTCGAGACTAAAGACGGCAAGATCGTAAAAGCCTTTTCCTGCTTGATATTTTGCTGTATCAAGAAATTCTTCGGATCTCCTAGCCAAATTCCTTTCCTCTTCTTTTCTCGACAAGGCGCATCTACATCCTAGGTCCTTCTATTCTGAACAAGGGTTGGAGGGGCATCTCCTCCTTCGGTCTTTACCCCCGTACATGAGCCCTGAGCCTCTCAAAGGTTTTCCCAAATCCCAAAGCCTTTTCTTTCTTGTTTAGAACTGATAGAAGCCTTTGAGAAAGTCATTCGAAGCTTACTTACAATATTTCGATTCTTGTCTTTTCCTTTTTTATTTTCAAATTCATTTGAGGTAGATAGGGGGCTTGTGGAAGTCCTGGGTAGCCTTCAAGAGCCAGATTCCCTTCTCCTTTGCCCCTTCGATCAGCTCAGGAAGGGGTAGGCATACGTATAGGACCTGGAGAACGTTCCTTCTGAGCCTTTCTGGATATTTCCTCTTAAGTCTTTCCATCTTCTCTATAAGCTCTTCTAGGATGCTGATGCCTCCCCTAACCGTCGCTTCTCCGATTACGCATAGGTTGTCGGAGGCACCGTATAGGTTGAACTCCAAGTCCGGAAGTGTGAGGGGGTAAAGCTCCATATCGATTCCTAGCTCAGTTTTGATCCTATGCCTTAAGATCGATCTTGCTTCGTCTTCCACATCGACCGTGAGCTTCTCTAAGGTTCGCTCAACCCTTGAAAGTCTTTCATTCATCGTCTTGATGGTGGATAGCATATTGTTGAAATCCTCCCTAAGCCTGTTCTGTTCTTCCTTGATGGCTCTGATCTCTTCCCATATCTTCGTCTGTTCTTCCTTGATGGCTCTGATCTCTTCCCATATCTTCGTCTGTTCTTCCTTGATGGCTCTGATCTCTTCCCATATCTTCGTCTGTTCCTTTCTAAGATTAATCTGCTCCTCGCCTATGCAGTCGAGCCTCTTGAGAACCTCCGATAGCCCTAAATAGCCAGCTACGGTGTAGCGGAACTCCAAATCCTTCTCGAGGAGTTCTAGGAACTCCCTCTTTAGTGAGACCATACCAATTCAATTAAATAAATTCCCATCTCCTTATAAACCTCATTCTTAAACAAAATTTGTCAGCATTTTGAAACGTATAAAACTCTACCTTTTGGGGTATATAACTTATCTTCAGCTAAGACCTTACATAGCCTTTCCGTTGGTGGAGAGGATTAGGATCTGAAGCTGGATCTAGTACGGGTGCCAGGAACCTTATACTCTTATAAGTTTGCATTTTTTCATAAAAATGAAACTTTTCCTTCGATTGAGCATGTATTTCAAGCTTATGTTATATCATCTAGCTTCAAAACTTTCATTTTGGATTCCTTCTTCTATAAGGCATCCCGAGGAGCGTGGGCACCTGGCGAATTTAGATGGGATCATCCACCTTCTTGCTTCGAGAAACGCTAAAAGTTCCAGAAGGATACGATGGCATGCCAAGAAAGCCGTAGCACAATCAGAACTTCCTCGATTCATATCAAGAAGATTAGAAAAATCCGAATTCTAGGAATGCTGGACTAATCCCTCTAACTTTCCAAAGATCAAATGCCATGGGCTCCATAGGCCGCAAATACGGAAACCTTGAGCCTCTCCCCTTCTTTGAGGGCTGAGGGATGCACAGCGAAACCGAACATGAGTCTATATGCTTTCCTCCCCAGCTTTTTCTCGATCTTTCCAGCTCGGATGCTAAAGGCTTCGATGTCACTTCGGTAGATCCGAGATTTGACTTCTCCCAAGATCAGGGCTTCCTGACCGTTCCATAGACCTTCGCCGAATAGGTTTACTTCGATTTCCTCGCCTTCTATTAGGAAGTACCTGCGCTCAAGCTTCTCGACCTGGATTCCTAGCTCCTTAAGCCGGCTTGGGAGGAGTTCCCTCGCAAGATCCTCGAGGGAGAATCCTATGGTGTCAGAGAGCCTACCGACCTCGATGCCAAGCATTTCCAAAGACCTGGCTATTTTTGCAACAGAGTCCTCAGTCTTCTTTTGGGCTTCTACTAAGGAATTGATCCTTTCTTCAGTCTTCTTTTGGGCTTCTACTAAGGAATTGATCCTTTCTTCAGTCTTCTTTTGGGCTTCTACCAAGCCTCCTATGGCTAGGCTCAGCTCTCCTATAACTTTCGAGTTCGATTCTACGGCTTCCCTAAGTTTCTCGAACTCCTCCCTCGAAACCTTTAGCTCCCTTACTCTTTCCTCGACAACACCTACGATAAAGGTTCGAAGTTCTGGGGTAATTTCCATGGCGATTTCAAGTTGAAAGGGCTTTCTAACCTTTTAAACTTATCGAATGCTGATAGGCGTTTCTTAAAATCATCGCGTAGTGAAAGACTCCTACATTATCCAACATTGATGATCGAAAGATACGGCGGATCATCGAGGAGAGGCTGGAGGGGCTTGGAAGACCTGACCTTGATTCCATGCATCTCTAGGAAAGGGTATTTGACCTTAGCCTTTACCTCCTTTTGGCCCTCTGGGACGCTCCATTCCAGAAGAACCCTTGTAGATTCGGTTTCTTGCTTTATATGATGAGTATTTTGTTAAAAATGTTAATCGTATATTGGAAATAATTAAAATTTGAGCAGAAACAAAGGAAAAATAAAAATCTCAAGCTTAAAGAATTTGTCCACAAAGCATTCGATTATAAATCATCCGTTGATATGATGGAAGTCTATAACTATGCTAGGCTTAAAGGATATTTTGAGCGATAAATTCCTTTAAAGACGCTATTGTATTAGATCCTGTAGCTTCAGAACTTTAATATGGGATCTTCCTTTTTCTATAAGGTCCGAGTCCTCCGTTATTAGAGGAAGATCATTCTTTTTAGCATAGTAAACATAGGCGGCATCGTAGAATTTCAACCCCAAAGCCCCCACCATGTCCAGTATTTCCTCCTCATGGCAAACTATCGAGAGCTCCTCCATTATACCAAGAACTTCCTTCACGATCCTAGCAAGCCTTCTTATCTCATCGATAGATGCCCTTCTGCGTAGGGCATACTCCTTCCACAAGATATTTCCTAGCTCGTACCTTGCCAACTCTAAGGTACAGCCTCCAGCCACAGCCTCGACCGCATTCTCCTTTATGGCTTTTAACATAGAAGATGAGTCGAAAACGTGCTTCAATGGCTCTTCCTATCCTCCTTGATGCTTCTCACAACATCCTCTATGGACAAACGATTGAGTAGGGGCTTCAGCTCCTTGACTGCCTCTTTAATCCTCTCGACTTCCTTCCTCCTTACTTCTTCTTCTATGGCCTTCCTTAGAACCCTCGATGCCTGTATGCCCAGCTCCCTCATCTTCTCCCTAAGTTCCACGGGCACCTTCACGGATACGGTGACATACTTGGTCAATGGAAGTCGCCATTAATATGAATACAAAAATGTAGGAATTTAAAGTTTACATTCTTGGTAGCAGTTTGTCTTTGCTATTGGTCGATTCTTGACCTTTTCTCATCGACATTTTCGAAAATCTTTGGGCATCGAGCGGTCCTTCTCAGCTTGTACAATACAGACAAGGCAAGGCTTGGGGCATACTTCCAATTGAAATAATAAAATAATAAACGCTCTTAATCATAAAGTTGTTGGTGCTCATGGAACGCATGGAGGATTTTTCCATAGCCAACAAACTCCCTGATTAAGAGCGATAATAAAATATGAAATTTTTTGCCGATAGTCGTATCATCCAAAAGAGCGGCTTTTTAGCCTATCCTAGACGAAGCTTTCTGTTGCCGTGTAGATCCGTTCTAGAAGGGCTTGTCCCAGGCTTGGAAAAAAGTAGTTTTTCGGATTTCCAAACTGGCCATCTTTCCAAGACTATTAATTTTATTTGACATAAAGCCTGATAGCAATGATGAATGATGAAGCCCTTGTATAATCCGTACCTTCAAATCAAGCGTGACTAAGATTTGTTTTATCTCTTCTCGTAAGAAATCGAGATTTTCTAATGTGCAACGATTTAGGCCTTAATCCTAAGGAAATGTCCAAGTTTGAGGGTTAGATTCAGTTACATTTAGTCCTTTGATTAGGAATTGCTCAGTTCTTCTGCCTCCGACGGCATCATAAGCCTCGATCCAAAGAATGTAGTCTCCAGAGATGAAGCCGTTGGGAAGGGTGATCGTACCATTGACCCTAACCTCTGAGTCTATATCGAATTGACCCTTCACGGCTGTCATGTTGCACCAATCTGTTTGATAGGTTTCATTGCCGAGTCTGCACCTAGCGAAAGCGATCGAAGAGCCTCCATAATCGGCATCAGTAATGTTAGCTTCAACGCTGAAAGTCTTTTCGATAGATTTATAATTACATGTTACATTTCTTATTTCTGGAGGGATTCCAAGTTGAATTTGACTGTCAAATCTGAAACCGCATTCGATCATTGTCGTTCCGTAAGGCTTTGAGCTCAATTTCACGGTTATATTAAGCCAAATTATGCTACCCTTCGGAATTATACGTTCTCCAACATCAGTAAGATTTAGACACATACCATTTTTAAATTCTGAAATTAGGTTCTCCGTTCCACCATACTCTTTTGCCTCGTATCTTTGAAATTTTATTAAAGTCTTTATATCATCCTTAGTATAACCGAAATTCACGTCAACATAGTCTACTTCAGCCTTAGGAGGATTGCGCCTAAGAGACATTTTTATAATAGCATAATCTTCTAATGTAATGCTGAATGGTGCGGTTATTTCTGTTCGAAGAATGACATCACTCTTCCCTTTTCCTTGGCTGTAGGGTTGTATGAGATGTAAGGAATGGTTGGGATTATATTCCGGACTCAGGTGGTAGGGAGATTGGAAAAACAACTGGTTCCATGCTTTTCCTGGCCCAACTTCAGCATAAACTCCAACTCGAACCTGGTCCTCGGGAACAACAATGAGAATCTTCAATTTCGTGCCATAGACGATTTCTTTCATTAAGGTTAAGTTATACCAACCTTCTCCAAGGTATCTTAAGTCCTCAACTTCTATATCTTCCCACGCACCAACCTGATACTGTCGAATCCATATATCCTCTTTTATGAGGTTGTTGATGAAAAAGGTTTGAAACTCTCCCATTTTACCTGTCCATTTACAAAGCCAGATTTTAATAGTTGTAGCATTTTCTCTCTCCGATACGGAAATCGGAGCGTATAAGCTATAGTAACTAGCTAAGGATCCTTCCCAGCCCGAAAAGCCTTCCGCTGTCAAGTTGAAGGAGAAGGCTCGCATCTTAACATTTGAAAAGCCAGTATTACCTATCCATTTGATCTCCTTCTCGAACAATTGTGGATCTCTAAAGGGTATTTTCAATTGGATCCCCTCACTTGAGAAGGAGGCAAGGGCTGAGCGGGCCCATACTGACATAAAGTTCTCAATAACTTCAAATGCCTTAACCTCCGCATCGTAGTGGTTTTGAGGGAAATCATCCTTCCAGAAGTATTCTTCGTAACTTTCGGTTCCTTTTTTTAAGGCAGTCGTCAGGGCCCTTTGGGCATCGTTTGTTATGCTGAAGACAAGCTCCTTTAAAGGCTTATAGCGTAGCTCCTGCCTCTGAAGCCCCATTTCATTGACTCCTATTGCCAAGCCCAGCACAAGAACTCCTATTAAAAGGGATGCAATGATCATGAACTGGCCCCGCTTACTGATGCCTAGTCCCAGAGCTTCGGCAGGCAGAAAGGAAATTTCCCTTCCTGTTCTTTGGGGTCTTACAAGAGAGGGCTTAATGAATCTACAGCCCAAAGCCAAGGATCATCCCTCCTTTTCTATAGACTCTCCACTTCTTGCCAACATAAGAATTAGGAAGTACATCTTACCATCTTTGGAGGTATATAGGACGGAGGTTGAGGAAACCTCGGCTGAGGCCTCGAAGGCATCCCACTTCGTATTGTTCACTTTAAGCCATATTTTCATACTAATTGTAGACATTGAACTATCGTTTTCCAAATTGTAAATCGTAAAATTGAAGAAAGTCATGGGGGGAAGGTACGTTTCTAGAAGGAACCTTAGCTGACTTTCTATGTCTGCAGAGTTTTGAAGTTTTCCTAGATTATCGATAGTTCCCACCTCAAGAAGATAGTTGAGGATGTTGTAACCTACCCTGTCGAGATCTCCCTTCTCGTAAATTGTCCATACCTTCGGAGGGCTCATAAGGTATATCGAGGTCGTAAAGATAATGAGAATTAGCCCAACGGCGAGTATGGATTCGGTGAGCCTCACTTGGCCCTTATTAGCTCTGAAAAGTTCTTCCTTCGGTATCAATAGGACATCCTCCAGATGTACATCCTGGCGATATAAGTACAACCTCCGATCTTCACGGTTCTTTCCACATAAGCACTAAGGGGGAACTCCTTCTCGCCCACTCCTGTATAGATGCTAGAAATAGTTCTGTAAGCTTTTATACCGTAGAGTTCTATTTCCCTGGATGCATAAACCGTATAGGGCATCGAACCTTTTCGAAAGGCTGCTAAAAATAGCACAGCTGAGGATTCCATGTTAGATATTTCGTATTCCGCCTTTTCGCCAATGACTTTTCCCGTACTAGAAAGGGGGAAGTCGACTTCACGGAAAGTAATCTCACCGTTCCTTACAATGGGAAGGACTTCACGGACATTTGCCTTTGAAGAGTCCAGTGGAGTCAGGTCCTTGTCTACAAAGAAAGTTCTACCAGATATATATGCTGGCGCTGTCATTCCCATGTATTTGACTTCAAGCCATAGCTCCGAGCAAAGTACCTTCTCATTTTGGGTAAGATCTCCCTTCTTAACGCCCACTCCTATTTGGAGGTCGCATATTTCCTCCCAAGTCCAAGATCTTTTTGTAACTGGATTGTTGGACAAAGTTTCCGTATAATTTTCCCAAACTCCTATTTTCAAGTTAAAAGGGGAAGAGAAATAGTTTTGAGAATATGTACGCCATATTATTGAAATTTTCTTTTGTTCTTGCGTATCAATAGCCATACAACGAGCATAGGCAGTAATGCTCTGGATATAGAATTTTTCTATATCTTCGAATTTCTCCGTGTCAATGATATATCCTTTTTCAGAAGGATTGTTTTTAGAAGCTGATATATAGGTTTTATCATTTTTATCGTTAGTTGCATCATAGTGAGGCTGAAATGAAGACCAATGTTGGTAATCCCCAGGAGCATTCGGTCTTAATGTTCTTGTCCAACTACCAGCCAATACGGGAATTGCTTTGGTGTTTCTTGATCCATGGTTGTCTACATAAATAAGAATCACTCCCGATGGAGGGATGTCCTGGATGTTAGGAAAAAGAAAAGCGCAGGATCCAGTCTCGTCCGTTTCATATATTGATTGGGAATGAACTGGAGTTGGGTTGCTCTCTTTCAACCCTCCAAGATCGGCCCAAAAAAATTTTGCGGCTACCTTGGCACCTACGACATTTTGACCCTCAGGGTTTTTCACTCTTACGTAAACGTTTAAACCATCACTACCCAACCACCATGAAGCATCTATAATCGTCATTGGGATGATTTCAAGGATAAAACCATATTCATTGTCAAGATTTAGAAGCCCCAGGGCCCTTTGTGGACTTAAGTAAAGCGGGTTGGATTCATCTAAGCGCCCAACTTTATCCACATCGAGGTCATATGCTTCCCTTGTCGTTTCATACCGACTTGCCAGCCCAAAGACCCTCAGCCCCGAATCTTCTATATTTGGGTTGCCTCCCCAGTCAACGGGGTCTCCGGGGCTCAAAAGGATTTGAGTAAGAAGCTTTTCGGCTGTCATCTTCAGCCTATCATTCTCGAAGATCGTGCGAAGGGGGGTTACGGCAGATATGACCATTGTCATCGAGGCTACAACAATACTGACTATAATAAGGGACGTCACGATGTATTCATTAATCGGACTCAATTCTACATCACCTTAAAACTGTCAACTCAATCATACTTTATCCTCCCATCTTGCGAGGCCTACATAGAGAGTTTCGTTTCTGTAACCCCAAACACAAAACTGGATCCTTTTCTTTACTAAACCTGATGTTGATGCAAACTCGATTTCATTGCCACTGTAAAGGCGATCCTGAGGTCTCCAACTATTGATATCTAAAGATGGAAAAACCTTTATTGAGATTTCGATATTGGAGCTTTTTTGGCAGAAGGGTATGGAAATGTTTACGGAAATGTCCGGACGTTTTAGAATGAAAAGCCTCAAATAATATTGATCTGAGGGGGACGAACGGACTATCTGGATTAAATAAATGTTTCCTTGGATATCTGAAGGAAGAGTTATATTCCTTACCATGACGATAGGTTGTCCCGTCCATGCACTGTAATTCAAGTTGGATGTATCAACAAGGGTTGCCATCTCAACAAGGTGTAAGGCTATGTACTCCCCTATAGATGAGAGCTGTTCCTTTGCAACCTCGACCTGTAAAGAGGATACGACAAGAGAGAATGATGCAGTAACGATGATAAGCATCCCCAGAAGGGCTAAGTTTCCTATTGTATGGGCCATGTTTATTGGCAATTCCTATCACCGATCCATTTGCCTAGGACTTTATTATTATCCTTATCCCCCTCCCGCAAGGGAAATACTGACTTTGGCTATCGTAACCGTTAGGATGATCGGACATTCTTTTTTTATTTGTAGTTCTTCTGGCACACTACCTTCTTTTATAACCTTTATCGTAATCTGATCTTTATTCGTGGAATAGGATGTCACCGTCACGCCAAGGTTTTGAACCTTAACGTTTAACGTAGGCGGATATGAGCCCAGATAGGTACCGGGTTCCAGTCGAATGAAGACGATGTCGACCATGTAGTAATTCTCGCCTCCGATATTTACGATGCCAGATTCGACTATCCTGATTCTGTTAAAGTTGAGCCTTATCCAGGCTCCATTCTTCTGTTCAGTCCAAAGGTATCCAAGGGGGGTAGATACAGACTTTAGGATGAGGGAATCCTCTCCTATGAGAACATCGTTGTAGGTAGACATGCCGCTTCCACCTCTGAAAGATAGGGTGATCAACGATGGCACGTTAAATAGTTCGTAGGATTGACCATCCGTAGTATAATTTACAGCGAAGTTTTCTTCAGTCTTTTCCACATTAAAGCCCCCAGCCCTCACATTGAACCTCACGGAGCCTCCTGAGCCATGGCGAAGCCCCACATCCGTAATGAGCTCCGATAAAAGCCTCATCCCCATCTTGGCATTCTCGAACTCCGTAGCCTGCATCTGGAGCTCAAGAACATTGTTTGCCACGGATGCCGTTATAATGGCTATCATAAAGATTACGGAGGATACAATGATCGTCGAGAATACTATGGAATCCCCGGAACGGCTCCTCCAAGCCCCTCTTAAGCCCCGCCTTAAAGCGATTCTAGGCATCCTAAACACCTGTGAAGGTTATAGGAATCGTTATGAAGGGCGCAATCCACATAACGATGAGGCTCATGACCGTAAGGATGGCGGCATGCTTGAAGCCCGCCGACATGCTTCCCGCGCTCATCTTTCCCGTGACGAGGCCCATAAGGAAGGACTGTATAACCAAGGGTGGTAGTAAAAGCGTGGCGAATTCGGCGAAGGGAAGAACAGCCGAACCGTATCTTCGGAACATCCCCATGACGGATCGCATATAGCCAAGGAATACGATCGTGGAGATGAGCATAATGCCAGCGCCTATGTAGGGGATGATGATGAGGGGTCTGAGCATAGCCTTTCTTTCCTTCTCCTGGCTCGATATCATCTCTGAGAACTTGGCTACGGTCTCGAGGGTTTCCGGCGAGCCCCCTCCTACCTCTATGGCATCCACGAGGAGGTACATGTTCACAAGGGCTAGCCAAGATCGGACGTGCTCAGCGAAGCTTGTATAGATCGTTCTGAAGGGCATGCCCCATCGAAGCTGCTTCGATACGACTCTTAAGTATTTCGTAAGCCTCCCATAGCTTCGGCTGCATAGGTTTACGATGCATTTCTCGGGCGAAAGCCCCGTCTTTCGCACTTCGACTAGATCCCTAAGGAAGTTCGTTATGTCCTCTTCGAGGCCCTTGCTCTTGGCGAAGAAGTATGTATGGGCGATGGCTCCGGGAACCGTGCAGGATAGAAGGGCTATCGAAATGCCTATCGTAGGCTCATACCCTCTCTCAAGCCCCAGGGCATTCCTTATGCCCGTTATGAAGGCTACGAAGGGCTTGAAGAAAGGCTGGTATTGGAGATCCGAAACCATGAAGGGTATAGCCATCGTAGCGAACAAAAAGCCCATCAGCGGAAGGAAGGCAGCGAAGACCTTGTAGGGACGCCATTCGCTCACGGGATAGTGCTGCTGGGAAATGTCAGAAAGGTACAGAAAGGCGATGGATATGGCTGGTATGAGGATCCATGCGAAGAGGATGAAGCTTTCCTTCCCGAAGAGAGCAAAGGCGAAGGCTGATTCGAAGGCTATGGAGGAAGCGTACATGGTATAGAGGCTTAAAGCCGTAAGGACGACGATGGCTATGTAGACTTCCATGAGCATGCTCGTGCGTTCACCGAAGGCCCTTAGCTTCGCCGCCTGATCCCTGAAGAGGGTTTCCGTCCTTATGAGGAGGTAGTGAAGAACGTCTCCCCCACCCCTGAGAGTTGAGGCATAGCTGCTCATAAGGTCCCTGTAATCCCTCGATGGAAGCTTCTCGGCGGACTTCTCCATGGCGGTTACGGGATCGATGCCCAAAGCCTTCACCTCGATGTCCATCTTCTTGGCTACCTTGGCAATGTTGGGAAGTAGCGGGAAGTTCTTCAGCCTCTGGAGGCTTGTGAAGGGCGAGAGGCCGCCCGTGGCCATGATGCTCATGTAGGCGCTGGCGTAGGGGATCTCGGCATCGAGGTTCGATCCTCTATTAAAGGCTAGGATCTTCGGGATGCCGGCTCCTAGGAAGAGAACGAGGATTGGTATGGCTACGATGATGCCTACGGTTATGAGGATGCCCGGAAAGGCTAAAAGCCTAGGAATCGCTAGCCAGGCGATGAGAAGGGTTGCCAAGGCTCCGAGGATTCCGAGGAGGAGGGTGAGGAAGCACACCATGGCTTTGTAGGCTTCCGGATAAATCCTTAGATCAGCCGCCTCCAGAAAGTCCCCTATGTTCACATGGAATAAGGATTCGAAGACCCTCGATACGAAGGATCCTAGGTTTCCAAAATGCCTGTATGAGAAGCCCGTAAGGGTAAATTCCCTCATGGATTTAACCATTCAACCTCCCCCCTATCCTGCCATGCTCTGTCCTATCCTGCCCTACTTTACGCCAACTTTACCGAACCTAAACGATCCTCCCTTAACTACTACCTCCCGAATGGGGTAGAAGCTTGGCTCCCTATAGGTTCTGGGCTTTTTCCCTTTCGCCATCCCATCCCTTCCCCTCCATTTCCTTCCCTTCCCCCCTTCACTTCTTTTCGCCCTCTTCGGAGCCCTTCTCCACCTCCTCACGAAGCTTTTCTAGGGCTTTTCCGTGAGCAGCTAGGCTCCTCAGATCCTTTTCTAAGCCCTCTGGATTCGCGTAGAACTGCGACATACGCCTCGCCACATCCACATTCCTTCGAATACCCAATCTGTTCATCGTCCTGAGAATGACGGCCCTCCTCCTTATCTCCTCATGAAGCTCCTGAACACTCTTCCCCAGCCTTGCCGCCAGCCTTTCGATAAGGAAGCTCTTGGAAGCATCGAAGACGAAGGTGTCGTTCTTGGGGTTCCAGAGGGCGATGGGTCGATAGTCGCCATAATCGGCTACCTCCATGACGGCCGTGAGGCGCCTACCAAAGGTAAGACCCGTAGAAGCCTTTGCCATAGGAAGCTGGACCCTCTCGACGACGGTGGCTATGTTCATAAGGGGTATGTAGATCTTGGCCACGTTCATGGGGGGGCTCGTAAGGCGCTTTACGGCATAATCAACACTGTCAGCATGGATCGTGCACATGCCCCCATGTCCCGTGGCAATAGCCTGGAAAAGGACGAAGGCCTCCTCGCCCCGAACCTCCCCTACGGCCACGTAGTCCGGGCGATACCGGAGCGAAGTCCTTACGAGGTTGAAGAGCGATACTTCGCCTATCCTCGTGATTCCGAGCCCGTAGCTCTCCCTGGCTACAAGCTGGACCCAGTTCTCATGGGGAAGGTTCAGCTCAGGGATCTCTTCGACGGTAACGATCTTCATGGAAGGCTTTATGATGCTGGCTAGGGCGTTTAGGGTGCTCGTCTTTCCGGCGCCTGTGCCTCCTATGACGATGAGGGTAGCCCTATGTTCTAGAAGAAGCCAGAAGTAGGCGGCGATAAGCTCGTCCATGGTTCCTAGCTCTATGAGGTCTATAATAGAGAAGGGCTCAGCCCTGAACTTACGGATCGTGAAGGTGCTTCCTTTAGGCGAAACCTCCTCCCGGAACGTAGCCGCAAGCCTATGCTGTCCCGGAAGCATGGCATCGATGATGGGGAAAGCCGTAGATACATGCTTACCGGCCATATGGGCAAGCTTGACGATGAAGTCGCTCATGGCTTCCGCATCCACGATCATGAGGTTCGTGGGCATACTCTCATGCCTTCTATGCCATATGTAGATCGGTATGCCCACCCCGTTCGCCGATATGTCCTCGATCATGGGATCGTTCATGGGAACATGGATGGGACCGAAGCCCGTGAGGTCCCGCTCCACGTAGTACATAACCTTTTCCCAGGAGGACTCCTCAAGCTTTCCTATGGCTTCCTTGTACTTCTTCTGAAGCCTTCTGGCTTCCTGGATCAGGTAAGCCTTAGCATCCACTTCGCCCTCCGGAGGCTCCAGCTCCCGGCTGAGGATATCGATGAGCCTTCGCCTGGCAAGCTCCTCCTCGGGCGTAAGTTCGGCTTCCGATATGAAGTAAGCCTTCGCTCCGCCAAGCTCCGGGATGAGGGCTATCGTAACCTTGGCATAGGGCTCCCGGATCCAGTATTCTTCCAGGATCGTGGCATCTTTTGGAAGCCTCTGGAAGATGGCTGAGGGCTTGGGAAGCTCCATGAGCTTCTCCTTGGCTTTGGGCTTAAGCCTAGGTGTGGGCACGGGCTTTGAAACCTTAGAAGGCTCCATCTTTTCTTTTTCTTTTTCTTCCTTTTCTTTTATCTCTTCCTTTTCTTCGGGCTTTGGTACGCTTTCCGGCTCTGGCTTCTTGATCAAGGCTTCCTTTGATTCGATTTGGGTTCCCGATTCCATCTTAGGATTCTGAGCTTCCTTCGATTTCAGCTTTGCCTCCGTAGCCATTGCAGGGCTCTCCGAGGTCTTCCCTTCTTCTTTGGCTGTTGCTTTTAATTCGGCAGAAGATTTGGAATCCAAATTAGGCTTAGGGTCTTCTATGGAGTCATCCCCGTCCTCGATTATGGCCATCTTCTACATCTCCTTCATGAGGTCTGGACCCATAATATTGATTAATGATAAGGATATAAGCATTGAACATAAAAAATAAAAAGGAAAGAGGGTTTTAAGCGATGTGATCCTTAGCTTTACGGTAGGACCACGTTCTTCGGGTAATCCTTACCGCCAGCTGTGTGAAGAGTTATCTCGACGCTTTGGCCAGGTTTGAAGGTATCTGGCAGGTAAACTTCAAGTGAAATAGTGCTCCCCATTCTTGCTGGAATGTTAAGGTTATCTAAGTTCCACCACGTCTCAGCTGTTTCATTATATAGGCCTACCTTCGTATAATCTTGTGCTGGTTTTCCATTAATAAAAATTAGGTTGATCGTAGTATCCGTCGTTCCTGTATTCTTAAGAGTAATCTTTATCTTGTATCCAGTGTATGTATCGTTACTATATGCTGTTGCGTACGCAGATACGACCTCTAGCTTCTCGAACCTCGTGAAGGCTCCCGTGATGCCAACCATCCAGTAGGCTACCGCTATGGCTATGCTTATGGCGATGGCTACGATGATGATGGTTGCTATGACGGGGCTGACGGCTTTCCGGCTTCTCGCGATCGAAATCGAAAGGCTCCGCATTTTCCCTTCTTCCACCCCCTTTTTTCTAATTCTGCAAATATTCGCCTTTCTCTTTATAAGCCGTATGAACCTGATGTGCATACCAAAAGTCCCACATGCAGCGTATATCATCCGAGGAAATTGCGTATTCTTGCTTTGTGAATTATTCTAAGAATTTATGTTTATTTCATGCCTCTGAGCTATACCGACTTGGAAAATTTCAGCATAAATATCCCAAGCTTAAAGAATTGTTCCACAAAGCAGGGCGTGTCCAATAATTCATCCATAGAACCAAATTTCCTAATTATGGCCTAATGTCTCAGTTACATTGATACTGGTCTTTTCCACCTCAGGACCTCTCCCAGGTCCAGATGTGGTCCGTCAGACCTCGAGCCATGGCCGGAGTCCTCTGGTCGTACTTCCTTCCTGGCTTCGGCTCGGAACCCTTAGGCCGAGGTGGGGCTTCACAAAGTTGAACCACGCCTGCACGGCTTCTAGGTACAGGCTCAGGTATTCGCAAGCCTTTGAGAAACCGAGGCTCTTACGGGCGAAACGCCTGGCGTAGTTTCTCACGCTCAGGTTCTGACGTTCCACGAAGGCCGTGTTGACGGATTTGCTACAAGGGGCTTCTCTGAACTGAAGGATGTCCAGAATCTCCTCCTCCCTCCCATAGACGATCCTCGTCTCGATGCGATGCCGGTGATGTTGCCTTTGGCGTCCCTGTGTCTGACGACTTGGGCGTACTTCAAGTCTTCCCTCAGCTCAGCTTCCTTAAAGGACTGAGGGGCGGATGCTGCGCCCCCTACCCTTGTACTTGTACGATGGCTTCTCCTCATGGCTGAAGACGCGCTCAAGGGCTTCCTTGATGGCATCCCAGTCGTCGCTGGTGATAAGAGGTAAGGGACGGGCTTCGTCCAGCCTCGAAGCCAAGTCTCTGAAGAGGGCTTCCCAGTCCTCCGAAACCCTGCTCCCTAGGTGCTTTGAGAGCCAAAGCTTACTTTCAGGGTCGCACGCCATCAGGGCGTACTTCTCGCCCTCACCAGCTGCCGTTCCTTTCTTTTTTTTTGACAAAAGAAAAGTCCAGAGCTCATCCACCCCACCTGAACTTGGCTCATCCTGAGCCTCTGAAGCATGAAGTCGTTGAGGAGAACCCTCTCGCGTGGGCGCCAGCTATCCTGATGATCCTAAGGACGGTGTTTACGCTTACGCCCGAGGCCTTGGCCGTGCCCCGGACGCTTCCACACTGGACGAGGATCGTGAGGATCTGGTATAGCTGCTCATAGCTTATCCTCAGCTTGAAGAAAGGCTGCCCCTGTTCTCGGAGAAGGCCCTGCCGCTCCGCAGGTCCTGCACAAAAGGAGCATCGTAGCCTTCCTCCCCTCCCGTATCTCTCCTTGAGGGTGATGTTCCCGAGGCCGTACCTGCCATGGTCCCTGCAAGCCCCGTTCGGACAACACCAGTTGTCATAGTCCATGGATGGAAGTTGGTCTCAGACCACAAGAAGTCTTCCGTCAAAAGGATTAGAGCTTATGCTTAAATTCCTCAACGTAACTGAGACATTAGGGAATTATGGATCCCGCTATGAATCTAGGTAAGTTTCATCCATAGCCAACAAAATCCCACGAACAGCGATTAAATCGGAAGAAATTTTCAATCGCCTTCGTGGCGTTTGCACAAAAAGTGCTTCCTTATAACTTCATAACAAGGGCATCTTTAACTTACATCGCTTGTTTTTGTCGTTTATGAGATGGGCTACAGCGTTGGTGATCTCTGATGATGAGGGCCGCAATAAACGAAGCAAACATTCGGACTTAACTTAAATATCCGCGATGGCATCTCATCCTGATATGGATGGAGAGGGCTTCCGACATTCTGAAGGATGCAGAGGATTTTCTGGGAGCAGCCAAGGATCTTTTTAGGACGGGGCGCTGGGCTAAAGTATGCTTCCACTGCCATCAATGCGTAGAGCTGGCTTTAAAGGCTGCCCTGAACGCCTTAGGTCTGGAGCGTAGGGGCAATGACCTTTGCGAACTCCTGGAAGAACTCACGAAATATCGAAAGGAATACGAAACCTTTACCGATGCCGTTAAGCTGCTAGACCAGTACTATATCCCCACGAGGTATGCCAACGCCTATTATAGGGGTTCGGCGGCGGAGCATTATACAAAGGCGCAGGCTGAGAAGGCCTTAAGGTATGCCGAGCAGATCTTCGAGGAGATGAGGAAGGTTGTTGCCGAGGGAGGCTATGCGGAGGGAGGCAGGCCTTCTTCTTAAAGGCTTCCTAGAGGAAGCGAGGCCCCTGGCTCCCCGATGCATCATCCTCTTCGGTTCCTATGCCCGAGGGAACTTCACGGAAGGAAGCGACATAGACCTTTGCGTGATAGCCAAAAACCTTCCGAAGGATGAGCTGGCTAGGAGGAGCCTTAGAGGCCTCTATTCGACCAGGAAGGTTCGGGCTTTGGGATTCTATCCGGAGGAGTTCCTTCAGTACCTTAGAGGTGCACGCTTCTTAGCCTACGACATCATCTCGGAGGGAATCCCCATCTACGACGATGGGTTCTTCTATGAGGCAAGAAGGGTTTATGAAGAATGCCTCAGAACCTATGGGATCGTAAAGGAAGCGAAGGGCTGGAGGATAGCCCCGCATAGTAGCCTTCGAAAGGATGGCTGAAGCCTTAAACCTGAAGGCGCAAGGGCTTTAAGGAACCTTTCCTCGAAGCCTTAAACCTTCCCCCCTTCAACCAATTTTTCTTTAGCAACTATAGATTTTGGGACTAGGAAAAAAATCGGTCAGGATTCAGCACAAGTTCTTTCCCTTCAAGGAACCTTCGATTTCCTCGATGAACCTTTTGGCGGTTACCTTAGGCTTCTCAGCGCTCCTCCAAAGCTCCCCATAATCGATGCTCAAAATCAAATTTTGATATATTTAAGGCCATCTAGGCATCCTATAATAGAAATAGAATATTTTCCCCACGGTATTCTTTCTGCCAACCCATGAATCCAGCGGATAAGGTTTCGAGAAGTTCCACGAAGGCTCTCCGTCCTACCTTCGCTATGCCATAGGGGTTTGGAAAAGATTTTAGCCTATTTCTCCATATTAGCGATACGGAATTGCTTCCCGGGAATCTGGCTGAAAGGCTGAGGAGAACGTTTTCACGCTATGAAGAAGTCGGGATAGCCTACCTATTCGGCTCTAGGGCAAGGGGGGATTCCAGCGAAGACAGCGATGCAGACTTTGCCATAATGCTTCTAAAGGAATTTTCGGACCCCTACGACCTTTTCAGGTTGATCCAAGACCTTGCTGAAGCCATGGAGATCGAGGATCGAAGGATTGACCTTATCATCTTGAACGATGCCCATCTTGAGCTGAGGTACAGGGTATTGAGCGAAGGCATTATAGTCTTCGAAAGGGATGCCGAAAAAAGGATCGATTTTGAGATCAAAACCCTAAAGGGCTACTTGGACTTTAAGCCCTTCTTAGATAAGAATTATGAATCTTTAATGGAGAAATATGTCCATGGCAAGGCTTAAGGATTATCTGGAAATGATCGATGAATACCTAGGAATTCTAAGCGCCATCCTGAAAAATGTAGGATCCGTGGAAGAATTTTCTTCGAAGCCTGAAGCCTACTATTCAACCCTTCATCTCCTTCAAATCTCGATCCAATGCCTTATAGATATGTCCTTCAGACTTCTTTCCCTCATGGGAGCAAGAAAACCAAGGATTATGGAGATTTGGCCGAAATAATGTACGAGGAGAAGGTCTTGGATGAATCCGATAGGAAAGCCTTCTCCGATATGATAAGGTTTAGAAACATTTTGGTCCATGTCTATGCCAAGGTCAGCCCGAGCATCGTTTATCGAATCGCCATGGAAAGGGCGGAAAGGGATCTTAGGCGAATAGCCCAAGGGATCGCCAGCGTGGCGATGAGGAGAGGCTTCGATCCCTAGAGTTTGAAACTGGAAGCCCTCCGAGGCTCAATCGAGAGATTCCGTTTGTTGGGCTTTTTAAGCCTTCATCCTGCCGATTTATGGCTTATGCCTAGATGGGGCCTAAGGCTCTACAAGCATCAGACTGGGCATATAGCCCTATTCCTTCATACCGAAACATCCCCGCCCATCTCGTTCCGGGATCCTATCTAAGCCTTTAGACATCCAGACAATGTTTGATTCGAGCAGATCCGCCAACAATTTAGCCAAGGGATTCACAAAAATTCGTTCAACCTCCATAAACGCATGATATGGCGTTTGGTCCATTGAGCATCTCGCACTTCCAATTCCATGGAAGCATGGTATGCCTAAAGGATTCTAGGCCATAGATCAATTTTTGGACACCCCTACTAAACAAGAACATAATTGAGCTCATCGACGATCCATCCCACGATGAAAACAAGCCTTTCTTGTCGAACCTTATGTAAGACTTCAAAGGAAACCTTTAATCCTTTCGATGGCTTATGATGGGATGGATGGATCGTATGGCTTCCCAGAGCCTAGGCCAGAGCCCCAGTCCCAGCCTAAGAACTAGCCTAGACCCTTTATACGCCGATTACGTCCGCACGATTGTGCCTTTGCTGAAGGAGAAGCTTGGCGAAAGGCTTGTTTCCGTAGCCCTCTTCGGAAGCGTCGCTAGGGGGGAAGCCAAGGAGGGAAGCGACATAGACCTCCTCGTCGTTCTTGAGGGCTTCAAAGGCTCCTTAGGAGATCGCTTTCAGGTTTTCCAAGAAATCGATGAGAATCTTATGGAATCGGAGACCTATAGGGCTTTGAGAAAGCGTGGATTAGGAACCCTGATAAGCCCCATCCCCCTCACGAAGGAAGAGGTGGAGGCTCATCCCCCTATCCTCCTCGACATCCTCACGGATGGAATCCTCCTTTATGATAAGGATGGCTTCCTCCAGCACTGCCTCAAGGAGCTTAGAAGGAGGCTTGAAGCCCTTGGAGCCAAGAAGGTTCGCCTTCCAAACGGAAGCTGGTATTGGGACCTTAAACCCGATTATCGGCTTGGGGAGGTCGTCGAGATCTGAGAAGCCTTGAAATGGCCAGGGATTACATGAAAAGGGCTTCTAGGACCCTCTGGGAATCCAGGGAAGCCCTCAAAGCCGGAGATTACGCTCTAACCATAAGAAGGGCTCAGGAAACTGTCGAGCTTTCCCTGAAGTCCGCCCTTAGGTTTGTGGCTGTGGAATACCCAAGGGAGCATGATCTTGCGGACATCCTTCCAGAGATCCTTAGTATTAGAAGGCTTCCGGATTGGTTCAAGGCTGAGATTCCCTTCATGGCATCCGTATCCAGGGACCTAGCCAAAAAGAGGGGCTTAGCCTTCTATGGAGATGAAGGAGCTTTAAGACCGCCTTCCTCCATCTTTTCTGAGGAGGACGCCATCAGGGCCTTGAGGGATGCAGAAAGGGTTCATAAGAACTGCAAAAGACTCCTCGAGCTCGCCCCCTCAGAATTAAGCTAAGCCCGATTATCGGTGTTCGACGTTCTAATGATTCGTCAATAACCTTGCTGGAGGATTCCCTTTAGAAGCCCCAGGATTGACTGGGAGGTCCTAAGGATGGGGAGGTCAAGCCCATCAAGCCATGGTCCCATGTTCTAGCGCAAACAGAAAAATGGGTCTAATGCAGATGAAGAAGCCTTTTTATCAAATGATGGACAGCGATAGAGGGAAGGGGGCCCGGGGCTTATCTGCTTATAGTGCAGATAGATCATAGTACATTCAGTTATATTTCGAAGAAAAGCTCGAGCAAATCTAAAAACTCGCGCTTAAGGGTATCCATAAACCGACTAGTATTAGAAGCTGTAAGATTATTTAAACATACCAAGCCTACATGGATCTACCCAAAGCCTTCTTCAAGCCTCTATAGCTGTATAGAATGGTGGAAGGATAATCGTCTAGAAAATTCCTAAGGCTACAATTTTCATATCGAAACGAACTCCTCCAAGGAATCGATGAAAGTTAGACCTTGTCCCTAAACTCTTCAGCCCCAACAAAGACATGCTCCCGAAGATTAACGCAATACGAACTTACTCAGAGCCAAGTTGCCTTTGTAAGCTTTTAAGGGGCCTAGCATATTCTTTTTTAGAAGGAATCCTAGAAAGGGCGATTGCTTTATGGTGACTCCCTTCGAAAGCGATGAGCAAGCGAGGCGCAAGATTCTGACCCTTTGCCAAGATCATGCCCGCGTTATTCAAGAAATGGCGAGGCAGCTTTCGAATCTTGTGGATATGTACCTGGAAGGCAAAGGGGAACTCTTGAGGGAGTCCTTTAACAAACTAAGCGCCCTTGGAAGGGAGGCAAGGGAGATCCAGTGGAATACTGTGAAGGGGCTGGTGCAAATCGGCCCAGCCTTTTCCAGCCGAAGCGATGTTTTGCAGATGGCTATTAAGCTTACTAGTATAGGGGATAGCCTCGAAGGCGCCGGTTACAGGATCGTATCACTGGCCGCCCTAAGGGAGGTTGTAGACAGTCAAGTCGGGAAGGCTCTAAGCGAGCTTTCATTAGCCGTGCTTCAAGTCGTAACGGAGCTTAGGAAGACCCTTCTCATGCTAAGCATGAATCCCTATAAGGCCATCGAAAATGCCAAGCTTGTAAAAGATCTGGAGATGAAGGTCGACAACCTCTACAGGGAAACGGATCTAAAGATCCTAACGGTCGAGAAGGATGTTGGTCGCCTCCTATTGCTTCGGGATATAACGATGCTTCTGGAGAATGCCGCCGACTTGGCAGAGGATGCTGTAGATTCGACTCAGATAATCGCAATGTCCGTTTAGTTTGGAACTGACTTCCTTTGGGCTGATCTGGTTTGAATTTGATTTGACTTGACTTGGTTCGATCCCCCTTTATGACCTCTTTGAACTTAGGATCCCTTTTTAGGGGGGTGGATATCCTGACAAATCGAAGGAGGAACGAAGATAAGGAGAAAGACGAAGGCAAAGGCAAAGGCGAAGGAAAAAATGAAGCTAAAGATGAAGATAAAGGTATAGATAAAGGCAAAGGCAGAATTACCGCAAGTCTTCTAGGGAATCGTCTCATCGTCTGGGATCCATCAGAAGGATCGGAACTTTACAGGAAAGGCTATTATGGAAAACCCGTCGGAATACCGAAGCCAAAAAGCCCTTCTTTCGACGTCCCCCTCATCCTAGATGCCATGGAAGGTCTATACCTTCAGGAGAAGGGGATCATCAAGGTTCTTGATCAGCTCACAGGAAAGACCGTTTCTAAGAGGAGCCTTAAGAAAATTGCCTCAGAATTCGATGAGAACTTTGAGGATCGGTATGAGGTTTACAAGGATCTTCGGGAAAGGGGCTACGTAGTTACTTCAGGAATCAAGTTCGGTTGCGATTTTGCCGTTTATAAGCAGGGTCCCGGAATCGATCATGCTCCCTTTATGATCCAGGTGAGAAGACCGGAGGATAGGGTTTCTGCTACGGACATCGTTAGGGCAGGGCGTCTCGCAACAACGGTGAGGAAGCGATTCATCCTAGCGATCAGGAGACCAAAGCTGAATCGGATCGATTACTTGATGTTTAGATGGTGGAAGGCCTAATGGGCTTAGAAACCTTTCGAATACCATAGAAGCTTAGGCTGAGAGCTTTTATCCTAGCTACGATAAATATTGTTGGAGACCTTGAAGGTTTCAGATGCCATGCATAAGGATGTGCTAGTCGTGGATGAGGGGGCTTCAGTAAGGGAAGCCGCCAGGCTCATGCGGGAGAAACTTTCGGGTTGCGCCATCGTTCTTTCAAAAGCTAGGGCCGTAGGTATGGTGACCGAAAGGGATGTTACCTATAAGGTTGCTGGAGAAGGCCTAGACCCAAACATTGTCAAGGTTAGGGAGATTATGTCTACGCCCCTCATAACGATCGATCCCGATGCCGACCTTATGGAAGCGGCTAGGCTTATGGAAAAGCATAGGATCCGGCGCCTCGCAGTGGCGAGAGGAGAAATCCTTTATGGCGTGATCAATGCCGCTGATATCGCCCGTCATTTGGAGGGCTATGTGGACAGGGAAGTCCGAAAGATTCTAAGATCAGCCTTTTTCCCAAGTCCTTCAAGGCTATGAACTTCTTGCGAGCTCCAGGATAAGAACGAACCATAAAGAGGCTTTTTTCCTCGAAAACGATAGGAGTATTGCCTTGGCAAAGGAAGTGGTGCGAACATGGCAAGGAGGCTAAAGCTCATGACGGGTTTGGATCTCAGGGGATCGACCATCATCATAGGACTGGATGGATGGGTCAATGCCGGAAATGCCTCAACCCTGAGCCTCAGTTATCTGATTGTTTGCATTTCTATATTTAGCTTGTGTCTATCATCCGCAGTATGCTCTTGATCGGTAGCTTTTCATCCCTAACCTTATGTATGAAGAGGTGCACA
>JGI20130J15133_1000236_pt1 | contig 50910 bp, 48 predicted proteins | sample WasSprMetagenome_FD_15133 | JGI IMG/M metagenome (IMG submission 15133) | reverse complement strand
ATCACCCTTATCAGCCTGTAGAGGGTATTAACGGCCCATACAGCGAGCTCTTCTTTTATTCCCGTACCCTCTGCAAACCCCTTACCTATCAAGTTCAAGTCTTCCTCTGATAGGGATCCCGAATCTCTAAGCGTAACGGGAACCTTCTCTTCTATGGCTGAAGATAAGGCATAAACCTTCGACCGTTCAACGTTAGAATACCCTGACATTTCCTCCTTTATGAGCGATGGATTTTCAAATATTAATTCACCATGGGCTTTATAAAGTTCCAGAAGGATGTCAAAATACAAATCCATTATTTGCCTCCCTTTGTCTAAATATTATATTGTTTAAGCAAATGCTATTCAACCATGGTGCACAAATGTTAGCAACTTAAATTCTTAGCTGGGCAAAAATCCACAAGGTTTGATTATACAAATCTGCCAAATTACAATCTAATCCAATGAAATTCACCTTAGTTATTTTCATTATAAGCCAAAGCGTGTTAGATGTGGGAATAAAATACCTGCAAAACAAGGATTATGAGAAGGCTTACCAAATCTTCCAGCAAATCGTAACAGTCTCAAAAGACACCCCCGAGGGTAAATGGGCAAAATATTATCTGAGTGTTGCTCTGCTCTACCTTGGAGATACGCTATCTTCCATCGGAAACTTGACGACACTCTGGAAGGAAAACTATGAAGATTCTTTAGCCTACCTTACTTATAAAAAACTAACGGAACTCTCCACCAACAGAAACGATTCATTGAAATGGACTATAGAACTTTTGCAATACTTTCCCCTCTTCGGAAAGAGAAAAGAGTTAATCGAGAGTACAGTATCAGATAATTTGAATGACTCCTTAAGGATTATTTTAAGGAAAATTCTCGCCTCCGATTACAAAAGCAAAAGATATTTGTATAGCTTCGGAACTGACCTTCTCTCGCAGGAGCCAGGTAAATCATTGATTATCGCAGAACGCGAAGGCTTTCCTTTCTTGAAAATAAAGGCCCTCATAAAATCTGGGAAATACCTGCAGGCATACATAAATCTCCTAAAAAACAATCCTGATAAGAAAATTCCCCAGGAAGCAATTACCTTTGTGCGAAAAAGTGGAAATTCTACAAGGCTTATCGGCATTCTCTACCCCCTTGACCCTGAAGACGAAAAAACATCCTTTGAATTTGCAAGGATTTTGGAAGAAAAAGGATTAAGTACTTCAAAATTTAAAAAGGCCCTGAAAAATCCTCTATACACAGCTTATTTCAACTTAAAAAACCTTACCTTGCCCGACCTTCAACAACTCGAGAATTTTGAAAGTTCAAACCTGAAAAACTATCTTCTGGCAAAAGGATATTTGAAAGAAGGATATTTATTGAAATCACTTCAGCTGGCTTTCCTCCTTCCAGATTCTGCAGAATACAATAGGTTCAAATTGGAGCTCGTCGACACTCTCATCTCACGGGGAATATTTACAAAAGAGATGTTGGATCTCCTCAGTCAAATTGAATACTATTACCCTATAACGGAAAGGGACGAAAGAATGCTGGTTATAAGCAAAGCATTAAAAACAGAATGGAAAGATATAGCGGGAAAACTTGAAGCAAATGATGCAACAATAAAGCATAAAATCCCAATAAATCTCGATAATACTTCAATGCCCGATACCGAGGTTATTAAAATACTTTATGAAAACTTTGACTTTGGCGGAGTGATTCGATTTTCGAGTGGCAAGATACTACCAAGCAGCATGAGACACTACATTGCCAGTGCCTTAATAGAAAAAGGGGTCTACGATGAGGCTGTTAACCTTTTGGAAAGTGAAAAGGAATCATTTCCCACGCTCTACCTTAAGGCTTTGACAAAACTCAAGGATCCTTCACCCTACCTAAATGATCTTCCCAAAAAACTTAAAAACACGGATGCATATTACCTCTACCTCATCGCCGTTAAGACAAAAAACAGTTCTCTACTAGACAATTACAATACCCCTTATTTCAATTTTTACCGCGCCATCCTAAAAAACAATGTTGATTCCGCTCTCCAATTTGTAGATGTCAACGATGTTCGAATGCTACTCGAGCTTTCAAAACTCCTTTTTAATGAGGGGCAATATGAAAAAATCGTTTGGCTAACTCAAAATGTCAATCCTCTTTATCCAGTAGAAGCCCAAATTTACAAAATCAGGCTTAAGGCATTGTTTTCCCTGGGAGAGTATAACGAGTTAATAAAGGAATACGAAAATTTCAGTGATCTGATTGGCGATGAAGAACTTTCAACCCTCGCCGCACTTTCCGCATCGAAGTTAAACAATCCCGATTTAGCCTTTCTTTTTGCACTTCGTTCTGACAACGACGAAAATAAAAAATTGCTCTCACGGCTCTTTCTTTACAATGGCTTTGCAGAGGAAGTTGATACACAATACCTGGAAGGCAAAGACCTTCTCTATTACAACCTTGTAAAAAAAGATGAAAGGCGCCTCTTGGAATTTCCACCTAAGGACTCAGAAAAGGCGTGGATAAAGCTAAAATACTTAGCAGAAATCTCTAAAAAGGCCCTTGTGGACTCCCTATTCCAGATATACGCATCTAACTACAACTTCACAGATGATGTTAGATTGATCCTGAAAAGCTATTTACTACTGGCAAAAAACGAAATAGACAGCCTCCTCCAGATTTTGAATTCAAATAATATCCAAGATCCAGAAATTCTTTATCTGACGGGTGTCAAACTCATACAGGCAGGAAGAGTTGATGAAGCGTCAAATTTATTTAAATCTGCTTGCGATTTTGCAGATGACTCCCTAAAACATGAACTTTACTTTCGTCTTGGAAACATAGAAGCCACAAAGGGAAATTTCAACTCCGCTCTCTTTTACTATACTAAAGCCTTAAATCTCGGAAGTAAATACAGAAAAGAGATCTACTACAACCTTTCGATCTCTTTTAAAAACACAGGACAGCTTGACTCTGCCTTTGCTTATCTCGAAAAGCTCATCAATGAATACCCTGATGATGAGATCAGTATCGAAGCATCAATAAATCTCGGATTTCAACTGGTCGATAAGCAGGTGAATCCAGATAAAGCGATAAAAGTCCTCGAAGGAATTATCGGAGTCGGAACAAAAACTCAGGACTGTGAAGCCCTTTACTGGCTTTCCAGGGCTTATATGCTTACTCAAGATCTCAAAATGGCTTTAGCAACCCTAAAGAGAATCTATACATATTACAATGAATTTCCCGATTGGCGCGATACCGCTAAGCTGGATGCAGCAAAAATACTTATCTACTTCAATTATAAAGATATGGCCAAAAACTTATACAACGACATAATAAAAACCCGGGGGCAAAACGACCCATTATCCCAAGAAGCACTGAACCAAATGGAGTTCTTTAAACTTTAAAGTTTTTCTTCTTGGACCCTGAAAGGGGTTTTGGGAAAGGTATAATTGCAGAACGCACATTTGTAGGGTGGTTTAGCCTGCGGATAAGAAAACCTTTTTCCACAGGATGGGCATTCAATTTCAATAAAAACTCCTTGAACTTCAGGGATCCTCTTCATCGAAGAACGGCATATAGGACAAAAACGCGGTTCATCCTCAGATATTATTATGTAGCCACATGATTTACACTCAAAAAAGCTACTCATCGCCGAAGAAGCACTTCACTTCGTACTCAAAGGATTCCTGCGAATCGGAGGCATGGACTGCATTAACCCTTACATTCGTTCCATATTTGTGTCTTATGGTGGCCGGTTCTGCCTTTGAGGGATCCGTTGCCCCGACAAGTTTTCTTAAATCCTCAATAGCATTCTCCTTCTCAAGCAATAAACCAATAACCGGTCCCGAAATCATAAATTCCACAAGGCCCTCGAAAAACTCCTTCCCGCGATGAACCGCATAAAACTTTTCCGCCTCCTCTCTCGTCCATCGTTTCATACGGATATTTAAAATGTTAAATCCCGCCTTTTCTACCATGGAAATTATCTCTCCAACCACCTTTTTCTGCAGTGCATCGGGTTTAAGAAGTAAAAAGGTCTTATTCAAGGGAATACCCCTCCATCAAGGCCCTCTTGTTAAGGTCATGGTACTTCTTAACCCTTCTGTCAACGGCTTTGTAGAGAGATTCCAGTTTTACGATGTCAAATTTTTTCGCAAGAAACCCGAGAACGAACATATTCAAAACGAGAGGGGTACCTATCTTGTTTCTGACAATCTCGGTAAAGGGGTAAGCGATAACCTCAGGGCCCTCAACGGTGGACAGATTTTTGACATTAAAGGTATCAACAATTACCGTTCCCTCTTTCTTTACAAGCTTAATAAATTTGTTATAAGCGTCCTGACTCAAAGTAACAAGAACGTCGGGATGTTGAACTTTGGGGTAGGAGATCGGTTTCTTAGAAATAATCACATCCGATCGAGAAGTGCCAAGCCTTGCCTCAGGACCGTATTCAACCGTCTGGACGATTTCTAAATTTTCCTCAATTCCCGCCGCATCGGCGAGAACCAATCCTGCAAGGATAAGACCTTGGCCACCCGAACCTGCCAAGGTTATTTCGATCTTATCTCTGTCCATTTTTCCCTCAAAATCGTTAAATAACTTTTGTTCTTATTTTCTGCAATAACCCCTATAGGTATAAAGGCACCTTCCTTCGGCTCCGTTCCAACCATATAGGTTATTTTTTTGTACCAATCTAAGGTTTTAAAGGGATCGGCCTCCAGGTTCAGTCTACCATAATAGGTTGGGCAAGGGCTTAAAACCTCAACCAGTGCAAAACCCTCGACCTGCATAGCCTTCTCTAAGAGCTTTTCAAGGAGAGGTATATGATAAACGGTGGCACGGGCGACAAAATTGGCACCGGCTGCCTTTGCCACCTCGCATCCATCAAAGGATGGTTCCATATTTCCGTACGGAGTTGTTGTGGTATAGGCATTGAGCGGGGTAGTCGGAGAGGCCTGCCCACCCGTCATACCGTAGTTGTAGTTATTAACCACAATAGCGAGTAGATCCACGTTGCGCTTTGCAGCGTGAAGGAAGTGATTACCTCCAATCGCATAGGCGTCACCGTCACCCATCACCACGATTACTTTAAGGTCTGATTTAGCAAGCTTTAGACCTGTGGCAAAGGCAAGGGCTCTTCCATGTGTGGTGTGCAGGGTATTGAAATCTGCATATCCGGGCATCCTACCAGTACATCCAATCCCGGAGATCATTGAAACCCTGTCTTTATCAAGGCCAAGCTTGTTAACCACTTTCAAGAGTGCCTGAAATACCATACCTATACCGCAGCCAGGACACCAGACCGAAGGCATATGGTCTAATCTCAAATAATTACTCATTGGATGGATGTCACTCTTCACGCCTCTGTCTGTAACCCATATGGCAAAATCAGGACAGTGATTCTCGCACTGTTTGCAGTTTATGCAGGCATCTTCATTGACGACTACGGGGAATCCCGCGAAATCAAAGTCGAGAACCTCTTTGGGGCATATATTTACACATATGCCACACCGCTTACAGTAACTCTTGTTTATATGAACGGAATACAGTTTTTTCTCCATAAGGTTGTAAATAAGGATAAAACCGCCCTTATGGCTTGTCAAGGAATAATGCTGGATTTATAATTTTACCATGAATGAAAATAGGGTTACGGAATTAAGCAAAGATTTGCTCCAGCGGATTCTTAACGAATTTTCAAAGAGAATCGTTGGGCAAAAGGATGTTATTGAACAAATTCTCATCGCTCTTTTCTCTCAGGGCCATGTGATTGTATTAGGACTACCAGGCCTTGCAAAGACCTTGATCGTTAAAACCCTGGCCGAGCTTCTTGATATTCAATTCTCCAGAATCCAATTTACCCCAGACCTGATGCCATCCGATATAACGGGAAGCGAAATCCTTGAAGAAGATCCCGTTACAGGCAAAAAATATTTTAAATTCGTTAAAGGTCCTATTTTTGCCAACATCATTTTAGCCGATGAAATCAACAGAACACCCCCTAAAACCCAGTCTGCACTCCTTGAAGCAATGCAAGAACTCAAAATCACCGTTTCAGGGAAAACCTACTTTCTTGAGAAGCCCTTTTTTGTTGTTGCAACGCAAAACCCAATTGAGCAGGAGGGTACCTATCCGCTTCCTGAAGCATTGCTCGATAGATTCATGATGGAGGTAAGGATTAATTATCCATCAAGGAAAGAAGAAATCGAGATTGTTAAAGAAACCACAGGGCCTGAGGATATAACAATTAACAAAGTTTTGTCCCGAGAAGAGATATTAGAAATTCAGAAGCTTATAAGAGAAATTCCTGCTCCAGACCACGTAGTAGAGTATGCAGTGGACCTCGTTAGGAAGACCAGGCCCTTAGAAAAAGACGCCCCGGAGGTAGTAAAGGAATATGTTCTTTATGGGGCAAGTCCCCGTGCCTCCCAATCGTTAATACTCGGAAGTAAAGCAAGGGCCTTTTTGAGAGGCACAATCATACCCACCACCCAGGATGTAAAAAGTCTGGCACTACCGGTCTTGAGGCACAGGATAATCCGCTCCTTTAAAGCAGAAGTTGACAACGTAAATGTTGAGGATATTATAAACTCGCTATTATGACAATCAGGGAAAAATTAGAGGAAAGAGAGTATCAGATTCTTCATCCTAAGGCTAAAAAATCAAGGGAAAGTAAGAGGGCAAAAAAGGAGGAACCCTGCCCCATAAGGACTGAATTCCAAAGGGACAGGGACAGAATAATTCATTCAAAGGCCTTCCGCCGATTAAAACACAAGACCCAGGTATTTATACAACCTGAGGGGGACCATTTTAGAACACGTCTCACCCATACCCTCGAAGTCTCCCAGATTGCAAGGACCATAGCAAGAGCTCTCTTTTTAAACGAAGACCTCACAGAAGCCATCAGCTTAGGTCACGATCTGGGCCATACCCCCTTTGGCCATCAGGGGGAGTATGCCTTAAACGAGTTAATGAAGGAATTTGGGGGATTCAGACACCCCGAGCAGGGGGTAAGGGTCGTCGAAATTCTTGAAAAAGAAGGTAGGGGACTAAATCTTACAGAAGAGGTAAAAGAAGGCATTGCAAAACACTCCAAAGGATTCGGGAAAATCATAAGCACAAAAGCACTTTCTTCTACGCTGGAAGGTCAGATAGTAAGAGTTTCCGACATTATTTCCTATGTAAACCACGACCTTGATGATGCAATAAGGGCAAAAATCTTAAGAAGTGAAGAAATTCCAAAGGAGTTTATTGAGTACTTTGGTGATACAAGTTCAAAGAGAATCAGCTTTATGGTGCAAGATGTGATAGCTTCTACAATCAAGAACAACTACGAATTCATATCCATGTCCCANGAGACCGAAAATATGCTGGAAAAATTGAGNGATTTCCTTAAAAACAGGGTCTATTTCTCGCCCCTCGTCTTATTAGAGTCTGATAAGGCAAAACATGTCATAGAATTTCTCTTTAACTATTTNGTGAAGCATTACAAAGAAATTCCCTTTTACGAAAGCGTCAAGAAAGTAATTAAAGATTACCCACCCCAGAGGGCGGCTTGCGATTATATTTCAGGGATGACAGACCGATTTGCTCTCCTTGTTTTTGAAGAAAAATTCATTCCCAAAGCCTGGAGTATGTTTTAGTACCAATCTTGACTTTCAAAATGAGGGTTTCAAAAGAAGAATTAAAGAGACGTGTGGTAAAGGCCTATTCAATCCTTAAAAGCTGTACCCTCTGCCCCAGAAAATGCAGGGTAAACAGGCTAAAAAATGAAATGGGCCTTTGCAGGACAGGAAATAAAGCCATTGTTTCCTCTTTCGGCTTACATTTTGGTGAAGAAAGGGTTTTAGTGGGAGGTAGAGGCTCAGGCACTATCTTCTTTGCCGGTTGTTCTCTTCGGTGCGTTTTCTGTCAAAACTATACAATAAGTCAGTATGTTGAAGGAGCGCCAGTTTCTAATTTAAATTTAGCAAAAATCTTCCTCCTCCTTCAGCGGCAAGGGGCAATAAATATTAACCTGGTTACACCCTCCCATGTGGTACCGATGATCCTCGAAGCCCTTTACTTAGTTTACGACGATATCAGAATACCAATCCTTTACAACTCCAGTGGATATGATTCCGTTGAAACACTAAAGCTTCTTGACGGAGTTATAGATATCTACATGCCGGATTTCAAGTACAGCGATAATGAAAAGGCCTTCAGATACTCAGGGGTTAAAGACTACTTCAATGTTGCAAAGGAGGCCATAAAAGAGATGCAGAGGCAAGTCGGAGACTTAGTTATCGAAAAAGGTATTGCGAAAAGAGGCCTCCTTATCCGCCATTTAGTGCTACCCCAAGGACTTGCTGATTCTAAAAAAGTCCTTGACACAATAAAAAACGAGATCTCAAGTAATGCGTACGTGAATGTGATGGACCAATATTATCCAACTTTCAGAGCCTATGAGTTCCCTGAACTCTCCCGGAGGCTAACCTCCAATGAACACGATGAAGTGAGAAATTACGCGATTTCCCTTGGATTAAGGCTCGCCGAATAATACCTATAAATTCAAGCCTTTTTAACGGTGCAAGAATTGATTATCTCAAAGACCATCGTTATAATTATAATCAGGGAGGTTATTATGAAGAAGTTTATCGTCTTCATAATGGGAATCGGAATTGGAGCTCTCCTGGTTAGCCTTTTATCTCCAGCACCGGGAAAAGAAATCAGGAAGAAGATAAAAGTAACCTTGAAAAAGCCGGACGTGCGCGAAAAGATAGCAAAGATCAAGGATATTTACTCAAAATTTCAGGTAGACTGATTTATGCTCTTCAAGAAGAAGAAAGAGTTAGAAGCCTCAAAAAAAGAGATCCCCGAAGGTCTTTTTNTTAAATGCGAAAATTGTGGGGAAATGCTTTACAAAGCCGTTCTNGAGAAAAACTTCCTCGTATGTCCTAAATGTGGCTATCATTTCCGTGCGAATGTCGAGGTTTACAAAAAACTCCTTCTCGATGGTGAGGAATTTGAAGAACTTATTGCATCTCACCTTGAAAGCGATGACCCTCTAAACTTTCCTGAATACAAAAATAAACTGGAACAAGCGAAGAAAAATACGGGCCTTAAAGAAGCAGCCATCGCCGGAATAGGGAAATTGGATGGCAAAAAGGTGGTCCTCTTCCTGACAGATTTCAGATTTCTTGGTGGCAGCATGGGGTCTGTTTACGGTGAAATATTTTACAGGGCCTGCGAAGTTGCTAAAGAAAAGAAAATTCCTTTAATCTCGGTTACCTCCTCTGGAGGCGGGGCAAGGATGCACGAGGGCATCTTTTCCCTGATGCAAATGGTAAAGACAACCCTCGGTGTTGAACTTTTGAATGAGGCCAAAATTCCATTTATTTCCGTTGTCTGTGATCCCACCATGGGAGGCGTTATGGCTTCCTTTGCCTCCCTCGGCGACCTTAACTTAGCAGAACCGGGAGCCTTGCTGGGATTTGCTGGCCCCCGGGTTATCGAACAGACCATCAAACAAACCCTTCCACCTGGCTTTCAAAGGAGCGAATTTCTTCTACAAAAGGGCTTTCTTGATATGGTCGTTCCAAGAAAGGAATTAAAAGAAACACTTTCAAAAATATTGTCCTATTTGGGGGTTCAAAATGGCTGAAGTTAGGCTCATAAATGTGACCAAAATTTATCCCCGTGGGAATGCAGGGGTCAAAAACGTTACCTTTGATGTTGCAGATGGTGAGTTTTGCGTGATCCTTGGACCCTCGGGGTGTGGTAAAACTACAACCCTAAGGCTGATTGCGGGGCTTGAGTATCCTACCAGTGGAGAAATCTACATTGGGAATAGATTGGTAAATAACGTGGAACCTAAGGACAGAGAAATTGCCATGGTTTTCCAGAACTATGCCCTTTATCCCCACATGACAGTGTATGAAAACATGGCCTTCGGCTTGAAAATGAGAAAAGTTCCAAAGGAGGAGATTCACAGAAGGATAATGGAAGCCGCCGAACTACTCGATATAAAAAACCTTCTCGATCGGAAGCCCCGAGAACTCTCCGGTGGACAGAGGCAAAGGGTTGCCGTTGGAAGGGTAATTGTAAGGCATCCGAAAGTATTCCTCTTTGATGAACCCCTTTCAAACCTCGATGCCAAGATGAGAGTAAGGATGAGAGCTGAACTAAAGAGAATCCACGAGCAACTCAAAACAACCACCATATATGTAACCCATGATCAGGTTGAGGCTATGACCTTGGGGCAAAAGATTGTTTTGATGAAAGATGGAGAGATCCAACAAATTGGCAATCCCATGACTCTTTACGAATATCCAGTGAACAGGTTTGTTGCAGGGTTTATCGGTTCACCTCCTATGAACTTCATAGAGGGAGAGCTAATGGAGGAAAACGGGAAACTTGCCTTTGTTTCCCCCGTAGGGAAATACACAATTCCAGAAGAGGTTGCAAAGAAAGTGAGGGGAAAAACAACCAGGAAGGTGATACTTGGAGTAAGGCCCGAGGATGTAATTTTAAACCAGGGAGATTTTTCAGCCCAAGTCGAATTTTACGAGCTTCTGGGTAATGAAACTATCGTCTATCTTAAATGTGGAGAACAAGCCATAACATCAAGAGTTCCTTCATCCTACATAGCAAGAACTGGAGAATTTGTAAAATTTACCTTTTCAGGGAAAATACACCTCTTTGATAAAGAGACGGAGGAAAGTTTATTAAAATCTTAAGCTTCTTAAAACGTTTTTTTGACAAGATTCAAGAGGACGAGCTCTTTACCAAGGCTTCTTCGCTTTCTTATATGACCATCTTTGCATCGGTGCCTGCTATTTCCCTTGTCTTTTTCCTATTCGCAAGATTTTCAGTTTTCTCCGATCTTTATCAAAAGTTTAAAAATTTTCTTTTCACCTATTTCATACCCCAAAGCGGTGTTGGGTTTGAGAAAAAATTGGACCAGTTACTCCAGAATATAGGCTCCCTCGAGATTTTCGGCGTCCTTGCGTTAATTATAACTACCATTCTTGTAGTTGATTCCATAGAGGGAAACATAAACAGGATATGGGGAATCAAGAAAAAGAGACCTCTCCTTGTAAAAATGGCTTCCTATTGGGCCTTTATAAGCCTCGTTCCCGTTTTAATCGCCCTTTCCCTTTATATCTCAACTCGATTTGCCTCCTTCGGATTTCTAAAAATTCTCGGCGAATCCATTGTATTCCGATCCATACAGTATATTTTGTTACCCTTTTTTATCACCGTTCTTGCCTTTTGGATCATCTATTTCTTTTTGCCAAATGCAGAAGTAAACCCTCTCGCTGCTCTTGGCGGGGCTGTTTTTGGAGCCCTGCTTTGGGAAATTTCAAAGTGGGGTTTTGACGCTTACGTGGTCTACTTTTCTACCATCCCAAAATTCTACGGAACTCTCGGAAACATATTAATTTTCATATTCTGGATCTATCTATCATGGCTATTTCTCCTTCTTGGTGCCGAAGTGGCCGTTTTTTTGGAGGGTGATCCGGGCGCCAAAATCACCCCCTTGCTTTTACTCACAGTCATGCTTCTAACCTACAAAAAGTTTGACAAAGGCGACCCTATTACTTTGAAGGACATAATAAATCAACTCAAGATAAACCGCGCAAAGACCAGGTTTGTATTTAGAACCCTTGAGGCCCATAACCTAGTTGTAGAGATAAAAAAAGGCCACTTTGTTCCAGTAAAACATCCTGAAAAAATGTTAATAAAAGAGCTTACTAAAACCCTCGGCGTCGTAAATTTTGAAACGAATGGCCTCCTGAAAACAGACATCAAAGCTCTTGAATTTATTGAGCAAAAGGTTGAATCAGGTATAGAAAACCTTACAGTAGAGGAGGTTCTACCATTAGTACAGGAATTATAATCGCTTTAAATACAGCCTCGATGGAAGAGGCATTAAAATGGGTGGATACCATAGGCAATGAACACGACTTTTACAAAGTAGGACTCCCCCTTTACCTCAGGTACGGAAAGAATATTATCAAAGAACTTAAAAAACGAAATAAGAGGATTTTCCTCGATCTAAAACTCCATGACATACCGTCGGTCGTAGCCCAGAGTCTCGAGCCCTTTGAAAGAGGAGAGGTTGAGATTATCACCGTTCATATCTCTGGTGGTTCTGAAATGTTAAGAAGGGCATTAGAAGAAGCCCACAAAAGGGGTATTGCCTTGGCGGGCGTTTCTGTTTTAACCAGCCTCTCAAGGCTTGAGATCCAAAGGCTTTTTGCTTACCCCTGCGAAATAGAAAGAATTGTTGAGAGTATGCTAAACATTGCCGCTGAATGTGGAGTCGACTATGCCGTTCTATCAGGCATAGAAGTTTCGAGGATAGGATCAAAGTTTAAAGGAAAAATTGGTTTTATTGTACCTGGCATAAGGATGGAAGGAGAAGAGGCAGACGATCAGTCAAGAGTAATAACCCCTCAAGAGGCAAAAAGGCTGGGCATCAACTATATCGTGGTTGGAAGACCCATTACCCACAGTCCGGACCCTGTTAATGCGCTGAGAAAATACAAAGAAGCTTTGCTGTAAAATGTTCTGGATTCTGAGCCTCATATCATACTTCCTGCCCCTTTCCACCGAATATCTATTGAAAACACACCTTATAAACCCACTTAAAGACAGAATCTACATTCAAGGAATCCCCGTCACACCCGATAAGTACCTGCGCTTTTGGAATTTCACAGAAATCAAGGAAGATAACGGAAAAATTTTCTTCTCCTTCATTGAAGACTCTCTGAAATCTCCCGAGGTGCTTCTCTACTCTATCAGAGGTGAAGGCTCTTCTGAAATCGGAGGATTTCTTAAGACACCCATTGGGAGAATTGAAAACCAATCAGCGCTTCTTTATTCCAATGCCAGGAAAGATGATTCCACAAGGTCAATGTTTTTGTTTGGTTTTAAACATAAAGGCAATGTAATCTTTGATCTCTCCTACGGCCAAATAGAAGGGGAAAGGGGTTATGCAATTTCTGGTTTCTTTAAAAATTTCTTCGCCACATATGCACACGGTGACTTCAACGAAGCAAGGGCAGGCTTCAATACGGGAAAACTTTCAGCATATTACAAGTTGGATGGAAAAATTCACAGTGCAATATTCTGTTACAGCGGTCTTTACCTCGGCTTAAGCTACCTTGACAAACTTTTCCCTTGCTTTGGCATCGAAAAAAACTTTACTTTTGGAACATTGCAAGTTGATTATGGTGCTAACAACTTCTACAACAAATTGGAAAATCGGCTTTACGGAAAATTAAAACTGGAGAAGAGGGATTATTTTGCAGGTATTGAAGGCAAAATTGGAAAAGAGGGAGTCTTTTTCTTAGAGAACAGCGAGCTCAAGGGCAAGCCTTATATAGCAGGAGTTTTTGGTGGCCTTCAAAAAGAAAAACTTCAATTTGCTTTTTACTACTTTTTATCAGGACCAACCAAATTTATACTCCGTGTATCTCCCCATGTTGATTTCAAAAGGGGGGAAGTTGCATTAGAGCCCAGGGCCATAATCTCCTATGATTATCGTCATGAGAAAACCTCTGGAGCTTTAGAGGTTTCTCTATTTCTTTTTAAGGCTGTGGAAGCAAAATTTTCCTATGATTTTTCAAAGGGCCCCTATTTTGGAATAGGTGTTAATCTCTTTGATTAAAAAAAGTATAGGGCGGGTAAAAGATACCCTCCTCCGTAATTATCGCACTTATAAACTCCCAGGGCGTAATATCGAAGGCGTAATTTAAAACATCCACTTCTTTAGGGGCAATCTGTTTTTCGCCAACAAAAATTATCTCTTTTTTGCTCCTTTCTTCAATCCTGATTTCCTCTCCACTTTCAATAGTCGGATCTATGGAACTCGTTGGAGCAACTACGTAAAAGGGAATCCTATGTTCTTTTGCAAGAACCGCCAACATATAAGTACCAATTTTGTTAGCGATATCTCCATTTCGTGCAATCCGATCGGCTCCAACGAAGATCGCATCGACTTTCTCTCGCTTCATAACAAAGGCCGCCGAGTTGTCCGTGATAAGAACGGGTTTAATACCATTTTCTAAAAGCTCCCAGGTTGTTAATCTCGCCCCCTGTAGCACGGGCCTCGTCTCAAGAGCAAATACCTTATCAATTTTTCCCAGTTCATACCCCTTATAAATTACTCCCAAAGCCGTCCCTATATGATTAGTGGCAAGATACCCCGTATTACATATGGTCATCACCTTCGCTTTCTCAGGGAGAAGGGTCACACCAAACTGAGCCATCTTTTCACACCTTTCTGCCTCTTCCTTCTCTATTTTTTGGGCTTCTTCCAGTAAGAGATTTACCAGTTCAGATCTGGAAGAAACATTGGAATTTCTTATGATCTTCTCCATTCTGTCAAGGGCGTAAAATAGATTTACTGCGGTAGGTCTTGTTTTCCTCAATTCTCCTATGCTACTCAACCCTATTTCCTTCACCCTGTCAACATCTTCTACATCAAGGCTTCTTAATACCTGAACAACGGCGTAGGCTGCAAAAATGCCTATTAATGGAGCGCCACGAACTTTAAGGTTTACTATTGCATCAATAGCATCCTGCAGGGTGTAAATGTATTCAAAGCGAACAATTTCAGGTAACTTCGTCTGGTCTAACACCTTTATGGTATCACGAAAGCACTCCACGGGTTTAATCATTGCCTTACAACCTCGATTTTATTTCCAGAGTGCCCACAGTATAAACTGAAATCCACCGGGTAACCCTGACCCTCTAAATCTCCATGAAAGTCTGTTCCACCCGTTATCATGAGGCCATTTTTAAATGCAATTTCCTTCAGTTTATCCTCAATATAATAAGGATTCTTAGGATGAAAGACCTCAATCCCGTCAATTCCTTTCAAGATCGAAAGATTTATAACCTCATCCATTCTATTTATGAGACCTGGATGAGCAAGAACGGCAATGCCTCCGCTCTTGTGAATTATATCAATCGCTTCTTCTATTGAAATTTTAAATTTCCCTACGTAGGCAGGCCCAGAATCTCCAAGGTATTTCTCAAAGGCCTCCTCCATACTGGACACAAAACCCTTTTCCACAAGTTCCCTTGCAAGGTGCGGTCTTCCAATGGCCTTATTTTCTTCAAACTTAGACATATCGGGAGTAATCTCAATTCCAAGCCCCTTTAGTTTTTCAACCATTTTCAGAAATCTCTCCTTCCTCGCCTTTCTGAAGGTTTCGAGATAATCCAAAAGATATTTGGACCCTGTATCTATGAAATAACCAAGGACATGCACCTCCTCCCCATTATATTCTGCGGAAAGTTCAATACCGGGGATCAATTCCATATTCAGTTTAAGGGCCTCTTCCTGGGCTTCCGCCAGGGCCTCCACCGAATCATGATCAGTAATGGAAAATATCTTTATACCCTTTGAGTACAGCAAATAAACCAGTTCCCGCGGAGAATACAATCCATCGGACTTCGTTGTATGTGTATGTAAATCACACCTCTGCATAATTTCAGTTTAAAGGAAAAATCGCGGATTTTAAAGGGATTTAAGGTTTTAAATATTTACAAAGTGGAGCGGGAGCTGTCTTAACAGTTTAGGAATTTGAAAGGCGCTTTGATGGAAACTTCACCCTTGAGACTAATTTCCAAGCTCCCTGACTTTGCAAAAAATCATTTTATATAATTTTCTAAAATGGCACTCTTTCTATTTTATGCAAAGTTTAATGTAGTTCTCCCTGCTATCTCTAACTTTGCCATTAATTTTGCCAATAATAACGTCCCCCTGCAATAAGGGGGACGGCCTTGTAGACCAATAAAAACCCTGTTGTTTTTTGTTTCCCTAAAAGGAGGTAAGACGATGTTAAAGTTTGAAATCTTTGAACATTTAAAAGAGGAAAAGGTGAAAAGGGCGGTCAGGGTTCAATCCCTGATTGTAAAAATTTTAAGAGATTATTTACACGAAAAAGGATTTTCAGAAATCCTTAGCGTAGTAATCTCAAGGGTAACAGACCCATTGTCATAGGTCAAAAACTCTGTATCCTTCGAGATTTATGGGCAATACTATCAACTTACAAAGAGTATGATTTTCCACAAAAGGATGGCCCTCTACAGCCTCGACAAAATTTTTACCTTTTCACCCAACGTAAGAATCGAAGAAGTAAAGAAGAGTTCAACCGCAGACACCTTGTGGAATTTGTCCAGTTAGATCTGGAAATGAGAAATGCAAGAATGGAGGATGTGATGAGAATATTTGAAGATATGCTATGTCATCTCTTCGATAGGCTTAAAAAAGATGCAAAAGACGAACTCTCCTACTTTGGCAGAGAACTACCAGAACTTAAAACTCCATTCCCCGTTTACGAATTTGAAGAAGTTTATTTGCGATATGGTGAAGATTATGAAAACATACTATCTACAAATTCTACTCGTCCTCTTTGGGTTATCCATTTCCCTGAAACAAGGCGAGAATTCTATTACAAAACAATCCCTGGGACAAACAAAATGGCCGACTTCGACCTCTTGTATCCTTATGGATACGGAGAGGCAATTTCTGGGGGCGAAAGGGAGGACAACAAAGATAACATTATTAGGAAGTTAAAAGACAAAGATGCAGACTACCTCAAAGATTTTTACTTAAAACTTCTGGACGCAGGAGTGCCTCCATCCAGTGGATTTGGAATCGGTATCGAGAGGCTTACCATGTTTGTTTGTGGACTTGACCATATTATTTATACAAAGCTTTTTCCCAAATTGCCTGTTAAGAAAGTTCAATTTATTTAATAAGGAGGGAATATGCAGGGCTTTGCCTTTTATAACAAAGAAGAGGTCCTTGAATTTTTAAAGGACCATCCTGAAGTAAAATTCTGCCGGTTCCTCTTCGTTGACGTCCTAGGGAGACTTTTAAGCTTCACGGTTCCTTCAAAGGAGGTCGAAGATGCTTTCGACAATGGCAAAGGATTTGATGGTAGCTCCGTTGAAGGATTTGCAAGGCTCTTTGAATCGGATCTTGTTTTTGTTCCGGATCCGAAGACCTTCAGGGTGTTGCCGTGGAAGTACGAACTGGGCGGAGAAATCTGGTACGAGGCTTTAATGTTTGGTGACATTTTCGACTCTGAAGGTAGTAGATTTGAGGGCAACTCAAGATACATTTTAATCAAAACCCTTGAAAAATTAAAGGAAACCGGAAATCCTTACATCGGCCCTGAAATTGAGTTCTTCCTCTTTGAAAACGACAAAAGCACTAAACTTTTAGACTCGGGAGGATACTTTTACAGCGGTAAGTGGGGTGAACTGAGAAAACTTGCCATGATATACCTGGATAAAATGGGGATCACCGTGGAGTGCGACCACCCTGAGGTGGCCCCGAGTCAGCATGAAATAGACCTAAAATACGGACACGCTTTAGAGATTGCCGATGGTATAATGCTGACAAAATACGTGCTAAAAAGGACAGCAGAAAGGATTGGCCTTTATGTTTCCTTTATGCCTAAACCGATCATTAATCTTCCTGGGAATGGCATGCACCTTCATATTTCCCTTTTTAAAGATGGAGAGAATCTTTTTTACTCTTCCTCAGGGCTTTCTGACTTCGGAAAACAATTTGCCATGGGTCTTATAAAGTACGGAAAAGAAATTCAACTGGTCTTAAACCAGTGGGTAAACTCCTACAAAAGGCTAAGGCCCGGGTATGAAGCCCCTGCTACTTAGCCTGGGGAACAAAAAACCGTTCACTTTATATCAGAGTCCCAAATTTTAAGAAAGAAAACAAGAATTCTTACAGAATTGAACTCCGAAGTCCGGACCCTGCCTGTAACCCGTATCTTGCCTTTGCATTGATACTAAGCGCGGGGATTAAGTGGGTTGAAGAGGGGATCCAAATTTCAGTACCTCAGCAGGTTAATGTTTACGAGCTTTCGGAAGAAGAAAGGAGATCCCGAGGTATAGAGAATCTTAGTGCAAACTTAAAAGAGGCCCTCGAACATTTCAAGTCCAGTAAATTGTGCAGAGAGGTTCTTGGGGATCACATATATCAAAAACTAATCGAAAATAAAGAAAAAGAGTGGGAAGTTTATGTAAGCGAGGTAGGCTCACGTTACGAAAACGAAGTTTAGCAAATATGAATTAGAAAAATATCTGCCCATTTTATAAACTCAAAAGTTTAAAGGGAATTTTTGAACTCCAAAGGAAAAACACTATAATAAAAGCTGGCACTGGGGGAGCTGGGTAAAAACCCGGCTGAGAGGCCTGCCTGAAAGGCGACCCCTCGAACCTGATCCGGGTAATGCCGGCGAAGGGAAAGTGCCAGTAACTTTCCCAATTGCTCAGCCCTCCCCCCTAAAAAGCCAGAGGAGGTTAAAATGGGGGAGACCTTAATTGAAACTCTAAGATCGGGCAAAATCCCTGAAAAATTTGTCGAAATCTGCAAAAAAGAAAAAGTGGACCCTAACCTACTGACCCGGGAAGTGGCCTCTGGAACGGCAGTAGTCGTTGGATACCGCACGGGTAGAAATCCTTTTATCCTTTCCAAATACACTCGAACCAAAGTAAATGCAAACATAGGGACAAGTACAAACAGATCAAGCCTAACGGAGGAACTGGAAAAGTTGAAAGCAGCCCTCGATGCCGGTGCCGATGCCGTTATGGATCTTTCACTATCCGACGACCTCAAAATCATAAGAAAGAAAATCCTTGAAAACTCCACGGTGCCTGTGGGGACCGTCCCTATCTACGAGGCTGCAACGCAAGCACGAATTAAGCGGGGGGCCGTTGTAAGACTGGATGTGGAAGAGATTTTCGATATCATCGAACAGCAAATGGAAGAAGGTGTTGACTTTATGACTATTCACGCAGGTGTTACAAAGGAACTGGTGATGGAACTTAAGAAACATCCAAGACTTGAAGGTATCGTTTCTCGAGGAGGAGCAATACTTTCTGCCTATATAAAAACTTACAATAAAGAAAATCCCCTTTTTGAACATTTTGATAGGTTACTAAAATTGGCAAAAAAGTATGATGTAGTCCTTTCTCTTGGAGACGGCATGAGGCCAGGGGCAATTAAGGATGCTGGGGACTACTTTGAAGTCGGTGAGCAGAAGGTCCTCGGAGAACTGGTCTTAAGGGCAAGAGAAGCTGGTGTTATGACCATTGTAGAAGGCCCTGGGCACGTTCCCCTGCACATGGTAAAAGAGGCAGTGGAGAGGATGAAAAAATTGAATCACGGTGCCCCTCTTTACCTTCTTGGACCAGTTGTAACTGACATAGCCCCAGGCTTTGACCACATCACCGGTGCCATAGGAGGTGCCTTAGCTGCCTGGGCCGGTGTTGAATTCCTGTGCTACGTAACTCCCGCTGAGCACCTCGGACTCCCAACGGTCGAAGACGTGAAACTGGGTGTAATTGCTGCAAGGATTGCAGGACATGCGGCTGATATCGCTAAAGGTATTAAAGAGGCCGATAAATGGGACGAGGAAATGTCCAGAGCAAGAAAAGACCTGGACTGGGGTACAATGATGGCTTTATCTATCCATCCGGAAACTTCGAGAAGATTAAGGCTCGAAAAGTCAGGTGAAGGTCCTTGCACGATGTGCGGTGAATACTGTGTGTTTCTCATTAACAGGGATTAAAAAATGGAAATAAGGGAAAGAGCCCCAAAAGCCCTCGAAAATATCAAAAAATTCAATCCTCTTATTCACAATATTACAAACTATGTGGCGGACAACTTCCAGGCCAATGTTCTTCTGGCTATTGGCGCCTCACCCGTTATGGCCCATTCCGAAGAGGAAGTGGAAGACATGGTTGCTATTTCCGATGCTCTCGTCCTCAATATCGGCACTCCCACAAAAAGTATCGTAAATTCAATGATAATCGCCGGTAAAAGGGCAAAGGAGCTTAAGAAACCCGTGATCCTCGACCCTGTCGGTGCAGGAGCTACAAAGTTCAGAAATAACGCGATTGAAAAAATATTAAGCGAAGTAAAAGTAGACATCATAAGGGGTAATGCCTCCGAAATCGGAACTATTTGCGGTATAGAAGGCAATACCAAGGGCGTTGATTCCATAATAAAACCAGAAGAGGTGCTGAAGTCAGCCATCGACTTTAGCAATAAAACAGGGACCGTAGTAGTGATATCCGGGGCAACAGACTATATTGTAAGCGGAGAGGAAGTGATTAAATGCTATAATGGGGTACCTTTGCTCGGAAAGATAACTGGTTCCGGTTGTGCAGTAACATCCATCATCGGGGCCTTTTCAGCCGTGGAAGAGAATAAAGCCTTTGCTTCTCTCTTTGGTCTCGGGCTCTTTGGTATAGCGGGAGAACTTGCTTTCGCAAATGCCAAGGGTCCTGGAACTTTTTATTCCCTTTTAATCGACAGCCTGTACAATATAACACCGGATGTATTTATGAAAAAATTAAAATTTGACATAAAAAGGAGTCTATCATGAAGGAGAAGAAGATCACAGAAATCATAGTCAAAAACCANTTTACACACCTTTTAAATTCTCTGGAAAATGACGTGATTATNGCAGGAGGTGGNCCCTCATCCCTTGTGGCGGGCTACTACCTCGCTAAGGCCGGGAAAAAGGTCACCATTCTCGAAAAGAAACTCTCCCTTGGTGGGGGGACCTGGGGAGGAGGAATGGGCTTCAAGTTTGCCGTTGTGGAGGAGGCCTGCCTGCCCATTCTTAGCGAAATGGGGATCAGATACACAAAGGAAGAAGACGACCTTTACTCCGTTGACTCAATAGAACTAGCCAGTGGATTGATCTTCAACGCCATAAAAGCAGGTGCAGAAATTTTTAACCTCATTTCGGTGGAAGATTTAGTGGTAAGGGATAACAGGGTTCGCGGGGTTGTAATAAATGGTTCTCCCATCGAGATTGCCAAACTCCATGTAGATCCCATTACACTGATGGCAAAGGCAGTGGTTGATGCCACGGGGCACGACCTTGAGGTAGTAAAGGTATTACTCAGGAAAAATGGGGTGAAATTAAATACAGAAACCGGTGACATTATAGGAGAAAGGTCCATGGATGCCGAGGAGGGAGAAAGGATTACCATCGAGAAAACGGGAGAAGTATATCCAGGCCTTTACGTCGTAGGAATGGCAGCCTGTGCCTGCTTTGGCGGACCAAGGATGGGACCAATTTTTGGGGGAATGCTGATATCGGGTAAAAAACTGGCAGAGACGCTCATTAAAAGCCTATGAAGGGCATATTAAAACTTTACCTCATTGCCGATTATCTTTACTTTGACGAAAACTTCTACAATAAAGTTAAAGCGGCTATCGACGGTGGTGTGACCGCAGTTCAATTTAGATTCAAGGGCGTTGATGATGGGCCCGCTTATGAAATTGCAAAGAATTTGAAGGAAATTTGTGCCGAAAAAGGTGTTGCCTTTTTTGTCAACAACAGGCCCGATTTTGCCATTCTCCTCGATGCCGACGGAGTCCATGTGGGGCAGGACGACTTACCAATCTTAGAAGTCAAAAGAATTGTCTCTGGAAAAATCGTTGGCATTTCCGTGGGGAATAGCGACGAGTATGAAAAAGTCAAAAATATGCCTTTCGATTATCTGAGTTTCGGGTCCGTTTTTGCAACGCCTACCAAACCCGACGCAGGAGAACCTATTGGTTTAGAAGGTCTTAAAAGACTCGTGGAAATTACACCCGATGTTCCAAAGATTGCCATTGGGGGTATCACCGAGGAAAATGCCCTTAGTGTAATAAGAACAGGAGTTTGTGGCATCGCCGTTTCTAGTGCTATAATGAAATCTTCGAACCCTTACGATTCTGCAAGAAGGCTGAGAGAAATTGTTGAAGAAGGACTGAAAAGGTAAATCATAATCAGGATACCTTAGCAAATTCAAGATCAAGATAGAATTAAAATGAGGCTTAATGAAAGTTCGAAGTCTATATTAGGAGGAACAAAAATTCCAATATACTACGCCCTGCCAATCATAATAAAATCAAACTTGAAGGAACCTGAAAACCTCTGATTGGCGAAGACTTACTCGCACTTTAACCCAAGCGAGCAAACGTCAACTATTCCTTAGCCCACATCTCATTGCTACCTTCAGAACTTTTGTAGAATGCGCTGTGTAAAAGCCGATAAAAAGAAAGAGACATAGTAAAACTTAAAGTTTAAAATCCTTCTCCTTCCCTAACAAAGCTCCTGAAGGGCACTTAGTTTTATTGTAATGCCAGCCTTTACCTACAAATGAGTCATCTAAAATTGTCTTGCCTCAAAGTGGGCCTTAAAATCTAAATATGAACCTTTTCTTTGCCTTTCTTTTATCCTGGTACATTAAAGAGTTTAACATTATCCTTCAGCTTTCTGAGGAGAATCTTCTGAAGGTAGAGGAAACTATTACCGTAGACTTCCAGTCGGAGCAGAGACATGGAATCTACAGAACTATTCCCATTAAATTTAGAAACAGCGAACTTCCTATAAAAATCATCTCAGCAGGATGCGTAGACCATAAGGAAACCCAGTGGACCTGGAGAAAAGGTACAGATTATATCAATATAAGAATTGGCGATCCAGAAAAGTACATCACTGGTACCGTTAAATATTACATCCACTATGAGGTGAAATACTCTGTCTTTGACAGCCTTGGCTTCCAATATTTTATATGGAATGTCACAGGGAATAACTGGGATGTGCCTATCAACTCCGTGTTATGTAAAGTTACAGTACCTATCCTGCCTTTAGAGTTCCACGCTTACACCGGTCTGTGGGGTGAGAGGAAAGAGGATGTAAAAATAGCTTTTGATAGCCCTCAGAAATATCTCCACTTTGCCACCACAAAACCCCTTGGGCCTTATGAAGGCCTCACAATCCTGCTAAAATTCCCTGCAAACACCTTTAAAGTACAGAGCAAAATTTCAAAACTCTTAAGTTTTATTCTAAATATCTGGCCACTACTTATACCCGTAGTTGCCTTCTTTATTCTCCTTTTAGAATGGTACAAACGGGGTAGAGATCCCTATACCGGGACCATTGTCGTCCAATACGATCCCCCTGAAGACCTCACCCCCTCCGAAAGTGGAACTATCTTCGACGAAAAGGTGGATCCACGGGATATAACTGCTGAAATAGTTTTCTTAATCCTAAATGGTTACATCAAAATAGAAGAAGGCGAAAAAAGGGAGATAATTCTCACAAGGTTAAAGGACTGCGACGATAATCTTAAACCCCCTCAGTGCGCCATTTTAAAAAGCCTTTTTAAACCAGAGTATGCAAAGGAAGATGGCAACATTGTAAAATTATCCGATCTTAAGAATCGCTATTATCAGGAGTTTGCAAAAATCCGCGATGAGATCTACGAAAGCCTTACTAAAAGAGGGTACTTCAGGGAAGACCCACAGACTGTTAAAACCCACTATTACGCCATCGGTTTTATAATCTCCTTCGGAATAGCAGTCATAGGACTACTTTCTTTACAGTCTGCGCCTATCCGCTTTATCATTGCAATTTTCTCATCCTTTTTGAACTTCATTGTCTTTTCCCTTTTCGGCAGAATAATGGTTGCAAAAACTATGAAAGGTGCAGAAGCTTTAAGGTACCTGAGAGGGCTTAGAGAATTCATCCATACCGTCGAGAGGGAAAGGCTTAAACTCTTTGCTCTTGATAATCCAGAAATGTTTAAGAAACTACTCCCTTATGCCATAGCCTTCGGAGAAGAGGAAAAATGGGGTAAGGTTTTTGATGAAATCTTTGAAGAGATAAAGGAAAGGGCTGGCATTGGCTACATGAGGCTACACTCCTTCGTGCCCACAATAGCCTACCTTAATTCCACACTCTACACTATCCCTCACTCTTCAGGTGGAAGCCACGGTGGTGGATTTAGCGGCGGATTCAGTGGGGGTGGTGCGGGTGGCGGCGGGGGAGGGGCCTGGTAATCACATTTTCGCAAACCTTCATTTATAATTAAAACATGAAAGTTCTTCTCACTGGAGGTTGTGGATTCATAGGTTCCCATGTTCAGGACTACTACATTAAAGAAGGCTATGATGTAGTGGTTGTTGATAACCTCTCTTCTGGCAAAAGGGAACATCTTAACCCCCGCTCAAAATTTTACGAGGTGGATATTCGCAATCTTGAAGCCCTTGAAGAGGTCTTTTTCAAAGAAAAACCGGATATCGTGAACCATCATGCAGCCCAGATCAGCGTGATATACTCCACAAGAAATCCTCAGGAAGATGCAGACATCAACATTCGAGGAACAATAAACCTCCTGGAACTATCGATAAAATACGGTGTTAAAAGATTCCTTTTTTCCAGTAGCGGGGGTGCCATTTACGGTAACCCTATTTACCTTCCCTGTGACGAATTACACCCCATAGATCCCCTAAGCCCTTATGGGATATCAAAGTACGCAGGCGAAATGTACATAAGATACTACCACAAAAATTTCGGTCTTGATTACGTAATTCTTCGATATGGCAACGTTTATGGACCTCGGCAGGACCCTTACGGAGAAGCTGGAGTTGTGGCGATCTTTGGTATGAATATGTTGCAAAATAAGGATTGTTATATTTTCGGAGACGGTAATCAGGAAAGAGATTTCATTTACGTAGAGGACGTGGCCCGAGCGAACCTGATATTCACAAAAGCTGAAAATTTACAGGAGCGAGAATTTAATATCGGTTCTGGCAAAGGAATATCCGTTAATGAACTCTTCAAAATGATGAAAACAATAACGGGATATAGCGGAGAGCCCGTTTACAAAGAGCCAAGAAAAGGCGAAGTTTATAAAATTTATTTAAACGCCGATAGAGCAAAGAAAGCGGGCTGGTTCCCTATTGTAAGCTTCCAAGAAGGTATTGAAAAAACCATTGAACACCTGAGAAAATCATAACTATGGCCATAAAGCGTTATTACATAAGGCTTTACGGAATTGTTCAGGGAGTTGGATTTAGATACTTTGCCTATAGGCTTGCAAGAAATATGGGTATAGGTGGATACGTGAGAAATATGCCTGATGAATCGGTTGAGATCGAAGCAGAAGGTCCAGAGGAGGTTCTTGAAGAATTCATAAGAAGAGTCGAAGAAGGGCCTCCAGCTGCCGTTGTAGAAAGGGTTATAAAAGAGGAAATCCCCCCCGTAGGCGAGAAAGAATTCGAAATAAGGCGTTAAAAAGAGCCTAATTAAAAATGAAAAAGGGGCCCATTAGGGCCCCTTTTTCATTACCTCTAAAATCCTCTCTATTATTCTATCGTACCCAGTATTGTGAACTCCACCCTTCTGTTCATCTGGTAATCTTCCTCGGTCTTTTCAGGATAAACCACAAGCCTTCTCTCACCATAGCCCTTTGCTATTAGCCGGTCAGGAGATATATTGTGAACCTTAATCAGATAATCTCTCACCGCCTCAGCTCTTGCTTGAGATAGTTTCAGATTGTAAGCATCAGACCCCCTCGAATCGGTATGACCTCCAATCTCCACCTTGACATTCGGGTATTCCTTAAGGAACATGGCAATGGAGTCGAGCACAGGGTAAGACTCAGGTTTAATATCAGCCTTGTTGAATTCAAAGTAGATATTCCTAAAGGTAAAGACCATTTTCTTCTTGAGAAGTGCGATATCCTTTGTCGTTTTCTTCCCACCCTCAATAACAAAGCTGGTCTCGTAAGATATATACTTTTCAGCCTGCGCCTTAATTCTGTACAAACCTTCTTTCAGTTTCATAGAGAACTCGCCATTTTCTGAAGTGTTTATGGTCTCAATAAGATTACCCGTGGAATCGTAGATTTCTACCGTTGCCACAAGTGGTGAAAGTGTCTTAGCATCCACTACTTTGCCTATAACCTCACCCTCCATTGGCATTATGGTATAGTTCTTAGTAACGGTCTCCAATGCCTTAATTCCAAAGGTTTCATAAATAGGTTTGTAGTTGGCCTCTTCGATCTTGATGGAATATACGCCTTCTAAGTATTTCTTAGACACTTTACCGCTTGAGTCAGTAAGAAGGGTATCTGCATGCCCGAGGGTATCCACTAAAATAACAGGAACATAGGCTTTTGGTAATCCCGTTACAAAATCTGTTACCGTCACAACCAATTCTCCTACGAGCGGCTTTAAATAAAAGGTGGTCTTAACCTTTTCTTTCTTATCAACAAAAATCACGGTGTCCTTCGAAGTGTAATTCTGAGCATACACACTTATCTTAGTCCATCCCCAAGGTATCTTTACCTTAAACTTACCGTCACCCTTTGTAGTCAAAGTCTTTACTTTCCCATCATACCTTTCAACCTTCACCTTCGCAATCATAGGATTACCAGTAGTAGAGTCAATAATTGTTCCCTCTATTTTCTGAGTAATAGCACTTCTGAATCCTGCAGCCACTGTCACTGAAAGCCCTTCCGCAGAGCTTACTATTCCACCCTGATTGGAAACACCGGCATTTATGAACATAAAAGGAAGCTGAAGACCAGTACCTAATGAAAAGTTTGGCCTCTGACCACCGCCAAAGGTTGCACCAAGCATTACGGGAAGGAAGGTATTTAATTCCAAGGCTAAGGACAGCCTCGGCGTAGTACTGGAAAGGGCGGTTTTCTTAAAGCCCTGTTCTACATCAAAGTAAAACTTCAGCGGAGCTCTATAAAAGTCATATCTTCCCGAGAGCCTCAGAATTACAGGAAGTTTGGTATTGAAACTGCCTGCCTTTCTTTCAAGGGTATCGGTGAAAATTTCTCTCAAAGAATCAGCACTATAAAGGTCATAAAGATTAAATTTCTTTGAGGATATCGCGGCGATCCCTGTGAAAGTTGAGTCAGAGTTCCACCTAATATTCGAAACCAAGTTTTCTAAAGTAAGACCTAAGGTGAGCTTCGGCGTCAATTCTACCGAGGATCCCAAGGACATTGAAAATCCATAACCAGGGGCTTTAAAGATATCGCTAACAGTGAGATTCCTAATATTGTACACGAAATCAGGAGTTGAATACATAAAGTCAACAGTGTCCTTTACCTCCATAGAAGTGTCTGATACCTCAATTCTTCCTGTCCTTGAGGTTATTTTCGCATATCCAAGCCCCACAATATAGGAACCCGAGAGTCCAAAGTAAACTTTTTTATTCGCAATCTTTTCCTTTACTCCAAAGCCCAGGGTATTCTGAATATAAGAGATCGCCTCTGCTTCAAGATTCGAAAAATCGTAGGAATTATTAACTTGAACACCGTAAAGTCCGATGCGGAAAAGGTCTCTTGGTAAGTTAACCTTTGCAGCCTCAACAACCCTGCTTGCCAGCCCGACAGGGCCTATGGATATTCCAAGGGGCATCACACTTGAGTACTGACTTAATTCGAAACTTTCGCCTATCTTATTGAGTACCTTCTGCTTGAATTCATCGGTTATCGTATCCATAGGCGCAAGTTCATTGTAAAAATCAAGGGAAATCAGATTATTATTTAGACCGGTGTGCAAGTAGGGAAGCATCAGTACAAAGGAAGGATTGTATTTTCCCGCTAAATTTTGAGGGGAATGGAAAACCGAATAAGGGCCAAAGTGCCCTATCGTTCCGTACCACTCTCCATTAAAGGAGATTACTGGATAGGCCCAGGTTAGGCTCACTAAAAAAAGTATTACAAAAAGCTTTTTCATTTTCATCCTCCTTTACTCTGAAAGTTTCTCAAAGTCCAAATTTCCAACTACTCTCATATAGCCGCCATATCTTATGTAGTCAACCGATCTAACAACAACAGGCCTTGCCCTTTGAGGTATAATAACCCTTTGATGAATATAGATCGTATCCCTTGTGAGAAAATCTATTGCTCTCTTTGGAAGTTTCGCCGTTACACCCCAGGTGGTCTCACCAATTGCAAACCCCTGATTATCTATTGGAGCAGGATTTAGATTATGATCGAAGATCTGCGCACTATCGGTTTTCTCCTTATTAATTAACCAGGTATTTAACAATAATCCGATGGGCAGTCTATTGCCTCCAAACATGGAAAATTGCAATGTATCGATCAAACCCTTTTGAGCCGCTTTGATAATTGTGGAATCAACTTTAAGGGTAATTTCTTCAAATACCAGCGTGTCTCCCCTCAAATCGAGGGCGGAAGGTATCTTATAACTAACGTACAATGTGTCAACCTGAATCGCGCCTAAGGAACCACGCCCGCGGGCATTTAGTGCAAAAGGTCCAATTGGAACATCCGTTAAAGCAATAAGAATTGTGGTATCTATAGGGCCAGGGTTATTGAGTGCGATATTCACGGTATCAGCCCGCACCAAAACTCCTTCCTTATAGTAGGAAGAAACACATTCTAAATTAAAGGGAAAAATGACTTGTCCTTTGAGCCTGATAGTAACATTAATTAACGGTAATCTCGAAGATATTACCGAGTTCGTTGTATCAAGAACATCGGGCAAACCGTGCGAGAAAGTAACGTTAAAGGTACTATCTATAGCCAGATAAGTATTTGTAATAGTCGTGTCTTCGGCAAAATAAATTGTGTCATTGCCGATAGAGAGATATTTTGGATTATCGCTTACGAAGTCCGCCATTGAATAGGTTTTATTCACAGCAGGAACACTTACATCGAGTGGCAGCACTTTGTTGCTGTTCCACTCCTCTATTTTCAGGTTGCATCCGGCAAACATCAATGCCAGAGCAAGCACCGGCAAAAACCTCTTCATAAAAACCTCCTGTTTTATAAAAGTTTTTCTAAACCTTTTTCCTTCAAAATTGACCTTAGCTTTTTTATATTTTGAGCCTCGCTTATTGGAATTACAAGTACAACATCATCCGTTGAAATTACTATAATATCGGAGAGCCCGTAGGCCGCAATAACCGGTCCCCTCTGAATAAATAGAGAATTCTTACATTCCAAGACCACCGCATCACCCAGAATTAGGTTGCCTTTTTCATCCGTATTTAAAACTTTAAAGAGAGAAGGGAAGGACCCCAAATCCTCCCAGAAAAACCCTCCCTCCACTACTGCTACGTTATCGGCCTTCTCCATAACCGCATAATCCACTGAAATTTCGGGTGCCTCTTTATATATCCTATCAAGCTCCTCAGGAAACTTAGATTCCTTTAAAACCTTATAAAATTCGGGCATAAATTTTTTCACCGATTCATCAAAGACATCTGTCCTCCATACAAACATCCCTGCATTCCAGTAAAAATTCCCCGAGGAAATGTACTTTCCTGCCGTTTCTCTATCGGGTTTTTCATGGAACTTAGTAGCCTTATAAGATCTTTTTCCAATCTTTTCACCCCTTTCGATATAACCGTAACCCGTTTCGGGTCTTGTGGGCTTCATGCCAATGGTAACAATGTACCCCTTTTGGGCTAAACCCTTTGCCTCTTCTACAGCTTCGATGAAAATTTCGTCCTCCCTTATAAAATGATCCGATGGGAAAATGCCAAGGATTATTTCACCGTATTTCCTCAAAATATACTCGTTGGCCACGGCACAGGCAGGCGCAGTGTTTTTGCCAATGGGTTCAAGAATCTTAAAGATACCTGGAAACATCGAATCTAACCTATCTTTAAACCTTGAATTGGAAATGAGAAATATCTCTTTAGTCTCTGGGACTTTTTGCAAACGTTTTACTGTTTGTTCTATAAGGGTTCCCTCGCCCGCGATTTGAAGAAATTGTTTCGGATTTCCGTCCCTCGATAGGGGCCAAAATCTCTCACCTTTACCCCCACACAATACACCCGCTACAAAACTCATCATATAATTATAATGCTCCANAGCTTTATAATAAAAATATGGCTTTGAAGATCCTATTCAGCGTCTTATGTGGATATCTTATAGGGTCCCTGTTNCCTTCCTACTTCTTTGGAAAACTGCTCAGGGGTATCGACATAAGGGAATTTGGGGAAAAGAATGCAGGTGTAATTAACGCCTACAAAATCCTTGGACCGATACCCGCCCTTTTTACCGCTATTTTTGACCTTTCTAAAGGGTTAATCTCGGCATGGATTGCCTTTTATATCGGCATTGGATATCCAATAAACCTTTTAATTTCCTACGCAGCGGTCCTCGGCCATATTTTTCCCTTTTATCTAAAATTCAGAGGGGGCCAGGGCGAAGCCACTGCAACGGGCATTCTTTTGTACCTCCTTTTCAGAACCTTATTTACAAAACCAGATTTTCTAACAGCCTTTCTACTTCTACTCTTTTATTCACTGGTATTGGTTTATATCATCGGCCCCTCAAGAATACTGGGATTATACATTCTTCCTGTAGCCTTCCTATTGACAGCAGTTCATTCTTCACCCCTTGAATGGTTAACAATGCTGGTATTCGCTTTACATATCTTTGTCCTTAACTTGCGAAACCGCATTAAAAGTGGCTACAGACTAAGCGAAAGAACAAGAACCACTATAAAGTGGTCCAGATTCGCAGCAAGACCCTTTGCTGTATTATTTATAATCATCTACTTCCAAACCTCAAAGGGCTTCATCCTTAAGTTAACCGGTGGTGTTGCCCTTGCCTTTTTAATCTTTGACCTTGTGAGGCTCTCAAAAGCAGGTATAAATAAGGCAATTATGAAAACTCTCAGTTTTGCTTTTAAGAGCAAGGAAGAAAAAACCTTCTCCAGTATGACCCACTTCACAGTGGCTTCCTTTTTAAGTTTTTTGCTGTTTCCGGGAAAAATCGCTTCATGTTCAATTCTTTTCCCAGTCTTTGGTGATATGTTCGCAAAACTTATGGGATTGGAATATGGGCGAAGACGACTCTTTGAAAAGACCCTTGAAGGTTTCATTGCCTATGTAACCTTTGGAGTTATAGCGGGTTACATTTATTCGATCCTCGCAAAACTTCCCCTTTCCCCTTGCCATTATGGGTGCTTTAGTTGGGGCCATATCAGAAGTGCTACCCTGGAAATTAGACGACAACCTGAGCGGGTCGCTTTTCTCAGGACTTGCAATGTATTATTTTGGAAAAATTCTAAACTGGTTATAAAATTAAAATTGTAATTTTAAGAAACAGGAGGTTTGATGTGCTTAAATTACTGTTGCTAACATTGCTAACTACAAGGGCGTACATATACCCCGTCCTCGAGGAAAAACTGGCTAAAGCCTCCCCAAATGAGTACATTGAGGCTATAGTTCACCTCAAGGCAAAACCAGACTACGATGCTATGAAGGGATTAACTCCCGCCCAGTATGTAGAAGTTTTGAAATCCTTTGCAAAGGAATCTCAAAGCGAAATTCTTAAAGCCTTGGAGCAAAACTACGGAGATAAAATAGAAACCCTAAATCCCTATTGGATCTTCAACGGATTTTACATTGTAGCAACAAAGGATGTTATTGAATGGATCGCTGAGAGAGATGATGTCGAATACCTCATTGACAACTTCGTAATAAAGTTGGAAAAAACAACGCCTTCAAGCGAAAAGGTTGAAACAAAATCACCTACCTGGAACATAACAAAAGTTAAAGCCGATTCCTGCTGGATGGCGGGATACGATGGAAGTGGAATCATAATTGGTCATTTAGACTCAGGAGTAGATATAACCCACCCTGCCTTATCCGGGAAGTATTTGGGATACTGGTTCGATGCAGTGAATGGACGGTCTCAACCCTACGACGATAACGGACATGGTACCCACACAATGGGGACAATTCTCGGCGGTGATGGTTTGGGATCCTTTGCAAATGACATTGGTGTCGCACCGGGGGCTAAGTTTGTAGCTTGTAAAATCTTCGATTCTCAAGGAAGTGGATATGCAGACTGGATTCACAACGGATTCCAAAAAATATTGGAATGGAAAGCACAGGGGGTAGAGATAAAGGTAGTATCCAATTCCTGGGGTTCAACGGGTTATACGAGTACAGAATTCTGGAATGACGTTGTAAACTGGAGAAACAACGGAATAATCCCTGTTTTCGCTGCAGGTAACAGTGGGCCAAACTCTGCAACGGTAAATACGCCCGGTTCTTTCCCCAATGTCATTGCTGTAGGAGCTGTAGATAACAACGATTACATAGCCAGCTTTTCATCGAGAGGGCCTGCCCCAAATCAGTCTCCCTGGAACAACACTGCCTACTGGCCCCGTAGCGACTGGAACTTCATAAAGCCAAATATTTCTGCACCTGGAGTAAGCGTAACATCATCCGTTCCCGGTGGAGGCTACCAATCTATGGATGGCACGTCGATGGCCACTCCACACGTCGCAGGGGCTGTGGCAATACTCCTTCAAAGGAATCCGAATTTGGATTTCAACACCGTTTATTCGTTGCTTTTGGATTACTCAAGACGGCCTTCCCAGGGTTCACCCTATCCTAACAATAACTATGGTTGGGGAGTCCTCGATATATACCAGGCACTTTTGCACACACCTGCCCCCAGTGAGCCTTCAGTAGTGCTTCTAAACTATTCATATACCGATCAGAATGGAAATAACGTGTGGGACGCCGGCGAAACGATTTACATCACGGTAACAGTAAAGAACAACGGTGCCGATGCAACCAATGTTCAAGGTACATTAAGCACAAGTTCGACTTATGCTGCGATAAGCGATGGAACAACTTCCTTTGGCAATATCTCCTCTAATGGAACAGCCAACAATGGTAGTGATCCCTTTATAGTGAGCTCAAGTGCAAACACACCAAACGGAACAAGTATTAATTTCAATTTGAATATTACCTGCGGTGGTGGGTACTCCTGGAACTACAGCTTCTCTTTGACCGTAGGTATTCCTGGAGTCGATTATGCAGACCATTCACCGGGTAATATTGTTTTAACGGTAACAAAGTACGGTACCCTGGGATATATGAGCTCAAGCCAGTCTCAAGGATCCGGTTGTAAATATCCGTCATCCTCTGCATCTCATCTGTTCTACGGCGCTTTTGCCGTTGGGACCCAGCTTCCTTATGTAATCGATAGATATTACGAATCCAGTTCGGGAGACGATGACGACTGGGTCACAACGACCAATCCCGATGGGAGAGTCTTTAAATACAATCCATATCCACCCTACTACGAATATTCACAGGCCATTTTTACTGACGCTGGTGGTGAAGTGTCCAAGGGCTTATGGGTCTATCAAAGGGGATATACCTTCAACGATGGCGTTGCTCCCAACTATGTAATCCTCGAATATACTCTATACAACTCCTCGTCCAATCCAATCAACGGTCTCTATGCAGGCCTCTTTACCGACTGGGATATCGGAGGAAGCAGTGGCGCCTCATCCAACGCTGGCGGCACCGATGCCACAAGGAATTTGGCCTACCTCTACTATTCTTCCACCTTTATGGGAACGGCCATTCTCAACCCTTCACGTCAACAAACCACACTAATTGCAAACCGTTCAGTGATAGACCATGACACCTATGTTTACCCCTACAGCGGCCTTCCCGACAGTGTGGAAATGAAATTCCTCAACGGCACCTATACTTCAGCATCCACCAACAGAAACTATGATTGGTCAACGGTTGTATCGGCAGGACCTTTTAATATTGCACCTTACGATTCCGTGAAGGTGGCCTTTGTTGTAGCCGGGGCATCGAGCTTAGCCAACCTACAAAGCTATGTAGACGATGCCTATGCAAGATACTGGGGTACTGTGGTAAATGCTGGTGAAGGCTTACAGCAAACAAATATTACGATACCCAACATTTCACGGAGCAACTTCAACTTCTCCATTGGCAAAAACGTAAGAGAGATTAAAGTATCCGTTTACGATGCAAAGGGTTCACTGGTCAGGAGCGATACCTATGCTCCTACAAACGGAACGGTTAACGTAAATCTTTCAGGGCTCTCCGCTGGACTTTACATCTTAAAGGTGGAAGGTGAAAGCGTAAAGAAGACATCAAAAGTTATTCTCGTAAAGTAAGGACTGCACTAAGGGAAAATTCATGCGGGGCCCCCTTCGGGGGCCCCGCCCTTTTTGATTGTTCGCGTTGCAAACTAAAAAATTATTGCAAAAGGAGTAGCAATGAAAATCATTAAAGCCGGTAAAATTATAACCCTGAAAGGCAACGAGATACTTGAGAACAAGTACATCGTGGTCGAGGATGGGATAATCCAGGACATAACCACATCAAAACCTTCTGTGGGGGAATTTATCCATGCAGAAAAACTTGTAGTTATTCCATCCTTCATCGACCCTGCAACCCAGATAGGACTTGCAGAAGAAGGTGCAGGGTTTAACTACTATGACTCTGACGAAGCCACTTCTCCATTCCTTCCCCACCTCCGAAGCCTCGACGCCTTCTACCCAAAAGATCTTGGCATAAAGGATGCAGCTAAGGGAGGTGTTTCTTATTTCGTCTCCTCTCCTGGTGACTCTGCTGTTTTCTCAGGCCTCGAAGGTATATTTGCCAGCAAGGGAAATACGGCGGATGATATGGTTAGGGTATTCCCCTCTGCATTGAAACTCAATATGAATTACAGTTCACGAATCCGCTGGAGATCAGAGGGTAAATACCCATCGACAAAAATGGGAATTCTGGCGTTAATTCGAGAAAAATTCGAAAAGGCAAAAAATTACGAAAAGAAGAAAGAGAAGGAAAAGGACTTAGAGATGGAAGCCCTTCTTAAGGTCCTGCGTAAAGAGATACCTATTAAGATCTCCGTAAACACAAGGGACGAAATCGAAAAAGCCATCGAATTAAAAAGGGAGTACGATATCAACATCATTCTCCAGGAGGCAGAAGATTCCTTTCAGGTTGCAGACCTCTTGAAAAAAGAGGAAATTCCTGTTATTGCAGGTCCCTATTTTATCGCCGGTAGGCTATACCACCAGAGAAACCATTATGCGAAAAATCTCTATCCCCTTTACGAAAAAGGCGTAATCTTTGCTCTAACTACCCTTCACCCCGTGGTACCCGTTCATCTCCTTTATCATCAGTCTGCTCTCCTTGTAAAGGTGGGAATTCCAGAACTTGATGCACTGCGTTCAATATCCACAAACCCCGCTAATATACTAAGCCTTGAAAGGGAGGCGGGTACTATTGAAAAGGGTAAAAAGGCAAACCTCGTCTTCCTTTCCGACGAGCCCTTTACAAAGGAGTCTGATGTGGTTGGCCATATGTTAGAAGGAGAAATGGTATGGAAAAACTTTTAATCATAAAAGGTGGTAAAATTTTCACCATGGAGGGCGCGCCCCTCGAAGGTGGCTATGTGGTGATTAAAAATGGTAAGATTGAAGATGTCACCCCGAGGATGGAAATTCCAAAAGATGCAAAGGTGATTGACGCAACCGATAGCTTCATTTACCCTGGATTCATTGACATNCACACCCATACTGGCTTATGGGAGGAAGGAGTCAATATTGAGGGTTCCGATGGCAATGAGGCAACAGACCCTGTAACTCCTCATGTCAGAGCCATCGACGGGATCAACTTCCACGATGATGGATTCAAAGAGGCGATTTCTTCAGGCGTCACCACAGTCAACATAATGCCAGGAAGCGCCAATGTAATTGGTGGTCAGGGCGTTGCCACAAAGACCACCGGCGAAATCCTTCTGAACCCCTCTGGCATCAAAATGGCCCTTGGTGAAAACCCCAAAAGGGTTTACTCCTCTCAGAAAAAGTTGCCATCTACGAGGCTTGGCAACGCCGCTATTTTGAGAAAGACACTCATCGACACCTTTAATTACATTGAGAAGAAAAAGAAGGATAAGAAGGCCTTTGATTTCAAACTCGAACCCTTAGTAGGCCTTTTAGAGGGGAAATACCCTGCACGGATTCACTCCCACAGGGAGGATGACATCCTCACCGCCCTCAGAATAATGAAAGAATTCGGAATAAAATTTGTGATTGAGCATTCAACGGAAGGACATTTCATTGCAGAAATCCTGGCTAAGGAACAGGTGCCCTGCGCCCTCGGTCCTACAATAACTACGAGAATAAAACAGGAACTCAAATTCAGAACTCCCGAAACTGCAAGGATTTATGAGGAAAAGGGCGTTCTTTTCGCCTTCACCACCGACTTTCCCGTCCTTCCCCATTACGGTCTTTTTTACTCCGCCCAAATCGCAGTAAGACATGGGCTTTCAGAAGAAATGGCTTTAAAGGCATTAACAATAAACGGCGCAAAAATTCTCGGCCTTGACCACAGGATAGGGAGCCTGAAAAAAGGGAAAGATGCCGATATCGTTATAACTAACAAAGAAGTCCTTGATCCCAGATTTCTTGTAAGAATGACCATCATCAGCGGCGAAATTGTCTATGAACACAAATCAAGAGAGGACCTCTATATTTAGGAGGGATGAATGATCGTCCTTATTGGAGGAAAAATCTTTACCGGCGAAGAATTCATTGAAAACGGGGCAATTTTCATTGAAAATGGAAAAATCGTAAAGGTTTTAAGAAGGAAACGAATACCGAAAAATGCCGAAATAATAAACCTTAAAGGTAAATACATCCTTCCCGGTTTAATCGACCCTCATACTCACATCGGAATGAGAGATGAGGGAGCTCCGAGGGATTATTCGGATGTGAACGAGGCCACTGACCCGGCCACTCCTCATCTCTATGCGATCGACGCCTATAATCCGCAGGACCCAGCTGTTGGAAAGGCCTTGAAAAGCGGTGTGACAACGGTTTTCATTACCCCCGGCAGCGCAAACCCCATAGGAGGGATTGGTTCTGTTATCAAACTCAAAAACGCACCTATTTCAGAAATCATCGTGAAAAAAGAAGCAGGTCTAAAAATGGCACTGGGAGAAAATCCAAAGCTTACCTACAGAGAGAAGAAGACCTTTCCATCGACAAGAATGGCCACTGCCGCAGTAATCAGGGAATGGTTCACAAAGGCAAAAAGATACGGAGAGGAGAAAAGGAAAAAGGAAAGGGATTTAAAACTGGAAAATATCTTAAAGGCTTTAAGAAAGGAAATACCCTGTAGAATCCACTGCCATTCGGTCCAAGACATTGAGACTGCATTAAGACTTCAGGAGGAATTCGGTTTCGAAATGATATTGGAACACGCCAGTGATGCGCCCCTTGTTGCTGAAAAACTTAAGGGAAAAGTAAAGGGAATCGTCGTAGGGCCTCTTTTTGGTGTAAGTTCGAAGCCGGAGTCAAAAAATCTTAGTTTCGAAAACCCCGCTAAGCTATCGACCTATGGTATCCCTGTGGCGATCACCTCCGATCATCCATTTAACGCCCTTTATCACCTCAATCTCTATGCCGCAATGAGCTTCAAAGAGGGTCTTGATGAGATCACAGCGCTCAAAGCAATAACATCCACGCCCGCCGAGTTCCTTGGTGTTGCAAATCGTGTTGGCTACATTAGAAAAGGAAACGATGCTGACATAGTTGTCTTTAATGGCCATCCCTTTGATGTAATGTCGAGGGTTGAAATGGTTTTCGTTGATGGAGTGAGGGTGGTTTAATATGATCGTTCTTGGAATTGAAACATCCTGCGACGAAACGGCGGTAGGAATCGTTAATAACGAATACAAAGTATTGATAAACCTTTCGAAGACCCACCTTGAACACAGCGTTTTTGGCGGCGTAGTCCCCGAAATCGCCTCAAGAATGCACACAAAATTGATTCTCCCTATGACCAAAGAGGCTCTAAAAAGAACCAACTTAAATTTTGATAACATAGATGGAATCGCTGTTACTTACGGGCCTGGACTTGTGGGTTCACTCCTCGTGGGACTTGCCTTTGCCAAATCCTTAGCATACTTTTTCAATAAACCCTTCATCGGCATCAACCATTTAGAAGCCCATATGTTTTCAATATTTTTAAACAAGAAACTTCCCGAGAACCTTACCTTTTTCTCATCGTTAGTGGTGGACACACGGAACTGGTACTTATGGAAAGGCCAGGCGAGTATAAATTTCTTGGTGGCACTGTAGATGATGCAGCGGGGGAAGCCTTGGACAAATTCGCAAAGATGGTAAGATTACCATACCCCGGTGGTCCTATAATCGACAAACTCTCTCAGACGGGAGACCCCAATTTTTACCGATTCCCAAGAGCAAAGGTAGAAGGCTTGAACTTCAGTTTTAGTGGCCTTAAAACGGCAGCCCTATACCTTATAAAAGAAAAAGGTGAGCAATTCGTGAAAGAAAATCTGAACAACCTTTGTGCCTCTTACCAGGAGGCCGTTGTCGATATGCTTCTTGAAAAGGTTAAAAGGGCCATCGAACAAACAGGTGCGAAAAACCTTGGAGTCGTTGGCGGAGTGAGTATGAACTCGCGACTCAGGAAGATCTTCACCGAGGCATTAAAGGGCATCAAAGTTGAATTTCCCGAGCCTCAATTCACAGTGGACAACGGAACTATGGTGGCAGCTGTCGGGGTATTTTATCTCGAAAAAGGCAAAAGGGACGAATTCAATTTGCCCGCAGACCCTTCACTAATCTTCAGCTAAGGCCAAATCTCCTGTAAACTTCATCTACGTTTCTGAGGAAATCGGTCTTAAAGATCTCATCGATTTCTTGTGGTGTAAATATTTTGCCGAGTTCTGCATCCGAAAGAACTATTTCTCTGAGGCTCACGCCTTCATCAAAGGATTTGTGGGATACCCTCTTAACAATCTCGTAGGCATCCTTTCTGGGGAGTCCCTTTTTCACAAGGGCAAGGAGAAGTGCCTGTGAGTAGTAAAAATCGCCGTACTTTCTGAGATTTTCCTCAATTTTCTCTCTATTTACTACAAGGCCTNCAACGANACCCTTCATNAGCCTGATAACATAAAAAAGCGTACAAAGGGCGTCTTCAAAGATGTATCTCTCGTTGGAAGAGTGAGAAATATCCCTTTCGTGCCATAGCGGGATGTTTTCCAGGGCAGGAATAAGGTAGCCCCTTAAAAGTCTCGCAAGNCCACAAACCCTCTCNGATTTTATAGGATTTCTCTTGTGAGGCATCGCAGAGGAGCCCCTCTGACCCTTGCCAAAGGGTTCCATAATCTCGTTGACTTCCGTTCTCTGAAGAAGTCTTATCTCTGTAGCAAATCTCTCGAGGGAGGAGGCAAGGATGGCGATTTGTGACATCATAAAGGCATGCCTGTCCCTCGGCACAATCTGGGTTGATACCCTTTCGGGCTTCAGATTCAGCCTTTTAAGAATCTTCTCTTCAATATCGGGAGAAAGGTAAACATAGTTCCCAACAGCCCCGGAAATTTTCCCTACGGAAATCTCATTCAGGGCCACACTAAACGGCTCCTCGCCCTTAAAAGCTCTGAGTAAAAATAGAGGAATTTAAGGCCAAGGCTCGTCGGCTCAGCAAAAACCCCATGGGTTCTTCCCATAATGGGAAAATACTTATATTCAACAGCCTTCTTCTTTACTTCTTCAATGAGGCTATCCAGTTCCTTTATAACCTTTTCCAAAGCCTCCTTCAATATCAGCGCATTGGCAGTATCCACCACATCACTGGAGGTGAGACCGAAGTGGAGGTATCGACCTTTATCTCCTACCCTTTCTTCAAGGGCTATAAGGAAGGCAATCACATCATGATCCACTTCCTTCTCGATTTCCTTGGCTCTTTTTGCAAACTCTACGTAGTCGATATCCTTTACCTTCTCCGCAACTTCGGAGTAACTGCCCTGCGGGATAAGGCCTTCCTCCTCCAAAACCTGAAGGTGAGTGAGTTCAATCTCAACCCACTTTTTATACTTATTCTCCTCCTTAAAAATATCCCTGATTTCTGGAATGGAATACCTCTCAATCATTGAAGCACCATCCTGTAATCAAATTTCACTTCCAAGGGACTTTTAATAACCTCATCAAGATTAAGATACCTTAAAATAAGGGTAACTTTTTCCTTTCAACCCAGCGGACCGGTCCTTTAACCTTCGCCAGTTCTCTCAATTTTTCCTTAGCGAGGACTTCATCTCCAACGGTATCCACAAGACCGAGCTTAAAGGCATCGTTACCAGTCAAAACCCTTCCATCGGCAATCCTCAAAACCGAATCCCTTGGAAGATTTCTCCCCTTCGCAACTACGTCGACAAAGTTATTATACCCTTGCTCGATGATATTTTGTAAAATTCTATGCTCCTCTTCAGAGAGTTTTTTAAAAGGAGAGGCGATGTCCTTTACCCTTCCCGATTTTATTACCACGAATTCAACTCCCACTTTATCCAGAAGTCCTTTGACCACAGGATATTCAATAATAGTTCCAATGGAACCTGTCAAAGAAAGCGGATGAGAGACTATATAGTCAGAGGCACAGGCAATATAGTAACCACCTGAAGCGGCAACCGTCCCAAAATAGGCAACTACGGGCTTTCCTTTTTGCTTGAATCTCAAAATGCTTCTGTAAATCTCATCGGAAGGCACAATCCCACCACCGGGCGAGTTTATAAGCAAAAGGAGACCCCGCACACTTTCCTTTTTTGCATAGCCATCGATCTCATCGACAATCTCCTTAGAACTGGAAATAGTACCATTGATTCTGACAACGGCCAAACTTTGTTCAAGGTTGGTAATCGCAAAACCCACAATTACATAAATTATCCCTACTCCAATAAGCAGCCACAACCACCATTTTTCCCTCATAATGTCTAAATTTTAACTTCTTCCACCTTAACAATCAAAGAGCCTTCCAATTTCCAAAGGGTGAGAAGTCCTGAAGAAATAGTCATAAAGGTGAAGTAGGTTAGCCAATCACCGGGATTTGCATAGATTTTATCACCGTATCGTCTTAACATCGGCCTATGAAAATGGGCCGTTACAACAATATCGTAGTAGCTTAACAGTTTTTCTACTTTTTTGAAATTTTTCTCCTTTAAAGGCTTTGCAGAAGAACGGCCTCTTGACCATCGGGAGATTTTCCTTGCAAAAGCGTAAGTAAAATCGCAGGGCAAAAATTTCATCAAGCTTTGCCAGAGGGGAAAAGTCAAAAAACGCCTTGTAATTCTCCCCCTCACAGATAAAAGGTCACCGTGAGTAAAAAGCATCCTTTCGCCCCATCTTTCCAGAACCAGCTCCCTTGAGATTATCGTAAAGCCAATTTGTTCTAACTTTTTTAAGGGAAAGAAGTCATGGTTGCCCTGAATATAAAATACGGGGGTGGACTTTGTAAGCTGCTGGAAAAAGTAAAGATAATCACCATAAATCTCCTCAACCTTTTTGGGGCACTCAAAGTAAAAGTCAAAAATATCGCCAAGGAATACAACAGCTTCGAGTTCCTTAAAATTGTCGAAGATTCGTTTTAGCTTCTCTGCTTTCTCCTCCTGCCCCTCAATCCCTATGTGCAAATCGCCGAGAACAAGAATCACAGGAAAAGTATAAGGAATTTAAGAGGAATTAAAAAGCTTTAAGGCTCGGGTGATTGAGTAAAACCCCTGCCCTTGACAGGTTATGTCTGTGAAAATATAATCATAATATGGTCAGACTTTTAATCTTTTTAGCATTAATAGGAGGGGTTAAAAAAATGGACAAGAAGATTCTGATGATCATTGCCCACGAGAACTTTCGAGATGAGGAGCTACTCACACCCAAACAGATCTTCGAAAAGAACGGCATAAAGGTTACGATTGCATCCACTGATACAACACCGGCAAAAGGGATGCTTGGTGCAGTAGTAAAACCTGATGCAAAGGTCTACGACGAAGATTTTTCCAAATACGATGCCGTTGTCCTTGTAGGTGGAATGGGATCACCGGTTTACTGGGATGATAAAAAATTGCACGAAAAACTGATTAAATTTTATCAAGACGAAACCAAGATCCTTGCCGCTATCTGCCTCGCTCCAGGGACCCTCGCAAGGGCTGGGCTTCTAAAAGGCAAAAAGGCTACTATTTGGAAATCCGCCAGCGATGAAATTACAAAAGGTGGTGGAACTTACACTGGAAAGCCCGTTGAAAGGGATGGAAGAATTATAACAGGAAACGGGCCCGACGCAGCTAAATCCTTTGCTGAAGAGATTCTTAAGGCATTACAGGGCAAATAAACAAGATAAAACTCAAAAACTTCTAAGTAGGGGGGCGTGAATTGGATATTAAATTTTCAACGGAAAAGTGGCTTCCTTCCCTCATTTTAAGCTTAGGCATGGTTGTGTCCTCTTTAGTAGTATCCTCTACCCTCTATAAAATCAAAGGGATGGACAATACCATAACCGTTACAGGTTCAGCAAAGACGAGGGTAATCTCTGACCAGGTGAGATGGACCATCAGCATATCGCGAATCAGCCCCACCCTGAGTGAAGGTTACTCTCAGATGGCAAAGGACCTATCAAAGATCAAAGAATTCCTTAATAAGAACAGCATTCAGGAAAAGGAAGTCGAGGTCACCCAAATTTATACAAGTCAACCCTGGCTCTACACCGAAAGGGCCGATAGGATGTACTATCAGTTCAATCAAAGCATCATAGTCAGTTCTATGGAAGTTGACAAAGTTTTATCCGTCGCTGGGAAGATTTACAGCCTTGTCCCTGAGGGAGTCAATATCACAGCAAGTAATTTAGAATTTTACTATTCAAAACTTCCTGAGCTCAGGGTCTCCCTTCTTAACGACGCTATGATTGATGCAAAACAACGTGCAACAATGATTGCAAAGAGCACAGGTAGGAAGGTGGGAAAGGTAAAATCCGCAAAGATGGGAGTAGTCCAGGTAATGGCACCCAACACAATCCAGATTTCCGACTATGGGACTTATAACACAGAATCGAGAGAAAAGGAAGTTATGATTACTGTTCAAGCCACTTTTTACCTTAAATAAAAATGGACTTTGAAACCCGGTTAAAAGGAATCGAAACGGACGAGAGGAAGTTCAGTCTTTTTAGACTCCACAAAAAATTCTTCTGGATTAGCAGAATCTCAATTTTGATTGACATGGTGATGATTATCGCTGTATCAATTCTAATGGGGAAATTTCTCTGAATCTTTTCACAGCAGCCATACGAATTTAAAACTTTTATTTTGCTTTTTATCCCTTTGATTTTTACTTACCTTTGCTTCATTTCAATACCACTCTACTTATTTTCCCGTACCTTTGGACTTATTATAACAGGGCTTAAGGTGGTGTCCTCGGAAACACTTCCGGGCCCTTCACTCCTTGAAACCTATTACTACATTGGACAAGACAAGAGATATCAAAAAAATTACCCTATATATTTGTTCCTTGTGCCTTATCGCTGAAAGACCTAAGGCCCGATACTCTCGCTATTTGCTTCTCTTATTGGTGTAGTAAAGAGCTTGAACAATTCCACCAAAAAGGATAAAAGAAACCACAATTAAAACAACGATCCCTTGCCAATTCATTTAAAGACTCCTTTTTGTTTTTCGAGTTGTAAGATAAATTGCCAGAATTAAGAAAATCGCAAGAACTGCCCACCCGCCGATGACCTCTGCAAGACGGGGATATCCACCATAAGGTTCTCTAATTCTTTCTTTCAAAGCAGATACAAAAATAATCAAAGAAGATAGAGGCACTATAAATTTAACNGAAATATTCCACCATTTACCTATGGGACGGTCAGAAACCGAGTTTGCAAACTCTCTCATCTCCTCCGAACCGTAAAACCAGCCAATCAAAATACTTTCCAAGAAGGCCACGGTAAAAAGGCCAAATTGGTTCATAAAGTGGTCAACAATATCGAGCCAGTATAGGCCCGCACCAGTTGTATAAATAATACCGATGAGAAAGGCAAGAATTGCAACACCGATATTTGTGTATTCCCTTTTGGTACCAAACTTATCCGTAAGAGCAGCAATAAAAGCCTCAACTAAGGAGAAAGCAGAATCTATGGCAAGAGTCAAAAGCATGAGGAAGAAGAATATTCCAAAGAGTGGGGCAAGGGCAACTTTGAAATGATAGTAGGATATGTAACAAAGGCAAGTTCAGGTCCCCCTCTTGCCACCTCGGCAACGGAGACTCCTTGAAGCTGGGCATAATAACCAAGGGTTGAAAACACTGCAAAACCTGCTACGAAGGCAGTTGCAGCGTCAGCGAGGGCGATCAAAATCGCATTGTTTACTATGTCAGAGCCTTCTGGCAAGAAACTTGCGTATGCAATCATTACTCCAAAACCCACTGTGAGAGAGAAAAATATCTGGGAAATTGCAGCATGCCACAATGCTGGATTCAAAAGCTCCTTCCAATTGGGTGTCAGATAGTAGTTTATTCCTTCCACGGCGCCAGGTAAAGTCAAACCTCTTATGACGAAGATTAACAAAAGAATCCAAGGCATTGTAACGGTTACATAAACCACCTTTCCAACGGTCCTTGCCCCTTTCCAAAGGGAGAGGACTATCCACACCCAGCTAACTAAAAGCCCTAAAACAATGGGCCATTGCACTTTTCCAAGCTCAAATACACCACTTGTTAAATCGAGAACTTTCTGAAAGAAAAATTCCTTCGTATTTTCACCCCAAGCTGTGGTTAGTGAATAGTAAAGATAATCAAAGGACCAACCCATAATAACAGAGTAATAGGTCACGATCCCAAATCCAACGAAAACCGCAAACCATCCAAGCCACTCAAAATTTACCGGGAGTCTTTTCTCCTTGCTCAATTTTGCCATGGAATAGGGGGCAGACCTCTTGAACTTGTAACCAATGGAAAATTCAAGTAACAGCAAAGGAATACCTATTAAAATTAAGGCAATAATATAAGCAACAACGAAGGCACCTCCGCCAAATTTATAGGCAATGTAAGGAAATCTCCAAACATTGCCCAATCCTACGGCAGATCCGATCGATGCTAGAACAAAAGCAGTTCTCCCACTCCACTTTGCCTCTTCCATAACACCTCCCCGTGGTTACGCAAAGTTAACATCAATATAAAGGCTGATAAATGTAAGTTCAGGAAAACATTAGACAGCAAAACAAACTTGGAAGCCAGAGTCTTTAAGTAATAACTGATGATCTCAGTACGCAAAATAGGTAAGAAATCCAATTCACAACCCTCAACACACTTTCTATGTGCTTGAAATTTGCTTTAGAAGAAAATATAATTTTGACATTACAAAATTGGGAAATTTATAGCAATTAGAACGACTAGATAAAAATGAACTGGGCAAAAATCATCATAGGCGATAGCCGACAAATGGAAGAAGTTGAAGACAACAGTATAGGACTTATTGTCACATCGCCACCATACTGGCATATAAAAGATTATGGAAGTGAAGGGCAAATAGGATATGGGCAATCACTTCATGAATACTTAAAGGACCTGTTCAGGGTTTGGGAAGAATGTTATAGGGTTTTAAAACCCGGAAGAAGGCTTTGTATTAATATTGGAGATCAATTTGCCCGTTCTACAATCTACGGTAGATATAAAGTCATTCCACTTCATGCTGAAGTGATATCTCAATGTGAAAAAATTGGCTTTGATTACATGGGAGCAATAATTTGGCAGAAAAAAACCACTATGAATACAACAGGTGGAGCAGTGGTAATGGGTTCCTATCCCTATCCACCAAATGGCATGATTGAAATTGACTATGAGTTTATTTTAATCTTTAAAAAACCTGGAAAAATAGAAGATATTCCAAAAGAAATAAAAGAAGTTTCAAAGCTTACTAAAGAGGAATGGAAAGAATATTTCTACGGGCACTGGAAATTTGGAGGAGCGAAACAAATAGACCATGAAGCTATGTTTCCCGAAGAATTACCGAGAAGGTTAGTAAAAATGTATTCTTTTGTAGGGGATACTGTGCTCGATCCATTTTTGGGGAGTGGCACAACTGCAAAGGTTGCCCTTGAATTAAAGAGAAATGCCATAGGATACGAAATAAATGAAGATTTCCTTGAAATAATCAAAGAAAAAATTGGCATGACAAATTCCTTGTTAAAAGTTTACAATGTGGAAATAATTAAGAAAGGCAACAAGATAAAATCAAGTGATGTAAACTATAATCCCGGTATACAAGATGCGAAGCCCCAATTAGACCCCAAAAAATTAAATTTCAAAAAAAATCATTTGTATAAAGTTGTCGATATATTGGACGAGAATACAATTAAACTCGATTCAGGTCTTCTAGTGAAGCTCTTAGGCGTAGAAATAATTGATAAGGAAAAAGCTATATGGTATCTAAGAGAATACCTTTTGAGAAAAGAAATTATCCTTAAAATGGAAGACAGTTCAGTTTTAGACGAAAATACAATTCAAGCTTATGTCTATTTAAAGAACAGAATCTTCGTCAACGCATATCTAATAAAATCTGGGATTGCCAAGGCAGATAGGGGAAGAGAATACAGATTAAAAAGAAAATTTATCCAATTGGAAGAGGAACGGGAAAATGGCAAAAGAATGGATACTCAACATAGCAACAAATAGGTGGGGATTGAATAAAAAAGAGAATGTAGGTCCGGTCTCAGAGTGGATAAGAGAATGTAACCCAAAGACCGTTGAGGAATGGAGAGAATATTATCTTAAGAAACTTAAAGATTTTCTATCCGAAAAAGGAATGGATGTCAAACCTTCGGAATATTTAGAATGCCTCGGCAAAAAACTTTACACCAAAATTACTGAGGTTATAAGAGCTGAAATCGATGAAGTATCAGAAGAGGATTGTATAAATTACATATACAACCTTGTGATAAACAGAACCTTTGAAGGGTTTCAGACTGAAGTGGAGACNATTTACAAACTTTTAGAAAGAGAGCTAAGTGTTAAGATAAAACCAGCACCCGATGAGTGGGATAGACTTTACAACATAGATTTTTACATTGAGGTAAAAGGAAAATATTTAGGTTTGCAAATAAAACCTATTACCTACAATCAGACGCCCGAGATACACAAATGGAAAGAGTGGCTCGGTCGTAATCATAAGAACTTTGAAAAAAAGTTCGGAGGAAAAGTATTCATTATTTTTTCGATCAAAAAGGGAGACAAAAAGGAAATTTACAATAAAGAGGTCATCGAAGACATTAAAAGGGCAATTCAAGATCTGACAACTTGACATTGTTAAAGCCATTTTAAATTTTTTCAAAACATATAAGGCTCCCTAATGTTATTTGCAACTTCCTGTAATCAGCATTAATATATAAGCGATGCAGTTTATTAGCCTTTTCCTGATTGCTCAGCTTACCGTCCTTCATGCAGGCTCCTTATCAGCCATGATGGATGAGTTAACGAAGAAATTCAAAGAGGAAACCGGTATCGTGATTAACAGAAGGGCTGGAGGAAGCCTCTTTCTTGCCAATTTGATAAGAGAAAAAAGGGTAGAATGGGATATCTTTTTCTCTGCAGACTATAACATCATTTTCGATTTAATGGGCACTTTTTGTGATACTTTATACCCTTTTGCATCCAATGAATTGGTTGTTGCCTTCACTAAAAAGAGTAAATACAACGATGAAATTAACGAAAATAACTGGTTCCGAATCCTTTCAAGGAGCGGACTCCGAATCGGGAGATCGGATCCGGAGCAGGACCCCTGTGGTTACAGAACTCTCCTTCTTTTCGAAATTCTCAAAACAAAATATGGGGATACACTTGTTCAAAAGATAATGGCCAACTCCTCTGAAAAAAACGTGAGACCAAAGGCAGCAGAAGTAGCCAATTTACTGGAAATCGGGGAACTGGATTACGCCTTTCTTTACATCAATGAAGCCTTAACGAGAAATTTAAATTTTATAGAGCTCAAGGATTCGCTTAATTTTGGAAACCCAAAACTTCAGGACTATTATCGACAATTCCAGATCACCCTCAAAAGTGGAAAAATCGTTCAGGGTGACCCTATTGTTTATGCCTTCTGCATTAACAAAAACTCGAAAAGGAAAAAGGAAATTGAAGTTTTTCTGAATTTCTGGGCGAAGCATAGCAATGAATTGCTGAAAAAATATAACTTCAAGAGCCTGTAAAAGGCCAAAATTAAACCTATAAACCAAAAGGTAAGTATCTGCATTTTCGCATGTAAATTTCAAAGTACATAATTTTCTTGAATTCTCATAAATAAACTTGACATTCTACATATATGCAACTATAATATATATACCATGAGAAAGAGATGCATTGGACCTCATCATGGACTTCATGGACCTGGAGGCCTCCAACTTGGCTTCTTGTTACAAGGTTTAATCCTAAAACTCTTATCACAAAAACCACTTCACGGTTACGAAATTTTCACTAAAATTGAAGAGAGCTTTCCTGAAATTCCAAACTTTCGCGGGCTTGTGATGCGAGGAATCGGCTACAGGATTTTAAGAATGATGGAAGAAATGGGGCTTATTTCATCAGAATGGGATGTATCTGTAGGCCCTGCAAGGAGGGTTTACAAAATCACAGAAGAGGGCCTTAGAGCCCTGCACAATTTCAACAAAAATTTAGAGATTCTCAAAGACACAATAGAGAAATTTATAAATTTTTAAAACAGGAGGTGTAACATGTACGGAGCAGGGTTTGGCTGGGGAGCAGGTCGTGGATTTGGACGCGGATGGGGCTTTGGCCCAGGATGGGGTGTGAGAGCAATCTACCCAGAAGTTATTCCTCCCTACGGTGCAGGATGGGGTTTAAGAGCCTATTATCCGGGATTTTGGCGCCCTCGTGGATGGTGCTGGTATTGGTACTTTTCCAATGAAAAAGAATACCTGCAGACAGAAAAGGAAGCCATAGAGAACTACCTTGAAATAATTAAGAAAAGGCTCGAGGAGTTAGAAAAGAAAAATAACCAGTAGATCTACAAGCAAGGGGTATTACTGTGAAAATAGCTGTTGCATCAGAAGATGGAAAAACTATTTCGTTGCACTTTGGAAGAGCAAAGGGCTTTGTAATCATAGAAGTAGAAAACAGCGAAATAAAATCTATAAGCTTCGTACCTAACTCAGAACCTTGTGGAAATCACGAGTGTGATGAACACCATGGTGAACACCATTCCCGAGGATCAAAGCATGAGAGAATTCTCAAAAATCTTGAAGGTGTGGATATTGTGATTGCCGGAGGGATGGGTGGAGCGATCTATGAAGAACTCAAGAGAGCCGGTAAGCAGGTTTTTATAACCGATCAAAGGGATATAATGGAGGCAATTAAGCTACTTCTCGAAGGAAAGCTCGATAATTTAGAAGAACTGCTACACTGAGGGTTTAACAACCTTATCACTCAATTCTAAATTTTAAAAGAAATCCTTCTTTTAGAAGCCTGTTAGATTTATCTTTTTTACGCCCTCAATCCTGTATCATTAATAGGTTTGCAATGGAGGTCTGAGATGCTGGAAGTGTTGATGGCCGTTTTCACTTTTGTTTACCCTCAAACAAAAAACCAGCCGGTGGTTGACACCCTCTTTGGGGTCGAAATCAAAGATCCTTACAGGTGGCTGGAGAATGTAGACGATCCGGAAGTGAAAAAATGGGTTGAAGAGCAAAACAATCTCACCCTAAAAACCTTGAAAAATCTCAAGGGTTTCAGAAAACTTTACAGGGAAATTGACAAAACTTCCCGGAGAAAATGGATTTCGGTACCCAGCGTTTTTGAAGACATCTACTTCTTCGAGAAATACGATGGTAAGAGCAACCACTCAGTTGTCTACATGAGTAAAGGAAAATGGGATATAAAAAGGGCAAAAAAGATCATCGATCCTAACAAATTCAGTAAGGATGGCCTTGTGGCCCTCGACTTTTTTTACCCAAGCTATGACGGCAAATTGATCGTCTTAGGAAAATCTTACGGAGGAAGTGAGAATAGCATTCTCTACATTTTTGACGTTGAAAAGGGAATCTACCTACCAGATTCGATACCCGATACCAAGTGGACATCCATTGCCTGGCTTCCCGACAAATCGGGCTTCTATTACACAAGAAACACCGGCAGCGACAAGTTTTTGCCGCGGGTTTACTTCCACAAACTCGGCGATGACTACAAAAACGATAAATACATCTTTGGTGAGGGCCTTCCTGAAACCTGGATACCTTCAATCAGCGCAACCCGAGATAAAAGGTTCCTAATACTCTCCATCGAAAAGGGCTGGTCTTCAAACGACCTTTATTTCAAGAAAATCGATTCTGAAGGGGATTGGCAAAAGATTGCAGAAAACCTCGATGGAACTTTTACCCTTGCCTCCTATGGAGATTACTTCTACATCCTAACCAACTACAAAGCACCCAGATACAGATTGATACGCGTTCCCATTGAAAACCCTGACATAGAAAAAGCGCAGGAGATTATCCCGCAAAATCAATGGGTCCTTGAGAATTTCTCCTTCGCAGGTGGAAAGCTGATTTTCAGGGTAACGGATAGCACCTTTACAAGAATTTTTGTTGCGGACCTTAATGGAAAGATTGAATATGAAATCCCTCTGTCCGACAGAGGAAGTGCCTATTTCACAATAGAAAATTACGAATCTCCAGTAATTTATATATCCTTTCAGTCCTTTCGCTATCCCCCAGTGATCTTTTCTTTTAATGTCAACACAAAGGAAATGAAGAAGATTTGGCAACTCAAGGTCGATTTCAATGTCGATGACTATGTCCAGGAATTTGTGATGTATCCTTCGAAAGACGGAACTTTAGTGCCTATGTACATCATTCATAAAAAAGATATGAAGATGGATGGAAATAACCCTGCCCTTCTCACAGGATACGGAGGCTTTGCCGTTGGAATGAGTCCCCACTTCCTCGGAGAAAATCCTTACCTCAAAAGGGGTTTTGTTTACGCCATTGCCTGCCTTCGAGGAGGGAATGAATTTGGTGAAGAATGGCACAGGCAGGGTATGAGAGATAAAAAACAAAATGTCTTTGATGACTTTATCAGTGCCGCAGAGTATCTGATACAGAAGGGTTTCACAAATCCAGAGAAACTCGCCATCTCTGGAGGCAGTAACGGTGGTTTACTTGTAGGTGCAGCAATGACCCAGAGGCCCGATCTCTTCCGCGCCGTTTACTGCGGCGTCCCTCTCCTCGATATGATAAGGTATCACAAATTTGGTGTAGCCCACCTTTGGATTCCAGAATATGGGAATCCTGACAACCCCGAGGATTTCAAATACCTCTACGACTACTCCCCTTACCACAGGATAGACAGGAACCTGGATAAGGTTTTCCCTGCGGTCTTTTTCCACACAGCGGAATTTGACGGCAGAGTTCACCCGATGCATGCAATGAAGATGGCGGCAAAGATGCAAAATATGGTAAAAACAAAGGG
>JGI20130J15133_1000227_pt1 | contig 51734 bp, 55 predicted proteins | sample WasSprMetagenome_FD_15133 | JGI IMG/M metagenome (IMG submission 15133) | reverse complement strand
AGCCTCGGGGGGGATTTGAACCCCCGACGACTTGCTTACAAGGCAAGTGCTCTGCCGGGCTGAGCTACCGAGGCTCACTTTTGGATATCTTCCTTTGCTCTATATCTTTTTCTTTTTGGTTGTGAGATCATTTAGTATCGCTTTAAGTAGGTTTGGGTATTCTTCATCCGAGAAAGATATTTCGCTGTATTTGTTTGCTTGCTTTGCGATCCTTGCTGCTTCGATGTGGTAACATGTCTGCTCTAACCCTTTTATTAGATGGTAGTAGAAGTTTTTGCAGCTGCAGTAGGGTTGCTCTAGATCGATGTAGTGGTCGATTCTGCTGCCGACAACTGTCCAGATTTCTCTGCCGCTAGGTCTGAATATGTGCCTCTTAACTCTGCCTGCATTAACCACCTCATCAACCTTACTTCTACTAACCAAGGAGCCTTTAATATCACCTAACAGCATGCTTTTTAATGTTGAGGAAGAGCAGACTTACCCTCCTTCATCCGCACCCAGCCCTACTTGTCGAAGACAAAAAACACTATCTTGTAGTGGCTGATCTACACATAGGGTTTGAGGAGAAGTTTAAAGCGGGTGGTGTCAAACTCCGTGCCTCAACACAGAAGATGTTGAGCGAAATTTCTGAAATTTGTATGAAGCAAACTATAGACGAGATTATTATCCTCGGTGATGTGAAGTTTACGATAGGTAGGGTTAGTGCACTAGAGCGTAGAGAGATTCCTCTCTTATTAGAGCAGCTTTCAAGGTTGGCTAAAACAACTGTCATACTGGGGAACCATGACGGAGCACTCTCAACCATTTTACCGAGAGAAGTTACTCTACACCCGGAGCCACACAGGGTGATTGGTGATCTATGCTTAGTGCACGGACACACCCTATTACCAAAGTTGCCTAGGAACGTAACCAAGGTGGTGATGGGACATATTCACCCAACCTACCTAAGAGAAGGGAGTGTGATGGTTGGTAAACACGTTTGGCTATTACTGAAGGTTAAGAGAGAAGCGCTTCTGACTAAGCAAGAAGGGGTTATTGAACTGTATGTGCTACCCCCGTTTAACCGAGAGCTCTCATTTGAAGGATTCGCTGGTAGATCGGGTAAGATAATCTCTCCGATCATAAGGAGAGCGGTTAAAGCGGTTTGCGATGCTGTGATCTTGAGTTTAGAGGGTGAAATAGTCGGATACAGCGAGTCGCTGCAATACGTCATTTAACTTCTCTCAAAATACACCTTGACACCAGCCTCCAAAACATCCGCAGCCCTACCCCTACTCTTAAAGAACTGCTCACACCTCTCAATCTTAACCCCAGCGACTATAGTAGCCCCTCTCTTAAAGAATGGTTCAGGTGTCATACTTGAAGTCAGCCCAAGCACAATAACCTTACTAGCCTTCTTAGATAGTCTTAGGTAACGCTCTAACCCACCATATACTAAGCAGGAGCCCGTGATCAGCACTATATCCGCTTCACTTAAAACCTCCTTAGCCTTCTCAGGAGGGTAAACACCCTCTATCTTCTTCCTCTCAATAATCTTCAGGCTCTTAGCGCGGTCAAAGCGGTGTAAGATGGGCTTAAAGTACCCTACCATAGCAACACGCTTACCACAAACATCCAGCATATCAAGAGGGTCGCCAACCTTAAAGGCTGGAATAGGCTTAAGCGCCCAGGTCAAAGCGTTCAACGTAGCAACACCGATCGTTCTCCTCCCAACGACCCTACTCATAGATAGCCTAGCTGCTGCAATAGGATCCTTTACTCGAATATTGGGTACGTTAGGTGTAATATCATGCGGATAATACGCTACACCACACACGCCAGACGAGAGTTCGACTAAAACGTATCGTTCGAGAACACACCACCTCTTAACTTCAACACCATTTGTAAAGCGGCTCAAAAGGATATTAAATGCTTCATCAAGTATCATCTAACCACCTGCACTATTACTCGTAGATATAAGATAGACCCCTTAAGTCTTTAGTTTAAAGGTTGATCTTTTGTTGGTGAGCCCTTTATAACTGAGCACAGCCAAAGAGATGCCTGAGATGGTTAGTGGTATATGGTAGGTTATGATTCGCCAGGCGATCACCTTAGCCCAGCTGCTTGAGCCGAGTATGTTTGTTGTGAAGTGGTTTAGTACAAGCTCCGATATACCTGATCCACCTATGGTAACAGGTAAGGAGCTTACTGCTAAGGTTAAGTAGAAGCCGCTTGTAGAGAGTATAAACCCTCTTACGCTAGCTGTGTCTCCTATAATAAGCTGCGTTATGGCGCCACTTAAGAGTATCATTAAAGCTATGCAGAGTAGGATGCCGAAGGCTTGCTTGTAGGTGAACAGGGAGTTTGTTTTTACGGCGGAGCTGTGGTATGATAGTAAAGTCTGGTTAAAAGAAGCGATTAATCTACCTCCTTTGGAGTCGCCTAGGATAAATCTAATCACCTTCTGAAGCCAATTCGGTATATAGAGGGTTTTCTTCTTCGAAAAGAGGTATATTGCTGTGAAGAAAATGGTGGTTGCGGTGGAGGCTAGCGCAGCCAAGGATGTAAGCAGATACTCCTGATGGTATAGGAGTAGGTAAGATGCTGAGGCGTAGACCACCAGCGCTGTTGAGACCACGTCCAGATAGATTTCTAAGAAGATTATCCACGTAGACTTGCCGAGGTCTGCACCACGAGATTTGAGCCAAGCAAGCCTAACAGCTTCGCCTCCAACAAATGAGGGGGTAGATAAGCTTACAAACTCTGATGAAATCCTCGCTAACACACTACCAGCGACACCACCTCTAATACCCAAAGCACGGCTCAATAAGTGGAAACGTAATCCCTCTATGAGGAGACGAAGGATTATGAGAACGCAGGCTACAACGAGTGTTGCAAAGCCTATGGAGGCTAAATCTTCGAGCTTTACACCGAAGAGCAGCGAATAGGCTACTACAAAACCTATACTTAGCCCTACTCCAGCAGCTGCTATCCGATTGATCCTCAACCGCTTTGAGCAGCCTTCTTACTAGGCTTCGCAGGTATCACCCAAGGTCGCATAGCCTTCATTCTAGCCTCATACTCAGAGATCTTGGACTCGTGTTTCAGGGTGATTGCTATGTCGTCTAATCCTTGTAGAAGCCGCTCTTTTATGAACTTGGGGATTTCAAAGTGATACTCTACACCGTAAGGCTCTGAAACCTTCTGCTCCTCTAGGTTAACCGTAAGGTATAGGGTGCTTTCACTCGCTTTTCTTATAATTTCGTCAACCTCGTGTGGCTTTAAGGTTATAAGAAGTAGGCCGTTCTTGTATGCGTTGTTATAGAAGATGTCAGCGAAGCTCTCTGCTATCACCGTTTTTATGCCGTAGTCTAGTAGAGCCCAAACCGCATGTTCCCTCGAGCTGCCGCAGCCGAAGTTCGCTCTGCTGACGAGTATAGATGCCTTCTTGTACTTCGGTTGGTTTAGTACGAAGTCTGGTCTCGGTTCACCACGCTCATCGAACCTCCAGTTAAAGAAGAGGTAGTTGCCGAACCCTTTACGCTCAATCAACTTAAGGAACTGCTTTGGCAAGATCTGATCCGTATCAACGTTGTCTCTATCTAGCGGCACGACCAAACCAGTGAAGGTCTTAAAAGGATGCATCATTATCCACTTCTATTCGAAGCCCCACTCTCTAACATCAACGAACCTACCAGCTATCGCAGCAGCCGCAGCCATAATCGGGCTAACTAGATGAGTTCTCCCACCAGGACCCTGTCTACCTTCAAAGTTCCTGTTAGAGGTGCTCGCACACCTTTCCCCAGGTGCTAAGATGTCCTGATTCATCCCTAAGCACATGCTGCAACCCGGTTCACGCCACTCAAATCCCGCTTCCTTGAAGATCTTAGCCAACCCCCTCTCCTCGGCTTCACGCTTCACCATCTGAGAGCCGGGCACGACCATAGCTTTAACGCCTGGTGCGACCTTCCTACCTTTGACTACCTTTGCTGCTGCTTCTAAGTCGCTGAGCCTTCCGTTTGTACAGGAGCCTATGAATACCCTGTCGATTTTGATGTCGGTTATAGGTGTGCCTGGTTTAAGCCCCATGTATTCGAGCGCTCTCTCAACTGCTTTTCTCTCCACCGGGTCTTCGAATTCATCTGGATGCGGGACGACGCCGGTAACGTCGGTGACCATCGCTGGTGTAGTGCCCCAGGTTACTTGAGGCGCTATATGTGAGGCGTCTATCTTGATGCTCTTATCGAATACGGCTCCTGGGTCTGTCTTCAGGGTTCTCCAGTATTCTGCTGCTTCTTCGAATGCGCTGTCTTTGGGTGCATACTTCCTCCCTCTTAGGTAGTTGATGGTCTTCTCGTCTGGCGCTATCAGCCCAAATTTAGCGCCCGATTCTATGCTGAGGTTGCAGAGTGTCATTCTTTCATCCATACTTAACCCTTCTACGGTGCTGCCTCTGTATTCTATAGCATAGCTTGCTCCGCCGCTTGTGCCTATCTTCCTGATTATGTAGAGTGCTAGATCTTTTGCTGTCACACCCCTCTGTAGAGTGCCTTCAATAACTATCTCCATAAGCTTAGGTTTCTCAACCCATATACATTGCGTAGCCAACACGTGCTCGATTTCGGTTGTGCCTATCCCAAACGCTATAGCACCAAATGCCCCGTGCGTGGATGTGTGGCTGTCTCCACATACGATCGTCAAACCCGGTAAGGTTAATCCGAGCTCCGGCCCTATGACGTGCACGATCCCATTATATGGGCTAGAGAGGTCGAAGAGCGTAATCCCGAACTCTGCGCAGTTCCTCTCTAACGCAGATATCTGGAGCGCAGCTAGCTGGTCTGATACAGGTATTAAGCGGCTTGTTGTAGGCACGTTATGATCCATTGTTGCAAATGTTAGATCTGGTCTTCTCACCTTACGCTTAGCCAACCTTAACCCTTCAAAGGCTTGTGGAGAGGTTACTTCGTGTATGTAGTGCCTATCTACGTAAAGTAGAGCCAAACCCTCTTCTGCTTGATAAATCACATGTTCGTCCCAAATCTTCTCAAATAGTGTCTTTGCCATCCTATTGCCGACATTTGGCTAAACGACGTTAATAGATAACCTTTTTCCCTTCGCGTTAGCAGAACCAATTGGCGGGAGAGGGGGCATAGTATCATATGTCGAAGTATAATTGGAATTCATATGGGTGTAATCGTTCCCTGAAAGGAATGACCTCCTTTTCCATCTTATACTTTAACCAGGCATCTATTAGTTCCTTCGTAAAGACTCCGCCTTTCATCAAGAAATCATGATCTTCCTCTAGGGCTTCTAGGCTTTCCTCTAGCCGCGTTGGCAAAGACTTGATCTTAGCTTTTTCTTCTTCACTAAGTTTTTCAACATTTTTATCGATTGGGCCGTAGCCTAGCGCTGTTGGGTCGAGCTTTCTTTGGATGCCATCTATGCCAGCCATTAACATAGCTGCAAGAGCTAGATATGGGTTGCAAGTCGCGTCGGGTGGTCTGTACTCTATTCTTTTTTCTTCTGGTCTAACTGCGTAGGCTGGAATCCGAATGCAGGCAGTGCGATTAGCGATGGAGAAGAATAGCTTTACAGGAGCCTCAAACCCTGGAACTAGACGTTTATAGGAGTTTATGCTAGGGTTGGTGAATGCGGTGAGCGCTGGAGCGTGTGTCAAAAGCCCACCAATATAGTACAAGGCGGTTTCACTAAGATCTCCGTACTTCCCAGCCTCATAGAACAACGGTTTGCCTCCTTTAAAGAGGCATTGGTGCAGATGCATCCCGTTGCCAGGTCGCTGGTAGAGTGGTTTCGGCATAAATGTCACTGTTTTACCGTGCTTTAGAAATACGTTCCTAACTATGTACTTAGTTAACAGGATGGCGTCGGCTGCCTTCAACAGAGGCAACAAGTCGATTTCAATCTCTTGCTGAGCTATTCCTCCCTCGTGATGGTGATATTTAAGAGGAATGTGACATTCATCCATAAGTGTGGCTATCTCATTGCGGATATTGGAGAAAACGTCTAAAGGTGGAGTAATTTCATATCCGCCGCTTGTGATCTTATACCCCATGTTTGGGTAATCTTTCATCCAACTCCACGGAGCTTCGCAGGAATCAATGATATAGAATCCAGACCTTTCGTCTTGCCAGTACCTTACGTTATCAAAGACATAAAATTCAAGTTCGGGATTGAGTAAAATCTTGTCAGCTATACCGGTTTCGATTAGATATTTTTCGGCCTTTTTTGCGACAAAACGTGGATCTAGAGGATAACTTCTCTTTGTATCTGCATAAACAACATCACAAATCATGCTGAGTGTCGGTGTTTCCCAAAAAGGATCTTGAAACACGGTCGCTGCGTCTGGAATTATGTTCAAATCACCAGCTTCAACAGTTGCAAAGCCTGGAACCGACGAGCCGTCAAAACCTACACCCTCAACAAATAGAGTGTCCTGAAGTTTACTAACAGGAAGGGTAACGTGTCTCCATCTTCCAACTAGATCAACATATTTTAAGTCCAACATCTTAATGTTTCTTTCTTTTACAAACTTCTGAATGGTCTCCATAACCATCACTTCAAGCATACCTTTTATCCGCCTTTAAAAGTTTTCTCAACGAATGTGTGAATCCTTTCTACTGCCTCTCTAAGCGTATCAATTGGTCTTGAAAACGATATTCTCAGATATCCTTCGCTTCCAAAGCCAGACCCTGGAACAGTTATCACCTTGGCTTCAGTTACAAGCTGTCGAGCTAGTTCTAGAGATGGCAATCCAAGTTCTTGAATGTTTACAAACACGTAGAAGGTGCCTTCAGGCATCTTACATTTAAAGCCAGGTATCTTGTTAAGCGCATCGACAACAAACCTTCTCCTACGGTCATATTCTTCTAAGAACTCTTGAACGCACTCTTGTGATGCCGTTAACGCTCGAACAGCAGCCCGCTGTGCTGCAGCATTGGCACATATGTTGATTGAATGATGTAGTTTAAGCATTTGAATAATAAAATCTTTATTTGCTGCTAGAAATCCTACGCGCCACCCTGTCATAGCGTAGGTTTTAGAAAAGCTATTCACTACTATGGTTCTTTCCCACATACCTGGCATTGACGCTATGCTGCGATGCTTGGCACCATCATAAATGATCTTCCAGTAAGCTTCATCTGAAACTACTACTAAGTCACGGCTTATAGCAACATCAGTTAATGCTTTGAGGGATTTTTCGTCGTAAACGGCTCCTGTTGGATTATTGGGGCTATGTACGATCATAAGCTTCGTTTTATTCGTAACTTTGTTTTCAAGAGCTTCTAGTGTTGGATGAAAATCTGTTTGTTCGCTGAGATTGATGACGATTGGTTTTCCACCTGCTAGCTTGATGTCGACAATATATGGTGGGTAATACGGAGCAAAAACTATAACTTCGTCTCCGGGATTCACAAGACTCATAATCGCAACAAAGAGACCCGCTTGGCTGCCTGCAGTTATCAAAATTTCTTCTTCTGGGTCGTAGCTAAGGTTGAGTTCTTTCTTCAGCTGCTCAGCGATAAGGGCTCTAAGCTCCGGATCCCCTCTATCTGGGGCGTAATGTGTGAAGCCAGCATCCAGCGCTTCTTTGGCAGCATCGATTATGTGTTGTGGAGTTTTAAAATCAGGCTCACCTATGTTCAACCGTATGACGTCTTTCATCCCCTTGGCTAACTCCATTATAGCGTAGAGAGGTGAACGCTCTATTGAAAGAACCCTCTCTGATAACTTACTCAAAATTTTATCCCCCGCCGAGCGAGACATACAACATGAATTTATCCTTATCGCCTCTATACTATGAGGTTACTACCGCTAATAGAGGTTAGATGGAATATAAAAACAAAATTAAAACAGACGACAAAAAATTAACAACTGGCGTTCTAAGAAGAATAAACATTGGGTTTCCAGTCACCTAAATGTAAGCAATTAAATAGAAAAAATTCTCCAAAAGATGAAACTACGCACCTTCACTAAGGGAAAGTAATTCTTAAAAAGAACGAGTGAGCTAGAACTCGTAGGCCGGGGTAGCTCAGCCTGGTTAGAGCGCCAGCCTCCACAGGATAGGGTGTGACTCATAATCTGGAGGCCGCGGGTTCAAAACCCGTCCCCGGCACTTGCTACATTGGAGGAGATTCGCAAGATCTATGCTAATACCTTTCGTCACTCAATGTGATGGAAGATAAGTTTAACTCTGTTTTAGGATAAATGGGATAAGTTACTTTAGAGACCTTACCGTTTGAGCCGCTTTTTGTTGTAACCAAAAAGGTGTGTTGTTAGCGACACCTATCCTTAGTTAAAAAGGGGCTGAAGTAATCCCTCTCAACTATTCGCATACAGGTGTTAAAGCGGTAACGCAATTTGAACCTTATTTATGGTTTTTCGCCACTGAGGGTTAGGTCTACTGTGACTGCTATGCCTCGTTCGAGTGAGCGGGTTATGTGGCAGTACTCCTTTGCGAGCTCGATGAACCTCTTTACCCTCTCAACCTCCTCTTCTGGTGCTGAGGCCTCTATCTTAGCCTCCACCTTAGTTATTCTGTAGCCTTCCTCCATCAGCTTGACTTCTCCTCTAACATCAACCCTAAACTTCTTTAACGGTAGTTTGAACCGCTCTTTGAAGTGTAGGAAGGTTGTGAGTAGGCAGCCGCCTACCGCTGATAGGAGCAGCTCGTCTGGGCAGAAGCTTCTACCCAACCCATTAAACTCCTTCGGCATATCGAAGCTGAGCCTGTGCAGGGCTGTCTTCGCCTCCCCTCCTGTAAGCCCATCCCACTCAACCAGAACACCGTATTTATAGACTTCAGGGCCTACGGCTCGCATAGCGTTTTGATCCGCTTTGTTGGATTAAAACCTTTTTAAGTACTCTTTAGCAGAGTGGGCTGTAGTGTTTTGAGTTGGGTGAAGCGCCTGTCTGCATCATCGCGGGCTCCAAAAGCGATGCTGAGTATGTGAAGCGGGCTGAAGAGGTCTTAAACAAGCTCGGAGTAAAGTATGATTTAGCCTTCCTCTCGGCGCACAGGAATTATGAGGAGCTCGACATCTACCTCTCAAACTCTAAGGCTGAGGTCTATGTTGCTATAGCTGGTTTGGCAGCCCACCTACCTGGCTACATCGCCTCAAGAACCCTAAAGCCAGTTATTGGGGTTCCGATCAATAAGGCGCTTGGGGGGCTTGACTCACTTCTCTCAATAGTCCAGATGCCTAGAGGCGTTCCTGTCGCTTGCGTTGGCATCGATAACCCGGAGAACGGTGCTCTGCTCGCAGCAGAAATCTTAGCTCTAAAGGATCCTAGTTTGGCGGAGAAGATATCGCTCTACAGAAGGGGGAAGCTGTGATGGCTACACAAGAGATCCGATTCATAAAGAGCGGTAAGGTAAAGGACATTTACCAATATGGCGGAGATAGGTTGATGTTCGTCTTCTCAGATAGGGTCTCAGCATTCGACGTCGTGCTCCCGACGACTATACCGAGGAAGGGTGAGGTGCTCTGCAGATTCAGCGAATTCTGGTTCCAAGTCCTACCATACCCAAACCACATGCTTGAGGTGATACCGCCGAACAAGATGGTCGTGAAGAGGCTCAAGATGATCCCATTGGAGTGTGTGGTTAGGGGCTATAACTACGGGAGCTACTATGAGAGGCTGAGCAGAGGTGTGATCAAAGCGGATAAGCCTCTGAAGCTCGCTGAAGAGCTGCCTGAGCCGGTCTTCGACCCGACCACAAAATCTGAGACCAAAGATCTGCCTATATCGAAGAGCGAAGCGGTCAAACAGGGCCTGGTGACATCTGAGGAATACGACCTACTCGAGGAGACCTCGATAAAACTCTATTGTGAGATGAGGAGGTGGGCTGATAGGGCTGGCTTCATAATAGCGGATGTCAAGTTCGAGTTCGGGAGGGACGAAGATGGTCAGATCCTGCTCGCAGACTCGCTCGGGCCAGACGAGTTCAGACTCTGGTTGAAGTCCGAGTATAGGGTTGGTGAGGAGCAGAAGAGCTACGATAAGCAGATCATAAGGGATTGGCTCATCAAAGTCTCATTCAGATCCAAGCTGGAGGAAGCTAGGAAGGCCGGCCTACCCCCACCAACACCACCAGAGCTCCCCAAAGAGCTCGTCGAGGAGACCGTGAGAAGATACATAACCGCTTACGAGCTGATATCAGGCAGATCTCCCAGTTAAGTAGAGGCATCCTAGTAATTTTTCGCCTCTACTCAACACCACCTCGATCAGCTCATAGAGGTCTCTTTAGAATAACCCGCCTCCTCGCTTCCGTCCGAAGTTAAAGAAGGGAAGAACCATTCGAGGGTGGAGCTGCGTTGGGATCAGATTCTTCCGAGGAACCTTGTCTTCGTGAGCATAAGGAGCGAGGCAGATAAAAGAGAAACGCTGACAGCATTCCCATAGAATGCAAACTTTGGTATGAGCGTGACGTAGTAAGCGCATACGAAGCCAAACCTGCTGCTTCAGAAAAATAAAGATCTGAACCCAAGCTCTAGCTGAGCCCTAGTGCTTTTTCTACCCATTCTGGTGGTTTCCAGCCTCTTTTTCTGCATTGGTAGAAATATCATCCTGCTGCTCTGTATTCGTCGTAGTCCCATCCGTATAAGTGCTTTATGAGCTCTTTCACCTGCAGGTATGTCATGTTCGGCTCTAGCGATCTATCTAGTATTTCTTGCATTACTCCTGGGTACTGCCAGTAGTAGGATAGGGCGGGGACTTCGACTTCCTTCTTCTCTTTTAGCTGCTGCGGCATTGTGACTCTTATTCTTGGTGCTTCTATCAGTCTTCTTCTTTCTTCTCTTTCTTTTGCCTCTTTTGGCGGTATCAGCTTCTTTAGCCTTTTGACCAGCTCCTCTGGTGGTATTCGTTTAAACGTCCCTAGCAGTGTTCGCTCGTAGAAGGTGCTTGTTGATTGGCAGAACCATAGGTCTCCTTTGCCTAGTGTGTCGTATGCTGCGTAGACCCAGTGGTTTCTTATCCAGTATTCTTTTGGCTTCTCTTTTACGTCTATTAGACCTTCTGGGCATACTTCTGTTCCGATTGGTTTGGGCTTCTTTTCGAGCCAAATCTTTTCAGCCCAAGGGTCTTCTTTGAATAGAGCTATCCTCTCTTCTTCAGACAGCTCTTCGATTGCTTTGAGGAACGTTTCCTGCTCTTCTCTTGTGAGTTCGTCCCATCGTCTGTAGATTTCTTCGCTCATCTTCCTTTAAACCTCCTTATGTATTCTATGCGGCTTCTAACTATTTCGTGTATGTCTGGTTTAGGCTTCTCTTCGACCTTTTCCTTTATGTATTCTGTGAGCGGCTTTATTTCATCTTTCCACTTGACCTTTTCGCTAGGTCTTGCAACTACTTGGTGTGCTGCCGCACTGAAGAGCTGGTTGAGTTTCTCATAGATCCTCCTATAGATCCTCTCTATATTTGCATCGCTCGTCTTCTCCTCGACTTCGATTACTACGAATCCGTTGTCTTCCGCCTCCTTCTTAGCGTTTTCTGCGAATTTTGGAGCAACTAGGATACACAGCTTAGGTTTAGGGATCATTTTGTGGATTCTCCCAAACTCCTCCCTAACTACACTAACGTTAACCTCGTTGTCCCAATCCTTACAAGAAGCATAAGCTATGAAGGTTGTGTCACCCACTGCCTTCTCGCCCCAAACATCAACCTCTATCTCAGTACCAGATGTGCTGACGAGCTTGTAGTCAACCTTTACGGAGAAGCCTAAAGATTCTAATGCGCTCGCGACGATGTCCTCGAGCGTATTCTTAGCAGGCAAGCTCAACAAGCACCTCTACTTAAGAACCTAAACTCTATGAAAAAGTTATTGCTAATGCTTGTGTAGCAGGTGTGAGTGGTTGTCTTAGGAGAATCCTTACTAATGGTAGCACCTCCATCAACATCTACTTTATCTACTCGAAGATAAACGTCTCCTCACAGACACCCAAACCCTTTTCTCTCCGACGCTCAACATGATGGAGCGTAGCAGATGTGAGAGAAGTCCAAATACCTCAAGCGCATCAGTGATGCAAAAGAGGTCTAAACTCGATAAGTGTTTCTTAACTTCGAGGGGGTTTATATTGCGATAGGGGGTCCCTCTTGTTTGCGCGGGCGTGTGCTGCTGAGGCTAAGCGATAGCGCCTATAGCGAGCGTAGTGGTAATATAGTTGGGTGTTTATCGTTTTCTTGGCGGTATGAAGCCTAGGTCGTATGCTGAGGCTGGTGTGGATGTTGCTGAGATTAAGCGTAGGCATAGGGATCTTGCGAAGATCTTCTCCTCCACCTTCAGGTTCAGGAGGGGGAAGGTTGGCTCTGTCTACTTTGGGATAGGGCATTACGCTGGGTTGATCGATCTAGGTGACGGTAGGCTGCTGGCCACACACGTCGATGGTGTGGGTACGAAGGTCATCGTGGCGCAGATGCTCGGAAGATACGATACAGTAGGCATAGACTGCGTCGCTATGAATGTGAACGACATAATCTGTGTGGGCGCAGAGCCCATAGCCTTCCTCGACTACCTAGCCCTGAAGAAGCCGGATCAGCGCCTCGTGCAGCAGATAGCTGAGGGTGTAGCGAAAGGGGCTGCTCAAGCAGGCGTGGCTGTCGTGGGTGGGGAGACTGCTGTTTTACCGGATCTTTTGGCTGGTGGCGAAGAAGCCTTCGACTTGGCTGGTGCAGCGATAGGTGTGGTTGAGAAGGATAAGGTTGTGACCGGCGAGAAGATTAAGGCTGGTGACATCGTAGTGGGTGTAGGTAGCTCAGGCATACACTCAAACGGACTAACTTTGGCGCGCAAGCTCCTCCTAACCAAATACAGGCTCGACGAGGTGGTCGAGCCTCTTGAGCGCACCCTAGGGGAGGAGCTGCTCGAACCAACCCTAATCTACGTGAAACCCGTCCTCGAAATCTTGAGGAAGGGTATCTACGTCTCGGGTTTGGCGCACATCACCGGGGGCGCCTTCTCTAAACTCACCCGCCTAACCAAGGGCTCGAAGCTTGGGTTTGTGTTAGACGATCTGCCTGAACCCCAACCCATCTTCAAGCTGATTCAGAGGGAGGGTAACCTGCCAGACGAGGAGATGTATCGCACATTCAACATGGGTGTGGGCTACTGCGTGGTGACGAGCCCCGAGTATGTGGGTGATGTCGAGAGGGTCTTCAAGAGGCACGGCTTCAAAGCAAAACCCATCGGTAGAGTGGTCAAGAGGAGGGGTGTTAGGGTTAAGGGGGTTAAGATCGCTTAGGCCTTTCAATTCTCTGTGAGAGATTCCGAGTACGATCTCACCCCTACCCTCGCTCCTTTTATTGGTTTGATGGGTGATTTAAGCCTCTAGGAGCCTAACCCTCTTGATGAGGGAGCCGTCGGAGACGTGTATCAGCCGCTCCACAGTGTCGTTATTCTTCTCCATCTCCCTCGCCTCATCGGCGATGCGTGCAGCGAAACGCATAACCTCGTGTGAAGCGGAAACGTAGTGGAGGGCCCTAGCGAGCTCCTTGACAACGTAGCACCCTCGTGTAGACAGCTCGGCGACGATCCTGCAGGCTTCGTAGGCTGCCATCGCTTTAGCCGCTGCGTAGGGGTTGTGGTAGCCAGCGTAAGCCAGAGCCCTCTCCCTATCTAGGATGAGTTTTGGTGGCTGCGGTTTGAGACCCTGTTTAAGCGCTTCGATCATCTTATCGACCTCTATCTGAATAGCCCTATACACGCCTGTGAGCGCGAGCACCCTTATTATGTCGCTGTTGAATAGGCACATTTCAACCGGGTCGAGGAACTCCCTTTTAGCGCCTATCATCGGGTCAGCCTCAGCTATAATGTAGCCTATCCCACCCTCATCAAACTTACTCAAAACCTCCTTTGTAGCGGTGTTGCTCACCACACAAGATGGTACACCGCACCCAGAGAGTATCTCAACACCAGCCATAGGCCCTTCGCCCTGCAGATAGGGTGTTACGAAGATGAGGAGATGAGGTTTGAGGGCTAAAGCTGCTTCCAAAACCTCTTTGGCGTCAGAAGGCTCCATCTTGCACCCTGAGTAGACCGATCTGATAACGATATCTTTACGGACAGCCCGCTCATCGAACAGACCTTCGATCATAGGCGTTATCCCGATCATACCTATCTTAGCGAAGACGACCCTAAGCAAACCGCAACGCACGCCATAAAGTGGTGCTGCAACCTTATTTAAAGCTAAAATACTTCACCCCTCCAATACTGGAAGCGGCGAATAGATTGGTAAAGATACTTGATGGGAGGGAGCGCTCGAAGGAGGTTCGAGCCAAACTCTCTAAAGAGGTCGCCGAGCTGAGGGAGAGAGGTGTTGTGCCGACAATAGCCCTAATACACGTAGGAGACCTGGGTGGGGCAGCCGGCTATGTGAGGAGGAAGGCAGAGGCCTGCGCAAACATAGGCATAGAGGCTAAGGTGCTCTCACTCCCGGAGCAGACGAGCCTCGACACGCTAAGATCGGTTATACAGTCTTTAAATGAGGATCAGAGGGTGCACGGCATCCTACTACAGCTCCCCCTCCCACAGCACATAGACGAGCAGAAGGCTCTAGATCTGATACCTGTTGAGAAGGATGTAGACGGCTCCTCCTCATCAAGCCTAGGTCTGCTGCTCGCCGGTAAAGATGGCTTCGTCTCAGCAGGCGCCCTAGCAGCCCTAGATCTAGCCAAGCTAGCCGGCTTCGACTTCAACGGAAGCACCGTGCACATCTTAGGCGATAGCGGGATCTTAGGCAGACCCTTCGCAGCCATAGCCCTAAACCTAGGCGCCAAGGTTAGACTCCACCCGAAGGATGCTGCTAGCGTCCCCAAGGATCTGTGTGAAGCAGACCTCCTTCTGGTGGATGTCGCCAAGCCGAAGCTGATTAAAGGTGAGCACATAAAGGAGGGCGCCGTCGTAATAGACGCTGGAAACAACTACCTCGATGGCAAGCTTGTGGGAGATGTGGACTTCGAAGACGCCTGCAAGAAGGCTTCAGCCATAACGCCTGTGCCGGGTGGACTCGGACCCATGCTGATTACGATGCTTATGAGCAACCTGATAAAAGCGGCGAAGCGCCTCACACAGTAGATGCGAGTGCTCGAAGATGGTCCTCTTCGGTTTAGTGGCCCCTCAGGGCTGGAGGGGCGAACTAGACCATTCCTCACCCGAAGAGGCTCGCGGCAAGATCCTTAATGTGGTTAGGTGGGCTGAGGAGAGTGGAGTTGAGTCGATTTGGCTCTACGACCACTTCATCCAGCAGAAGCCAGGCAGCCTAGGCCCCTGCTTCGAGGGCTGGTCGCTGCTGAGCTACCTCGCACCTCTCACGCGTAGGGTTAGGTTGGGTATGCTCGTGCTATGCAACTCCTACCGCAACCCGGCGCTGCTTGCTAAGATGGCAGCAACCCTCGATAACATCTCGCAGGGTAGGCTCGAGTTCGGCATAGGGGCTGGGTGGTATGAAGAGGAGTATAAGCGCTACGGCTACCCCTATCCAGATGCCTCAACCAGAATCTCTATGCTGGATGAGAGCCTGCAGATAATAATTAGGATGTGGTGCGAAGAGAAGCCGAGCTTCAAAGGCCGATACTACTCGATCAAAGAAGCATACTGCCAACCAAAACCCATACAGCGCCCACACCCACCGATAACCATAGGAGGCAGCGGTAGACTCACACTTAAAGTCGCCGCTAAATATGCTGACTGGACTAATTATAGTGGAGATGTAGAGCAAGTAAAAGAGCTAAACAGCATACTAGAGGGGTGGTGCAGAAGCACAGGTAGAGACGCCAGAAGCATAAGAAGATCGATCCACTGGATAGGAGTTCTGGGCAAAACCAGAGAGGAGGCTCTAGAGAAGGCTAGAGCGACGGGTCTGAAGCCAGACATATACGGCACCCCAGAAGACTGGCTCACAAAAATAAACACATACGCTGAACTAGGCTTCGAACGCTTCATAATATTCCTACCAGACGCTTACAGCGAGCGGACGCAGAACCTACTCTACGAAGGCGTCATATCAAAGCTTTGAAAGGAGGTCTACAAAATCTTTGAAGGTTCTGGACAGACTCAAAGCTTTCTCGATATCTATCTCTTTCGCCAACCGCTTGTAGACCTCAGGGCTCTTAACATACTGCCTACCCCTTCTCCACATCACCTTCTTCAGCTCCTCCACTGGATCCAATATATCCTCTGGGTTAGTTTGGGAGAGCCCTGCGAGTATCCACGCCTCTATGCTCCTCCTGACCGGTAGAACACACACCTGTATATTCTCCTCTTCTTCTAGCTGCTTTATTCTGCTCGCCAGCCGCTCTATAAGGGGAGTTCTGTCTATGCCCGCTCTGTGAACATCCTTCAGCACTATGGCTCTTTCAAATTCCCTCCTATAGGTTCTCAGATATTGGTACGCCTTTTCTGGTCTGTTTCCATCCATAGGAAGTATTTTAACTATTTTACGTGCTATGTTGAGTCTCTCTGCGACCACTCTAATGAACGCTTTGTCGGTCCGCCCTTCAACTAGTATAAGGGTGCCGCTCAAAGCGCATCGCCAAATATCCCAGAGTACCAAGCTTCGCCCAGAGTGCCGCCTTCCTCAAGGAAGCGCTTTACATGCTCCATCTCGCGTGTGCTGGTCAGCTTCTCCACCTTGGTCTCCAAACCCTCTTTCCTCACTAGGTAGACTTCCTCTGGCTTGGCGTGATTCAGTAAGTAGGGTGAATGCGTCGTTATTATGATCTGTGAGGGTGAGTCTCTGGCCAGCTGCATTAAGCTTTCAAGTAGATATGGGTGTATGCAGTTTTCGGGCTCCTCCAAGACCACTAAGCTGAAGCCACTGTATAGCGCTGAGACTATGGCGAGGATGCGCAGAGTCCCGTCAGAAATATTATGTGGCTTCAGCGGCTCCTCCAAACCCCTAAGTTTAAGCCAAACCTCAACATCGGTTCCCTCTATATGCGGTATAATCTCCTCGACCTCTGGTATCATGCTCTGTAGCGTTTCTTCGACCCGCCCAAAATCTCTCCGCCTCTCAGTGTACAGGTAAAGAAGATAGCGAGCCAGATTTTCACCATGGTACTGCAGAAAAGGCTGTGCTGCAACGCTATTTTTAAGCCGAAGAATATCTGGTGCAAGAGAGTGGACAGAAATCCTCCTCAAATTAGAAGCTAACTCACGAACCTCAGCCTCCACATCTGAGGGAAGGTCAAGTAACACGCTTGGATAATTCGCAATACCATAATAATTACCCATTGTGACTGGAGTAGGGAAAAGCGCCCTCTGCTGACCTCTGATAGTCACCTCTCTACCCGCACCATTATGAGATATGACTATTTCATTACCCACAAACACTCTTTCCCAATACCCCTCGTTGCGAAGTTCCAATGTAAACCTATAGTTGTGGTTTCCAATAGGCGCCTCTAACCCAATGTATATGTTTACGCTTGAATCGAAATTGAAGGAGAGGCCCTTTAGGCTGGCGTAACCCTCTAAAACAGGCACACCTTTTCTTGCGTGCTCCTCTAGTAGCCGAAAGACCTTTGCGATGTTACTCTTCCCGCTGGCGTTTGGTCCTATGAGGATGTTCACCTTACCTAACTCTATCGTGGCGTCTCTGAGGCTCAGAAAGTTTTTGACTTGAATGCTTGTAAACATGTTGCCCAGCAGCATCTTTGAGATTCTCTTAAATATAAAAACTTAAGGAGTTGTGGGTGTGCTTTAAGAGGATGCTGGAAGGGGCTGTTTCGGTTGGTGGAAGGGATGGAGCAGCTTGAGTCTAGGATCTCTAAAGCCATATGGAGGGCTACCTCCGAAGACTGGCTTAAGCTGACCGACACGGATGTTGTGGTCGTCGGCGCAGGCCCATCAGGGCTTACAGCGGCCCGCTACTTGGCGAAATCTGGTCTTAGGGTGGTGGTTCTGGAGAGGAGGCTGAGCTTTGGTGGAGGCATAGGCGGTGGCGGTATGCTGTTACACAAGATAGTAGTTGACGAGAGGGCTCTGCCGATACTTAGAGAATTTGGTGTCAAATATGATTACTTGAGCGAATACGGCTTATATGCGTTAGATTCCTCCGAGCTTATGGCTAAGCTGGCGGCTGGATCTATAGACGCCGGAGCCAAAATAATCCACGGCGTTACAGTCGAGGACTTGATTGTGCGCGAAGACCCATTTAGGGTCGTTGGCGTGGTTGTGCAGTGGAGCGCCGTATCCCTTGCTAACCTACACGTAGACCCCCTCTTCATCCACTCTAAAGCGGTGGTGGACGCTACTGGGCACGATGCGGAGCTTCTAAAGGTGCTTGAGAAGAAGAACCCTTCTTTAGGGCTTAAGCTGCTAGGCGAGAGGTCGGCTTACTCAGAGTTAGGCGAGGCTAAGGTTGTCGAAATGGCTGGTAAGGTTGTTGAAGGGTTGTATGTGGCTGGGATGGCTGTAGCAGCGTTAAAGCACATCCATAGGATGGGGCCTATATTCAGCGGTATGCTGCTATCAGGCAAGAAGGTAGCCGAAGAGATAGTAAGGGAGGTTAAGCATGGATCTTAAGCCATTTGTGCCCCCCTCTAGAATTAAATTCTTCACACAAATACTGCAAGCAGTAGTTTCTGCGCCCCTTGCTGGTGTTTCCTTAGGCTTAGTCGGGAGCTGAGCAGGTCTTTTGATTTTTAGTATATTTTGGTATAAAAACTGAGGTATGCTTTAAGGGGGCGCTGAGCCCTTTTAAAATAAACTTCATCATCTCATCTAAATCCCTATGCGCAAGCCACTTCTCTTTTTACCAGTGACAAGAGACCCGGTCTTCTCGTCTCTAACAGCATCACATAGGTTGACTGTAAACTCCTCTACTGAGAAAGATGAAGCCACCTTCACTAAACTCGCTGAGCGAACCCTTGATTCTGATCCCAGCATCAAAGTCTAGGTGTGCAAGCGCCTCCCTAACCTCTTTGAATGACTTCAGATGTCAGAAACTCTCTTCAGCAGAGGCGGGAGCTAGGTTAAGTCCTAAAATAAGAACCTTCGCAACGCTTCACCACACATGAACGAAGATTTTAACACGCCAACAGCCATCGAAGCCTTCTACGAGGTATTGGAGCGTATAAACATGACAACAATAATGGAAGCAGAGGGGATGCTAGAGAACTCCTACCAAACCACAACAAGTATACTTACTGTCCTCGGTTTATACTCCGCGGAAAGATATGGGAGTACTTGGCGTTAGAGAGAAACGAGCTAGGGTTCTTCTCTTCATGGTCGAAGCGGAAGGACAGAAAGCATCTTACCCTCCTCTTCAATCCTAATCTTTCAGATGATTTCTTATTCAACCACGCATGCCTAACCGACCCAAAAGAAAACAAGCTATGAGGATCTGAAGTATGTTAAGGAATTCTTCTCACACCTCAAGATAAAACCAACCCTAATCTTAAACGCTAAACTCAAAAGCGACTATTCAGCGAAGAAGTATTCAAAGCAATCGATCAGCTAATCACTAGGAACTCACCAGCTTACACCTACTCCCTCTCAAAGCAAAACTTAGATTTCGGCTTGTAGCGAAGATGATCTAGCAGATTGAGTCAGGGTCTTCATCGAAGCGTTATCAACTCCCTCTTGGTTAGAGGAATTAAATTAGGATTACATCTAGGATGATAAAGCATTCTAGCTGCACCCTATACCTTGCACGTTACCAAGGAGACGCTATAGGGTGGCTGCGAGATATAGTGCAGAGGGTGTTAGTGGATTGTACTGCTTAGGCATAGCACCTAAGTTTAGGAATAGGGTGTTAGGGGTGCGGTGGTAGCGCATGTAATCAGCGATGCACATTCTGCAGGTGATAAAACAATATACCTCCAGACCTTAGCTAGCGAACGTTTAACAAGATTCTATAGAAGCATAGGGTTTAAGCACCGCTACTCTAAAACCATCTACAGCAGCGAGATATTCGCCTAAACCTCTAAAGAAGATAACGACCCCACTCAAAGTTGCAGACCAACGTTTAAACTGAAGCGAAGGTAGAGTAATACGTTAGGCTTGTTAACCAGGTTTCTCCTCTACAATCTCCCTTGCATACGCTTCATTCAGAATATTATCACTATCACTTAAATAAGGTGGGACCGCGCGGATTTGAACCGCGGACCTCTACCGTGGCGTGTTTTATGCCAATTCGGTTATCAGCGTCGCCGAGCCCAGCTAGGCTCTCGAACGCTCCTTGGCCAGCTCGCTAACCAAGCTGAGCTACGGTCCCCAGACGCCTTTATCTTGCAGAGCCTCTAAATAACTTTTATGCGTGAACTTAAAGATAAGGCGCGGGTAGAGCGAAGAGTAACCTTGATTGGAGCTAGTAGATTAGGAGAGGTGAGTAGACTCCGCAAAAATTATTAATCAAAGAACTTAACATAGATGTGGAAAATATTATGTTTACTAGTAGCAGCGAGCTTCAGGCGAGGAGGAAGACGCTATCCATACTCCAAGATGAGGCAAAGCGTGTATTGGAGGCTGCTAGGGAACTCTCTGAAACCTTCCCCGCCCTTCTCAAAAATGATCAGCAAACACTCACCAAATACGTGGAGTCAATTAAGAAGGCTGAGGATGACGTTGAGAATCTACGGAGGATGTTAACGAGGGAGTTAGCTGAGATAGGTCCTATGGTTATTAACCGTGAGGATGTGTTACGTGCAGCATACGATATAGAAGAGATCGCTAGCTACATATCAAGCGCAGCCTTCAGATTAGCTTGGTTTAATCCTAAAGACTGCAAGAAGACCACTTTGCTAAATGAGCTTGGTTCTGTAATCGATTTAGCGGTTGAGATGGTTCATAGACTCAATGAGGTGGTTCGGGCTTTGACAATAAACCCAACTTTAGCTATCGATCTGAGTAACAGTATTCAAAAGATTGAGAAGCAGGTCGACGACAAATATAGAGCGCTTTCTTTGAAGCTCTTAAGTGAGCTGGATTCTTTAAAGGAGACGCTTGTGCTGAAAGATATCATTGAGAGGATCGAGAGTATGGCCGATCAATGCCTTAAAGCCGCTGATTCAATCACCATAATCGCCCTCAGCCTATAGAAATGAGGTAGAAGAAAATGGAGGCTGAGCTGGTAGGCAATAGAATCATTGTTTGGAATATTGAGGAGGCGAGAGCCCTTTTCAAAGAAGGATTTTACGGCAAACCCTTAGGCATACCTAAACCTAAAAATGCTGAGTTTGATACACCACTTGTGCTGGATCTTATAGAAGGTTACTATCTCTTAGAGAAAGGTAAAATCTCCGTAACGCAATCACCATCGCATAGAAAGATGAATTTGAAGAGTATAAGAGAGATATGCAAATCAGAGTACCTCGACTTCCCAGAGAAGTATCTTGTGTATAAGCATCTTAGGGAAGCGGGATTCGTAGTAACCCCTGGTATTAAGTTTGGCTGCGATTTTGCGGTTTATGAGCATGGGCCTGGGATAGATCACGCACCTTATCTTATTGAGGTCGTTAAACCTACCCATAATCTTACGGCTACCCGAATCATCTTATCAGGTAGACTGGCTACTACTGTTAGGAAGCAGTTTATTTTGGCTGTTGCTGACGTGCGCAGAAAGAAGGTTGAGTTTCTCGCCTTTGATTGGTGGAGAGCTTAACTGATAATATATATCTGGGCTTAATTTACTGCTTTGTTGGTGAGGTTTATGGTTGACGGTGTAAGATGCCCATACTGCGACTCTACGTTTCCAGACAAGGCTGCATTATCTAAGCATATCGACCAAGTTCATATCGGGAAAGGTCTACTTGAAGGAGACAGGAGAAAGTGGTGAGCAGAACGCTACCCCCTCTTCTTAGCGCATTCGTCGCAATATGCTACATCGGGAGGTACAGGTCTGCCACATAGAGCGCATTTATCCGTAGCTTCACTTGGTATATGTGAAGGTGGGGTCGACGACCCACTTTTAACAAGTGCTTGCATGGAGCTTAGTTTTGGTCTCTTGAGATCGGGTAAAAGTATTAGAATAAGACCGCATACTGCCATTAGAAATGAAGAGGCTGCGAAGATGGAGGGTTCGAGCTTCAACGTTAGTAGTGATAGAATAACTAGAATCAGTCCAAGGGTTGGTGCACTGTTCTTAGAGGCAGGCATCCCCGGTCTTGAGTTAGGAAGGGGGTTATAAAGCGTTTTACCTTAGTGGACTGTGGTAGAAGAATCTCCGTAGAGTTTGGAGTAATGTGATGGTCTTCCGATTCGGTAGGCTGCTTTTAGTGTTATGTGGTCTGAAAACAGCCTGCGCAGAGCAAGAGGTGGCCCTATGGCAATATAAACCCCTCGAAGTGAACTCTATCTAAACAGCATACTTCAGTGAAGCAAAAGACCTTTTTATGTCGTAGCATCTTACTGTTTGCCGAAGCGATGCAACAAACGTCTTGCTGCTTTATACCTACTGCTCGAGCTGCTTTAGGGAAGTTTAAGGTTGTGCTTAAGCTCTTGAGTTACGTTTTGTTGGGTCTAGAGCGCTATATGATGAGGGGAGGCTTAGGAAACTGGTATAACTTCTTTAGCGAAGATCTTCATGCCCTTGATTTTATCCTTACCAATAAATTGCAAGATAAAGTATGTGAAGCCCATCTTGACAAGCCTATCAATCCTCTCGACACAGTGTTTAGGAGACCCAGCTACTACCACATCAAGGTGAAGAGTGCCCAGAAAGATTCTAAGCAGGCCCTTTGTCACAAGGCAGATACCAGTATACGATTTCACCAGCAGCGTGGGGTCACGACCTACCTTCTTACACAATGCATCGAAGGCAGATGCGATCTTTCTTAACCCAAAGACCTTGTAATCGAAGTTAGCGATGTCAGCTTCCTTAGCCATAAGCTCGAGCATCTTCAGTCTACTACCCCCTATTAATATCGGGGGATGCGGGGTCTGAAGAGGCTTAGGCTCGCATACGGACTCTCTAACCGTGTAATACCTTCCTTCAAATGTAAATTGTGGATGTGTCCACATGCCCTTGATTATAGTTATTGCTTCTTTGAGCTGCGCTAATCTCACACCAGCCTTTGGAAAGGGGAAGCCATACGCTTCGTATTCAGCACTATACCAGCCCGCACCTATCCCGAATTCGAGCCTACCGCCTGAGAGTACATCTATGGTGGATGAGATCTTAGCTAGGAGCGCTGGGTTCCTATATGAAACACAGGTAACGAGTGTGCCTAGCCTTATGCTGCTCGTTTCTGCGGCTAGGGCTGAGAGGGTCGTCCAAGCCTCAAGGTAATACTTCTTCTTGCTAAATAAGAAGGGCATAAAGTGGTCGAATAGCCAGAAGGAGGCGAAACCAAGGTCTTCAGCGACCTTTGCTGTTTCAGCGATATCTTTGTAGGTCTTCCCGTCTTGTGGTAAGACGACGCCAAACTTGACCAATTTAACGTAAACCCCAAGGCTTATACAAGTTGTGGGTGATCTTGAACCTATCAAGCATCCTACCAACAATCTGGTCTATAGCTTCATCCAGACCCTCTACACCAGTATAGAATAAGGGGGTAGCTGGAAGGATCGTAGCTCCAGCCTCTACGAGTGCGATGAAGTTTCTTATGTCATCTTCAGAGAGCGGTGTTTCAGTAGGTGTGATGACTAAAGGCCTTCCTTCTTTTAGCGTAACATCAGCAGCCCGACCGATTAGATCGGCAGAGTAACCTTGTGCCAAATCAGCGACTCGCTTAAGGCTACAGGGCGCTATTATCATCCCTTCAACTTTATAAGAGCCGCTTGCTATCCTCGCCGCAAAATCTCTATTATCATAGGTGTAGTCGGCTAACGTTAGAATCTCCGATCTACTTAAGCCCGTCTCAACGAATATCTCGTCATCACTATACTCGTCTAACACCAAATGACTCTCTACGCCAAGGCTTTTCAGAGCCTGGAGAAGCCTGACGCCGATTAAAAGACCTTTACCAGATAACGCTACAACAATCTTCATCTCACCATCTCCATTAGAGATCGAGGAGGAAACGCACAACGTATCGGCTCTCTTCCTCGATGACTTCCATAAGATGATAGGTGACCGCCTTCACCTCAACCTTTGGGTGATGCTTCTCAATAACAAATCTTTCCCCAAAACATTCAGCGTGAATCAGCCAAGATTCATCCTCTTTTGAAACCTTTGTTGAAAACTCTCTGTAAACGTTCTGCTCAACCTGCATCTCCAACAGTACAGCCTCCAGCCAGTTGTAGAGCAAGTTTATGAGATCGAACCCTTTTACCTCGATCACCTTTTTTAACTTGGGTTTCACGGTTTGAATATCGATGATGGTGTCTGTAAGTGCGTATGCTGCGTTTGCGTACGCTTCGCTTAAGTTTCTACCATAGGCCTCTATGTATGCGTCACTCATATGCTCAAGCATGCGATACCTTACTTCACTCACACCAATACCTTAATTAGAGGTGATAAAAATCGTTTATGAGCGCAAGATAAGAGCTTGATTGAAGGGGTGTGTCTCTAAGTTGAATATGAAGAACATTCTACTCGCAGCAACTCTAGCTTTACTACTCTTCACACCTATGGTGCACGCGGCTCCGACCACCTACGAGCCTAAGCGTTTAACAGCCACAATTTATGCCGATGGGTACGTTTGGATCGAGTATGAGGTTGAGGCTAACCCCCTCTTACCTTCAATCAACCTAACACTTTTCGGCGAGAGGTTTGAAGATTTGATAGTGAGTAGCGGCAACGGTCTCCTACTTGACTACAAACTTACACAAGATGGGCTTGAAGTTAATACCTTAGGTCTAACAGACATAAAGATAGCATATTTTACACAAGATCTAACCAGCAAATCTGGTAGGCTCTGGACATTTGCAATAGACGCGCCTGTGGATATCACAGTTAAGCTACCGCAAGAGCTTACCGTGGTTGGGTTGAACAAGGTGCCTCTTACCATCAATAGTGAAGGAGAAATTTTAGCAATCATATTCGAAGGAGGAGTGCTGACCTTAAACTACATAGTCACACCGACAAAACCCGTAACTACACAGTGGTGGGGTTGGTTAAGCTACGTTGGTCTCGCGGCAGGCGTTGTGCTTGTTGGTGGGGTTGTTGGATGGATTACCTTGAGGAAGAGAAGGTGTGCAGCCGAGTCATATGTGAAGGAGAAGCGGGTCATAGATGTGGAGAAGCTTCTTGCATCGAAGCCTGATTTGAGACCCGATGATAAAGAGGTTTTGAGGTTTCTAGCCGAAGCTGGAGGCGAAGCTTTTGAAGCTGAGCTCAGAAGCCGCTTCAACCTACCCAAGACCTCTATGTGGAGGATGGTCAGAAGGCTCCAACGTGAGGGGCTGGTGGGTGTTAAGAAAGTTGGTGGACAGAACCTTGTGTACATAAGGGTGGGTTCTGAAATCGGGGGTGGAACAGATGTTCCTCAGAATCCCTAAAATCAACATAATACCTATAGGGAGGCGGGTGAGGGATGGTAATGGTAGCTGTTAAGGCGGCTGCTCTAGTAACTCTCATACTACTTGCAGCCTTAACCATACCCCCTCTTGCAGTAACAGAAGCGGATGCCGGGGGAGTTAAGGACTCAGCCTCCGCCTTAACACAGATCCTTGACAAAGCGATCACAAACCTACAAACAATATTAGGTGGAAGTGGCGACCAAGCGTTTGAAGGTCTGAAAATTCGCCTAAGAGAAGCTGAGACATTGGCAGAAGAAGCACGAAACGCGTTAAACGAAGGAGCATACCAAGAGGCCTTAAATAACTCGCTGAAAGCACTTAGCATAGTGAAGAGTGTAGCAGCCGAGATCAAAGAGAGTGAAGAAGAGCAGGCGGTGGCCGCTTCACACTCAACCCTAAGAATGGATAACCTACTAAGCAGAATAAAGAACCTAACAGAGGTAGCTGCGGCTAAAGGTTACAACGTCTCTAATTTGGCTGAAAAACTAGCTGCTGTTTCGAAGCTGGTGGAGGAGGCTAGATCTCTATCCGCTAGAGGCGATTCTTTAGGTGCAAGTAGAAATGTTGCTGAAGCCAAGAGCATGCTTGGTCACTTGGTAAGCAGCTTAAACCAAGCGTACGCGAAGGAGAAAGCTAAGCTGGCGGAAGAGTATGTGAACAAGACCCTAGGTATGATCTTTAGCGCCGAAGATTTGAAGGGTAGGTTCAAAGAGCAGATAGAGGAACTGAAGTCATCCAGACGCCAGATACAAGCAGGGAACCTAGGCGCAGCGATGAAGCAGATAAATGAGGCTATGAGGCAGATGAAGAAGAGCCTCGATGAGGAAGCCAAGAAGGTTGGAGAGGAGGTTCAGCAGATAAGGAAGCATCTCAACGACGTCAAAGCAAGGGGTGTGAATGTAGAGAGGGAGGAGAGGATGCTACAGGAGGCATCTAAACTCGTGGAGCTGGCTACAGCTCTTATTGAGAAAGGAGATTACATCGCAGCGAGGATGAAGATCGCTGAGGCTGAAGCTATCTTACAGCGGCTACGCTAATACTCAAACACCTTCTCAAGATCGGTAAGGTTTCTGGCGACACCGCCCTCCATAACAACTACATCCTCTAATCTAACTCCACCTAGCCTAGGATCATAAAGCCCAGGCTCAACCGTGAAGACCTGCCTATCGGCTATTACATCTTGTGAGTAGAGTGAGAGGTATGGTCTTTCGCCTATAGTAAGACCTATGCCGTGCCCTAAGCTGTGTGTGAAGCCTCTGGTTAATTTTGGGTGGGTTCTCGGTGTTTCGTAGCCCTTCTTCTCAAAGACTTCGCAAGCAGCCGCCATAGCTTCTTTAGCAACCATACCGCTCCTTAGGCGCTCTAACACGGTCAGCTGGGCTTCAAGTACAGCCTCAAACATCCCTTTAAACTCTTGTGTGGGTGAGCCTATGGAGATCGTTCTGGTTAGGTCGAAGCAGTACCCTTCGCTGCCTTGTGGGAAGAGGTCGAAGACTATAGGCTGCCCGACTCTAAGCTGCTCAGAATCTAAGCCTGTGTAGTGTGGGTCGCTTGATCTCGGGGCTGGTGCGAAGATAATTTCGTCTATCGGTTTAAGGTTGTTCTCAGCCAAGAGGATTCGAAGTAGGCGTTTGATGTGCCCTACTTTCAGCTCCTCTCCCTTGTAGGTGAGCCTATCTCCCACTCTGCAGGATGCTAGATGCTCTATAACCTCCTTCGCTATCTTGCAAGCTGCTTCGCCTACCCGCTTAATGGCCTCGATCTCACGATCGTCTTTTGTCATCATGACCTCTTCTAGAAGCGTTGGCGAGTCCTCCTCAACAACATTCAACCCTCTCTGCCTTAATTCAGAAGATAGTTGTAGGATTACATTCGGTTTGTTTCTGCCGTAGATGGTAATCTTACCCTCAAGACCGGCATCAGACACGAGCTGGGTGATTAGGTTGATGTAGGCGCGCTTCGCATCCCTCTCCAGCATCTTATAATAGCCTACATCACTGAAGCTCTTTACATTCTTAACTTTACTTGATCTAGCTGGGCCTAGATCTGTTTCGCTCACAACTAAGATCGGGTCTTGCCCCCTCCTCTTAAGGTAGATGCCTCCTCTTGGTACGGAGCAGCCTACAAGGTATAGGAGCTCTGGGTTGTTCGATGTAGAGTCGCCCAACACTAAGATACCATCTAAGCCCCTTTCCTCCATCTTAGAGTCTAGGTCGCTAAGCAACCCCGCTTAGGTGCTGCTTAGGTAGGCGATAAGTCTTGCCCGAAACGCCCGTTCCTATTCCAAAACCCCTCTTTGGTAACAGGGTTCCTAAATTACCGCCCAATTATAAGGTTAAGGCGGTGGTGCGATGCGCGCGGGGAAGCTCGCTATACTTGCTGTGGCCACGCTGGTAGCGGCGCTACTGATCGGCTCATTTGTAGTGCAGACGCAGGCTGAAGCAGCATCAGTAAAGGCCAACTATCTAACCTCTACCACCACTAGTAGCTATGGTTTAGTGCAGATTAGCAAAGGTTACCCAGAGGCGCGCTTCGGAAGACCCATACCCCCACCACCTACACTCAAACCACCTGAGGTCAGCGAAGCCGACTTCAAAATCACCGCTGCTGGTGAGGCGAAGAACATAAGCAGAGGGGCAAAGGCCTCAACAGCGGGTGCAACACTCTCTTTATCAGGCGCCATTCAGATCTGGCATAACCAAGGCACTCTACTAATTAAAGAGGGACAACTTACCATAGACGGGAAAACCTATTCTGTCGAAGCTGGCAGCAGAGGTGTCTTCAACACCAAGACCAAGCACGGTCTTTTGATAATACAGATTAGACTCAGCGACGAAGCGGGCAAACATTATCTCGCTTTACTGCAGGGCAGAGTAGAACCAACAGAAGATGGGGTCTACAACGTTTCTTTCAAGGCGCAGATGGTGAGGCTGAATGGAGCATATCTCCTGAAACTTGATGGCACATTAGAGACTACAACAACCCTACAGGCTTATAGCATAAGAACCCTACGCGGAACCTGGGATCACACCACCATAACCATCAAGGTCGAGGAGAGCCCGCTAGCGGCAAACTACACCAACGCTGTAATCGAAGCGATTAAGATGTGGAACGAAACGCTAAGAGCCTTCGCTTCCCAACACAGCGACTACCGCTACCTCTCCAACATAGTTTTGAAGCTGACCAATTCAGATGACGCAGATGTTAAGATCAGATTCACAGACGAAGGAATGTTCAGAATAGGAGGGGAGACGCAGGTCTCATTCAAAGAAGACAAGATATTCAAGAACATAACCGTCACCGTCAGAGTCGGACCAAGATACACCGATAACATTGTCTACGCTGTGGCACTACACGAGCTCGGGCATGCGCTTGGATTAGGTCACACAGACATCCCAGAGGATCTAATGTACCCCGTGCTTACAAGCTGGGGGCTAAGGTCTATAGGGATCTCTACACTCGACCTATATGGGGTCGCACAAGTCTTCGGCTGGGTATCTAAGGGTAGCGTTGAGGGCTTCGAGGTTCCTCGGGTAGTGGCGCTACCAGCATCCATCCCATATGAAGTCGTTGAAGGGGGCTAAGGCTCCCCTCATCCCTTTATTTTTGTTCCGAATCTTTTTATCTAACTTCTTAGCTGGTTTAGCGAGGTGAATGCTGTGCCGTCTTTCCCTAGCGAATTCGAAGATAAGATTGTAGAAGCTGTTTCTAAGGTAAGCAGAAGTGTTGTGAACATCAGCACCCGTTCAGCTCGTCCGTGACCACCTCTTTAACATCTACCCCGTTAGCTGGATAGGCTCAGGCGTGGTGGTGGACAATTCTGGTCACATAGCTACCAATTATCATGTGGTTGCTGGGAGTAAAGAGGTCGTGGTTACAACCTATGCTGGCTCAAGATACGAGGGTTGGGTCGTAGGTGTGGGCCCGGCTACGGATATAGCGGTTGTGAAAACCAGCGCGGAAGACATTAAGCCAGCCGAATTGGGTGATTCAGACGCTCTAAAGGTTGGGCAGTTTGCAATCGCCATAGGCAACCCCTTCGGCTTCCTCTTAAGAGGCGGGCCAACGGTTACAATTGGTGTTATAAGTGCTCTTAACAGGTACATTAGGCTTGAGGACGGTAGGGTTTATGAGAACCTTATACAGACCGATGCTGCGATAAACCCCGGTAATAGCGGAGGCCCCTTAATCGATACTTGGGGTAAAGTTATTGGTATAAACACCGCCATGATCTCTCAAGCCCAAGGTATAGGGTTCGCAGTGCCTGTAAATACGGTTAAGTCGATTCTTAATGACCTCATTAAGTTCGGCAAGGTCGTCAGACCTTGGCTCGGCGCAATCGGTATGGATGTTACAAAGGAGGTAGCCAGATACTATGGGTTAAGTGTTGATCGAGGTGGGCTAGTAGTTAGAGTGGTTCCGGAAGGACCTGCTGCTAAAGCAGATATAGAAGAAGGTGACGTCATCGTTAGCATAGACGGTAGGCGGATAAGTGGTATCAGCAATCTGCAAAATGTGATCAAGAGAAAAGGGGTTGGTTCTCAGGTCGAGGTGCTGATCAAGCGAGGCGGCTTTGAAGGTGTCACTAAAGTGATGTTAGCCGAGGCACCCACTTAAGAAAATATAGATGAGGGGGTAGCGTTTAGCAAAATTTATAAAGCTGTGTGCTGGAGCGTTGCCAGCAAGAGATGATCGGATTTGAGTAAAAAAGCAGAGGATCAGAAAGGCGGCTTTAGCGGCTGGAAGTACAAATGCTCCTGTGGCTTCGAGACCCTACAGGTCGCAAGCGCTGTAGCACACATAAACGCCAACCCTGGACATCAGCTTCACAGAATAGAGCTGTAGGGGAGCGCCTCTTCTCCTCACAAATTTTTAGCAACGCTATACGAAAATACCTTCATCCTAAAGCTAGGGTTCTGTAAATTCGGTAGAAGATCTGTTACGTTTTTTCGCCTGCGCCCTTGTATGCTTAAATTTGAAGACCATGAGGAACTTGACGCAGCCTATCTCTCTGACTGCTCTGGGCGATGCGAAGTTGGCTTCAATAACCCTGGTTACGATCTTGTTCCCAGCAAGGTTCAGTATCGGCGTCTCCTCTATTATCTTCAGCGCCTCCTCTAGGCCAACGACCTCTTCACCAAAGTAGTCGGATGAGATATGCATGACAAGATTACCTTCACTTATAGTCTTGTTCAGAAGTTCGGCGTCACAGATATTTGCCATCTTTATATCTCCTTTTGTGATGAGTTTAACACAGAATCTGTCTTCACTCAAAACCATCACGCTGACTTTAATGAGGATTTAGCGCCACAAGCTTCGCAAAGGAGGAACTGAAGACGCTTCACCTTCTCAATTCTGGTATCTGGGCTGCCGCATACGGGGCATAATACGTAATCACGCATATACCTATTTAGCAGAACGGTGAAAGACTGCTTATCCTTCCTTCCGATAAAGATCGCTCTCTCACCTTCTATAGAAGCGGCTGTAGCGAGCTCTTTAGCCAAGAACATCAGAAGCTTGTTTGCATCACGCCGAAACAGCTTAGGGTACTCAGCGAAGTTTCGAAGAATGGTCCTATTACCGACCCAGATGACCTGAGGCTCAGGCAGTTCCAGCCTACTTCCAGTTGCCTTTACTTTTGTACCAATCTTTGCTCTAAGTCTATGTAGAAGCTCGTGGTAGGATAGGCTCAAACCCCTTCTTTAGGTAGTGGTTGTTGCTTGATATTTCAAGGTTTCGCTACTATATAATGTGCAAAGACTACTTGATACCTAGATTTACGAGCAGTATATCCTCGTTGTTAGGAGACTGTATAAATGCTGGGACGCTCTTCTGCCTGGTAGCCTTGTAGGAGACAAATAGCCACTGACCAGTATCTAGTTCAGTAGTCTTCTCCAGTATATCGTAGCTGAGCGAAAAAGCGTCTGCGATAACGATTCTGTCATATAGCCTAGGCAGCGTGCTTACGAAGTAGCTGTGGAGCTGCTGAAGAGCATTCACATTCAAGTGCGCGACTCTCTGCGTGCTTAACCAACAATGTGCCCTATACTTTCTACCCTGTCTAAGAAGGGCTTCAACCGCTCTATTTGATTCATCCGAATAGTCGTTTTTCAGAGCCCTATCTGGTATGAACTCTTGAGCCTCATCCAAAATTATCAGAACCTTCCTTCTAGCGCCTCTGGTCTTCTTTACATACAGAAGGGTGTTGATGAGCTTGGCCGCTACTAATCTCGCTTTATCTGGGTCAGGTAGGTACAATATGTTTAGGGTTGGTTGGTCGCTTCTCAGCAGATGGTTTGCTAACGCGCTTGGGGTTAACACTCGCGACTCAGCATCCCTGCTGCCTTTTAACCTCTCAGGTTCTTTAAGGTAGTTCAAGATAGCAGTCAAGTCGATCTTTAGTGATGATCGGTCTGGCGCTGAGTCAACCAACTCTTCTAATGTTTGGATAAGGTACTCTCTGTCCTCATCTCTAAGCTCCGCCAGCTCTGTATTTCGATCATACCCTTTACCCTCTATTAGGTATTTCATGATCTCTTTAAGCTTGAGGTTTGCGGAGGTTGCCCCGGCTTTACCAGATTCATAGATGTTCTGTAGGGTTATGAGTATGAAGTTTAGATCCACCTTGAACTCTTCGCTATCTTCAACCACTATCTTCTGAACCCTGCTTTCCTCAAACAGTCTTTTAACCCTCTCTTTGAGCAACGATTCAGGCAGCCTCTCCTCTAACGTTTCTGGTATGGCTTGGGCGTTTATGAAGTTGGACACATCGCCTTGAAAGTCTTCGGTTGAGAAGACCACCCCATTAGTTGTTAGTAGGTCTAGTAGGTGTATAGGGTACTCACCAGCGACATCAAAGACCACCACCTTGAGGTCTGGTATGGCTTCAACCGCCTTCCTTATCAGATAAGATGCTAGGTTAGATTTGCCTGAACCCGTGAAGCCGAAGACGCCAGCATGATATCTAACTATGCTTTCGATATCGACTGTCAAGGGGATATCAAAGCCTATCAGAGTACCTATCGGCACACCATCATCTACGCAGAGGAATTTGCGTACAGTGTAGTTTGAGAGAAGATATGCTCTAGAGCCTATAAGGGGTATCAGAGTAGTTTTCGCAAACCTTGGTTCAACACCCTCAAGTTCCAGCGAGTATCCAGTAGGTACCGCCACTATATCCAGCCAAGTCTCCTCACTCTCACCCCAGCTCTCATTTATCCTCGTAAGAAACTCTAGCCTAACAGTCTTAGGTAAGGAAGCATCCATACCAAGCATCTGGAAATGTGTTGGTTTGAGGTTAACAATCTCGTATATTAGATAGATCTGCGAGCCCTCTGATGTTACACGCTCTATACCAACAAATGATGGTTGGTGTAGCCTATCTAGAACCTTAAAGTCGAATTTAGCCTCTAACACAGCCACGGAGTTAGAGAGGCTTATTTCACCTTCCCTCGTTTTCGTCGACCGAACTACGGTTCTGTGATCTCTTAACCTCGCTTCGAACCTACCACCCATATCGTCGAAGACGTCTTGAAGGTTCAAGTCTCTAGACCACCTACTCTGGCCGCTCTCCTCCTACTCTCCTCTATTTCAGACCTTGCGCCCCTAAACCCCTTCGCTATATAGAAGTAGCGGTGCTTTCTTGTGAGTGTTCCCAGATAGAGGTCAGCTATGCCCCTCAGCATCGACCTCATAAGGTTAACTTCAGCCTTCACAGCCTTATCAGCTAGATAGAGGAGCTGGTTATGCCCGATGGCTTCAAGTACCTCAGGGTTATCTGACTGCGAGAGGATAACGAGTATTAAATTGTCGAGAGGATTAACGCCTCCATCTTCAACATAAGGTTCTATCTGAATAACCTTATCCTTCGACAAAACGTTTAGAGGTTTACAGAAGGCTTCATCAAAGAAGGGGCGGTAGAAGCGATCATATACGAATACTGGTGAGTGGGCTCGATTATCTGTTGCAAAGGTCTTTAGCTGAAAATATGACTTGACTAGGAACTTTTCTCTCAAGACGACCTTTCGAGCAGCACGTAGAGGCGCCCTCTGCTCACCACTCTTGACCAGCGTAGTGAAGCAGACATCATAACTCAGCGTCCTCCAGGGGGTCTCAACAAACTCCTCGTTAACAGATGTTAAAACAGTCAAGAAAGCTTTATCGTTCCTTATTAAAGGCGCTTCAGCATTCTTCAAAATACCTCGGTACATAGCGTAAGGTATCATGCTTCTTGTGAAGTCTGATGCTACAGTATCTTTAGTCACACCTATGACCAGCACACCCTTCTCCTGCGCTTGATGTAGAAGTTCATAGATAAGGAAGACATTCACAGCATTTATGTCGAGGACGGTCAACCACCTATCTTCATCGAGCTGCAGGGGGTGCTCGTCGCTTTCAAAGACACGCTTCCTAACCGCTTCAGCCACAGCCTTAGTCCTAGCCCAATAGCCTTTAACCTCTGGTTTAAGGGATATGGTCGTAAGGTTGCATTTTTCAAGCAGCTGGTGGTTATAACGCTCATCCATCGCATTCAACTTCTTCACAACTCTGTTAAGCTCCTCATCCCCCAACTTAAGCTCCCTAGCCAACTCACTCTTCGTTAACTCGCCTCGCTTAATCAAGATCTGTATTGCTCGATACAGCAAGTAAGGTGGGCGCGCAGGAACATACAGCGTTCCGGGGCCGAGCACAGAAGCCAAGCTTAGGTCGAGCATAGACACCCTACCCTCTTGAGTCTCTACCTCGGTTAGCGCCGAGGTTCCTATTCTAAGGAGGAGCCTTAGGTCTCTTGCCGCTGGCCCGAATGTGCCTGCTAGGGGTCGGTCGAGGAAGAGCACCTTCACCGCTTCTTCTTCGATCATCTTTAAGGCGAGTGAGAGTTCACCTAGCGTCATGATGGCGTAGGGGATTCGGTCTAACGCCTGCTTGAATTCAAACTCCACATCTGTTGATGTGAGTGGGTTAAGGGTGTAGGAGGTATCGTCAAGCCAAAGCGGTATGGCTGCAGAAGCTGTAAATCTGGAGTCGCGCTCAGCAGCCTTCACCTCAACCTTCAAATTCTTTCCATTGAAGCGAATAGGGCATTTATACGCTGTTGCGCAGACATAAAAGAGAATCATCTCAAGCCGCTCATCGTAATCCATAGAACCATCTATACCCACAGCCAACCCCTCTTCAACATCAAAAAACTTTTGCGCCGCAGCCAGCCACTCATCGCCGCAGGCTCGCTTGAATAGTGTTTGAAATTCACACTTACCTTTTAATCTATCTGCTCTTGTGCTAAAGCTTTTAACTAGTGTTGATGTTTGATTTCCTAACCTGTTCACTATTACGCTTGACAACCTTCGAGCTTTAGAGAGTGTTGATAACTAATAAAGGTAGTGTCGCAGGTTCTCTGCTACCTTATCTACTTAGATGAGTGGCACCTCTCTGCAAATAACCTCCTTACTTTCAAGACTATCTTAGCTGTGTTTATGTTAACAGGACACCTTTCCTTGCACCTCTCACAACGTAGGCATGTGTAAGCTATTGGTGCTGCCCATTCTAATCCGGAGACAACGAGCTCCCAAGCTGCACCGTAGCCTATGAAATACTTGTGACCAAACCTTCCGCCTACAAGTGAGAAGATGGGGCATTCATACATGCAGCCACCACATCTTAAGCAGTAGAGAGCCTCCTTTAACTCTGGATCTTTCGCTAACTCACTTCTCCCGTTGTCAATGAAAACTACGTGATACTCTTTAGGTCCGTGTGCGCCATATGTGATCGCCTTCTCTATATCGCCAGTCTTGCTTGGGCCGCCAATGATACTTAGATAAGATGGTATGGTATATTGCGCGTATCGCCAAGTAACTTCAGCGACTTTAAAAGCATCAGATAAAGTTGGGACGAGTTTTTCTATTCCGACTAGGACGATATGCTTTTCAGGAAGACCTGTAACAAGGCGGGCATTCCCTTCGTTCTCCACCACAAAGACCGCTCCAGTATCAGCGGCTACAACGTTCGCACCGCTTATCCCCACTTGAGCAGCTATGTATTTATTCCTCAAAAACTTCTTTGCAGCCCCCACTTCTTCTTGGATATCTGCAGGTATGCTTTCTTTCATAACATTAGAGAAGAGCTTAGCAACCTCTTCCCTTGGCACGTGAATTGAGGGGCTCAGGATGTGCATTGGCTCCTCGTCAAGCAGCTGTATTATAAATTCTCCTAAGTCGGTCTCCCAGACCTCATTTCCTAGAGATTGTAGATGCTGGCGTAAACCGATTTCCTCTGCTGTAAGGCTCTTTGACTTCACCACCATCTTCTCTTTCCCAACAAGGTCTCCAATGATCTTCTTTGCGTCTGATGCTGTCTTCGCGAAATAGGCTTGACCTTTGTTGCTGACTATGTTATCCATCGCTTCTCTTAAGAGCTCTTCCCACCGCTCTAGCGAGCGCTCCTTGATGCTTCTAACTTCCTTCGCTAACTCCACTGTGTGTGGATACTTGGTCAGAGCGGTGGTAACGTTCTTACGGTAAGATGCTGTCGCCCGCTCTATAGCCAGCGCAATCTTCTCGTTTCGAAAGGCGCTCAGAAGCCTATGGTAATATTCGTCAAAAGCGGCCTTCATGATTCGACACACCTACTAAGAAAGTCTACGAAATCCATAATTTTTAAGCCTGTGGTTAAAGAAGCATTTCTTAGATTTGCGTGGCAGAATGGGCAGAGAGTTAAGGCGATATCTGCTCCGCTCTCCTTCAATTCTTTTATTCGCCTTTGGCTTATACCTTCGGTTAGCAGAGGTAGTAAGGTTTCTATTGGCGCCCCGCAGCAAGTAGTCCACCTCTTGTTAGCAAAGGGCACCTCCTTTAACTCCACACCTTTTATTAGGCTAAGTATCGTTCTGGGCTCCTCCACTATATTCATGCTTCTTGCTAGATGACAGGGATCGTGTATCGTAACTGAAGTGGGCTCCTTGACGGATAACCTTAGATTTGAAGCATATTTTGTAAGCAGCTCAAGGTAATGTATGACCTCAAAATCAAACCCTTCTAAGAAAGAAGGATAAACTGACCTTAACATCTCTAAGGCGTGAGGAGAGATCGTGATAATGGTCTTCACCCCCCTGTCCTTAAAGATCTTTGACACCTTTTTGGCGTGCTCAGTAAATTCTTCGAGAAAACCGAATTCGTAGAGTAAGGTCCCTGAGTATAATTCGTTAGATAGAAAAGCGATGTCGCTTTTTACTTTGCGTAACAGCAGAAGGTGTTTACGCACCAACTCATTATAATAGTCGCTATCTGTTGCGCTTAAAGACGCAAACAATCCCACTACATCGAGGCCAAAGCTCTTCAACCTAAGTGCGAAGCTTAACAGCTTACTATCGGCCAACCCACTTTTCTTCAATCTCTCAACTAAAGGGAGGAAGTAGGGGACAAGCTGATATTCACAGCCAGAATACAGCACCACGTTACTAGTGCCTTGCTCTATCCCCTTTGCCCAACTTGATAACTTATCGCTTGAAACACCCACAGGATTCCCGCTTTTCCTCATATTGTCAACTAGAGCAAGCAGTATTTGAGTTAGAGGGGTTACTTCTTGTTGCATCGCTCTACTCTACTTTAGCTCCTAAGTTATGAGCTTATCTTTTTTGGCAAATTTTGCGGTAAGCTGTTAAGAACGTTGGAATTTCGTAAGCAAATAAACGAGTGCGATCGCTTCAACCTATCCTCAAAAACCTTTACGACAGGCAAAAAGGAGGCGATCTAGAGCTTGATTATTGTTCGCCGTTATGTTTGGATCAACCTTCTTATCTCTTCGACGATTTTTGGTAGTGCTTCTCCTGTCTTTGCTTGAATAATATAGTCTGTAATGCCTTCTTCTGTTAGAGAGGTCGGTTCTATGTTTATTTCTATCAAGGTTACTGGATGCTTCTTCCCATACTTTCTAACCGACTCTCTTTTTGCTATTCTTGGCAGCTCCGCAAAAGGGTAGACTACGGCTGACGTTCCGCAGATGAGCATCAAATCACATTTTGAGACCTCTTCTAATGAGCGCCTCACTACATCCGCTGGTATAGGTTCGTGGAAGTGTACTACATCAGACTTTAGGGCGCTTCCGCAGAATAAGCAGAGTGGGGGCAGCTTCCCTTCCACCTTTAATTTAACCAAGTTGAATTCGCTTGAATCAAACCTCCTTCCGCAGTTCAAACACCTCAATTTGAAGGCGTTTCCATGATATTCGATGACGTTTCTGCTACCAGCTTTTTGGTGGAGGTTGTCGATGTTTTGGGTGATCACGCATTTTATAATCCCCATCTTCTCCAACTCAGCCAACGCGTAGTGGCCTGGGTTGGGCTGGGCCTTCGCTAAATCACCTAAGGGTGAGGAGATGCTTAGCCTCTCCTCCCAATACTCTTTAGGGTTTGCTAGAAACTTATAGTAGGTCTGCTGAGCCCTTCTCTCCGCATCTGGATCCAGTGTCCAGATACCCTTTGGTCCTCTGAAGTCTGGTATCCCTGATTCGGTTGAGATCCCTGCTCCGGTGAGAGCGATGGCGTAGTTTGAGTTCAGCAGGTCTTTTGCTGCTCTCTTAATCAGCTCATCCATAGCCGCATTCTGTTAAGGTATCATCGTAGATTAATAGTTAAGCCTTTCTTCATCTTCTTTATCACAACTCTTAGAATACGTTGAACTCTTCCATCTGCTGGAAGATATTGAAGCGTATCTCCTCGTAGCACCTCTTACACAAACGAATCCCTCCAACCACATCGTATTCAACCACACGCTCCCTACAGAGACCACATAATATAGCGTGCTCTTTTGTAGTCAACTTATTCAGCATTGAATTTGATGAGAATCTTTAAAAACATATCTTGCTTTTAAGAGGCTATTTGTGTAGTAGGATAATGCTTTCTCTAGCCTTCCCGATCTTTACTGTTCTATCTCTTGTAACCACCCTCTCAGCCGCTACTAGAATTCTGTCAACCTCAAAACCTATTCTTGCTGCGAGCTCAGCAACTAATAAGTCGCAGGGGACGATTCGGTCTGGGAAGGCTCCTTCAGCCACCACAACAGCAAGTTTTGCACCCTCTTTACATACCCGTTTTATCTCTTTTAGTGAGATCTCTATGTCTCTTAGGTATGCTTTGGCAGCCACTGGTAGGTTGAGTTCTGGGAAGGGATCTCGGTCTACCTCTGTGTCTATGCCTATGTATGAGCGTAGAGCATCCATCTTAACCTCCGGGAAGAAGATCTCATACTCTATCCGATAGACCTTGGTGTACTCTATCTTGTTAAGGTAGGGTGGAGAGGTCACCACTACATCGTATGCTTCGTCTGGTAGGAAGTCAAGCCTCCTCGCATCACCAAGGTAGACTTCGATGTTAGAACCTCTGTAGTTGGTCAATTTGATGTCTTTAATCATCTTCTTAACAACTTTTTTGAAGACCTTTCTGAGCGGTGGGTGCGGCTTCTTAACGATCCTTATATATGAGCCATCCTTTAACCCGTAGCTCACCTTATTCGCTGAGTTCATCAACGCTAGGGTGAAGAAGTTTCTGACCTTAAGATCGTCTATGCTTCTAACCTCCTCCCTGAAGAAAGCAATATCCTCCAAAGCGTACTTTGAGAAGGCAGCCTTAGTGAGCCAGCTCACCTCACCTATCTCACACCTCCTAAACTTCTTCGAGAAGATCCTCTCAGCCGTCCGCTCTAGAACATCAACATCGTAGTCAGCGGTCTTAACCTGGCTCACGAAGACAGCGAGCGGCGAGGCGTCAACACCGCAAGCATCTAAGCCGAACTCCTTAGCAACGAGCAGTGTGGTGCCTGAGCCGCAGAAGGGGTCGAGCACCTTCACACCTTTCTTCGCATCGAAGAGTTCAAACATCTTTACGACAAAATCTCTTGAGAAGCCCTCCTTAAAGTAGAACCAGTTGTGGATGGGGAGCCGCTTATTGGGCACAAAGGTGACTAGCTTCCCGTATTCTGGTGCACGCACAATCAGCTTGGGCTCAAGCACAGCGACCCCACCCAAACCAGCATTCAAAAGCTGTTATTCAACGTTTATAAAAGGTGTAGCATAGGTGAAGAGAAATGTGAAGGTTATTCAGTTTCTAGCTACACTCTTCATCGTAGCTTTGGCTGCGGGTTTGGTTGGTTATTATATAGGCTCATCAACAACCAACGTAGGAAGCATATCTTATACATCAACAGTAACATTCACTGTTGAAAAGACATTCACCTCGGTTTTAACTACGCAGCTTCCTGTAGGTGGTGTAAAGGTTGACTTAATAGCTTATGTGTATCGTGTAGTGGACGGTGACACCTTTGACGGTTTTCCCTGCGGTAGGGTGAGGCTTGCCGATATAAACACGCCTGAGAGGGGCGAAGCAGGGTATAGCGAGGCGAAGGGGGCGCTAGCCCGCTTAATCTTAAACAAAAAGGGTTCATCTTGATGTAGATGACTTATATGTGATGGATAAGTACAATAGGCTTGTCGCTGTAGCCTATGTTGAGTATAATTCGACTCACCTTATGAATGTTAACAAGTGGCTTTTGGTCAACGGCTACGCCAAAACCTATGACTACCCTAATGAGTTCAACCCTCCAACTGGAGCCTATACATTAAAGCATTCCCTTAACCTTATATCTCACCACTTAACCGGAGCTGCATAGCCTTGGACGATGAAGATGTAATGATGGTCTTAACCGCCAGGTTCGAGGCTATAAAGCAGAGAGATCACGAGAAGATCGCATCTTTGATAGATCCTAGACGATACACTAAGTTCGATGATTGGCCTCCTTTTAAGAGGATGGGGCTTAACGGGTTTGAGGAAGAGAAGGCCGCTCTGAAGGTTTTGAAGGAGTATGTGTATAGGATAGAGGAGCCTATAATACAGATCAGCGACCGAACAGCTTGGGTAACCTTCTACTTGAACTACGCTGGGAGGATACGTGACCTTGACTTCGCCATAAAATCTAGGGCAACCGTCATAATGGTGAAGACAGAAGAAGGCTGGAAGATAGTTCACGAGCACTACTCTAGGTTTCCAGGCGTGGAGCCAATAGACCTCCTCAGCAGCAAAGAGGTTGGTGTCGAAGAGGATCTGCTTGAGAAGCGGATAATGGAGGCTCTAGCAGACGGCAGCGCCTTAACGGCGATAGAGATATCAGAGAGGATAAGCAGAGTTAGTGGGGAGAGGGTTGAGCCCTCTGATATCGCTAGGAAGTGCCGCGAACTCGTGGCGGCGAATAAGCTTGAGAAGGAGGGCTTCCTACAACCTCGCTATAGGTTGAAGAGGTAGATGGTGTTTGGGTGCAAAATCTAAAGATGATCTTGTCGCGGCGTCTGACCTACCTAGACCGAAGGACTATCTGATGAAGGCTTCCAGAATAGTGTTGAAGGTCGGCACGAGTAACTTAACGGATGAAGAGTGGAAGATAAGCGAGAAGAAGATCGCTAGGCTCGTTGATGAAATCATGGCTTTGAGAAGAGAGGGGCGTGAAATCTTCTTAGTAACCTCAGGCGCCATCGCATCAGGCTTAGGTGTGCTAGGCTTAAAGTCGCGCCCGAGGCAAATGCCTTTTCTGCAAGCCGCTGCTTCTATAGGTCAGAGCATACTTATGAAGACCTATGCTGAGCACTTCGCCAAATATAATCAGATCGTCGCTCAGCTCCTTTTGACAAAGGAGGACTTTATGGATGAGCAGAGGCATCAGAACCTTAAGAACACGCTAGAGGCCCTTATAACTTGGGGTGTGCTTCCTATAGTGAATGAGAACGATGTAGTTGCTGTAGATGAAATTAGATTTGGTGATAACGACAACCTAGCAGCCCTCCTCAGCGTGAGTGTGAAGGCAGACCTTCTGGTGATGCTTTCAGATGTAGACGGAATATATACAAGCGACCCCAACCTCACACCCAATCCAAAGCCACTACGCACCTTAACAGAGGTGACGCCTGAGCTGGAAGCAATCGCTGGTGGCGCACACAGAGGGTCTGGCGGGCTTGTAAGCAAGCTTCAGGCTGCGAAAGTCGTTCTTAAAGCAGGTATACCTATGGCGATCTTGAATGGCGAGAACCCGCAGGTTATCCACCAGCTCCTAAAGGGTGAGCCTGTAGGAACACTATTTGCCCCTCGCACGTTAGTGAGGAATGTTGAGTAGCGTCAGGGCATTAGCGTTAGAGGCGAAAAAAGCATCCTACGAAATGGCAAAGCTGCCGCACTCAATCAAGGACAGAGCGCTGCTTGAGATCGCTGATGCTATCTGGAGAGAGAAGGATAGCCTTCTAGCTGCCGCCGCCATCGATGTGAAGGCTGCTCGAGCTGAGGTTGAGGTTGGTAGGCTTGCGAAGCCTGTGTTGGAGCGCCTTAAGCTGGATGAGGTGAAGCTCAAAGCGGTGGTTGATATGGTTAGGAGCGTCGCTTCTCTAGAGGACCCTGTTGGAAAGACCCTTTACGCCATTGAGTTAGATGATGGGTTTGAGCTCTATAGGGTTACTTGCCCGCTTGGTGTTATTGGGGTGGTCTTTGAAGCTAGACCGGATGTGCTACCTCAAATCTCGAGCCTATGCTTAAAGTCTGGTAACGCTGTTATATTGAAGGGTGGGCGTGAGGCCGCGAATATAAATAGGGCGTTCTACAACGTGATTAAAGAAGCGGCTGATAAAGTAGGCATCCCAAATGGGTGGATTCAGCTACTAGAAGCTAGAGAGGAGATACTTGAGCTTCTGAAGCAAGACGATTTGGTCGATCTCATCATACCTAGGGGGAGCAACGAGTTCGTGAGGTTTGTGCAGGAGAATACACGCATACCAGTCTTAGGGCATTCGTCTGGTGTATGCCACATTTATGTGGATAAGGCTGCCGACCTCACTAAAGCGGTTGAGGTCTGTTTTGATGCGAAGGTCCAGTACCCAGCGGTCTGCAACGCTGTAGAGTGTATATTGGTGCATAAAGATGTTGCACAAACCTTCCTACCTAAGTTGGCGGAGCGGTTTGTGAAGGCTGGCGTTGAGATGAGGTGCTGCCCGAGAGCAAAGGAGGCGCTAAGGGGGTTCGATGTTAAAGATGCGACTGAGGAAGATTGGGGGCGGGAATACCTAGATCTTAAGGTCGCGATAAGGGTTGTGGACTCACTGGATGAGGCGATAGAATACATAAACAGATATGGTTCGAAACACACCGACTCCATAATAACAGAGGATAAATCCGCAGCTCTACGATTCCTAACAAGCGTGGATTCATCAACCGTGATACATAACGCCTCGACACGCTTCAGCGACGGCTACAGATTCGGTTTAGGCGCAGAGGTGGGCATAAGCACGAGCAAGATGCACGCAAGAGGACCTGTGGGGTTAGAGGGGCTCGTAACCTACAAGTACATTCTTTTGGGCAACGGGCAGATCGTCTCAACCTACATAGGCGCCAACGCTAAGAAATTCAAGCACCGCCGCTTGGATAAGGTGTGGAAGCCAGATACGTGGATAGCGGTTAAATAGTTCACATCCGAAGCCTTATTCGAGAGATCTTGCCAAGTAAGATAGCAGACCCCTCCTTAGCAAGCAAAGGTGAGCTATCCTACAAGTGGGCTTACAACCATATGCCAACCCTAACAGCTATAATCGAGCGTGAAGCGCCAAAAAAGCCTCTGGCTGGAAGAAGAGTAGGAGTCTGTCTGCATGTAACTAAGGAGACCTCGGTTCTAGTCATGGGGCTTGCTCGACTCGGCGCCGAAGTCTATCTTACAGCTGCCAACCCGCTTTCAACACAAGATGACATAGCAGCTTACCTCGCGTCACAAGGCATAAATGTCTTCGCATGGCGCGGTGAGACGACCTCAGAATACTTCGACTGCATACATCGAGTCCTCTCATCTGGCATAGAGTTCCTTATGGATGACGGCTCAGATGCGCACGTAGAAGCCCATAAAATGGGCGGTCTCAACATACTGGCTGGAACCGAAGAGACCACGACTGGTGTGATCAGATTAAAGGCTCTTGAAAAACAGGGGCTCCTAAAGTATCCTGTCATAGCCGTCAACAACGCCTACACAAAGTACCTTTTCGATAACAGATATGGTACTGGGCAGAGTGTCATCGACGGGATACTGAGGGCTACGAGCCTACTTCTCGCAGGCAAGACAGTCGTGGTCTGCGGATACGGGTGGGTAGGTAAAGGGATTGCTAAGAGGGCTAGAGGGCTAGATGCACACGTCATAGTAACGGAGGTAGATCCGCTTAAGGCGCTTGAAGCCCATATGGATGGATACACGGTTATGCCTATCGCTAAAGCGGCAGAGATCGGAGACATATTCATAACAGCAACAGGGCAGATACACGTCATTCGAGGAGAGCATATAGAGAAGATGAAGGATGGTGCTTTACTCGCAAACGGCGGACACTTTGATGTGGAGATAGACGTAAAATATTTAGACGAAAACGCCGCTTCTAGGGTCGAGGTTAGACCATATACAGAGGAGTATAGGTTAAAAAGCGGTAAGAGAATCTACTTGATCGGGCGCGGAAGGATAGCCAATTTGGTTGCGGCAGAAGGGCATCCACCAGAGGTTATGATGATGTCATTCTCTAACCAGCTCTTCTCCCTAATCTACCTCACACAGAACTACAGTAAGATGCAGCCAAAGGTCTACGATGTGCCACAGAGCATAGATCAAGAGGTTGCCAGAAGGACGATAGAAGCGCTCGGCATAGAGATAGATGAAATGACGGAGGAACAGAAAAAATACGCCGAATCTTGGCTCCTATGACGGAGAAAGGGTAACTGTTTAGATGAGCAGCGAAAAGATCGTGATAACAAGCGCACTACCATACGCAAACGGCGAAATCCACCTAGGTCACGTCGTCTCCACATATCTACCAGCAGATATCTACGCAAGATACTGTAGAATGAAGGGCTATGAAGTAGTCTTCACCTGTGCTACAGATGACTATGGGACACCGATCCTCGTAAAAGCCGAGCAAGAAGGGAAGACCCCAAAAGAGTATGTGGAGTACTGGAATAAGAGGGATCTAGATGACTTCACAAAGCTAGGCATATCCTTCGACTTCTTCTACAAAACCTCATCAGAAGAAAACCTCAAGTTGACCCAATACTTCTTCCTAAGGTTGTACGAAAAGGGCTACATCTACAGCAAAGAAGTTGAGCAGCCTTACTGCGAGAAGGACAAGAAGTTTCTACCAGACAGATATGTTGTCGGGAAATGCCCATACTGCGGAGCAGAAGACCAATATTCAGATGGCTGTGAAGTCTGCGGGAGAACATTTGAGCCAGGAGAGATTCTGAACCCCAGATGCATATTATGTGGCTCTAAGCCAGTTACTAAGCGGAGCCTACACTACTTCTTTAAGCTCTCACTGTTCTCAGAGCGGTTAAAGGCTTGGCTAGAGGGGAACAAAAATCTTCAGAGCGAGGTTAAGAACTACGTGTTAAGGTGGATAGAGGCTGGGCTCAAAGACTGGGATATTACTCGGGACATAAGCTGGGGTGTGCCTATCCCCTTAAAGGAGGCCGAAGGCAAAGTTCTATATGGCTGGTTCGATAACCACCTCTGCTACATATCAACCACACTCAAGTACCTTGAGAGCAAGGGTATAGATGGTAAGCGCTTCTGGAACTCGGCCAGAATCTACCACTTTATCGGGAAGGACATCGTCTACCACCACTACCTCTTCCTACCAGCCATGAGAATGGGCTTAGACGAGGAGTACGCTCTACCAACAGCCATACCTACAAGAGGGCACCTCCTCCTACAAGGCCAAAAACTCTCTAAGAGCAGAGGTTGGTACATTAGTTTGAGAGAGTTCCTAGAGCACTTCCCACCAGACTACCTACGCTACTACCTCTCATCCATCACACCCTACAGCCAAGCTGACGTAAACTTCGATTGGAGAGAGTTCGCTGCAAAGATCAACAACGAGCTAGTAGCCAACATAGGCAACTTCATATACCGCGTATTAAGCTTCATCTACACAAGGTTCGACGCAACAATACCACCACCAAAAGACCCAGATGTTCTAGATAAGGAGCTGATCAATAAGATGAAAGAAACAACGCTGAACGCAGGCACCTACATCGAGAAGAACGAGCTCGATAGAGGTTTAAAGGCAATCGTCGAGTTTTCAACCTTCTGCAACCAGTATTTCCAAAAGAAGGAGCCTTGGAGACGTAGTGAAAACGCGGCAAACTGCCTATATTACGCAGCTAATGCGACCAGAAGCCTAGCCATCCTCCTACACCCCTACATACCATACTCAACAGAAGAGCTCTGGAGGCAGCTCGCACTAGAGGGTAGCGTTGGTATGCAGCGTTGGGACTCAGCTAGCGACCTCCTACTCAAAGCTGGTCACAAGATCCTGAAGCCTAAAGTTCTGTTTACGAAGGTTTCTGAGGAGGAGCTAAAACCGTGGATAGAGAGATTCAAGGACTCAAAACCCTCTGCTTAGAGGCTAAGGTATAGTTTGAGCTGGTCTGACGTCGCTCAAGAAGTCGTGGAGGCATACACTGAAGCGCAGAAAGCAGTAGGTAAAATCAAACCAGCGGAGCTGGAGCAGAAGCTAAAGTCAAGAAGATGGAGGTTCATTCAATCCCTCTCAGTCGTACTGAAACTCGACTTCAGCCAGCCTAAGGAGGGGAAAGTAAAGGAGCTCGCAACCTCTCTTAACCTTCAGTTAGGTTCGATAAGGCTGTTTGACCACGTTTTGATCTCTGAGGTGGGAGGGATACTGAGGATATCGACGAAGTTCCCCAAAGATAGCCCACTAGAAGTCTTAAAGACTCTACTCACCTAGCTTAGATCTGAAACCCTTTTAAACACCAGGCGAGTATAGTCTGGCAGCGTGAGTTTGGCATCTAAAACCGTATCCTTTGAGGAGTTCAGCAAGATAGATATGCGGATAGGTCGCATCATCGAAGCCGAACCTGTGCCCAACTCCAAAAAACTCTTGAAGCTCAAGATCGATCTGGGTGGTGGTGTAGTTAAGCAGTCGGTCGCTGGGTTAGCTGACCAGTATAAGCCAGAGGAGTTGAAATCGAAGCTAGTCGCGGTCGTCACAAATCTGGCGCCTAGGAAGATCTTTGGGTTAGAGTCAGAGGTTATGCTGCTGGCAGCGGTCGATGGCGACAAAGTATCGATACTTCAACCAGATAAGCAACCCAAAGAAGGCAGCAAAATCACATAAACCAATAAACCTTTGCGGAGAAAAGCCCCTATTTTAGACGAAAGTATGTGTTAACTGCTTGCTAACTTGCAAGTTCCAGCAGCCTAGCTTGAAGCGCAACAGCCTCTTTCTCTAAATCTAATCTATCCCTTAGCGTCAAGGCGATCATTAACAGCTTTAAACCGCTCATCCAACAGCAACTTTATACCCTCAATTTTGCTGTTTACATCATCGATCCTCTTGTTGAGAGGTACGATCTCCTCCCTAGCTATCTTTCTAATCTCAGGTAAAAATAAGACGCCAAGCAGCTTCTTTAACAGCCTTCACCATCACCTATTTTTTACGCAGATTCGATAATATAAGCTTTGATCGCAAAAGCTCCTAACTTCTACAGAATGTTAAGGCGAAGTGTTTGTATAGTTAGGTTGTTGAGCAAAAATATGAGGAGAAGAACCTGTAAAAGAGGGCAGAGCGTTTTCTCGAAACTGCAGAGTACCAGCTAAACAGAGGTTTTTATGATCTAGCGGCCTTCAGCCTTGAACAGGCGATTCAACTCTTTCTTAAAGCTCTTAGGCTAATAGTGTTGATTATCCTATGACGCATAGTGTTAGGGTGTTGCCAGAAGCACTCATGGAGGTCGCTGAAGAATATGGGTCTGTGATCAAGCGTATCTTAGATGTCTATTTGATAGATCTCGTGTTCTTGAGGGTGCATATATTACGTCTGAGGGAGTTTAGAAGAGAGAAAGCTGAAAGGTTGGCTAGAGTTTTTAAAGAGGTGATAAGAGATCTCATATAGAATTCTAGTGAAGGAAGCGTTGCAAAGGAAGGTGGTATTTAATAGACTTCGAGAACACCTGCAGATCATTAAAGAGGGTTGTTTGCAGGCTTGATCCGAATGCTGAAGTCTACTTTTGGCTCTGTAGTAGAAGGTAAAGAGTAATCTATCAAGCGACGTCAATACACTACTATTAACTACTGCGGATCAGTTAAAATGCCCTTTTAGCTCTGGAGGGCGGTGTGAAAGTGCTTTTCGAGATCCTTGTGCATACAAAGGATGAGGCTGCTTTCTTTGTCGGTAAGGCAAAACCTCTCAGGTGTAGAATACTCACCGTGGTAAAGCACTAAGAATATATCTCCATAAGAGCGGGATCAGAGCATAGGCAGAAGGAGATAACATTAGAAGATTATAAGCGTGCATATAGGGAGGTCGAGAAGGAGGTTAGAAGGGGCTTGTCGCACATCTAGTAATCTATATTCTCGTCAACGTGGTGCTGATCGCCATCAACCTAATCTACACAAGTGGGTGCTCTGGTTCTTCTACCCGCTCATAGGTTGGGGAATAGGCGTAGCAGTGCACTACCTATTTGGTGTGCGATGGCTGGGGAAGACACTCATAGAGAAAGAGGCTAAAGCAGAATACCGAGCCAAAGAAGCTGCAAGTAGCCAACAAACCTAAATCCACATCAAACATACCCTAAGGTAGTGTGGGCCGGTCGTCTAGACCTCCTAGGGGACAACCACCTTGCGAAGGTGGTCTAGTCTGGTAGGATACCGCTTTGGCAAGCACGCCCAAAGTGGCGGGGGTCGGGGGTTCAAATCCCCCCCGGTCCACTTAAGCTGTTATGAATGTTTGTGTTAGAGTTTAGGGTTGAGGGGTGGGATGATGCCTAGCTTAAAGAGTGTAGTTGATAGCTATATGCAGAAGGTTTCTGGGTTGAAGGAGCACTGCGAGAGGTGTTTGAGAACTGAGCGGTGGGGTGGGAGTGTTGTGTTGATGGTCATCGATGCTGCTTTCACCTCAATAGGTTTGAATTATTTTACAGCAGTTGTGCCAAAAGTTGAAGAGTTTAATAGGAGGTTTGTGGAAAGCGGAAGGATAAAGAAACTCCGCGAGCTTGCTGAGGCAGATGTTGAGGGGTTAAGGGCGGTTTGGCGAAACCTGCGTTCTTGGTTAGCGGCAAAAGGTATCGCAGCCTACCTTTCGACACTAGGAGGCGACGATAAATCCGCATTAAGAAATTGGGCTCAAAAAGCGAGGGTTGATGAGTGGTGGGCTGACCCTATCGGGAGGGTCAAGGGGGTCGGTTTAGTCACCTTTCAATATCTGAGGATGATGGGTGGTGTAGACACGGTGATGCCAGACAAGATCGTCAAGCGGGTGATAAACGAAATCTTAGTTAAAGCTGGTGTGCAGCCTGTATATGATGACTTAAAGTTCATAAAGAGGGCTGAAGAAGTGGCTTTAGCTTGCGGATATAGACCTATCGAGCTCTGCTGGATGACTTGGCTCATCCAACCAGAGGGGCAAAAGATGAGGATGGAGAAGTATTCGCATATACTTCCGAAGATCTGATTGGATTAGAGCATATCTTCTAATGCTTGAAGGAAGCGCTGTAGAGATTCTTTGGGTATTCGAGCACCACTAGCCTTAGAGTGACCCCCTCCGAAGCCGCCGAATTCTGATGCTAAGCGCTGTGTAATCGAGCCGAGGTCTTTAGGGTAGGTTGAGGAGGCTCTGAGGGAAATTTCTACGTAGGGTGAGTTATCCTTGATCCTATATGCTACACCTACGGGTGTTCCGAAGACACATCTTACGAGGTTTGCTGCCGCACCTTTTGGGAAGGAAGCTACCTCGATATAGGCGTAGCCTCTCTTAACCACACCTTCTTTTTCTACCCTCTTCAAGAAAGAGGAAACCTTTTTTGCTTGCTGCGACGCTGCCTCCGGTACACCACTAATCTCATGCGGGTACCTCAATCTACTCAAATCATCTACTATAGTGTTGAGTTTTTCGGAAGCTCTTCCCAACCACTCTATCGCATAGGCCAGCATCGAGGCCTCATAGTAGAGTTGGATCCTATCATGCAGATCTAATATTTTAGAGGCTATTGGTCCATTTTCCAAGTAGTCTGTTAACGCGGCAAACGCTACAATCATAGAGGCGCCTTTCGGCAAAATATTTCTGAATTTGATGTATGTCAGGGCAGCTGCGCAGTCTTTTAAGCTGTGAATAATCCTAAAATTCGTTTTTGAAGCATATCTGAAGCCTCTAACTTTTGGGTGATGATCGATATACGTTATCCTAGTGATTCTTCTTATCCTAGCCAGTTCCTCAAAGAATGGTTGCGCCGTTTCTGGCGATAATCCGAGGTCGCAGATATAGAGTTCAGAGGCGTTTGAAACACTTTTCAGAGACCCTATAAAATCGTCATAATCTACGAGCTTTATGGCCGCATTTTTTGCAAGCTTAAGTAAAGCTGCTGAGGCTATACCATCAACATCTGCTGAATGAGAAATGCAGATTACTCTACGCACATTATTGCACCCTATTCTCCACCTGCTTTAATCGCTCGTTCAATTCGGTGTAGGTACCAGAGAGTGTAGGAGGAGATCAGCGTTAGAGCTGTGAAGAGTTTTGTAGCGAAGACGAGGTTCCACGGCGTCTCTGGGTTAGGGCTCTTATTGACGAGTATGTCTGGGATTATGTTGCCTGTAGTGGCCTGGTAAGCCATTAAGGCGCCCCAAATTGTGAAGTTATATAATACTTCGTATGCTGATATGCAGAACACCAAAAAGGCAATCAGCCTGAAGATCGACAATCTGAACATCGAATACCTTAGCAGCCTTGACCTATTTAACTCAAGGACAGAGAACCAGCAAACCACTATCCCAACATATAGCCAAGTAACAGGCTTGGCGTAGATCGGGAAGTATTCTGGCTCGGGAAACTCGAAAGGCTTACTTTGTATATGAACTAGACTATCTCCCACACCCTCACTACGCTGTAAGAAAAACTCCAGACCAGCGTAGGTAAGTAACGCTACAACCAAAGCAAGAGAGAGGAGACCAAGCGTTAAGTATAAAGTCCTTAACCTTACTTCCCCTTCCATAGAGGACATTTAATTGAACTAAAACTTTCGAATTATTTATGTGTATCGGAAAGGTTGTCTGGGCCTAACTGAGTGTACTCTCTATAAGTTGAAGGATCTCCGGTGTGGCTAGTTTGTAGAGGATCCACTTGCCTTCACGCCTCTTTTTAACTATACCCTCTCGTTCAAGCAAGTTAAGGTGGTGTGAGGCATTTGGTTGAGTAAGATTTAAAGCAGCCATAACCTCGCATACACACATTTCCTTCTCTGCCAACAGCTTGATTATCTTGAGTCTGGTGGGGTCGCTGAGCGCCTTAAAGAAGCGGGCTTTAACCTCGAAGTAACTTTCTCTACCAATCTCTTCAGCCAACTTTTTTAGTTCACTGATATACTTCTCTAACCCGCCAGAAGCACGGTAAACTTCGTTGTAGCGCCTCTTAAGCCGCTCTTGAACCGATTCCACGGCTATAGATGGGGAAATACATACTTAAATATGTTTTACGATCTGCAAAGCCGATGGTTTAGCGCACATTATTTAGACGTAGGGCTGCGTTACAGAATCCCTAGGAATTATTGGACTTTTTTGTATAGTTCTTTGCGCCTCGCCTCCAGCATATCAACATTTCTACCGCTAAACTCAGCAGCAGTAAAGAGCCTAACACCCAGCTCCTCTCCAACCTCATAAACGGGCTTCAACTTTTCTCTGTAGTTAAGATCGCGCAGCAGATGGTGATCCAAGATTATCGTATGCAACCCGCTTGTAACCAAACTTCTAATGATTTTAGTGAGAAGCTGGCTTGCTATCTTTAGATCATCTTCCGTGAAGCTAACACCTATAAGATAAGTTGGCGGACCATCCACGATAAGGGTTTGTGGTGTGTTTTCGAGAATAAACTTCACCTGCTCTTCGCTTACAGGTCCTTGTACATCGGAAGTGAAGAGTACGCTTTCTCCTCCGCTCTTAACGCTAACCTCAATAACATATCCAAGTTTAGCATCTACACCGTGAGTTACTGCTGGTGAAAAATTGATCGTGGTTTCACCTATTCGAAGCTTTTTACCGTCGGCTGGCTTAATTTCCTTAGGTAATCCTTGTATGGTTTGGAGAAAGTAGGCTGCACGCCACATCTGACTTCGATTAACGTTCAAGGCGGGGTCCTTGATGAAGACCCGTTTATCTTTAAACACTTCTGGGTGGTGTATGGAGTGGTGGTCGTAGTGGTAATGTGTTAAAATAACGACGTCGGCGGAAGCGGCGAAACTCACTATCTCCCGCCAACATTCATCTAACCTCTGCCCCTCA
>JGI20130J15133_1000221_pt1 | contig 52470 bp, 41 predicted proteins | sample WasSprMetagenome_FD_15133 | JGI IMG/M metagenome (IMG submission 15133) | reverse complement strand
AGCCGCCCGATCCGCTCGAGGAGTGGAAATCGCCCCCGTTCGAACCCGACATCCGCGACAACAACATCTACGCTCGCGGCGCCTCGGACGACAAGGGCCAGACCTGGATCCTGGTCAAAGCGGTGGAAAGTCTGCTCAAAACGCGCGGGCGCTTGCCCGTCAACGTGCGTTTCCTCGTCGAGGGCGAGGAAGAATCGGGTGGCAAACACATCACGGCCTACGTGGCCTCCCGTCCGCCGCGACTCGCCGCGGACGCCGCCCTGATCTGCGACACCGAGATGTTCGCTCCCGGACTGCCCACCCTTTGCATCGGCCTGCGCGGCATCGTTTACGCAGAGATTGACGTGCAAGGCGCCCGGCGCGACCTGCACTCGGGCATCTACGGCGGGGCCGCGCCCAACCCCCTCCAGGCCATCGCCGAAATCGTTTGCGCCTTGAAAGACCGCGGGGGTCGCATCCACATCCCTGGCTTTTACGACCGCGTGCGTGCGCCGAGCCCCAAGGAACTGGAGGCATGGCGGCGACTGCCCTTCGACGAGAAGCGCTATCGCGAGGAGGAGCTGGGCGTCAGCGAGCTGACGGGAGAGCCCGGCTATTCCGTCTTCGAACGCACGTGGGCGCGTCCCACCTTCGAGCTTCACGGCATCCGCGGTGGCTTCACCGGCGAAGGCGCCAAGACCGTGATCCCCGCCCGCGCCGTGGCCAAAGTGAGCATGCGGCTGGTGGCCGACCAGCAGCCCGACGAGGCCGCCGAGCAGCTTCGCCGCGCCGTGGCCCAAGTTACGCCGCGCGGTGTCAAGACCGAAGTCCGCATCCTGCACTCGGCCGNCCCCTCGCTGGTCGATCCCGACAATCCGTTCGTGAAGGCCGCCGCGGAAGCGCTCACCGAAACATTCGGGCAAGAAACTGTTTTCGTGCGCTCGGGCGGCTCCATCCCCATCGTCGGCGTCTTCCAACAGCACCTGGGCATCCCCAGCGTCCTGATGGGCTTCGGCCTGCCCGACGACAACCTGCACGCTCCCAACGAGAAATTCCACATCCCCAACCTCTGGCGCGGCATGGAAGCCGTCGCCCGCTACCTCGAGAAACTGGGAGGCTGAGCCGCCGGGTCGTCCGCCACGTCCCCTGCTACAATCCCTAAGTGCGCCCCGAATTTCCTGAGCGACGAAAGCGGCTTGCGCAGCAGATCGCATCCCGCAAGCTGGACGCGCTCGTCGTCTCCGCCCAGGCCAACATCCGCTACCTGTGCGGCTTCACCGGCAGCAACGGCCTCCTTCTCGTGCGAGGGGACGGCTGGGCGCTGCTGCTCACCGATCCCCGCTACGAGCTCCAGGCCCAGCAGGAGGCCGACTGCCTCGTCCGGATCACGCGCAAACCCCTGACGCGGGAGCTGGCCGCCGAACTCGGGCGCCGGCGTCTGCGACGTGTAGGCTTCGAAGCCGGACGGCTCACTTACGCGGACTATGAAAGCCTCAAGGCCGCCCTCCGCGCGCGCGTCCAGCTCAAGCCCGTGGCCGATGCTGTCGAATCCCTGCGCTTGCTGAAGTCCGAAGCGGAAGTCGAAGCCATCGGTCGCTCGATGGCCATCGCCGCCGCCGCATTCGAAAAGGCCATGCGTGCGGCGCGCGAGGGCATCCGCGAAGCCGAACTGGCCGCCGAACTGGACTACCAGATGCGCCTGCTGGGCGCGGAAAAGCCCGCCTTCGAAACCATCGTGCTGTTCGGCGAGAACGCCGCTCTGCCCCACGGCAAGCCCGGCACGCGTGCACTGAGGCCGCACGAACTGGTATTGGTAGATATAGGCGCTCAACGGGACGGGTACGCCAGCGACATGACGCGCATGGCGGTGCTCGGAACTCCGTCCGAACGTGTGCGGCGCCTCTACCAGATCGTGCTCGATGCGCAACAGGCCGCGCTGGAGCAGCTCCGCCCGGGAGTCACCGGCGGCATGGTGGACGCCGCCGCCCGCAAGGCCCTTGAACGCCATGGCCTCGATCAGTGCTTTTCGCACTCCACCGGCCACGGGGTGGGCCTCGAAGTGCATGAGGCGCCCAGGCTTGGCAAGGACGACAAGACGCGGATCCAGCCCGGCATGGTGGTCACCGTCGAGCCCGGCATTTACATCGAGGGCTGGGGCGGCATCCGGATCGAGGATACGGTTGTGGTAACCTCGAACGGGAGCCGGATCCTCACCCCGGCCGGCAAGGAGCTGCTCCGGCTCTAGTCGCTTCCAGCGGCGAGCTTCGCCCACACGAGGTTGTTCATGACCATCGAAGAAATCCGCGAATTGATCAAGGTGGTCGCCGAGACCGGGATCAGCGAACTGGAAGTGCAGCGCGGGGAGAACCGGGTTCGCATCCGGCGCACCCCCGAAGTCAACGCCCATAACATCGTGCTGCCCGCCCAGCCCGCGGTTGCGGCCCCGGCGCCGGCACCCTCTGCCCCCGCTCCCGCACAGCCGCCGGCCGCCACGCCAGCGCCAGCGCCTCCGACACCCGAGACGACCGAACCGCCGTCCGACGCCACGCTCGTCTACGTCAAGTCCCCTATCGTCGGAACCTTCTATGAAGCTCCGGCCCCCGGCGCGCCGCCCTTTGTGCAGGTGGGCGATACGGTCAGACCCGGCCAGGTGCTCTGCATCATCGAATCCATGAAACTCATGAACGAGATCGAGGCCGAGGTGGCGGGCGTCATCGTCAGCCGCATGGTCCAGAACGGGCAGCCGGTAGAGTACGGCGAGACCCTGTTCGCGATCCGGCCCCTGTGAAGCCACCCATGTTCCGCAAGGTTCTCATTGCCAACCGCGGCGAGATCGCCCTCCGCGTCATCTGCGCGTGCAAGGAGCTGGGCATCCCCACCGTGGCCGTCTATTCGGAGGCGGATCGCCACAGCCTCCACGTACGCTTCGCCGACGAAGCCATCTGCATCGGCCCGGCCAAAAGCTCGCTCAGCTACCTGGACTTCACCAAGATCATCAGCGCCGCCGAAATCACGGACGCCGACGCGATCCACCCCGGCTACGGCTTCCTCAGTGAAAACGCCGATTTCGCCGAAGTCTGCCAGGCCTGCGGCATCAAGTTCATCGGCCCCAGCCCCGAGGTCATTCGCCTCATGGGCCTCAAGGAACGCGCTCGCGCCGCCATGCGCGAGGCTGGCGTGCCCGTGTTGCCCGGCTCCGACGGCATCGTGAAATCGCCCGAGGAAGCCCTCAAGGTCGCCGCCTCGATCGGCTATCCCGTCATGCTCAAAGCCTCCGCCGGGGGCGGCGGACGCGGCATGCGCATCGTCCCGTCCGCTGAGGAACTGCCCGCGCTCTTTGCCCAGGCTCAGGCCGAGGCCGCCGCCGCCTTCGATTGCCCCGACCTCTACCTGGAAAAATTCATCCGCTCGCCGCGCCACATCGAGTTCCAGATCCTGGCCGACGAGCACGGCAACGTCGAGGTCCTCGGCGAGCGCGAATGCACCATTCAGCGACGCCATCAGAAGCTGATCGAGGAAGCGCCCTCGCCCGCCTTGCCGCCCGCCGAACGCGAGCGCATCGCCGAGGCGCTGCGCCACGCCATGCGCGCCGTGGGTTACACCAACGCCGGCACGGTCGAGTTCCTCATGGACGAGGACGGTCACCTATACTTCATCGAGGTCAACGCGCGCGTCCAGGTCGAGCACCCGGTCACGGAAATGGTCACCGGCGTGGACATCGTCAAGACCCAGATCCTGATCGCCGCTGGCCACCGATTGCCGGATCTCTTGCCCTCGCCCATCCCCGTGCGCGGCCACGCTATCGAATGCCGCATTAACGCGGAACATCCGGAGACCTTCGCGCCCTCCCCGGGTCGCATCACCGCGCTCAATCTGCCCGGCGGGATCGGCGTGCGCGTGGATACGGCCGCTTACGCCGAGTGCGTCATCCCGCCCTATTACGATTCGCTCGTCGCCAAGCTGATCACCCATGGCCGCGACCGTGAGGAGGCCATCGCGCGCATGCGCCGTGCCCTGGAAATGTTCGTCGTCGAGGGCATCCACACCTCAATCCCGCTGCACCAGCGCATTCTGGCGGATCCCGATTTCCTCGCGGGCCGCTTCGACACCAACTTCATCAAGCGTTTCCAGGCGCCCGTCACCCAGACCGCCGGAAGCGTGCGCTGAGAGCAGCCGCTGGCGGCGCCTCGGGCGCCCGCGCTACATTGTTTACCGTGCGGACGCTCGCTCTGCTGCTGCTGATCACGCTGGTGGTCGGGGCCGTCGCCGCCGCGGCCCAGCAGGTCAATCCGGACGATGAAATCTACGACCAGGTCCGCCGCCGCCTGGCCAATGACCCGGATGTGAAAGGCGCCGCCATCGAGGTCCAGGTTCAGGATGGCGTCGTCACGCTGCGCGGCACGGTGCGCGAGGAAAAGCACCGGCTCAAGGCCGAGCGCATCACGCGCAAGGTCAAGGGCGTCAAAAAGGTCATCAACGAACTGCGGGTCTCTACGATTCCCGAGTAGCCGCGGCGCACCCCGGGCGGCGCCTGCCTCTGCCAGCGGCGATCTGTCTCAATAACCCACGCTCAGCCTCTCCGCGAGCACCTCGGGCAAGCCGGCGCGAAGAATTTTCGCTTGCGCCACCTCGATGGCGTACGGGACGCGCCTGAGTTCGACCTCGCCCCGTTCCTCGTCGTAAATGGCATAGGCAGCCCGCGGATCCCCATCCCGCGGCTGGCCCACCGAGCCGCAGTTGATCAGGTACATCCAGCCCGGATCCAGCCCCACCACGACGCACCGGGCCTCCGGCGGCGGGGGCGCGATGCGCTGCGCGCGCGTCCGACACACCCGGAAGCCGCCCTGAAAATGCGTATGCCCGAAAAAGGTCAGCCGGCAGTTCAAAAACGGCAGGACATACTCGGGCGTCACCCCCATCAGATACTCGTCCTCGTCTGCCGGTGAGCCGTGCACGATTTCGAAGTCGCCCACCCGCTTCGGCCCCTTGGGCAGGGATCGCAGGTAAGAGTAGTTTTCGGCGGTCAACACGCGCGCTGTCCACTCGGCGGCCTCGCGCGCCGCGGGATTGAACCAGTCCAGATTTTCCAAACCCACCGCCGCCTTGTCGTGGTTACCCCGCACCACGGCTGCCAGCCGCTCCCGCGCCCACTGGGTGACGCGGTTCGGGTCGGCCCCGTAACCCACCAGATCGCCGCAGCAGACCACCTGCTCGTACTGACCCTCGGCGTCGCGCAGCACCGCCTCCAGTGCCTCCCAGTTCGCGTGAATGTCGCTGACGATCAGATACCGCACGGGCCGCCTCAAACCGCTCGATCCTGTCCCGCGGGCGCGCGCCGCAATCTCAGGCACACCACCTCGGGCGGAGCTCCCAGACGGATCGGCGCCCCAACCGTACCGATGCCACGGCTCACGAACAGGGAACACGTCTGCGTGCGATAAAGCCCGTAGACGAACGGCGTCCACAGCCGGGCCACGTTCAGCGAATGGCCGAAAATCTCTGCGCTCACCTGCCCGCCGTGCGTGTGCCCGGAAATCACCGCCTGGAAGCCCAGTCGCGCCGCCACAGGAAAAACGTCGGGATTGTGCGACAGCAGCAGATTGACTGCGTCCTTTTCCACGAGCCTGCCGGCGCCTCGCAGATAGGGCGCGCCGCGTCTCTGGTAGTCCACCCCTGCCACATTCAGGCGCGCGCCGCCCAATCGTAGCACCACGTTTTGCCCGCGCAGAAAGGCGATGCCTGCGCGCCGGCCCAGCACAGTCGCCTTCTCTTCGATTCCCGCATAAATCTCGTGGTTGCCGTGGCAGCCCACGACGCCGGCCTCGGCTCGCAGTCGCGAGAGCTCGCGCAGACACGCCTCCAGAGGACCGCGCCGCCCTGTGATCAAATCTCCCGTCACCGCGATCAGATGCGGGCGGAACTCGTTCGCCATCGCTACGGCGCGCGCCAGCTCGCGCTCGCTCAAAAACGGTCCCAGATGGATGTCGGTGAGCTGCACGATGCGCAGACCCTCCAGCTCCGCGGGAAGCCCTGGCACGGGCAGCTCGACTTCCACGGATCGGAGTCGCAGCCGCTCGACGACGATCCCGAATCCCGCCACCGCCACGGGCGCCAGAGCCGCGCCGCCCGCGACGTACTGGAGGAAGGCGCGGCGCCCGGGATCCCACCCGGCAGCGCGCTGACGCAACCGCCCTGCAACCCGCACCGCCAGGTATCCGGTCGCCGCCAAAGGCGCGCTCCCGCGCAGCCACTCAAGCGCTGCGCTGCGGGGCCACCACCGGGTTGCCACCAGCGGCGTCATCGCCAGCCCGGCCGCGATCCAGCCGGCAAGCAGCCAGCGCAAAACCCGCAGCGCCTGCCGCTCCGGACGCACGTTACTCCTTGCCAGCAACAGGCAGAGCGCAACCAGGTTGATGCCGGCCCCGATGATCTCAGGCAGCCATGACCAGAGGCGGTCTGTCATTCCCAGTGAGCACGTGCAGGANCACAAGTCCCGCAACGGACGCTCCTCTCATTCTAAAAGGCAACGCGCAGCCGCCACAGGCCCTGGCTGAATGCATCGGAGAACGTCGGGTGGGAAGCGGGGCCGGCGGCAACCGCGCCGGCCCCAACCAAGATCAGGCGGATCAGGCGCTCTGCGCCAGCGGCGCCCGCACCGGGCGGCCCGGGTCGTCTTGCTGCCGCCCCGCAGGAAGCGCGGCCACCGGGCGGGGACGCGTCCTCACCGTGCCGTGGAAGTACTCATCCAGCGGCCACAGCCCGTAAGGCTGCAGCTCGCGGAAGACGCGACCGAGCTTCTGCTCGATCCGGTACACGCAGTGGAAGAAATTGCCGCGGTCCAGACCGAGCTTGCGGCAGCACAGCTTCCAGTCCGCGCCCAGCAGGAAGTGATACTTGAAGACTTTGTATTCGAATTCGTCCAGGGTCCGCTTGCTCACCAGGATAAAATCTGCGCAGTATTCTTCGTCCTTGAAACCCCAGGTCATTCGCCCGCGAGGTCCGGAAACCCGCTCCAGCGAAACCCGGCTCATGTATTTATCCTTGGTGGCGCAATAGCGGAAGCGCCGGTAACAGGCGCGAAAGATTTCCCGCAGGACGCAATTGCAGGGGTTGGACCCACCCCTGCGGCTGGTACGCAACCCCAATCCGTGGCATTGCGTGCAGCGATTTTTCGCCAGCGCGATCGTGTCAGAACGGGTCCATTCCATGGTTTGTCTTTGTCCTCCAGGGACCCCTCCCGGTCGAGGCCGCACCGCCTCGAGGCCCGCGCCTGAGCGCCGCAGAAGCTACCGTCCTGTAGCCCTCGGGGGAGGAGCATACAAGTCTGTCTTCAGAAGATACACCAAGGGGGAAAATCGTCAAGCCTCCGCGGCCCGCTTTCCGCCGTGAAATTTTTTTCAGAAAAAATGGCGGGCTAATTCTTTGTCAATTCAGGAAAAATTTGAGCGCTTTTCCCGACGGAATCCAATTAAAATTTGCTAATGTTGTGAAACATCCGGTTTTTTGCGCCCTCTATTTCTCCGGGAAATAGAGTCGCCATGTACTTCGCCGACCTCCACCAGCGCCTCATCCGCCACATCCGCCACCGCCTCGACCGCGGTGAAATCACCGAACGCGGCCTCGCTCGCCAGGCCGGCCTCTCCCAGTCCCACCTCCACAACGTCCTCAAGGGCGCTCGCAGCCTCTCCAACCACCTCGCCGATCGCCTCCTCCGCCATCTCGAGATCAGCGTACTGGACCTGCTGGCCCCCGAAGAGCAGGACGCCTGCGCGCCCGCGGATGCCTCCCTCGAACCTTTGCGCGAGACCGCTTACCCGCGCCGGCGCGATCGTTCCACCACCTCGCGGTAAACTTCCAGCACCTCTCGCGCCGTCCGCTCCCAACTGAACCGCCGCAACTGCTCGAACCCGCGTCGCGTCAACTCCCGCCGCAAGGCCTCGTTCAGCAAAGCCTCCCGCAGCCCCCGCGCGATGTCGAAGACGTTCTCCGGATTGACCAGCACCGCCGCCTCCCCCACCACCTCCGGCAGGGAGCTGACGTTGGAGGTCACCACCGGAGTCCCGCACGCCATCGCTTCCAGCGGCGGCAGCCCGAAGCCTTCGTACAGCGACGGAAACGCAAACACCGCTGCGCACTGGTAAAAAACGCGGAGCGTCTCGAAAGGCAGAAATCCCAGGAACCGCACCGCGTGCTCCACCCGCGATTTGATGACCGCATGCCGCACAGCGGGATAACGAGCGATCTCGTCCCCGATGATGATCAGCCGCAGATCCTTGTACACCGGGTGGTCTTTGAGCTCGCCCAGCAGCACGGCGAAGGCCTCCACCAGCCGCGGCACGTTTTTCTGCGGACGGATGGCTCCCGCGTAGAGAATGTACGGGTAATTCACCTGGTAGCGTTCCAGCACGCGCCGGCGCTCAGCTTCCTCCGCCGCGCACTGCGGCACGCCGTCCCGCAAGAAACGCGGATCGGGCGCGTCGTAGATCTGGCGAATCCGCTGGGGCGGGATGCCCAACACGCGCTCCACGTCCCGCCGCGTCGCTCCCGAAACCGCCAACACCTGCGCTGCCCGCATCAGGCCCCGCCGACTCCGCCACAGCCGCAGCGCCCGCCAGCGGTCCGGCACCGGCGGGAACAGCAGGCTGCTCAGATCGTGCACCGTCACCACGTACGGCCGCGGCATCCCCCAGGGCACCACGTTCAGCGGCAAATGAAACAAATCAGCGTCGAACTGTCGCAGAAAGAGGGAAAAAGAAATTTGATGGATCAGCCCCGTGTCCGGCCGCGCGAAACGGACGGTGCGGAAATTGGCGGGCAGGTCCGCGAACTCCTCCACGCCCTCCGGCAGCGCCACCAGAACGTAACGGTTCTCCGCGTCCACCGCCGCCAGCGCCCGCACCAGGTTGCGGATGTAGCTGCCGATGCCGAAGTCGCGCACCCGACGCGCGTCCAGCACCACGGTGAACGCCATCGCCTCGTCTCGCGCCCTCCCCGGCTCAACGGGCCGCCGCAGCCGCCAGCTTCCAGGCGTACAGCGGGAAGCGTTCCACCAGCTCCGCTACCCTGCGCCGCACCGCCGCCCGAACCTCTTCGCTCTCCGGCCTCTCCAGCACCTGGGCGATCAACCCTGCCACTTCCCGCATCTCCGGCTCGCGGAATCCCCGCGTCGTCACCGCCGGCGACCCCAGCCGGATTCCGCTCGGATTGAGCGGCGGGTTCACGTCGAAGGGGATCGTGTTCTTGTTCACCGTGATGTGCGCCGCATCCAGCGCCTGCTCGGCGTCCCGTCCCCGCAAACCGCGCGAGAATACGTCCACCAACAAAAGGTGCGTGTCCGTGCCGCCCGACACCACGCGGAAGCCCGCTTCCTTCAGCCCTTCCGCCAGCGCGCGAGCGTTGGCCACCACTTGCCGCTGGTAGGCGGCGAACTCCGGCGTCATCGCCTCCTTCAGGCACACGGCCTTGGCCGCGATCACGTGCACCAGAGGACCGCCCTGCACTCCCGGGAAGACGCTCTTGTCTATGGCCGCCGCGTACTGCTGCCGGCACAGGATCATCCCCGAACGCGGCCCGCGCAGCGTCTTGTGCGTCGTCGTGGTCACGATGTCGGCCCACTGGCACGGATTCGGATGCAGGCCCGCCGCCACCAGTCCCGCAAAATGGGCCATGTCCACCAGCAGGATCGCTCCCACCGAGTCCGCGATTTGCCGGAAACGCGCAAAGTCGAGCACCCGCGGGTAGGCGCTGCCGCCGGCGATGATCATCTTCGGCTTGTGCTGCTCGGCCAGCCGCGCCAGCTCGTCGTAGTCAATCTGCTCGTCGTCGCGCCGCACCCCGTAAGGAATCACCCGGTAGGTCTTGCCCGAAAAATTCAGGTGATGGCCGTGCGTCAGGTGCCCGCCGTGGGAAAGATTCATCCCCAGGATGGTGTCGCCGGGCGACAGCACCGCCGCATAGGCCGCCATGTTGGCCTGCGATCCTGAATGGGGCTGCACGTTGGCGTGTTCGGCGCCGAACAGTTGTTTGGCCCGTTCCCGCGCCAGGTTCTCCACCACGTCCACGTATTCGCAGCCCCCGTAGTAACGCCGTCCCGGATAGCCCTCGGCGTACTTGTTCGTGAAGACGCTGCCCGTCGCTTCCAGAACCGCTTCCGAGGTGAAGTTCTCGCTGGCGATCAGCTCCAGCCGCGAATGCTGCCGCAGCAGCTCACCGCGGATCGCCTCATAAACCTCAGGATCCACTTCGGCCAGCGGTCGCGCCAGCCGTTCTTGCTCGGTCATGAACAGGCTGCCTCCTCCAATGCCGTAATCTTGCCTACCCGGCGCGCATGCCGCCCGCCGTCAAAAGGCGTGTTCAGGAAGACTTCCAGCAGCGCCTCCGCCGCCTCGGCATCGGTGAAACGCGCTCCGAACGTCACCACGTTGGCATCGTTGTGCGCGCGGCTCAGCCGCACCTGCTCGGGCCACACCGCCGGCGCCGCCCGCACCCCGCGCACCTTGTTGGCGGCGATCGCCATTCCCACGCCCGTCCAGCACACCAGCACGCCGCGATCCGCCCGACCTTCCGCCACGTCCCGCGCCACCGCCGCCGCGAAATCGGGATAATCGCAGGATTCCTCGGAGTGCGTGCCGTGATCCACCACTTCGTGACCGCGACTGCGCAGCCACTCGCGCAGCCGCTCCTTGAGCTGAAAGCCCGCGTGATCCGCGCCAATGGAAATCTTCATGAGGGCGAACTTCATTCTAACATGTTAAGATTGTTGTTTATCGCCGCTTCGCCCTGCGCGGCGAAGCAATTCCGCATCCTACGCCCCCGAGGCGCTCGTTACGGAATATCCGATGCAATGGAGCCAGCTTTTCATTCCTACTCTCCGGGAAGATCCCGCCGACGCTGAAGTCGTCTCCCACAAACTCCTGGTCCGCGCCGGCTACATCCGGCAGCTCGTCGCCGGCGTCTACAGCTATCTGTTCCTCGCGCAGCGTTCCCTCAACAAGATCATTCGCATCGTGCGCGAGGAAATGGACGCNATCGGCGCCCAGGAAATGCTCCTGCCCGCCCTCCANCCGGCCGAACTCTGGCAGGAGTCCGGACGCTGGGACGTCATGGGCGACGACATGTTCCGCCTCAAGGACCGCAACGATCGCCAGCTCTGTCTCGGCATGACCCACGAGGAGGTCATGACCGCCATCGCCCGCGGCGAACTCCGCAGTTACAAGCAACTGCCCCAGATCTGGTACCAGATCCAGACCAAGTTCCGCGACGAGCCGCGTCCCCGCTCCGGCCTCATCCGCGTGCGCCAGTTCCTCATGAAGGATTCCTACAGTTTCGATCTGGATGCCGCCGGCCTCGATCGCGCCTACCAGAAACACTACGAGGCCTACTGCCGCATCTTCCACCGCTGCGGTCTGAAGTTCGTCGCCGTGGAAGCCCACTCGGGCGCCATGGGCGGCAGCCAGTCCCACGAATTCATGGTGCGCGCGGAGGCCGGCGAAGACTGGGTGGTTCTCTGCCCGCAGTGCGGCTACGCCGCGAATCTGGAAAAGGCCGTTTCCATCCCCTCCGAACCCCTCGCCGAGGATCCCCCCGGCGATCTCGATCCCGAACCCTTCGCCACGCCGGGCGTCCGCACCATCGCCGAAGTCGCCGAGTTCACCGGCCTGCCCGAAACCTCCCAGATCAAGTCGCTCGTCATGGTGGCCGAAGGCTCGCCTGTGCTCGTGCTGCTGCGCGGCGATCATCAATTGAGCGAAACCAAACTGAGCGAGGCGCTGGGCGGACGTACCATCCGACCCGCTCATCCCGATGAGATGCGCCAGTGGCTCGGCGCCGACGCCGGCTCGCTCGGCCCGGTCGGCGTGCGCAACATGCCCATCCTCGCCGATCTCGCCCTGCGCGGTCGTCGCAACATGATCTGCGGCGCCAACCGCGACGGCTATCACCTGCGCAACGTCACTCCCGAAGAAGACTTCACCGCCTCCTGGCACGACCTGCGCCAGGTCGCTCCCGGCGACCGTTGCCAGAAGTGCGGCGCCCCGCTCGACCTCGGGCGCGCCATCGAGGTCGGCCATATCTTCAAGCTCGGTTACAAGTACTCCGAATCTATGGGCCTGCGCGTCACCGGTCCCAAGGGCGAAGAAATTACACCCATCATGGGCTCCTACGGCATCGGCATCGAGCGCATCCTTTGCTCCGCCATCGAGCTCTACGCGGACGAGGACGGCATGGCCCTGCCCGTCTCCATCGCCCCCTTCGAGGTGGTCGTGACCCCCGTCAACAATTCCGACGCCGAGCAGATGAGCGCCGCGCGACGCCTCTACGAAGCCTGCAAAGCCGGCGGCCTCGACGCCCTGCTCGATGACCGCGACGAACGGCCCGGCGTCAAATTCAAGGACGCCGACCTCATCGGCATCCCCTACCGCATCACCGTCGGCAAGAAACTCGCCGCCGGCAAGGTTGAAATCTTCCACCGTCGCAGCCGCCAGAGCACCGAAGTCGAAGTGGAGCGCGCGGTGGAAACCCTCCGCCAGCGCATCGCCGAGGACTACCGCGCCTTGCAGCCCCCGAACTGAAGCCCATGCAGGAATCCACCCCGGATTGGTCCGCCATCCGCGCGGAGTTTCCCGCGCTGGCGCACTGGACCTATCTGAACTCCGCGACGTTCGGCCAGGTCCCGCGACGCGCCGTTGAGGCCATCAACCGCCACTTCGCCCGGCGCGACGAACTGGCCTGCTCGGATTTTCTCACTTGGTTCGATGACGCCGACCGCATCCGCGCCGCCGTCGCCCGCCTGATCAACGCCCAGCCCGCCGACATCGCCTTCATCCCCAACGCAGCCACTGCGCTGGGCCTGCTGCTGGGCGGCATCCCCTGGCGCCCCGGCGATCGCATTGTCACTCTCGAGAACGAATTCCCCAACTCGATCTACCACCCCGCCCTGCTGGCTGCCCGTGGCGTCGAGTTCGTCGAGGTCCCGTGGTCACAGTTCGAACGCGCGCTCACGCCGAACACCCGCCTCGTCGTGCTCAGCGAGGTTAACTACATCACCGGCTTCCGCGTGCCTTTGCACGAAATCGCGCCCGAACTTCGCCGCCGCGGCATCCTGCTCTTCGTGGATGGAACCCAGAGCGCGGGCGCGCTGGCCTTCGATGCAGTCCGGGTGCAGCCTCACATCTACGCGGTCCACGGTTACAAATGGCTGCTTTCTCCCAACGGCGCCGGCTTCATGTACGTGCACCCCGAGGTGCGCGAGTGGCTCCCGCCCAGCGTCATCGGCTGGCGAAGCCACCGCGACTGGCGCTCGGTGGATAACCTTCACCACGGCGCGCCTGTCTTCCCTCAGGAGGCGGAGAAATACGAGGGCGGCATGATCACTTTCGCCGTCCTCTACGCGATGGAAGCCTCCATCGAGCTGATGCTGGAAATCGGCGTCGGCGCCATCGAACGCCGCGTGCTCGAGCTGGCCGAGCTGGTGCGCTCCGTGGTGCGCAAGGCGGGCGGCAAGCTGCTCTCCGACGAGGCCCCTCACTACGATTCGCCCGTGGTCGCGGCCCGCTTTCCGGGTCGCCGCGCTTCCGAACTCGCCCGCGCCCTAGCGGCACGACGCGTGCTCGTCTCCGCCCGCCACGACTTTCTCCGCATCTCGCCGCACTTCTACAACAACGAAGGAGACATCGAGCGCTTCGGCTACGAGCTGGCGCACCTGCCCTGAGCTCGCTCAGTACAGGAACAGCGTGCGGTAAAGAGTATCCCGCTGGCGAGGGACGAAGCCTGCCTCGCGAATGATCCTTCGCAGGTCTTCTTCCGTGGCCCGGTTGTGTGCGCCCGCCGCCGCCACCACGTTCTCTTCCAGCATCACGCTGCCCACGTCGTTGGCGCCGAAGCGCAGCGCGATCTGGCACACCTTAAGCCCCTGTGTGACCCAGGAAGCCTGAACGTTGGGCACGTTTTCCAGGTACAGGCGGGAAATCGCCACCGTCTTCAGGTAATCCACGGCGCTGGTCTCGCGCGGAATTTTCCGGCCCAGCGCCGTGTTCTCCGGCTGGAACGTCCAGGGAATGAAGGCCGTGAAGCCCCCGGTTTCTTCCTGAAGCTCGCGGATGACGCGCAGGTGGTTGATGCGGTGCTGATACGTCTCGCCGCAACCGAACATCATGGTGGCTGTGGTGCGCAGGCCCAGCCGGTGCGCGGTGCGGTGCACGCTGAGCCATTCCTGGGTCGAGCACTTCAGGCGGCTGATGCGATGGCGCACCTCGTCGTCCAGAATTTCTGCGCCGCCGCCCGGAATCGAATCCAGCCCCGCATCGCGCAGCCGCGCAATTGTCTCCTCGAGCGTCAAACCGCTCACTTCCGCGATATTCAGAATCTCGGGCGCCGAAAAGCAATGCAGGTGGACGCGGAAGCGCTGCTTGATCGAGCGCAGCAGGTCCTCGTAGTACTCGATGCCCAGCTCGGGATGCAGGCCGCCCTGCATCAGGATGCCGGTCCCGCCCAGCTCCAAAGTTTCCCGAATTTTGTCAAAAATGACCTCCTTGGGTAACACGTAGGCTTCCCGGTGCCCGAGCGGGCGGTAAAACGCGCAGAACGTGCAGTACTCGGTGCAGACGTTCGTGTAATTGATGTTGCGGTCAATGATGTAAGTGACCACGCCCTCGGGATGCAAGCGCCGCCGCAGCAGATCCGCGGCCATGCCGATCCCGATCAGGTCACTGGATTCAAACAGCTCGAGAGCTTCCCGATCCGACAGCATCCCGATCCTCCTCACGCAACCGCCGGGCCCGCGCCAGGAACTCCCCCAGTCCCCGGTATTCCTCCTCCCCCAGCTCGTGAACCACACGCTCGCTCAGATACTCGCGCGCCAGCGCTTCGGGAATCCCGCGCGGCCCCGCTTCCTGCTGCACGATCTCATCCAGGTGCGCGCGTCCGTAGCGGCACGAATCCAGAAAGGCCTCCTCCAACCCCGCCCGGTAACGTTCCCGCCGCGCCGCCCAGACCGCGAACACCATCGGCAGGCCCGTCAGCGCCAGCCATTCCTCGCCCAGATCGAGTGCCTGCCACGGCAGCCCCGCCGGATCCACCCGCAACGCAGGATCCCCGATGATCACCGCCGCGTCCGCGCCCTCGAGCATCGCCTCCAGCTCGGGCGGGCGAGGCTCGATCCGCGGGCGCACGCCGTAGCGCTCGGCCAGAATGATGCGCGCCAGCATGATCGAAGTCCGCGAGCTGGTGTCGGCGGCCAGCGTCTGAATCCGCTCCGGCGGAACCTTCGAAATCAGTAGGATGCTCCGGATCGCGCCGCGGCATGCAATCCCGGCGCCGCGCAGAATTTCCAGCGGCAATCTCTCCAGCTCGATGGAAGGCACGATTCCGATGTCCACGGCCCCCGCGGCCAGCCGATCCGCACACCGGGAGGGAACGGCAAACTCCAGCTCGAACTCGCCCCTCTGCGCCCCGTGCAACATCCCCCAGACCAGAGGCACTGTATTCAGGTAGCTGACTGCGCACACGCGCAGCCGCCCGGACGTTGGAGCTGCTCCGCTCAACTGTCCAGTCTATCATCGAGAGCGGACTGGCATTTCGGTTGCTACACTGATTCATATCAGCAAGCACTCCATGACCATGCGCACGACCAAGTTCTTCTGCCGCCAGACGTTGCTCCTGGCTCTGGCGCTTTCGATCCCGGCCGGAGCCCAGACTGGCACCATCTTCTATCCGCTGCCCGCCAGGGTCGTCGGTCACGCAAGCCTCACGCCCACATCCGCATCGCCCAACCTGGTGGAGGGTCGCGAGCTGTATTCACCCCAGGGCGCCGCGCTCGATTTCTCGACCTCACCCCCGGCGCTTTACGTGGCCGACACGCTGAACAACCGCGTGCTCGGCTGGCGCAACGCAGCCAGTTTCGGCAACGGTGCCTACGCCGACATCGTCATCGGCCAGCCCGATCGCGTCACCACCAGCGCCGGCGTATCGCGGACCAGCCTGAACTCGCCCGTCGCCGTGGCGGTGGACGCGCAGGGCAACCTCTATGTGGCCGACGCGGGAAACAACCGCATCCTGCGCTTCCCCAAACCGTTCCAGCAGTGGGACCAGGGCCGCGTCCCCATCGAGGCCGATCTGGTCCTGGGTCAGGCCGATTTCTCTTCCAGTCGTGCCAATCGCGGCGGCTCTCCTTCCGCCGGCACGATTGCCCTGAGTACGGCCGGCGGAACATTTCGAACCGGTCTTGTTTTTGACAGCAGCGGCAACCTCTGGTTCTCGGACGCAGCCAACAGCCGCGTGCTTCGTTACCCCGCCGAGGCCCTCCGCGCAGGCACGCTGGGCGCCCCCGCCGACCTCGTCCTCGGCCAGAGCGACTTCACCACCAGCACGGCGCTGGCCGAAACCTCCGCCAACCGCCTTGTCAGGGACAAAATGCGCTACCCGTCCGGACTCACTTTCGATACCGGCGGAAGGCTCTACGTGGCGGACGCGCTTAGCCGCGTCCTCGTCTTCGTTCCCCCCTTCTCATCCGGCATGGCCGCCGCGCGCCTGATGGGCATCGTGGTCGTCCCCACCGGCCAGCAACCTCCCCCGGCAGTCAACGATACCGGATTGAACCATCCCGAAGGCGTCTTCATGATCGGCCCGAACCCCGGGGTCGTAGATACGCTCAACCATCGCATTCTCCTCTTCCCGCGGTTCGAAGACTGGCCCCCCGAATCCGCCACGCGGATCTCGCCCGCCGCCCAAACCGTCATCGGCCAGCCTGACATGAATACGAACCGCGCCGCCGCTGGCGCCACCAACTTCAACAACCCCGTCCACGCCGTCTTTTCGGGGTCCGAACTGTTCGTCGTGGACTCCGGCAATCACCGCGTCGTGGTCTGGCCGCAGCCCTTCACCGCCGCTAACCGCGTGCTCGGTCAGCTTGCACTCGACTACAACGCCGCCAACCTGATCGAAGGCCGCGAGCTCTACCTGACGCCCGCAGCGATCGGCCCCTACGCCGGCAGCGTCGCGCTCGACACTACCTCCAGGCCGCCCCGGCTCTACATCGCCGACACCTTCAACAACCGTATCCTCGGCTTCCGGGATGCCTTCCGCGTCAAGCCGGGCGACTTCGCCGACATCGTCATCGGCCAGCCGGACCGCTTCCGCTCTACGATCAACTACCCGAGCGGCGATCCGCGCGTGACCACGCGTTCGAGCCTGTACCTGCCCACAGCCATCGCCGTGGACGCAGCAGGCAATCTCTGGGTCGCCGACAGCGGCAACAACCGCGTCCTTCGCTTCCCCAAGCCCAACTTCGATCAGCCGCAGGTCCTGCCTGAGGCCAACCTCGTGCTCGGCCAGCCTGATTTCTTCACCACCCCGCGCCTCACCGACCCCACTCGTCGCACCATGGCCCTGCCCAGCGGCCTGGCGTTTACGCCCGAAGGCCACCTGCTCGTCTCCGACGCTGCCCACAATCGCGTCCTTGTCTTCCGCAGACCCGAAGGCGGCGACTTCACCAATGGGATGGACGCCAGCGCCGTCATCGGCCAGCCGAACTTCACATCCGCCTCCTCGGGAACAGCCGAAAACCGCTTCAACAACCCGCGCGGCATTGCCGTAGACACCTCGGGACGCCTCTACGTGGCCGACGTGGCCAACAACCGCATCTCGATTTTCACCAACGTAGCCGCCATCGGCCCAACCGACGATCCGCGTCCGGCCACCGTCTTGACCAACTCCACCGGAACCACGCGCCTGCGCTCGCCCTACGCGGTCACGGTCAGCCCGATCACGGGCGAAATCTGGGCGGCCGAATTGGGCGCCTCGCGCCTGTTGCGCTACCGCGAGTACTCCTTCCTGCCTGCCGACAACTATGCCGCCAACCTGGCTTTCAGCGTCGGCGGGCCGCTCGCTCTCACGCTGGATGCCTACGGCAATCCCGTAGTCGCTGAGGCGCTCAATCGCGTCGCCATGTATTACCCGGGCGTCATCGGCGTGAACGCAGCCAATTACCTGGATCGTCCGGTAGCGCCGGGCACCTACGTGGCGCTTTTCCCCGCCGGCGGCCAGTACGCATTCACGGAGACGCGCGTGTTCGATCAGGAACCCAACCCCGTTCCCATGCCCAGGCGCCTGGCCGACATCGAAGTCCTGATCAACGACGAGCCCGTGCCGCTTCACTTCGTCTCCCCTGGGCAGATCAACTTCCTGATGCCCATGAGCGCCCCCAGCTCAGGCTCGGTCAGCGTGCTCGTCCAGCGGCCTTCTACGGGCCAGATCCTCGGCTATGGACGAATCCAGATGGCCGCCGCCTCTCCCGGCTTGTTCACCAACGACAGCTCGGGCTCCGGTCAACTGGCCGCGCTCAATCAGGACAACACCCGCAACGGTCCTGCCAACCCCGCCCCACGCGGTTCCGTAATCCAGCTTTTCGCCACCGGCGCCGGCTTCATCCCCGGCGCGCCGCCCGATGGCGACACCCCGGGCGGGCAGCTCATTCCGACGCCCGAAAAGCCGCGCGTGTTCATCGGCACCGACTTTGTGCCCGACTCCGACGTGCAGTACTCCGGCCTCGCGCCCGGCCTCATCGGCGTCTGGCAGATCAACGTCCGCATCCCCGAGCGCGTCGCGCCCGGCAATGCCGTGCTGCTCTACGTCCAGTACAAGGACGTGCCCAGCATGACGCCGCAGCGCCGCGCCACTATCGCCGTCAAATAACGTGACCGGAACGGACGGCTTTCCGGGGGACCCCCTGGGATGAGGTCCTCTACCCTGCTTTGACGGAGCCAGCCACTCGCCGGACCCGGCGCGCCGCCTCCTCGTGTGTTAGAATCTCCGATGATATCGAGGAGGCCGCCCGATGCCTGACACCCACAACGATACGCGACGCGCTTTCGTGAAGACTGCGACCGCTGCCGCCGCCACCACAGTGCTGGCTCGCCCCGTACAGGAAAAACTGGCGCTCTTTGGAGGACCCAAAGCCGTAACTTTCCCCGAGCGCCAGCATACTGAACTTACTAAGTGGCCCCGCTACGGCCAGGCCGAAAAAGAAGCTCTTATCCGGCTCATCGAAAGCGGCCGCTTTTACGAAGAAGCCCCGCTGCTCGAAAAAGAATGGAAGGAATACACCAAAATTCCGTACTGCAAGACCCACATGAACGGCACGAGCGCCCTTACCTCGATGTACTTTGCGCTCGACCTTCCGCCGGGCAGCGAAATCCTCGTGCCTTCTTACACCTTCTTCGCCACCTGCCTCTGCATGCGTTTCTTCGGCTGCGTCCCCATCTTCGTGGACATCAATCCGCGCACGGCCACTTTCGATCTGGACGACGCCAAACGCAAACTGACTCCGCGCACCAGGGCCATCGTGGTCATGCACTCCTGGGGCCTGCCCTGCGAAATGGACAAGATCTCCGATTTCGCGCGCGAAAAAGGACTGATCCTGTGCGAGGACGCCGCTCACGCCCACGGCGCCGAGATGCAGGGCAGAAAGATCGGGACCTGGGGCGCGATGGCTATTTTCAGCTTCCAGACCAGCAAGGTCCTGCCCTCGGTCGAAGGCGGCATGGGTATGTACCAGACGCGCGAATACTATGAGCGCGCGGCTGCTTTCGGACACTACGAAGATCCGCCCAAGTTCCCCAAGGACAGCCCTTACCGCAAGTACGTCGAAACCGGCTTCGGCCAGAAGTACCGCATGCACCCGTTCGCGGCTGCCATCGCGCGCCAGCAACTGCGCAGCCTCGACGAGCGGAACGCGCTCGTCGAGGCCAACGTCCGCCGGCTCAATGACCGCCTGCTCCAGTTACCCGGAATTTCCGAGCCTTACTGCCGGCCCGATCAGAAGCGCGTCTATTACTACGCGAACATGCTTCTCCTGGACGAGGCCAAGGCCGGCTTTTCGCGCGACGCTCTGGTCAAAGCGCTCAAGGCCGAAGGCGTGCGCGCCACCGTCTGGATTTACCCCGAGCAGCACAAGTGCGCCATTTACTCGGAAGCGAAGTGGTGGCACCATCCGCCCGTGATCCCGGACCGCATGCCGGGCAACGAGCAGGTCAACAAGACGCACTTCTTTGTGCCGCTGTTCTACGGGGAAGCGCCCGAGCTGATCGAGCAGTACGTGAAGGCGTTCGAGAAGATCTGGGCCCACCGCTCGGAACTGGCCCGGATCTGACCCGCGCCTACTGACCTACTCCGCCTTCCGCACGCAGCGGAAGCCGATCGTCGCATCCCGCCATCGGGCGGGAACCGCGGTGAAGTTACTCGCCGCCGCCTCGGCCAGCTTCGCCGTCCACGATCCCCCGCGCACCGCGTACCACTCCTCCTGCGGGCCCACCGGGGGATTCAGTAACTTCGCGAAGCGCGCCACGGCTTCCGGCGTTGGCGTCACCCGCTGCTCCACGAACTCCGCCACGTTGCCCGTCATGTTGAGCGCGCCGTAGGGACTGGCGCCGCTGCGGAACGAGCTGGCGGGCATGGCCGCGTGAACCATCAGGCTGGCGTTGTCGGCCACGTTGGCGCGCTCGGCGTCCGCCTGGTCGCCCCACGGATAGAGCCTGCCGTCCGCCCCCCGCGCCGCTTTCTCCCACTGTTCGGCCGTGGGCAGTTCCTTGCCGGCCCAGGCCGCGAACTGCCGCGCTTCGGCAATCGTGATTTCCGCCACCGGATAATTGAGGCGCCCGTCCGAGTAACCTGGCGGAGGTTGTAACCCCTTCGCGCGGCAAAACTGGATATAGGCGCCGTAAGTAACTTCGGTACGGTCAATATAGAAAGCGGGCAAATATACTTTCCGTTTTTCCGGGCCGAAAAGAAACTGCCCCGCGGGAACCAGCACCATTTCTCCGGTCGGCGTATTGACCACCGGCGGCAAGGTTTTAGGTTGCGCGACCGCCAGCGGGCGGGCCGATCGCAGTGCCACCGCAGCCACCGCCACGGCCACCGCCAGCACCGCCACCCCCGCCAGCCACCACGCCCGCCTCGGTACACCACCCAGCGCCCTGGCCGCCCCCGCCCGGCTCGCCCCGAACTTCGACCGCAGCGCCACCGGGAGACAACGGATGGAATCGGCCAGCCGCGACAACGCCGGCAGGCGCGAAGGCCGCTCCACCCGCTCCAGAATCCGCTCCAGCTCCTCGCGCACCGCCGTGAAACTCTGGATCCGCTCCGCGGGCGCTTTCGCCGTGCACCGCGCCACCAGATCGCACAGCGCCGGCGGCAATCCGAGCAGCCGCATCGGCGTCAGGTCCAGCGGCTTGCGCAGAATCTCGTGGAAGATGCGCTCCACCGTGTCGGCCTTGATCGGCTTGACCCCGGTCAGCAGCTCGAACAGCAGGATGCCGAAGGCGTAGATATCCACCAGGGGCGTGAGCTTGTGCCCCAGCACCTGCTCGGGCGCCATGTAGTGTGGCGTCCCCAGCGTGAAGCCGGCCCGCGTGATGGACATGTCCTCGGTCTTGGCGATCCCGAAGTCCATCAGCTTGACCTTGCCGTCCGGGCTGATATTGATGTTGTCCGGCTTGATGTCCCGATGAATGATGCCCTGGGCGTGAATGCACTCCATGGCGCGCGCGATCTGGATGGCGATGCGCAGCCGCGAAGCCAGATCCCCGGTCCGCCCGTGCTCGATCGCCGAGCGCAGCGTCTCCCCGCGCAGAAACTCCATCACCATGTAAGGGCGGCCCTCGGCTTCCCCGAAATCGTAAATGGCCACGATGTTCTCGTGCGTCACGTTGCGCGCCATGCGCGCCTCGCGCAAGAAACGCGCCCGCGCGTCGGGATCGCGATTGGCCGCCTCGCTGAGGATCTTGAGCGCTACGGTCCCGCCGATCAGCGTGTCGCGCGCGCGATACACGTGCGACATGCCGCCGCCCAGAAACTCTTCCAGCTCGTACTTGCCGATCCGTGCCGGCAACGATGGCTTGTCCATCAGCGCGCCACCTCGCTCACGCAGTTCCAGCCCGCGAAATACCCTTTGCGGAACACCGGCGGGGCGCCCATCATGTCCAGGTCCAGCCGCACGGAAACGGGCTGGCCGCTCGCCGTCGTCACCTGGCGTCCCGTCGCCCCCGTGCGTAGCGTCCACTCCAGCGTGTACACCGAACCCGACACCTGGGCCTTCTCCTCCCCGTCAGCGAAGAAATCGAACGCCGCCCACAGGCCATCATAACGCGGCCACTGGAAAGGCTCGCCCCCGAACCGCACCGTCATGCGCACGCCGCCCGGCTGCTTGCCCGGCCAGCGGAATTGCTGCGTCACCGTGCGCCCCGGACCGTTGGTCAGCGTCTGCCCGTCAATCGTCAGCTCGATCGTCTGATTCTGCCCCGCCAGATTCGAACGCAGCGAGTAAGTGAGCTGCGGCTCCTGCCCGCCCTTGTACACCGCTTCGCTGAACGCCGCCGCACGGTTGAAGAACGCCAGAAACGCCGGCGTCACGCTCATCGTCCCGCCCGGCTTCGCCACCCACTGTGTGCCTTCCTTCACGATGAGGTTCTGAAGGTTCTCCTGATAGAAGCGCCAGAGCGCGCCATCCTGCGGCCGGAACAGCCGGTTCACGTCCTCAAGAGTGGCCTGCACCGTGCCCTTGGGATTGAATGGATACCGCGACATCAATTCCCGGAACTGCCCGCAGAGCACCTGCGCCTTGGCCCGCAACTCAGCCGGCCCCAACCCGCGCAGCAGCGCCTCCAGATTCGTGATGGGATCTTCCATCAGCGTGCGCGTCTTCACATCCACCTGACCTTCCGGATCGGGACGAAAGCCCAGCGCCATCTGCCGCGTCACGCTTCGCGCCTCGGCGGCTTTCGCCAGCGTTTGCTGCGCCACCGAAGGATCCGCCGCTCCGCCCGGACTCGCCAGGGCCGCCTCCAGCGTCGTTTGCAGGTTCATCAGCGCACTCATGTACGGCTGGTTGGAAGGCTGGATGAACACGCCCTTGGTCCCCGGCGGAACCAGCGATTGCGGCGGCTGGAAGGCTTCCGCGATTTCCGGAATCCCCGCCGTGTTCTCCGAGACCAGCCAGAACAACGCCATCAGCGGCGCCTGGTTGCCGGCCAGCAAACCCAGTTTCCGCGCAGCGTCCTGCAAGTTCGCGTACCGCGCAATCGAGGTCGCCTTCAGGAATTCCCGCCACTGCTGCCGGTAATCGTTCCGGTAGAGCTCGCGCAGCTCCTTCTCCAGTTGCACGATGTCCGTGGGCGAGGCGGCCTGCTTGCCCAGCACCCACTCTTCCCCGCCGAAATATTTGGGCACGTTCTTCAGCGCCTCCTGCATCGTCGCCCAGCCCGCCTTCGTGAACGCGCCCTGGATTTCACGGTTGTTGATCACCACCTGCGAGAAACCCGGAAACAGGCGGTTGTAACTGACTGGCGGATTCTTCGCCGAAGCCTCCGCCAGCATCAGCCGGTAGACGCGCTCGCGCGCGCCGAACTGCGCCAGATACCGCCGCGCACGCTCCACCGCGGCCGTGTCGCTCTCCGAAGAAAACGGATTGGCCCGCTTCAGCTCCTCGCTGTAAAAATCAAACTGCCGCTGGGCCAGCGTCGCACGATCGGCCCCCACGTCCCTGCCCGCCGCCCACTGCTGCATCAACACCGGCGAAAGGAACGCGCGCGTGCTCTTCTCGTGGTGGGACGTCGTGATCAGATACGCTTTCAGAATGTCGTACGTCGGACCGTACTGATCGTTCGGTCCCGGTGCGGGCGGCAAGCCGGAAAGGTGCTGCAACATCGCCCGCTGCGTCTGGGCGAACAGCAACTGCTGGAACCGGCGGAAGTAAACCCGCCGCACCGCAGGATACAGCTCGTCGCCCACGTAGGGTCCCCAGCGCAACCTGAGCGGCGGACCCTCGCGTTCCCATCGCGACAAAGTTTCCGCAATCTCGCGCAGCGCGTCCAGCCGCCGCAGGGACTCCACCGAAGCCAGCTCGCCCGCGCCTTCCGCCGGTACCGCCGAACGCGCCGCCGCCAGGGCATCCCGCACCAGCGCCCGGTTCCCGAAATAGGAAACCACCAGCGCAATGCTATAGAGCCCCAGCAGAACTGCAGCCGCCCCCAGCGCCACTCGCCTCCAGAAACTGGCGTGCAGGCTGGCCGCGCTGGCGCTCAACGCCGCACGATCCTGAAGAATCACGCTGTGGAACAATCGCGTCAGAAACAACCACTGCGGAACCCGACGCGTGCCCGTCGGCGCAGTCGGCGCCGCCGCAGTGGGCAAAGGATGCAACGCGCCCGCGCGAAACATCCCCGTCGCCCCAGCCACCGCCGAGGGCTTCTCCGCAGGACGAGGCGCGGCCGCGGCCGGCGCCGCTTCCTGAACCACCACGGCACGCACACCCGAAAAATAAAAGCCGCGCAAAAACGGATTCGCGCGCAACTGGCTCGGCCGGCACAGATCCACCAGGAACTGCACCACCAGCTTGCGCAGCTTGGCGAACTCCCGCGGGAACTCGTACGCGGCGCACGCTTTCTCGCCGTCGCTTTCGCGCGGCAACAGATCCAGCCGCCGGTCCGCTAGTTGGTGGAACAGGCGATTGAAAGCTTCGGTCAGCCGCTGCGCTTGCCGTTCCGCGTACACTTCGCTCGCCGAGGGCGCCTCCATCGGCAGCGTCACGCCGAAAACCTGCCCCACTTCTCCCTGCGTCAGGTTGCGGACAAATTCGGCAAAGAAGTTGATCCGGTCCAGCTTGGTGAAAAGCACATAAACCGGAAAACTGATCCCCAGCGTCTGCGAGATCTCGCCCAGCCGCGCCTGCAAGTTGCGAGCGAGGGCGGCAATCTGCTCGGCCGCATCCGGACGCAGGAAACGCTCGCAGTCCACAACCACCAGCGCCGCCCGCGGCGCCTGCTGCGCCCGCCCCACCGCCGCCAGCCGAGCCGGCCTCAAACGTCGCAGCAAACGCAGCCAGCGCGGACCTTCCGCAAGCAATCGCCCGCCTGCTTCCACGAACAGCGTCTGGCCCGCCAGCCAGATATTGACCGCCCGCGTCGGCACGACAGCCGTTTCCTGATACACCTGCCCGGCGAGCAGCTCCGGATCCAGCCCCGAATGCACCACCGAGCTGGTCTTGGCCGCGCCGCTCTCGCCGACCAGCAGCACCACCGGCAGGTTGCCCACGCTGATCGAGCGACCGCGCGCCGCCCCCAGCCGCTTCTCCGCCTCGCGGACCAGCAGCTCGACTTCATCCGCGCCGGCTTCGCCGCTCTGCGCCTGTTCCGCACTTGCCGCAGCACGCTTGCGACGCGCCACCCACAGCAGCGCCAGCGCCGCCAGCAGCACCAGAAGCGCCAGACCGCCCCGCAGCACCCACAAGTCCAGCGTGGGCAAACCCAGCCAGGAGGGCACGAACCAGGACAACAGCCACCCGACCGTCAGCGTCCCGCCCGCCAGAATGTACCAGACGTCGCGCAACATGCCCGCACCCTCCCTAGGCCAGCAAGCCCGCTACTTCACGAGCGCCCGAGGACAGGAGTAACTTGAACAGCACCAGCAAAGCCACCGCCAAAACCAGGCTCCCGGCCGCTGCATACGCCAGCCTTCGCACCCACGGATCCCATCCGCCCGTCGGCGTCGCCTCCGCTCCCGGCAGCCACGCCGGCGAAAATTCCGTTCCCCCGCCGCGAATCCGACGGATCTTCTCGCCCACCGCCTGCGTGATGGAACGCAATTCTCCCCGGCCTCCCGCCCCGTAACGTCCGGCGAATCCGAGCAGCAGGCAGAGATAGTAAATTTCCAGTAAATCGGCCAGCTCCTGGGAATCTTTCAATCCCAACAACGCCTGCAAATTCTGGAAGAAAATTTCGCCCGCGATATGATGCCCGAATAATTCCTCCTGCATCGGCTTGCGCGCCCAGTGCGCGAAAACCGGATTCCGCGTGGTCAGAATCGTTTCGTCCAGAAGAGCCACGATGGCGAAGATAGCCAGATTGACGTCTTCCGACGAGTAACCGCGCAGACGCGCCTGCTGATCCACCTGCCGCAAGGCCTCCCGTACCTGCGCGCGAAATACCTCCGCGTCCGGAACCGCCTGCCGGCCCGAGCGCAGGCGGACAATCACGGTCAGAATTTCCTGAAACAAATAAGCCAGATTTTCCGCACGGCGTTGCGACGCAAGGTCGCCTGCTGCCTCACCGCCCCGCGTGCGCGGCGTTGCTGTCATCGAAACGCCCTCCTCCTCGCACTGGAACCTCTTCCTCGCCGGACAAAGCCAGCCTCAGCTTGGGTTTGCCCCAGCTTACGACTCCAGAATGACGAGTAACTCCAGTTCCGGCTCGGGTAACTCTCCCGGCACGTAAATCCCCACCTGCCTGGTTTTCACCATGTGCTCCCAGCAAGGACCCGCCTTGGTCAGGCTGAAATATTGCCACTCCAGCCGCGCCGAAATCGCCGACGGAGGCACAGGCAGGTGAGTCAGCGTCAGCCCGGGTAACGCCCTCCGCACCAGCTCCGGCACGAACTGCTGGGAGCAGATCTTGACCAGTTGCGGGGTCTTGGCGATCAATTCCGCCTCGCCCATCCGGGCATGGATTCCCAGGATCCAGCGCGAGGGCCCCAGGCAGCGCGTATCCGTGATATCGCCAAAATAGAAAAACTTCGCGGCTGGCCGCAGCGCGATCGTCACCGTGCGGGAGGGCACCATCGCCTCCAGGTGAAAGCGGATGTGCCGGTCCAGCTCGCCGAAACACTCGTCCAGATGCAGATGATCGTACAGCGGCAGATCGCGCGGGTGGCTTTCCAGACCGAACGTGCACAACGCCCCCGCCAGCCGCGCCATCTCCACATATAACTGCTCCGGATGCCCGCGCCGCGTGTAGTAAATGTGCCGCAAGGGCGCCAGCGCCGAGTTGATCGCGTGCAAGAACCAGAAGGAAGCGATTTCCTGCGCCGAGTAACCTGCCGAAAAACCCGGCCTCGCCCGCGCCGCTCCCGCCAGCGCCGAACTCTTGACTTCCAGAACCTCCACCAGCCTCTTCAGAAGTAACATCAGTTTCTCGCTGGCCGTAAGTTCCACGCACGGCGGGATAAATTCGGGATCGTACACGAAATGCCCCGCCCCGTCCCGCATGATCCGCGCCAGCGGCAACGTAACCCAGTCTTCCAGCGGCTCGGTCTCAGCCATGATCCGGATGTTCTTGCGCCCCAGCCGCACCGTCTTCTCGTCCCGCCCCGTATTCTCGTCCGCCAGCAGCCGCGGCTCGGCCAGATAGCGAACCAGCTCGCCGTTCTGCTGCTCGACCGGCAGGCAGTTCAGCCGGTCGGGACGCCGCGGCGGCACCGCCAGCATGACCGTTAGCCGCTCCCGCGTGGGCGGAAACAGATCCGCGATGTTTCGCGCCGGCGGCAGGGGATCGCTGTCCGGCATGTCGAAAACCAGCCCGTCCGGGAAAATGCCCCGCGCGTGCAGCACGGAAACGGTCCCGTTCAGCAGCGCCTCGGCATCCAGCCGGCAGCCGCCCAAACCCCACGGCTCGTACCACAGCGCGCCCGTCGCAAACTGGATGGCATCCTCGAAGTACCGCGTCTGCGCCTGGAAGTGATGCGGCCCGAGGTACATGCCCTCGGACCAGACCACTCTCGAGAGGTTCTTCATCGCTCACCGCCGCTGGCCGACTCGTGCCGCCCCCGCATCGCCCTCAATCGCATGGATGCCCGAAAGCCTTCCTGTGTATTATAGTCGCCACCCGCCTCCCTTGCCAGCCTCACCAGGCCCGCATCCGCTACCGCGCTATCACCACCCGCAATACCTCCGCTCCCGGCAGCGCCCCCGCTCGCTGCGATATACTCGTATTTCGCGCGGAACGCAGGCCCCAGGCATGGCCAGGCGTCCCGCAGCGAATCAATTTCGATTCCCGAGGAAGGTTGCCCGGCATGGCCCAGAGCCCCAATTTAAATCGTCGTGATTTTGTCAAGGCGGCCGGTGTCGCGGCCGCTGCGGCCCGGCTGGAAGGCGCTCCCGCCATTCAGACCGTCAAGGCCGCCAACAACGTGGTGCAATACGGCGTCATCGGCACCGGCGGGCGCGGCCAGTATCTGCTCCGCCACTTGAACACCCTCGACGGTTGCCGCTGTGTGGCGGTCTGCGATATTTACCAGCCCCACATGGAGGCCGCCATCAAGATCTCGCGCGACAAGCCCAAAGGCTACCTCGACTACCGCGAGCTGCTCGCGCGCACCGACGTGGACGCCGTCATCATCGCTGTCCCCCTCTACCTGCATTTCCCCATCACCCGCGACGCCCTGCTCGCCGGCAAGCACGTCTTCTGCGAGAAAAGCCTCGTCTTTAAGCCCGAGGAGATCCACGCCCTTCGGGCCCTGGCCAAAGAACATCCCAAGCAGGTCCTGCAAGTCGGCTTGCAGCGTCGTTACTCGAAGTTCTACCAGACCGCCAAGCAGATGATCGATAAAGGCATGCTCGGCAAGGTCACCCACATCTACGCGCAATGGCACCGCAATCCCGGCTGGCGCATGCGTAAGGCGCCCGACCCCAAGCGCCAGCGCGAGTGGAACTGGCGACTCTTCCGCGAATTCTCCGGTGGCCTCACCGCCGAGTTGGGTTCCCACCAGATTGACGTCGCGACTTGGATGTTCGGCACTGAACCCGAGTTCGTGGTCGGCGTCGGCGGACTGGATTTCATCAAGGACGGACGCGACGTCTACGACAATATCCAGCTCATCTTCACCTACCCCGGCGGCCGCAAGCTGATGTACAGCGCCATCAGCACCAACAAGCACCTCCCCTTGTTCCAGGGTACCCGCACCGAGTTCGGCGAAATGATCATGGGAACCGAAGGCACCATCGAAATCACCGTCGGCACTGACGAGGAACCGGCTATCGGCCTCTGGTATTACGAACCCGGCCCGCCTACGGTCGAAAAGGCCGCAGGGGTGAAAGAGAAGCCGGTCATCGCTGGCGCCACCCTGGCCAGCACTGGCCGCGGCCAGGTTGGCTTGCCGTTGTTGTTCGAGCGCGACCAGATCACCGGCAAGGAATCCTTCCTCGCACGCGAACTCAAGTACGCACGCCTGTGGCTGTACAAGCGCGGCATCATGGTGCCCGAAGAAGACCGTAATCCGGTGGACGTCGAAATGGACGAGTTCTTCCAGTGCTGCCGCACTGGCGCCCGGCCCAAAGCCGATCTCGAGGTAGGTCTGGCTGACTCCACCGCCGTCATCCTCGCCAACCTGGCCATGGACGAGGGCCGGCGCGTCTACTTCCACGAAATCGAAAAGATGGGACGTTCGCCCGAACCGAAGGGCAAGAAGGCTTGAGGCGCCTGCGGCGGCGCCAGAAAGCGGAGCCGCCATGGATAACCGCGAAATCGCCCGCTTGCTGGCGGAAACCGCCGACCTGATGGAAATCGCCGGCGAGGACGCTTTCCGCGTCCGCAGCTTCCGCAACGGCGCCGCCGCCGTCGAGAATTATCCCGAAAATCTTTGCGAAATCGCGGCAACCAATCCCCGCCGCCTCACGGAAATCCCGGGCATCGGCAAGAGCCTCGCTGCCGCAATCCAGGAGATCTGCCACCGCGGTTCCTTCGAGCGTCGCGACCAGCTCCTGGCCAAATACCCACCCACTGCACTTGAACTCCTCAAGATCCAAGGTCTGGGACCCAAAACCATCGCGCTGCTCTGGGAGCACTACCGCGTCAGCACGGTGGACGACCTCGAACGTCTCTGCAAGGAACAAAAACTCCGGGTCCTGCCCCGCATGGGCCCCAAGCTCGAAGAGAAAATCCTGCGCTCCATCACTCACTACCGCCAGAGCGCCGGCCGCTTCCTGCTCAGCTTCGCCGACGAGACCTGCCGGCAGATCCTCGAATTCCTCGCCCCCGTGGAAGGCATCGAGCGCATCACGCCCGCCGGCAGCCTGCGCCGCGGCAAGGAAACGGTCGGGGATCTCGACCTGCTCGTCACCGGCCCCAACGCCTCCGCCGCGCTGGATCGCTTCACGCAGTACCCCGACATCGTCGAGCTGCTCAGCCACGGTTCCAATAAAGCCAGCGCCAAGATCGGCCCCCAGGCCATCCAGGTAGACATCCGCGCCCTGCCCTCCGACAGCTACGGCGCCGCCCTCCAGTACTTCACCGGCAGCAAGGAGCACAATATCGCCCTGCGCAACCGCGCGCTCAAGCTTGGCTACTCGCTCAGCGAGTACGGCCTCTTCACTCTGAAGGATGAGCGCAAGGTCGCCGGCCGCACGGAAGAAGAGATCTACGAGCGATTGGGACTGGCCTGGATTCCTCCCGAGCTGCGCGAAAACCAGGGCGAAATCGAGGCTGCCGCGGAAGGCCGCCTGCCCGATCTGGTCCAGTTTGACCAGATCCGCGGCGACCTGCATACGCACACCACGGAAAGCGATGGCCGCGCCACGCTCGAGGAAATGGCCCAGGCCGCCCGCGCCCTCGGTTACTCCTATCTGGCCATCACCGACCACTCCAAGGCCCTGGCCATGGCCAACGGCCTGGATGAAACCCGCGTCATTGCCTTCGCTCGCAAGGTGCGCGAACTCAACGCCCGCGGCGATCTCGGCATCCGCCTGCTGGCTGGCATCGAATGCGACATCCGCCGCGACGGCACCATGGATCTGGCCGACGACGCTCTGGCCGAACTCGACATCGTCATCGGCAGCATCCACAGCTACATGAATCTCGACCCCGCCGAGATGACGGACCGCCTGCTCCGCGCCCTTGAATCGCCTTATCTCCACGTGCTGGGACATCCCACCGGGCGGCTGCTGCTGGCCCGCGAAGGCTACGCCTACGATTTCGAACGCGTCGCCCAGGAAGCCGCACGACGCAATGTGGCCTTTGAAATCAACGCCAGCCCCGAGCGCCTCGATCTCTACGACGTGCGCCTGCGCGCCGCCAAAGCCTTGGGCTGCCGCTTCGTCATCGCCACGGACGCCCACCATCCCCGCCACCTCGAATACATGCGCTACGGCGTCATGATGGCCCGTCGCGGGTGGCTCCAGCCGTCCAATGTGCTGAATACGTTATCTTGGGAAGAGCTGGCCCGTGCGCTGCGCCGCGGCTGAAGCGGGCCGGCCAGAACGTAAATTGGCTATTTTGTTCTATTGATTCGAGCGCCCATGTCTTTGGCGCCTGCCCTGAAAATCCCCATCGAACGCCATCGGCTCGCCAACGGCCTGCGGCTGCTGCTGCTCGCCCAGCCCGGGACCCCGGTCGTCACCATCTACATCGTTTACGGCGTGGGCGCGCGCGACGAACGCCCCGGGCGCACCGGCTTCGCCCACCTCTTCGAGCACATGATGTTCCAGGGCTCCGCCAACGCCCCCAAAGGCATGCACTTCCGCCTGGTCGAATCCAACGGCGGCGCCCTCAACGGCTCCACCCATCCCGATTACACCGACTATTTCGAAGTGCTGCCCTCCAACAAGCTCGCTCTCGGCCTGTGGCTTGAAGCCGACCGCATGCGCGCCCTGGCCATCACCGAAGAAAACCTCAGCAATCAGAAGGAAGCCGTCAAGCAGGAACGCCGCCTCTCCTTCGACAACCAGCCCTACAACACCGCACTCGTCGAGCACTGGCCCAGCCTGGCCTTCCGCAACTGGGCCAACGCCCACTCCCTCATCGGTTCCTACGAGGATCTGGAGGCCGCCACCGTGGAAGACGTCGCCGCCTTCTTCCGGACTTACTACGCACCTAACAATGCCGTGCTGGCCATCGCCGGCGCTTTCGATCCCGAGGAAGCGCGACGCCACGTGGAATCCTGCTTCGGCGACATCGAACCGCAACCTCGCCCGCCCCGTCCCGATCTCAGCGAACCCGAACAAACCGAACCGCGCTGGGAAACTTACCACGACCGTCTCGCCAAGGTTCCCGCTGTGGTCATCGGCTATCCGGGACCTGTCCGGCGCTCCGCCGATTACTATGCTCTCAGCCTCCTCGACATCATCCTCACCGCCGGTGAAAGCTCCCGCTTTTACCAGAACCTGGTCAAGGGCAGGAAATCCGTGATTCAGTACGAAGCCAACCTGGGCTGGCCTTTTGCCGGTCCGTACGATTATCTGCATCCCGGCCTTTACGCCATGTTCCTGCTTCACCACCCGGAGTTCCCCGGTGAGCAAATCGCCACTCACGTCGAGGAAGAGATCGCACGGATTCAGAATGACGGCGTGCCCGACGCCGAACTCGCGCGAGCTCGCGCCTACCTGCGTTCTTCCCGGCTCCGCCAGTTGGAAAGTTCCCGCAGCCGGGCCATGCTCGCAGCCCTCTATGAGCTGCTGGACGGCGACCCCGAACTGCTCAACACCGAGCTGGCTGCCTTCGCCGAGGTGACAGCCGAGCAACTGCGCGAGGCGGCGCAGCGCTACTTCGTCCCTCGCCGCCGCTCGGTGCTGGAAATCGTCCCCGCCGCCGAAGCTTCGGAGTCCTGATGATCGCGCGCCCGCCCGTCACCCCCGAACTGCCGCCCTTCGCCCTGCCGCGCTGCCTCGAGGCCCGCCTCGACAACGGCCTCGAAGTGCTCGCCGTCCCGGACGATCGCTTGCCCCTTGTCCATCTCCGCCTCGGCTTCCCGGCCGGCACGAAGTTCGATCCTCCGGAGCTGAGGGGCCTTTCGGAAACCACAGCCTTCTTGCTGACCCAAGGCACGGCGCACCGCAGCGCACGCGAGATCGCCGAGCGGGTCGCTGAGCTGGGCGCCTCTCTGGCGGCTCACTCCGGCGCAGATTCTCTCGTGCTGGAAGGCAACGTCCTCTCGGAAAACTTCGACGCCTTCCTCGAACTGGTGGCCGACGTCACCCGCAATCCGATCTTCCCCGAGGACGAAATCGCACTCCGCAAGCAGAACCGCAAACAGGAACTGCTCGCGCAGCGTTCGCTGGCCGATTTTCTCGCGCAGGAGAAAACCGCCGAGCTGGTCTTCGGACCCCATCCTTACGCCCGCCAGGAACCAACGCCCGAATCCATTGACCGCTTGGATCGGCCCGCCATCGCCGGCTTCGCCGAGCGCCATCTCGCCCCTGCCGGCGGCGTCCTGGTTCTGGTCGGGGATCTGCCACCGTTCGACCAGCTCCTCGATCGCCTGAACCGCTACCTGGGAGACTGGTCCCGCAGTCCCGCGCCGACGGGCGAAGCGGTCTCCCCGCCCCCGCCTGCCCGCTCGATCACCCTCGTGGACCGCCCCGGATCCGTTCAGGTGGATCTGCGCATCGGGCGTCTCGCCGTCACGCGCACCGATCCCGATTACTTCCCCCTGCTGCTCGCCACCACCGTGCTCGGCGGCGGCGCCAGCTCCCGCCTGTTCACCGACATCCGGGAAAAGCGCGGCTACGCCTACGACGCGCACAGCGCCCTGACCGCCTACCGCGAAGCGGGCATCGTGGAAGTCGTCACGCAGATTCGCAACGAGGTGCTGGCGGACGCGCTCGCCGCCCTGCTCGAACACATGGAGCTCATCGGGCGGCAACCCGTCAGCACCGAAGAGCTGGAAACGGCGCGCAATTATCTCTGCGGCGTGTTCGTGATTCGGCTGGAAACGCTGCACGGACTCGCCTCGCAACTGGCCGCGACCCGCTTGCTCGGCTTGCAGCTCGATTATCTGGAACAGTACATGAGCCGGGTCCGCGCGCCGGATGCCGGCCAATTGCAGGCCGCCGCAGCCCGCTATCTCGATCCCGGCAATTCAGTCATCGTCGCTGTAGGCGACGCCGCGCGGGTCGGACACGCTCTCGAACACTTCGGCCCCGTTCAGTACGAGAAAGCCCCATGAAGCGCACTTCCGTCAAGGTCCTCGCATCGCGCACCCTGTGTCGCACGCGGATCTTTGAGGTCACCGAGGACCACGTTCTCGAACCCGGCGGCGTGGAGGCCCGCCGGGCCGTCGTGCGGCATGGTCCCTCCGCCGTGATCGTCGCTGTGGACGCGCATGACCGGGTCTTGCTCGTCCGCCAATACCGTTTCCCCGCGGGCGCCTTGCTGTGGGAGCTGCCCGCTGGACGCGTCAATCCCGGTGAAACTCCCCTGGCCGCGGCTCGCCGTGAATTGCTGGAGGAGACCGGCTACCGCGCCCGCCGCTGGAAGAAGCTGCTCGCTTTCTACCCGAGTCCGGGCTACGTCACCGAGCGCATGCACCTGTATCTGGCCACCGATCTCGAGGCCGGTGAGGCAGCCCCGGACGAGGACGAGCGCATCCGTTGCCGCTGGTTCAGCCGCCGCGAACTGGCCGCCTGGCTGCGCGCAGGACGTCTCGTGGATGGCAAGACTCTGGTCGGCCTGCTGCTGTGGGAGCGCACCCGCCGCGGCCAATCCTGAATCTCGCTAGAACCCCTCCGCATCCATTGAACCAGAAGGTCCGTGAAAGGCGGCCCGGGTAACCAAGCTGGGTTGCGGTTACCCGATGCCGCCGGGCTTCACCGAGGGGCGGCGGCTGGTCTTCAGGCCCGCCGCCGGGGGAGATTTCGGGGTGGGATTGCGGGGCCGCAACTGCGGCCCCCTTTTCATTTGCACAGGGATGCCCGGCTCCTCACCCTGCCGGCTGGAAACGCCGGCGCCGCTGAGCTTCCGTACCTGCCTTACTTGGCGCCCGGCGCCTTCGGAGGCGTCGCCGGGCGTGCTGCCGGCGTTGCGGGTTTCGCCGGTGACGCCGGGGTGGCAGGCGGCGCCTGCGCCGAGGGCGCGTTCTTGTCGTAAAGCTCGACAATGGCTTGTGTGATGTCTATGGAGTTGGCCGCGTACAGCACCGGCGTCTGCGGGGAACTCACGTCCAGAATCAGCGCGAACCCGTTATCACGGGCGTACTTGTCGATCACCTGCATCAGGCGCCCGCCCAGCTCCTGAAGGATCTTCTGCTGCTCCTGATCGAACTCCGCCTGGGCGTCTTCGGTCTCGCGATTCAGCGCGCGCGTCTTGGCGTCAATTTCCCTCATCAGCTTCTGCCGCGCCTCTTCGCTCAGCGTATTCGCTCCGCGACGCAGCTGCTCCTGCAACGCCTGAATCTCATTTTGTTTCTTCTCAAGTTCCTTCCGCTTGGGTTCGAACTTTTGCTGCAGCTCGGCCGCCGCCTTTTGCCCGTCCTTGGTGCTGATGATAGCCTGCTGAATGTGAATGATTCCTACCTTGGTGGGCTGCTGGGCGGCCAGCCTCAAAGCCAGTCCGGAGGTAAGCGCAGTAACCAGAAAGACCTTGGCAGTCACGGAAATTCCACTCCTTGTTGCGGGCTAGTTACCATCATAGCGAAAAACCTCGGCCCGTTCTGCCCGCGCCATTAGAAGGTTCGCCCGATCGTGAAGCGGAAGGTGCTCCGCCGCTCCCAGAACGGAACCGCCTGCCCGAACAGAACCACCGAGTTTACGAACGTCGCCTGGTTGGGGAAGTTCGACCGGTCCACCACCACCGGCGGTTGCAGGAACCGCCGCACGATGGTCGGGTTGTAGGCCCAGTAAACGCGGAAGGGCGCGTTCACCACCGGCAACAGAACCTGAATCTCCAGCCCGGTCGAAGTCCGGATGCGCTGCGTGCCCGGCGCGATCCGCACCCGCCCGTCAAAGCCCGCCTGCGGAAACTTGCTGTTCAGCTCCGCCAGCCGGTCCGGGTTCAGCGTGAGCTGCCCGGGTCGCAGGATCTTGTTCAACCCGGCGTCGAAGAACAACGCCAGATTCACCGGCCCCACGATCGGAATCCGATATTCGAAGTTGCCGATTCCCTGCGCGTCCCCGCCCGGAAAGATCATCTGGTAAATCGGGATCGTCCGCGTCACCGGCACGAACTGCTCGACCCCGTCCACGATTACCTTCTGCTGCCGCGCCGAACCGTCGTCGTTCAACACATTGATCACGGCCTCGCTCGGCATGTACGCTACCGGGCTGATGCCCCAGATCTCGAAGCCGCGCACGTCCTGCTCGCCGCCGATGTACCAGCGGTTGAACGGCGGCGCCACCCGCCCGCCATAGCCGCTCACGAAGGCGCCCAGCAGGTGCAGGCCAATCACGTGCCCCTTCTTCAAGCCGGCCCGGAACCACTTGAAATCCACCGAGGGCTGGATCATGTTCACGTTGCCGCCCAGAAACGAGCCCGCGATCCCCATGGAAAGCGCGATGCTCTTGCCCCGGGTCGGCGTGATCGGATGATCCACCGTGTTGTAGATGTAGGACGGAATGATCTGGCTGGTCCGGATCCCGGTCAGCGTGTTCGGCCCGCCCAGTCCCTGGAAGTTGATGTAGTCGAAGTAGGTCTTGGCCGCCGTCGTGAGCACCGTGTACTTGGACCAGCTATAGGAGTAAGTCAGGCTCACGCGCGCGAACGTCCGTCTCAGCGGGTAACTCGTAAAGACCGTGAAACCGTGCCCGGTGGATACGTAATTGAGCAGGTTATCCTTGCCCAGCGCCTCGAAATAGGGCAGAAGATTGCGGCCTGTGAACAGCGATACTTCGCGCCCCTGATCGTAATTGAACCGCTGCGTAAATACAGTGAACCCGAGCTGGATGGGACGGTCCAGGAAATACGGCTCGGTGAAACCGAAAGTAACCGCGCGCAGCCGGTCGCCCAACTGCGTATCTATGGAAAGCGTTTCGCCCAGCCCCAGAAAGTTGTTTGTCGAGTAATTGAATCCCACGAAGCTTCCGGCGATCCCCGACACCCCGCCGGTCATGCCCACCGAATTCTTCCCGCGCTCCTTGACCTTGAGCGTGATGTCCACCGTGTTGGTCCGGGTGTCGCGCTTGATCTCCGCCGCCTCGTTCTCCTTGAGCTGTTCGAAATAGCCGAGCTGGTTCAGCCGCAGGATGCTCAGCTCCCACAGCCGCGTGTTGAAGATATCGCCTTCGTCAATCAGCAGCTCGCGCCGGATCACTTTGTCGCGCGTGGTCGTGTTGCCAACGAAGTCAATCCGCCGCACGAAAAACTGCTTGCCCTCGTCGGCGTGGATGATTACGTCCAGTTTGCCCTCGTTCGGATAGGGCTGGAAGTCCGGCTCGGGCACAAAGTCTATGTAACCGAACTCCCCGTACAGCTTCCGCAAGTTCTCCAGCCCCTTGCGGAACTTGGCCGTGGAAAACACGTCACCCGGCCCCATCTGGAACAGCTCGCGCGTTAGCCGCTCGCTGCCCGCACGGAACAGCTTCACTCCCACCAGATTGAACTTCGCGATCCGGTACTGCCGCCCTTCCTCGACCGGGATCACGATGTCCGCCCGCTTGCCCGGCCGGTTCATGTAGAACAACGGCACCCGGAACTTTCCGCCGCCAACGTCACGGATCGTCACCTGATGATCCAGCGCCCGCGCCAGAAAGTATCCCCGCTGCTGGTACCAGTCGCGAATCCGCTCCTTGTCCTCCTCCAGCTTGCTCACATCGTAACTCTTGGCGAACAGATTCTCGAACAGAATCGAGTACGGGATGCCTACCGGGCGCAGGTTCCTCATCGCACGCCGCACCGCCCGGTCGCTGAATACCTGGTTGCCCTGAATGTCTATCTTGCCGACCTTGACCTTCGGCCCCTCCTGCACCCGGAAGATGATCTCCACCGACGACGGCGGTATGCGCCGCAACTCCGGCTTCACCGTCGCAAACTGCCGCCCCCGCTCCGCCAAGTAATCCCGCAGCACCGTCACCGCCCGCTGCACTTTGTTGGGATCGTACTGCGACTCCACGCTCAGCCCCACCCGCCTCTCCTTGAACCGGTCCAGAATCTCCGACGTGGTCAGCGATTTCACGCCTTCGTACTTGATGCTCCGGATCACCTGCCGCTCGACCACCACGAAGCGTACGATCCAGCCCGTCTTGCCCGGTTCCACCTCCAGCCGGATGTCGTCGAACCGGCCCATGTTCCACAATTGCATGAAGTCCCGCCGCAACGTTTCCTCGTCGTAGCGGTCGCCCTTGCGCGAAAAGATCATGCTGCGCAGGGTGTCCACAGGAACGCGACGCGCCCCTCGAAACTCGATCGCTTCGATGACGTCTTGGGGAGGCTTTGCCGGCAGGACCTCCTCCGCCTTGGCAGGTGAAACCGGCGCCGCGGGCTTGGGCGCTTCCGCCTTGGGTTGTTCGGGCGCTTGCGGCACTGGCTCGAACGGCGTGGGGCGTCCCGGTTGCTGTGCAGGCTGTTGCGGGGCGGGCTTCTCCGCCTCAGGCGCTTGCGGGATCGCCTCGAAGGGACTCGGCTTCTGCTCGCGGGCTGGCGCTTGTCCCACCGCCGGCGCCGCCCAGATCAAGGCAGCCACCAGCCCGACTACCAAGCCCGGGCGGGCAGATCTGCTCACCCTCATCCCAGCCAATTTCTCTGCCTCATTGGGTTGCTGCCGGGCTCGCAGCTGCGGCCCGGCTCCGCACCCGGCTTGCTCCGCTCCCCCGGCGGGCCTTTCGCCCTGCGCTTTACGTTCGACGCCCCGTGCGGGCGTCCGGTTTCCCTCAACTCTCCGGGGCCGGGCGCAATCCGAATTCTCATTCTAGCCGAACCGATCAGCCTCATCCCGATCCGGCGATATCTCTACACGGCTCGGAACTGACTCGCCGGCTTCCCGCCCGCGCCAGCCCAGCACCGCCCCCATCAACAAGTGCGCCACCAGCAAAGTGCGCGGCGAGACATACACCCACGCCAGCGCGCCCAGCCTCCGGAAAACCAGCGCGTTCGTCGCCCAGTAGGTGAGTACGCCGGTCACCAGCCCGAGCAACAACAAACGCCGGCGACCGCGCACTGGCGCCGTGACCGCTCCAAACGCCGCACCCACCACTCCCGCTCCGCAGATCGCCAGCGCCACTCCCACCACAGAACCCCAACCAAACCCACGCCGCAGCACTACCTCCTGGTTCACCAGCGTGGCCAGCAGATTGGGCACGGTCCACGTCGGCTGGCGCAGCAGGCTCGACGCCAGCAGAAACCACCCCACCATCGCCAGCCCTCCCAGCACGCCCCGGTGCAAACCCATCACCGCGCCCCACGCCATCTTCGGCTCCCTGCCGCCCGCTCCGTTCATTCCTTCGTTCCCCGAACCGCCTGGCCGCGGCCTTCAGTCCCTCTCATAGGCCGCCACCGGCTTCTTCCTCACGTGCGCCTGCCACATGCGCACGAACAACCGGAAAGCGTGCGGCTTGCGTTTGCCCATCAACATCCGGATGAACGCCAGGGCCGACCAGCCCAGATAGGCCAGCGTCACCCACCAGTGAATGTGTCCGGCAATATATCCAATGCCCGACTCCGCAGGCGGAAACGGCGAGAACAAAAACTGCGTGAACCACAACGCGAACAGCGCCCCCGCCTCCCACCACGCCAGCTCCATGTTGATCAGGAAAAACATCCCCACCAGGGACTGACCCAGCGTCATCAACAATTCCAGACTCTGCCGCTCATCGAACGGAATCGTCGAGGGCGTCCCTCGACTGACCGAGTACACGATGGGCAGCATCGCCGCCAGCAACGTCCACTGATTGATGTTGCTGGAGACCATGTTCATCAGTCCCATGGACGCGCGGTCCACGGTGTGCGCCCAATAGAAAGCCGAAACCTTCTCCGGAAACTCCGAGATGAACGGCGCCACCCACTGCACGAACACGAAATACGGCACCCCAACCAGCGTCGCAATCGCCAGCAGGCTGGCCAGGAACGGCTCCGCGCTGAAGTAAATCAGCAGGCCCCCGCCCGCAAAGAAACCCACGATCAGCGCGTTGCGCACCGGACGCCGCGCCATCACGATCGCCCGTGGAATGCGGTCCAGCTCCTCCGCCTTCTCAGCTTCCTGCGGCGGCATCTTGCGCAGCACCCACAGATACGCCACGTAAATGCCGATCAGCACCGCCGCATCCACCAGGTTCAGCGTCCCCTTGGCCCACACCCAGAACATGTAAATCAGCGGCACGAGCAGCCCCACCACTTCCACGCACTGCTCGTCTTCCAGCCGGATCCGCCGCAGCGGACGCCCATGGCGCCGCCGGTAACCCATCGCCGCAATGAAGTAAATCCCCGGCCACGCCAGGCCCGTCAGCAGCCGCAGCGCCCCCGTCAGATTCGCCATCAGCAGCTCCACCTGCTGCTTCCAGGCCAGCACGAATTCCACCGCAAACTCGGGCAGCGTCTGCAACCACGCCAGGATGGCCAGCGCAAAGCCTTGTGCCACGAAGAACTGCGCCGATTCCGCCGCCCACGCAATCAGCATGGCGGCGATCAGAATCGCCGGCGTCGCCCACAGCGCTGTCCACGGGCTGACGGGATGAATCGGGATCGCAATCCACACCAGCAGGCAGGCCATGGCAAGCGGCAGGCCCGCTCTCGCCACCCGCCTGTCCTCAGGCGAACTCCACGTCATGTCGCTTGCTCACCCGCGAATGTTTCTGGAACTGCGGGTCTTTGTGAGGAAAGTCGGCCCGGTAGTGCGCTCCGCGGCTTTCCCGCCGCGCCAGCGCACAGCGCGCAATCAGCCACACCACCGTATGCATGTTGCGAATCTCGAACAGCTCTCTGCGCGGTTCCACGCCCCGCAGCAGGGGCACTCTCTCCAGAATCTCACAGGTCCCAGCCAGGTGCTCGCCCGTGCGCACGATCCCGCAGTTCTCCCACGCCAGCTTGCGCAACTGTTCTGCCTCGATCGCAGGAAACCCGTCCTCCGGCGGCCGCCCTCGTCGCGAGGTCCCGCTCGAGGGAAGCTCGCGCATCGCCCTCCCCGCACGCGCCCCAAAAACCAGCGCTTCCAGCAGCGAATTCGAAGCCAGACGATTCGCCCCGTGTACGCCCGTAGCCGCCACCTCTCCCGCCGCGAACAAACCGGGCAGCGACGTGCGCCCGTCCAGATCCGTCCAGACCCCGCCCATCGCGTAATGCGCCGCGGGATGCACCGGAACCGGCTCCCGTGCCGGATCCACGCCGTAGCGCAGGCAGGTTTGATAAATCCGCGGAAAACGCCGCCTGAGCAGCTCCTCGCCCAGCGGCCTCATGTCCAGCCAGACATGCTCGCTTCCCGTCCGCGCCATCTCGGAAACAATCGCCCGCGAAACCACATCGCGCGGCGCCAGATCCGCCAGCGGATGATACCGCGGCATGAAACGCTCGCCCTCGGCGTTGATCAGATACGCTCCTTCCCCGCGCAACGCTTCCGAAAGCAGAAACGCCGGCGCGCCCTCCAGATGCAGCGCCGTAGGATGGAACTGCACGAACTCGAGATCGCCCAACTCGGCGCCCGCTCGCCAAGCCGCCGCCACGCCATCGCCCGTCGCCACCTCCGGATTCGTCGTCACGCGGTAGACCTGCCCCAGCCCGCCCGTCGCCAGCAGCACCGCCCGCCCATAGATCGGAATCGAGCGACGACTCGCCGGATCGCATACCATCACGCCCGTGACTTCGCCGTCCGCCAGCAGCAGGTCCGTCACCGCAGCGTAGCTCTGAAAATGCACCGACGGCAGCGAGGAAGCCTTCCGATAAAGCGTCCGCGCGATCTCGCTCCCGGTTGAGTCCCCCTGCGCATGCACGATCCGCCGCCGGCTGTGCGCGCCCTCCCGGCCCAGCGCCAGCCGCGAGTCCTCCCGGTCGAACTGCGCCCCCCACTCGATCAGCTCCGAGATCGCCGCCGGCGCCGACCGCACCAGCACTCGCACCGCCTCTGGATTGCAAAGTCCGTCGCCCGCCGCCATCGTGTCCTGAGCGTGCAATTCCACAGAATCGTCCTCGCCCAGGGCCGCGGCGATCCCTCCCTGCGCATATTCCGAGGAGGACTCCCGCAGGCTTTCCTTCGCGATGACCAGAACCTGGCCGGCAGCGGCGAGCTCGATCGCGGCGCGCAGGCCCGCGATGCCAGCTCCTACCACGATGAAATCAGGCATCGAATTCAGCGATTGTAGCACCCCGCCGCCTCCGCCCATCGCGCCCGTCACCTGCGCGCTCGCGCTTCGTCCTTACATAGTGGGTGACGCCTGAACCCGAGCCCGGTTCGGCCACGGAGGCTTCCGGCGTCAGCCGTCCCCTGGCGGACTGGGTCCGCGCGGCGCAGCGCGGCGACCCTGACGCCTTCGAGCGGCTGGTGCGCGCCTGCGATCGTGGTGTCCTTCGCCTGGCCTGGAACATGCTCCGCTCCGTCGAAGAGGCTCAAGAGGTCTACCAGGAAACCTTCTTGCGCGCCTACCGCAACCTCCACTCGTTTCGCGCCGACTCCGACTTCCAGACCTGGCTTTACCGCATCGCCTCCAACGTCTGCCTCGACTATCTGCGCAAACGCAAAACCCGCCGCGAGGCCACGCTCGGCGCTCCCTCGGACGACGGCACCCGCCAGCCCCTGGACCTCGCCGTTGAGGCCCGCCCCGAAGCCGATCCCCAGCGGCTCCTTCTCAACCGCATGATCGCCGACCGCATCCGGCATGCTCTCGACCAGCTGACCCCACGCGAACGCCTGGTCTTCGAACTCCGCCACTTCCACGGCATGCGACTCAAACAAATCGGCCAGATCGTCGGCGCCAGCGAAGAGGCCGCCAAAACCTGCCTCTTTCGCGCCACCCAAAAACTGCGCGCCGCGCTCGCCGATCTCGTCCAGCAACGATCCCCGGGAAGCGCAGGAGGACAACAATGAACTGTGAAGCCGCATCCCGTCTCCTCGATCTTTACCTTTACGGTGAATTGCCCTGGGAACAGGAGCAGGTCCTCGAAGAGCATCTGGCGAACTGTGATGCCTGCCGCCGCCAGCTCGAGCAGGTACGCGCTCTCCATGACCTGATTCAGCGCAGCCAGCCCGATCTTCCCGATACGGTCCTCTTCGATTGCCGTCGCCACTTGCATGAGCGGCTGCAAGCCGCCGCGCCGCCGCAGCGCTCCTGGTGGGTGACGGCGCTCCGGCCCGCCTGGGGTCTCCGCATCGTCGCGGCCGCTGCCCTCCTCGTCCTCGGCTTCTTCGGCGGACGCTGGACCGCATCCCGCCCGGCGCCGCCCATCCCGCAGCCCTCGCCGGACACCCTCTCTGCACGGATCCGTTTCATCGAGCAGGAACCCGGCGGCCTCGTACGCATCGGCATCGAAGAACGGCATCAACGCACTCTGCGCGGCAGACTCGACGAGGAACCCATCCAGCGCTGGCTGCTCGCCGCCGCCCGGGAAGCCGCCGACCCCGGCCTGCGCCTCGACTCGCTCGACCTGCTCCGCGCTCGCGCCCAGCACGAACCCGTCCGCCGCGCCCTCCTCGATGCCGTCCAGCGCGACCCCAACCCCGGCGTCCGCCTCAAAGCGCTGGAAGCCCTCAAGCCCTTTGCCGCCCATCCCGAAGTCCGTGAGACTCTCGCGCAAATCCTGCGCTCGGACGAAAACCCCGGTGTCCGCATCCAGGCCATTGACCTGCTGATCGAGCAGCAGCGCCGCGAAGATCTCGTTGGCCTGCTCCAGGAAATCGTCCAGCGCGAAAGCAACGACTACGTCCGCCTGCGCTGCCGCCAGGCCTTGCAGGAACTCAACGCCTCCGTGGGGACGTTCTGATGCGCCTGCTCCGGATCGCCTGCACCGCGCTCTCTGCATCGCTCCTCGCGGCCCAGCAGACCGAAGCGCCGCGCCTCGAGCACGGCTACTGGAGCCAGACTGTCATCGGCTCCGTCCCTCCCTCCGGCGCGGTGCGCTTGCGAGTCTCCTCAGCCGGCGATCTCACCCTTCGCGGCGATCCGCGCCCCCAACTCGACTACCGCCTCCTGAAGCGCATCCGCGCCTCCCGGCATACCGACGCGCGCCACGCTCTGGACCAGATCTCCATCCACACCAGCCGTCGCGGCGAGTGGCTCGAACTCTCGGTCCGCACTCCGCGCGACGTGGATGCCCGGCTTTCCCTTTGGTTGAACGTTCCCCGATCCTTCCGCGAAGTCCGCCTGGCTTCTCAGTCCGGCGCCATCCAGGCCTCCGGCCTCCAGGCACGCCTCGATCTAGAGAGCGCCGGCGGCCCGGTCTCCATCGAGGACGTCATCGGACCCGTCGCGCTGCGCGTGGGCGGCGGAAGCGTCCGCCTGGCGCGGATCCGCGGACCGGTCCACTGCGTCTCGGGAGGAGGCAGTATCGCCGCTGAAGAGATCGAAGCCTCCGCGGAGCTGGTTACCGGCGGCGGTGAGATCGTCGCTCGCAAGATCCGCGGCGCCCTCCGCGCCACCACCGGCGGCGGCAACATCCGCATCCAGGGCGCCGGCGCGGTGTCGGCCTCCACCGCGGGCGGCCTCATCGAGATCCTTGAAGTCGCCGGCCCGACCGTCGCCCACACCGCCGCCGGGAACATCCGGATTCGCAACGCCGGCCGCGTCCAAGTCCAGTCCGGCTCCGGGAAAATTCAATTGGAGAACGTCACCGGCCCCGTCCGCGCCGCCACCAGCTTCGGCGACCTCGTGGCCCTCTTCAACCCTGCCGCCGATCTGCGCGACTCCCGGCTCGAGACCGCCGCAGGTGACATCACCGTCTTTCTTCCGTCCAATATATCGGTGAGCCTCGAAGCCATCGCCGGGACCGGACACGCCGCGGTGATCTCTGAGTTCCCGGGCATTGTCATCCGGCGGCTCGCCGCCGGCGTCGAAGCCCGTGGCGATCTGAACCACGGCGGCCCCAGCCTGCGGCTGTCGGCCCCCGGTGGCGCCATTTACTTGAAACGAGCCCAAAGCAGTGCGCCGGGCAGCTCCCCGGCTCGCTGAGCCGCCCGGCCAGGAGGATTCGCTCATGAGAACCGCGCGATTGCTACTGGCGACTCTCGTTGCCTGCGCCCTTGTCCTCGCTCAACCCGCTCCGGGCGAAGAGAAAGAAGTCGAGCAACTGATCGTCATTGCGCAGCCCGCTCCGCCTCCGCTGCCGCCCGAACCGCCCGAGCCTCCCATCCCTTATCGGAGCTATCTCGGCGTCGGTGTGGCTGAGATTAACGCCGAGCGTGCCAAAGCCCTCAAGCTTTCCGAAGAACGCGGCGTCGAGATCACCCGCGTCGAGCCGGACAGCCCCGCCGAAAAGGCCGGCCTCAAGCCCGGCGACGTGGTGCTCGAATACAACGGCCAGCGCGTCGAAGGCACCCAGCAGTTCATCCGCATGGTGCGCGAGACCCCGCCCGGCCGCCGCGTTACGCTGTTGATCAGCCGCGACGGCGCCACCCAAACCGTCACCGCTACCCTCGGACGTCGCCGCGCCGACGACTGGCCCCTCGGCCCCGAGTTCCGGGCCAACATGGAGCGGCTCCGTGAACATCTGCGCAACCTCGAGATTGACGTGGACACCCCGCGCGCCTTCATGTCCTGGCGCAACACCCTGCTCGGCATCGAGGCCGAGTCCCTCAGCGATCAGTTGGCCGAGTTCTTCGGCGTCAAGGATGGGGTGCTGGTGCGCAGGGTCCTGCCGGGCACGCCGGCCGAAAAAGCCGGCCTGAAAGCGGGCGACGTGATCACGAAAGTGGATGGCGAAGCGGTCCGTGCCCCCACGCAGATCGCCAGCCGCTTGCGGAGAGTGCGCGACAAAGGCTCCGCGCAGCTCACCATCGTCCGCAACCGCCAGGAAATGACGCTGACGGTAAAGTTCGAACCCCCGCGCGAGCGGGGTCGCGAGCAGTTGCCTCGCCCGCGCACCATCTCGGTCGAACGCAGCGTGCGTCTCTGACCGCCGCTCAAACGCCCCGGCGCGCCAGCGCCACGGGGTCAATCCGCCGGGGACCGAATTGCACGATGTGCGGCGGACAGCCGTCCATCATCAGCTTGAAGTTCTCGATGAAACGCGCCGCCAGAGCGTCGTACTTGCGGTAATATTCCTCGCGATTGCCCCACGTGTTGACCGGATTCAGCAAATCGCTCGGCACCCCCGGGCAGGCCTTGGGCACCTCGAAGCCAAACACCGGATCCTCGTAATACTCCACGTTGTCCAGTTTCCCGTTCAAGGCGTCGTTCAACAAAGTCCGCGTGTGCTGGATCGAAATGCGCTTGCCCACGCCGAACGGCCCGCCCGTCCAGCCCGTGTTCACCAGCCACACCCGCGCGCCGTGCTTGATGATCTTGGCCTTGAGCATCTCCGCGTACACGTACGGGTGATGCACCATGAAAGGTCCCCCGAAACAGGCCGAAAACGTCAGCTCCGGCTCGATTCCCAAACCGATCTCGGTGCCCGCGATCTTGCTCGTGTAGCCCGAAATGAAGTGGTAAATGGCCTGATCCGGCGTCAGTCGCGCGATCGGCGGCATCACCCCCGTCGCATCGCAGGTCAAAAAGATCACGTTGCGCGGGTGACCCGCCATCTTGGGAGGCCAGTAGTTCTCGATGTACTCCAGCGGGTAGGCGCCCCGCGTGTTTTCCGTGATCCGGTCGTCGTTGAGATCCAGCCGCCGCGTCACCGGATCGTAGACCACGTTCTCCAGAATCGTCCCGAAGCGCCGCGTCGTGGCGTAAATCTGCGGCTCGGCCTCCGGCGATAGCCGGATCACTTTCGCGTAGCAACCGTCCTCGAAATTGAAAATCCCGTTCTCGGTCCAGCCGTGCTCGTCGTCGCCGATCAGATGCCGCTTCGGATCCGCCGAGAGCGTCGTCTTCCCCGTGCCCGAGAGCCCGAAAAAGATCGCCACGTCGCCTTCGTCGCCCACGTTCGCCGAACAGTGCATGGGCAGGACGCCTTCCAGCGGCAGCAGAAAATTCAACACCGTGAAAATCGTCTTCTTGATCTCACCGCCGTACGCCGTGCCCCCGATGATCGCCAGCCGCTGCGCGAAGTTGATCACGATGAATGTCTCCGATCGCGTCGTGTCTATGATGGGCGAGGCCTTGAAGCCCGGCGCGGCGATCACCGTGAACTCGGGCACGTGCTTCTTCATCTGTTCCTGCGTGCGTAGCCGCATGAACATGATGCGCGCGAACAGGCTGTGCCAGGCGTACTGGCTGATGATCCGGATCGGCATCCGGTAGTCGGGATCGTTGCCCACGTAGCAGTCCTGCACGAACACGTCCCGCCCCTGAAGATAGCCCGCCAGCCTCGCCATCAGCGCGCTGAATGCCTCCGGGTTGAAGGGACGGTTGTACTCGCCCCACCAGATCCGGTCTTCCGTAGTCTGCTCGCGCACGATGAACTTGTCCGCCGCCGCGCGCGCCGTGTGCTTGCCCGTGGAGACCACCAGCGGTCCCATGTGCGCGATGATTCCCTCGGAGCGGAAGATCGCCTCCTCGTAAAGCGCCGCCGTGGGCAGGTTCCAGTAAACCCGGCGCAGGTGGGTCAGACCGTGATTCTCCAACCCGTACTGGCTCGCGTTTTCCGCCGCCTGCGGCGCGGCAGGTGAGTACAAATCCAGATAAAGCCTCATAGCCAGTCCCTCACCAGCTTGCGCGTACCCAGGTACAGCTCGTTCGGCGCCTTCGGGTCCAGCGCCCACTGGATCCGCTCAATCCCTTCCGTGATCTCCTTCACCGTGCCGCAGAAGCTCAATCGCAGGTGCCCTTCCATGCCGAATTCCTTGCCCGGCACCGTCACCACCCGCACCTTCTCCAGCAGCAGGTTGGCCAGCTTGTTGGAGTCTCGCATGTAAGCGCTGAAATCCGGGAAACAGTAAAACGTGCCGTCCGGCTTCACCACCTTCACCCCGTCCATCGCCCGCAACCGCTCGATCATCACGTTGCGGTTGTTCTCCAGCGTCATGCGCAGGCTCTCGATGCTCGACTGCACGCCGTTCAGCGCCCCGACCGCCGCCCATTGCGCCGGCGCCGACGGCCCCGAGGTCTGCTGCGATTGGATGTTGATCATCGCCCGGATCACTTCCCGATTGCCCACCGCCCAGCCGATCCGGAATCCCGTCATCGCATACATCTTCGATACGCAGTTGATCAGGATCAGCTTCGAGCTGTCCAGCGGCTGCGTCACGAACTCGTAACAGTTCACCGGCGTCTTGCCGTCAAAGACCAGCCGGTTGTAAGTGTCGTCCATGATGAGCCAGATATTCTTCTTCTCGCAAAACTGAACTACCTCGGCAATGAAATCGCGCGAGTACATCACCCCCGACGGATTGTTCGGGCTGTTAATGATAATTGCCTTGGTATACGGGCCGACCGCTTCCGCGATTTCTTCGATCCTGGGATGGAACGAGCCGTCCTCCGGCGTCACCGGAACCGGCACCCCGCCCGCCAGCTTGACCATCTCCGGATAACTCACCCAGTAGGGCGCCGGGAACACCACTTCGTCTTTCGGCTCCAGAATCGCGTACAGCGCCACCATGATCGCCTGCTTGGCGCCGTTCGATGCGATCACATTGTCCGGCGATACCAGCTTCCGGTAATGTTCCTCCGTGTACCGGATGATGGCCTTCTTCAAGGCAGGAATGCCGTCCGGCGGCGTGTAACGGATCTCGCCTGTGTTCAGCACCGCCGTGCAGCTTACGATGGCGTCAATCGGGGCGCGACTCTTCGGCTCGCCGCCCCCCAGATGGATCACCGGCTCGCCCTTCTCGCGGAGCAGGGCTGCCGTCTCGTTCAACTTCAGGGTTACCGATTCGGATATGGATCGGGCTAGTTGGCTGATGCTCACTGCTTCTGTTTACTCCTTGGTCGCGTTGCGCTCGCGTCCGGCGGCTCCTGCGCTGAACCGGCCGCCGCGAGACCCTTGGCTTTCACCCACGGGCGGCCACGCTCCGCGCTGACCTGCACCCGGTGCGCGCGCTTCACCTCGGGTTTCTATCAAGTATAGGCGAGCCACCGCCCCGCCGCAATTCAATGCTCGCCTTGCCTCCGCGCCCCCCTGAATGCGCCGAAACCTGACAGGCTGGAATTTCGCCCCCGCGAGGACGTTCTACCGGCGTCAATCAGGCTTGCGGGCGCCAATGAACGCGCTCAGCAAAACCCCCTTCGCCTGCGCGGCGACAGCGTCCACATCCAGTCCGGCCGCCACCAGAAATTCTCGCTGTAGAATCTGCCGCAAACCGGATCCACGGCAAGACCGCCGCAGCAGGATGCAGCCCCTCCGCCCAGTACGCGAAGCGCCGCCTCACCGTAGCGGCTGCGGATCTGCTCTTTCACCTTTTCCTCGCCGGCCACGTCAACCATTCTACAGCCGGCGCGCCCTGAAAGCTCAGTTCAGCCGCTCTCCCCGATGACTGGCGCGAAATTCCTCGTCAATCGGCTTCCGCCCCCGATACCCCTCGTCTACCTCGTGCCAGAATTCGATCCCGGGCTCGCCCAGCCTCCAGCACATCAGAACTTCGCGCCCCTGATACCAGGTGGGAAAATCAATCAGTCCGACATCCAGATCTTTTACCAGGCAGCCGTAGCGCTCGATCGCCTCTACCAGCTCACGCAACCGCGAAGCCAGAGCGTCACGCCGGCCCTGCTGCGCCAGCAACTGCCGCCGGTTCACCTGGGCGCCGCCCAGCATCGCGATCCGCGAAGACGCCTCTTGCAGATCGGAGTCGGCTCGCTGGAAACGGCGCTTGGCGTCCACCGCCTCGCGCAACAGCACTTCCAGCTCGGCCAGCAGGCTTTCGGCTTCTTCCAGACGAAAGCGACGCGCCAACGCCTGTCCCTCGTCTCTCTTCACACCCCGAGAACCTGCACCGCCACCTGCCGCGTCCGCGGACCGTCCAGCTCCGCCAGAATGATGCTCTGCCAGGCGCCCAGCAATACCGCCGCATTCCGCACTTGCAGGCACAGCGCCTGCCCCAGCAGCATCCCCTTGAGGTGCGCGTCGGCGTTGCCCCGCTCGCAATCGGAATAGCGCGGATCGTTGTGCCGCCAGTCCCGGTCGCGCCCCACCAGCTCTTCCAGAAGCCGCCGAATGTCCGCCAGCAGCGCCTCCTGCCATTCGTTCACCAGCAGCGCCGTCGTCGTGTGCAGCGACTGGATGTGCACCAGCCCCTCGCGAATCCCGCTCCGCCGCACCACCTCCTGGATGCGATCCGTGATGTTCAGTAACTGGAACCGCTCGCTGGTCAACCAGTCGAGCACGCGCTGATAGATGCGCACCGGCGCGCCGTTAGCCGACTCCCCGGCTTCCATTGCAAAACCAGTCCCTCTCTGAGTTTCTGTGATTGCCATGATTCAACCCCAGCGACAATTCCGATTATAGCAGGCAGCCTTCACGGACCCCCGAAACGCGCCGCCACGTACTCCTCCAGCATGCGCAGGAATCGCTCCGTCATCTCCTCGCCTTCCAGCGTCGCCACGCGCTTGCCGTCCACGAACACCGGCGCCCGCGGTTCCTCCATGTTCCCCGGCAGCGAGATTCCGATGTCGGCGTGCCGCGACTCCCCGGGACCATTCACCACGCAGCCCATCACCGCCACTTTCAGGTTCTCGATGCCCGGATATTTGCTGCGCCACTCCGGCATCCTGCGCGCCAGATACTCCTCCACTTCCGCCGCCATCTGCTGAAAACGCGTGCTCGTCGTGCGACCGCAGCCCGGGCACGCCGCCACCTGCGGCAGAAAGCTTCGCAACTCCAGCGCCTGGAGGATCTGCTGGCAGACGCGCACCTCCTCTGCACGGTCCCCGCCCGGCGCCGGCGTCAGCGACACCCGGATCGTATCCCCGATCCCTTCTTCCAAAAGCACTGCCAGCGCCGCCGTGCTGGCCACGATCCCCTTCGTCCCCAGCCCCGCCTCCGTCAGTCCCAGATGCAGCGGGTAATCGCACCGCGCCGCCAGCTCGCGGTAAATCGCAATCAGATCCACCGGCGCGCTCACCTTCGCGCTCAGAATGATGCGGTCGTGCGGCAGCCCGTAACTTTCCGCCGCCGCCGCCGATTCCAGCGCGCTCGCCACCATCGCCTCCCGCATCACGCTGCGCGCATCCCTCGGCTCCGCCCGCCGCGCATTCTCGTCCATCAACCGCGCCAGCAACGCCTGATCCAGCGATCCCCAGTTCACCCCGATCCGTACCGGCTTGCCGTACTCCAGCGCCGTCTCGATGATCGCCCGGAAATTCTCGTCCGAGCGACGACCGATATTCACGTTGCCAGGATTGATCCGGTACTTGGCCAGCGCCCGCGCACACTCCGGATAGCGCCTCAGCAGGATGTGCCCGTTGTAATGGAAATCTCCCACCAGCGGCACGCGCACCCCGCGTTTCTCCAGCTCTTCCGCGATCCGCGGCACAGCCGCCGCCGCCTCCTCGTTGTTCACCGTCACCCGCACCAGCTCCGATCCCGCCGCTGCCAGCTCCGCCGCCTGCCGGACCGTCGCCTCCACGTCGGCCGTGTCCGTGTTCGTCATGGATTGCACGACAATGGGATGGGGATAGCCGATCTTCACTCCCCCCACGTCCACCACCGTCGTGCGCCGCCGCCCAGTGCTCTTCATCACCACCAGTTTAGCCGCTGCCCGGGCGCCCGCTCCTGCCGCCTTCCGTCCTCCACAACTGCGTTACACTGGCGCCGTGACGCCGCGCCAGAAATGGCTCGCCCTGCTCCACGGCGTACCCTGCCCCGGCCCCGTCTGCGATTACTGGGCCACCCCCGAAGTTACTCGCCGCCTGCTTGCCGAGTTACACTGCCCGGACGAAAAAGCCCTCTGGATCAAACTCGGCGTGGATAAGTGCATCTTTCTCGCTCCCCGCCATCCCCGCGCCCGCGAAGATACCTGGCACATACCTTCCCTGTTCAGCGTCTGGGGAGTACCCACCCGCAAGGTTCCCTATCTCGACGGCCTCGGCACTTACGAGGAACCGGTGGACCCGCCGCTGGCCCGCGCCGCCTTCGTCCGCGACATCGAAACCTACCCGTGGCCCGAGCCTTCGGAATGGGACGCCTCCGAGCTGCGCGGCCAATGTCTCCAGTGGACCGGATATCGCATCGTGGGCGCCAGCTACGAGCCTTTCTACCTTTACTGCCGCCTGCGCGGCATGGACCGGCGCGAGCTCGCCGCCGAGTTCGGCCACCGCGTCATCTTTCACGGAGCGTTGGACAACCAGATCACCCTGCCCTTCGGAACCCCGGAGGACGTCAAACGCGAGGTCCGGGAAAACCGGGCGATCTTCTCCCGGGGCCGCGGTTATATCGTTGCCCCTTGCCACAACCTTCAAGCGAATACGCCCACGGAAAACATCCTCGCCCTTTATGAAGCGGTGGCGGAATTGCGGCCGCAGTGAACCTTTTCCCCACCCGGCTGCCTGCATGTCCCCTTCCACCGATCGTCCCCGGGTAAGTTCTCGCCCTCGATCTAAGTAACTCAGGCCGCCCGCCTGCGGCTTTTCCCCGATTCCCCGCCCCCACTTTTCCCGTTACCATCGGGCTGAGGCGCATGGCGGCGAAGGTGTCCCCTCACCTGGTACTCCAGCGCCGTCTCGACCTCAAAACAACAGCAGAAAAAAGGTGCCCAACGCCCACCAAATCTTTGAAGTGCTCCATCAGCTTGCTCCCGAGGTCTATTTATGAGCGTCGCTCCTGATTCTGCCTCCGGCCCCGCGGCCCCTGCCGCCTGCTCTCATCCCCTGCCCGATCGCACCGTCCGCGTCCTCGCCGTCAGCTCCGCCGAAGAGGACCTCCGCTTCCTCCGTCACCTGTTCGCCCATTCCAACTGGGTGATCTACACCGCTCGCGGCTGCGCCGAGGCCGCCGACTTCCTCCGCCGACACCCCATCCCCGTCATCCTCTGCGATTCCGAACTGGCCGACGGCACTTGGCGGGACCTGCTGCGAACGGCGGG